>ERZ778017.3123-NODE-3123-length-12173-cov-4.718188_pt1 | contig 12173 bp, 15 predicted proteins | sample MGYA00375747_ERZ778017 | MGnify/ENA primary metagenome ERZ778017 (study PRJEB29350, sample SAMN05509838) | bioreactor metagenome | biome: bioreactor; material: wastewater | place: South Africa: University of Cape Town | collected 2014-03-17 ... | reverse complement strand
CATACGAGATATTGGCGTGACTGGAGTTCAGACGTGTGCTCTTCCGATCTACGCAACGGAAGACGGCAGCGAAGTAGGCGCGTTTCCGCGCACTCGCGTTTGCCGGTTCCATGAAGTGAGGACGTCCCAATGCCCCGGTTGTTCACGGCCATCGAAATTCCCGACGAAATTCGCGATGAGCTTTACCGGCTGCGGATGCCGCTGCCTGGCGCACGCTGGATCAAGCCGGAAAGCTACCACATCACGCTGCGGTTTGCGGGCGACATCGGCAACAGCGACGCCCGAGAGTTCGTCGCAAACCTCGCCAATATCGAGATTGATGGTTTCGAGCTGCGGCTCTCCGGGCTTGGTGTTTTCGGCGGCGACAATCCGCATGCGATCTGGGCTGGCGTCGAACCTCAGCCGCAACTCGAAGAGTTAGCGCGGGCGCACGAAAAAGCCGCGCGCAATGCCGCACTCGCACCGGACACGCGGGCGTTTCGGCCGCACGTGACGCTGGCGCGCTTGAAGCATTCCAACGTCGAAGCCATCGCGCGTTTTCTGACGCGCTACGGCGGCTACCGCTCCGAGCCATTTTTCGTGACGCGAACGCTGCTGATGTCGTCGCGTCCGAGCGTCGGCGGCGGGCCTTATGGCGTCGAAGATCGCTTTCCCGTGCGCGGCATGGAATTCTTGAGCGAAGACGGCGAAGCGAGCTGGTAGCCCGCTATTCGTTCTAATCGATCGTCAAAACGACCTTGCCGGTGGCCTCACGGCGCTCCAGGACGCCCAAGGCTTCGACGATGCGCTCGAGCGGGTAGGTTGCGTGAACGCGTGGCGCTAATCGGCCGGCCGCGACCCAATCGAGAAGCTGCAGCATGTTGGCGCGATGGCCTGGGGGATCGCGGCGCACGGATTCGCCCCAGAACACACCCGCCATCTCGGCGCCTCTCAACAACAGCAGATTGAGCGGAATTTTCGGGATCTCGCCTGCCGCAAAGCCAACGACGAGGAAGCGGCCCTGCCATGCCAACGCGCGGACGAGCGGCTCGGAAGCTTCGCCGCCGATGCAATCGTAGACCACATCCGCGCCATTTCCCCCGGTCAGCGCGCGAACGTCGGCCTTGAGGTCCGTCCCTGGAAAGAGGATCGTATCGTCGGCACCGGCAGCCTTAGCGATCACGCACTTTTCCGGAGATGACGCGACGGCGATGACGCGGGCTCCCATTAGTTTGGCGATCTCGATCGCGGCCTGCCCAGCGCCGCCGGCGGCACCCGTGACGACGACCGTCTCTCCGGCCTGCAAGCGGCCGCGTTCGCGCAGGCCGTGCATGGCGGTGCCGTAAGTCACCGATAGCCCAGCTACCACGGTCATCGGAACGGCATCCGGCACCGGAACAAGGGCTTTCATGTCAACGGCGATTTTCTCGGCCGCGCCGCCCCAATTGACGTAGGCCATCACCTTCTGGCCCGGCGAAATTTCCGAATTTTCGTCAGCGACCCTCTCGACGTCGCCGGCCGCTTCCATACCGGGCACGAACGGCAGATCGGGCTTGAACTGGTATTTACCGCGCGTGATCAGCGTATCGGCGAAGTTGAGGCCGACCGCCTTGACGCGGACGATAGCTTGGCCCGATTTCGCTTTTGGCTCCGGCAGTGTCTCAAGGGCGAGACTTTGCGGCCCATCAAGACTCTTGCAAAGAGCTGCCTTCATATGTGACCTCCCCTCCCTCTGATCTTCTTCTGACACACACGAGCGCGCCGCAATGTCAAGAAATGCAACGACTTGGCCACCGCATTCAAAGGGCTATTTCGCCATCGGAGCCGAGCGCATGTCAAAATCGCTCAATCTCGGCAACCTGATGCGCTCGGCAAATGCTTTTGGCGCGAGCTTCACGTTTACGGTCGGCGCCACCTACAAAGCCATCGAAGCGCACGCCGACACCTCCAAAAGTCAATTGCATCTGCCCCATTACAATTGGGCGACGCTGGATGAGATGGCGCTCCCCGGGGGCTGCAAGCTGGTAGGCATCGAGCTTTTGGACGACGCCATCGACCTTCCGAGCTTCCGGCATCCCTTGCGCGCGGCCTATGTGCTGGGGCCGGAACTTGGATCGTTGTCCGAGCCGCTTATCGCGCGCTGCGATTACGTCATCAAAATCCCCACGCGGTTTTGCATCAATGTTGCGATGGCGGGGGCGATCGTGATGTATGATCGTACCAAATCGTTAGCACGTTTCGCCGATCGCCCGATTGGCGAAGGGGGACCTTGATGCTGCTACCGCGCTTTCTCGCAGCCTTGAGCTTTTTTGTGCTGGCCGCGACACCGCTCAGAGCGGCGGACATGACGCGCGTCGATACGTACGGGAGCTGGACGTTGCTCACCGATTCCGCGACGCCGCACCTTTTCTGTTTCGTCACCAGCGAGCCGAAATCCAGCGCTCCCAAAGATGCGCAGCGCGAGGCACCGCGGGCCTATATCTCCGCTTGGCCGAAGGATGGCATCCGGAACGAAGTCAGTTTCCGCATGGGTTTCAAGATCAAAAAGAATGCGTCCGCAAATGCGTCTGTTGGTTCCGGGGGCTTTAAACTTTTCGGCTCCGACGATCACGCCTTCGTATCCGACTCGACGCGGGAACTGAAGCTGATCGAAGCCATGCGCAAGGGTAGCACGATGACCGTCGCCGTGGCGTCCGATCATGGAATAGTGACGGACACGTATTCGCTGTCGGGCGTCGCCGCTGCTCTGCAAAAGCTTCAGGATATGTGCTTCTAACCGCGTTTCTAGGTTCGGGTCTTCGAACGCAGGTGCACATAGATTGCGCCTTCGCCGCCGTGATGAATGGCGGCCGTCGTATAACTCACGACGATGCTGCGGACGTCCGGTTCTTCCAGCCAGCGGGGCACATTTCGCTTCAGGATTCCGCGTTCGCCGTCACCGCCGTAGCTGTGTTCGGATGAGCTTGCCGTTTTGCCCTTGCCGGTAATGACCAGGACATACCGCTGGCCGCGGCTCTGGCACCGGAACAGGAAGGCGCGAAGCGCCGCGTGCGCCTCGCTTTGGCGCAGGCCGTGGAGATCGACGCGCGCTTCGATGTCGATACGTCCGATCCGAATCTTGCGGGCGCTGCTGCGATCGAACGCGGAAAGGTCCGGGGCCTTACGCACCGCGGTTTTGGTGGCGACTGGCCGCGGCTCAACGGCCGGTTCTTTGATGGGCGGAGAACGATGCGGTTTTTCCGGCTTTAGAAGAACTCTGGATTTGGGCGGGTCGGGCAACGCCCGGTCGCTCAGATGGACGCGCGGCTTGCCGCGTTTCAGCGGCTCGATCGTTGCCGCCGTATGGTGCCAAAGATCTTCGTCGTGGGCGACAGGCTCTTTGCGGCCCCCTTTCCCCTGCGGCTTCTTCACGGCTCGCCGTCCGCGTTTGCATCGACCGGCGCGTGCGTGATGGGCAGCAGGACGATGAAATGCCCCGGCACTTTGGTGATTCCTGCGAGCCTTCCTGCCTTCTCACCGGAGCCGAAGTAAATGTCGCCACGTTCCGGACCTTTGATCGCTGAGCCGACGTCCTGCGCAATCATCAGCCGCCGGAAGCCGCCGCTTTTGGCGGCGTGCGTTAGGGCCGGGGCATCGACGAAGATCGGCGTTCCAAGAGCGTAGTACGTGGTATCGACCGCCAAGCTGCGGCCGGCCTGCAGCGGAATGTTGTTCGCGCCGATTGGGCCGTTCGCGCTATCGCGCGGCAGTTCGCGGAAGAAAACATAGGACTGGTTCTTCCACATGACGGCTTTGGCGCGATCGGTATTCGTCCGCAGCCACGCTTTCAAAGCTTCGAGGGACATGGCGTCGGCGCCGATCTCGCCGTCGTCGATCAGGACACGTCCAATCGATGTGTACGGATAGCCGTTCTTGCCATCGTAAGAGATGCGAACCATCTCTCCATCCGGGAGTTCGACGCGTCCGGAACCCTGGACCTGGAGGAAGAAAACGTCGACGGGATCCTCGAAATACATCAGCTCCAAGCCCTGGCCCGCGAGGCCGCCCTGCTCGATTTCGGCGCGTGTGAGATAGGGCTGCAATCCCTGCTCGGTTTTGCGCATGTGGGTCGCCGACGCGGATTTGGCGCCGCGCTCGCTTTCCGCAACCATGTTCACGAGGTCCGGCGGGCGGCGGTAGACCGGCACCTTGTAAAGCGACGTTTGCCTCCGCGCGCCCTTCATGACGGGCTCGTAATATCCCGTCAGCAATCCCCGAGATTGCGTTCCCGTTACCCGATGCGGACGAAAGTGCGTTTCGAAGAAACGGCGCGCCTGCTGGCGTGTTCGAACGTCGCCGGATCGGGCATCGGTGAGCGCCAAATTGCAAACGTCGAGGAGATTTTGATTATAGCGGGCGTCGGCGGGTTTTTGCTTGTGTGCCGCCGTGTTCAGGAGAGGGCCACAGGATGCGAGAAACGCCTTCCACGCGGCGAGATGATCATCGTCCGCCCAGCTGGGGACATCGCCGAAAGACACCGGATCGAATGTGATGGCGTGCGTTTGCATGCTGCGTGGTGATCCCGAGGAGGCTGCGGAAGCTTCCATCGGACCTGCCACCGTCAACGACAGGGCTGAAGCGATCAATGCCGCACCGGCGAAGGACCCGCTGGCGCTCCATGATCTTTGATTGCTCCGCGCCGCGGTCATCGGCCGTCCCCAGGGCCTCGCTCGCCTCAATGCCTGTTCGATCCGGCAACGTCACCGGACCGACGGGGCACAATTGTGAGCTAATTCGGCGCCTGTGTCGCGACCAATCGCCAGTTCGGATTGCTTCGCGCCTTGGCCGTCGAGATATCGCGGCTGAAGGTCCAGATGTCGGTCACATCTTTGATCTTCTGGGCGTCGCCGGAAATGACGTCGCCCGCCTTATTGCGGATGGCCGAGATAAGCTCGCTGGCGAAACGGATCGTGATCGAGGCGATGCCGTTTTTAACCTCGGCCTCGAGCATTTCCGCCTTTTTGATGCCGACAAACTGCTGATCCACCGTCTCCTCGCGCGACTCCCGATCCGCGATCGCAGCGGTGAAACCGTCGTAGACGTCCTTGCCGAGAAGATCCTTCAGCATCCGGCGGTTGCCTTCCGCAAAAGCCGAAACGATCATTTCGTACGCTGTGCCGGCGCCGCTGAGGAAAGCTGCGGGATCGAATGCCGAATCCAGCTTGGCGATTTCGAGAAGACCCTCGGTGATCGCAGGATCGGAGACGGGATAAGCTTTGATCCGCGTTTCCGCGCTTGCTGCCGAGGCTTCGGCGGCCGGCGCCGAGGGCTGCGCATCTCGGTCCCGGCGCGGCAGCGTGATGACATCCGCCGAGGTCGCATCGGAAGCCCCAGCGCGCTGGCTGGCCTCGCGTTCGCGCGCTCGCAAGCGTTCAACGCGCTGCTGGTCTTCGTCCGTGCGATGACCAAGCACGTTCCTGAGTTTGATGATCGCCGCAACCGCTACGATGAGCGCGATCAGAGTGATAAAATCAAATTGACCAGACATTCTTAAGGCTTGAGCCTCCGGTGGGTGGCAGCGGCCACGCCGCCGCGTCGAATTGCCCGCTTCGTAGCATCCTATCTAAGGCGGCGGCGCCGACATTTGTAGGTTTGACAGCATATCAGTTGTCGCCCTTAAAGTCTCGCCACGGGCTTTTGATGGCGTCCGGCGGCTGGCGTGCCCTTTTTGCAAGTGTTGTGTGAATACCGTTGAAACGCTTAACAGGAGCGACGTTCGCCTTGTAGTTGGTTCGGTTCATCCGCGCTAAGGTGCCGCAAGAACCACGGCGAGAGCTTATGTCTCAACCCTTCAAAATCGCGATCATATTGCTGCTGGCGGCGCTTCCTCTCGTGGAGATCGGGCTGCTGATCCGCCTTGGCCAAGCCATAGGCATCGGGTGGCTCACGGTTTTCATCCTCGGCACGGCGTTCCTTGGGACCTATGTCATCCGAAAGGTCGGACTGTCGGTTTTCGAGCGGGCGCTGTCGCGGCTTTCTTCCGACCGCGATGGTTTTTCGCCGCTGTTCGACGGTTTTCTGCAGGTTTTAGCGGGGCTGCTGCTGATCATTCCCGGCGTCATTTCCGATGTCATCGGCCTGGTTTTGCTCATCCCGCAGGTTCGCCATTTTACGATCCGCACCGGGCTCCTTAAACTTGTATCGTTTTTTCACTATCAGGCGGAGGTCAGCCGCGGCGCCTTTCGATCCTCAAGCGAGACGCCTAAGGAAGAGTCACGCGGTCCCGTGATCGAAGGCGAATACGAACGCGTCAGCGAACGGCCGCTGCGGCCGGGTAAGGCGGTTCAACCGCGCCGGTACGGTCCGCGCTCATGAACCGCGGAAAAACGGCAAAGGTCAGTTGGAACGACGGCTTCGTTGCGCGTCCCAGACCGGCGTGCTAGCGAGCCAAACTTTCGGGAATTGAAACGCGAGGACGGCATGGCTGAAAACGGCAATTCAAAAAACGGTTCGGCCGCTGCGCCAGATTCCCAGGAGCAACCGACGATCCAGGCGAAGATCGTCAACCAGTACATCAAGGATCTCTCATTCGAGAATCCGAACATCCGCAAACTCATTACCAACCCCGGCGATCAGCCGAACCTGAAGGTCGAGGTCAATGTTGGGGCGCAACGCATCGACAAAGATCTTTTCGAGACTGCGATCGAGTTCAAGGCATCGGCGACGAACAATCTCGGTACGATCTATATCCTCGAGACGGTCTACGCAGGCCTTCTGAAGATCGAAAGCATCCCGGAAGAGGCGCTTGAACCTTTCCTGCTTATCTCGGGCCCGACAATGATCTTTCCGTTTTTGCGCCGGCTCGTTGCCGATGTGACGCGGGAAGGCGGGTTTCCGCCGCTGCTTCTCGATCCGATTGATTTCGGTGGCCTCTATGTCCGCCGCCAGCAACAGCAGCAGGCGCAAGGCGGCAAAGCTATCGCGTGAGGGACGGGGCGCTTTAGGACGCCACAGTCTCCCAAAAGCGAAGCCAGATCGCTTTCGGACCCATTTTTTCTATAAACGTGCGGTGAGCCGCGACGTCGGCTTGCGTCAATCTCGAGGGCAACGGCTCGGGACGCGGCTTCGCTGCCGTGCGTTTGCCGCCCCGGCGTTCCGCGCTCGCCGCCGCACCGCCGAGCGTCTGCAGTCCGAACGTCGCCTGACGTTCGCCGAGCAGTTCGACATAAACATTCGCGAGCAGCAGACTATCGACAAGGGCTCCGTGTTTCGTGCGCTGCGAATTGTCGATGCCGTAGCGCTTGCATAGCGCGTCGAGCGTATTCGGTCCTGCCGGATGGCGTCGCCGTGCAATGGCCAGAGTATCGACGACGCGATCGAAGCTCAGCGGCTTTTCGCCGATGAGTTCAAGCTCGTAATTCAAGAACGTGATGTCGAACTGCGCGTTGTGGATGACGAGAACGTCATCGCCGACAAACGCCAGGAAATCGCGCACGACGTCGCGAAACACGGGCTTGCCGATCAAAGATTCGGTCGAGATTCCGTGAATCTCTTGCGCTTCGAGCGGCACGTCGCGCTCGGGATTTATGAAACGATGAAACTCGCGGCCCGTCGGAATACGGTTGAATATTTCGATGCCGCCGATTTCGATGAGACGGTGACCCTTCTTAGGATCGAGTCCCGTCGTTTCGGTATCGAGCACAATTTCCCGCATCGTGGCGCCGCCCCCGTCGTTTCAGTCGCGCCAGTACTTATCGTAAGCCTGACCCGTGCGCGCGCTAAGCTTAGCGATGATGCGATCGATTTGGCTGTTGCAGTTGTCGATTGATCCCGCAGTGTCCACAACGAAATCGGCGCGCGTCCGCTTTTCTGTTTCGGAAAGTTGCCGGGCGATAATCGTTGCTAATTTTTTAGTAGTCATTCCCGGACGCGGAAGCACGCGCTGCCGTTGAATCTCGCTGTCGGCGCTGACGACGACTTTCACGTCGACTTTTTCGAAGCCGCCAGCTTCGAAAAGCAGGGGCACCTCAAGAACAGCCATTTGGGCGCCGCGCGCGTGCTCGGCCTGCAAAAACCGGCGTTCGCCTTGTCGAATTCTCGGATGGACGATTTTTTCAAGGTCTTTGAAGCTCTCCGGTTTTTTAAGCAGCAACGCGGAAAGTTTGGCGCGGTCCACCTTTCCGTCTTCGACGGCTCCTGGGAAGGCGCTCTCAATTTCGGCGGAGATTGGGCCCGCATAGAGCCGATGAACTTCGGCATCGGCGTCGAAAACGGCGATACCATTTTTGCGAAATCGTGCGGCGGCCGTCGACTTTCCCATGCCGATCGAACCCGTCAGTCCGATGATCAGCATCTGACGCCACCGATGTCTTGCGCGACCAGGTCGTAGAGTTCGGGGGTGACGGTCGGGCGGACGCCGAACCACTTTTCGAAGCCCGGAACCGCCTGATGCAGCAGCATGCCAAGACCATCGACGGCGATCAGCCCGTTGGCGCGCGCCGCTTTCAGAAATTCCGTTTCAAGTGGCGCATAGACGAGATCGGCAACGACCGCGCCCTTCTGCGCACGAGCGAGATCCAAGCCCGGGCTGCCGATACCGTTCATTCCGAGTGTGGTCGTATTGACGATAACCGCCGCCTCGGAAAGATGCTCGTTCCGCACATTCCAAGGAAACGCACCCACGCGCTCGCCGAAATGCAGCGCGATCTGCGCGGCGCGATCCACCGAGCGGTTGAACACTCGGACGTCGCTCATTCCGGCTTCGAGAAATCCGTAGACAACGGCGCGCGCGGAACCACCAGCACCCAGGACCACGATATGCCCGGCGCGTTGCCGCCAGTCCGGCGCCGACGCATCGAGATTGGCCATGAAGCCGTAGGTATCGGTATTGGCACAGGCAAGTTGTCCGTTTTCCAGCCACAACGTGTTGGCGGCATTGACCGCGACGGCCGACGGATCGCGGATCGCGGAGGCCGCGAATGCGGCTTCCTTATGTGGAACCGTGACGTTGCAGCCTCGCAAGCCTTGTGTTTCGAGCGACTGCAAAAACGCGTGCAGGTCTTCCGGCCTGACGGGTTCTTTCGAATAGGAGCCTTCGATTCCGTATTGGCGCAACCAATAGTTATGAATGATCGGCGAGCGCGAATGAGAAATGGGCCAGCCGATGACGCAGGCGCGCTTCATGCGGAAACCATGCCCTCGTGACGCAGGCGCGCGAGCAGCTCAAGCAGCGGGATGCCGAGAATCGTGAAATAGTCGCCGTCGATCTGTTCGAAGAGTTGCACGCCCGGTCCTTCAATCTCGTAACAGCCGACGCTTTGCAGAGCGCGTTCTCCCATCTTTCCGAGATAGCATCCAAGAAATTCATCGGAGAACGAGCGAACCGTCATTTCTGCGAATGAGGTGGTTTGCCAGTGGACGGTTCCGTTGCGCGCGAGCGCGACCGCCGAGATCAGTTCGTGCGTTCGACCGCGAAGCATCGTCAATATCTCGCGCGCTTCGGCGAGATTTTCGGCTTTTCCAAAAATCTTGCCACCCAGCGCCAAGACCTGGTCGGCGCCTATGACAAGCGCGCCGCGGTGCATTTCGGAAACGAGGCGCGCTTTTTCTGTTGCGAGCACGCTCGCAATGTCTGCACCTTCTGCCCCGGTCGTCGCGTCCAGAATGGCATCGCGAATGGTTGCTTCGTCGATGTTCGCCGGCACAACGTCGAAAACGAGGCCCGCCGATTGAAGCAGGGAACGGCGCGCCGCGCTGGCAGACGCGAGGATCAACCGGCTCGCCTCAGGCATGAGACGGCTCCGATTCCGATTTCAGGCCAGATCTGCGATCTTGCAGGAGTTTCAGGATCATCGTCGCCGATTCTTCAATCGAACGGCGCGTGACGTCAATGATCGGCCAGCCGTATTGGGCCGCGAGTTTGCGCGTGTAGGCGATCTCAGCCGAGATCAAATCGCGATCGACGTAGGTTTCGAGATCGCGATCCGCCATCAGCACGGCCCGGTTGCGGCGGACGTCGGCAATACGATCAACGTTTGCAATCAAGCAGACGACAAAGGCTGTGTGCGGTTCCAGGAGTTGCTCAGGCAGCGGCACCTGCGGGACCAGCGGCAGGTTCGTGGTCTTATAGCCACGCTGAGCGAGATAAAGACTCGTCGGCGTCTTCGATGTGCGCGAAATGCCGAGCAGGACGATGTCGGCCTCGCTGAGATTGTTCGGCAGACGGCCGTCGTCGTGGGCCATCGTGAAATTCATCGCATCGATGCGGCGGAAGTAATCGGCATCGAGAACGTGCTGTCCGGCGACGGTCGGCGTCTGCGGCGCGCCCAGATAGCTTTCAAAGATTTTCATAATCGGCTGCAGCACCGCGAGGCAGGGAATCTTGAGTTCGTGGCAATGCTTCTCAAGTTCGTCCGCAAGCACTTTATTGACCACGGTATAGAGAACGATGCCGGGCTCCTGGGCGATGTCGCTCAACACGCGCTTCAGTTGCCGTTGCGTACGAACGAGCGGATGCACGTGCTCGATGGCGCGAATGTTCTGGTACTGGACCGTCGCCGCTTTGGCGATCGCAACCAACGTTTCACCGGTCGCATCCGACACAAGGTGCATGTGGAACATGCTTGGCAGCGCCATGATCGTACCGTCTCTTAAAATCCGAGCTGGAGCGTGTTCAAAACTGCGGCGTTATCCCAAGGACGAGGTGATCGTGTCCGGGTTGATAGAACAACAGACGTTTCGCCCACGGCGATACCCACATCTCGCCGAAAGAGAAAGAGATTGTTCGACGATCGGCCGTCCCGAGGACAAACTGATCTGTCCGACGGTCATATGGCAGTTGTCAACAAAGACTGCACAAAGGTTGGTCCTGCAGGCGCCCAGCAAGTCCCTGATTAACGGGGGCGTTTTGGCTCTATTGCCTTGGAGGGCAGAAAAGCTCTATCGGTCGGGGTATCACATCTTTGGTGTCGGCAGTCTGTGGATTGAAAGGGGATGAGTGTGAGATCCCCGATTACCCCTGCCCTAAGAGTCATAAAAGTAACTTTCAGAAAATTCTGAATTTCTAAGTGAAGGGAGTGACGTGGTGCGTGATCTCGATGGCGAAGCCTCCGAACGGCGGTTCCTGTTGCCGTTTGCAGGCAAGGCTGTTTCACCACCTCCCGTGTGGCTGATGCGCCAAGCTGGGCGTTATCTTCCGGAATACCGGAAGGTGCGTGCGGAAGCCGGAAGTTTTCTCAAGCTGTGCTACACGCCCGAACTTGCGGCCGAAGTGACGCTGCAGCCGATCCGGCGTTTTGGTTTCGACGCTGCGATCCTGTTTTCCGATATCCTGGTCGTGCCCGATGCGTTGGGACAGGCGGTCCGCTTCGAGGAAGGCGAGGGCCCGCGGCTCGATCCTATTCGAGGTCTTGAAGATCTCGCCCGACTCGCCCTATCGAAAACCGGTGCGAAGTTTTCGCTCGTCTCAGAGACGGTCGAGCGCTTGCGACATGAGCTGCCGGGCGGAACGGCGCTAATCGGATTTTGTGGGGCGCCGTGGACAGTCGCAACGTATGTCGTCGAAGGCAGGGGATCGTCCGATCAAAGCGCGGCGCGGCATTGGGCCTATCGCGATCCGGACGGCTTTGCGCAGCTCATCGCGCTTTTGACGGAAGCCTCGATTGAATACCTTTCGGGCCAGGTGCGCGCCGGAGCCGATGCGCTGCAGATTTTCGATAGCTGGGCGGGAAGTCTCGCAGATGATCAGTTCGAGCGTTGGGTTATCGAGCCAACTGCGAAAATTGTGCAAGCGATCAGGGGACGGCATCCCGGCGTTCCGATCATCGGGTTTCCGCGCGGTGCGGCGTCGTTCCTTCGACGCTACATAGATGCCACGGGTGTCCACGGCGTCAGTTGCGATACCTCATGTCCCCTCAACGTGATGCAGGCGACGGCACAAGGCGGAACGGTCGTGCAGGGCAATCTCGATCCGTTGCTGTTGATGGCCGGCGGTGACGCACTCGATCGCCGGGTCGATCGTATTTGTGAGACGATGGCTGGCCTGCCGTTCGTCTTCAATCTCGGGCATGGCATTGTTCCCAATACGCCGCTCGAGAATGTCGCTCGCGTCGTCGAGCGGGTGCGGACGAAAGGCTGACGATGGCACACGCAGATTCAATCAGCTCATCGATGCGCCGCGCCGGTCTCTCGCTGGTGATAACCGCCGTGGCGGCGGG
>ERZ778017.3122-NODE-3122-length-12178-cov-6.192527_pt1 | contig 12178 bp, 13 predicted proteins | sample MGYA00375747_ERZ778017 | MGnify/ENA primary metagenome ERZ778017 (study PRJEB29350, sample SAMN05509838) | bioreactor metagenome | biome: bioreactor; material: wastewater | place: South Africa: University of Cape Town | collected 2014-03-17 ... | reverse complement strand
TTCACGATCGCGCCCGGCGGCGGCCCGTTTTCGGCTTGCCGCGCCGCGCCTTGTATTCCGCGAGCGCCTCGGCGAAATTCTGCTGCGACGTCGCGATCAGGTCGCGCGCCACCCGATCGGCATCGTCGGGCTCGCGGGCGACGATATGGCGGCAGAGCTGTTCGTAGAGCACCGCCGAGCGCCGGCCGACCTCTCCCTCGCCATGCGCCGCGACGAACTCGTCGGTGTAGACATTGTGCTGCCACCGGGCGAGCAGCGCCAGCCGGTCGAGCAGTTCGAGCGCCAGCGGCGCGTTGGAGCGCTTGGCGATGAAGCGGCCGATCCGGTTCGACACCCGCAGATGCTCGGCCGAGTTCGTCGTCCGCTCGGTCACATCCTTATATTCGACGAGCCGGTGCATGAGTTCGCGCCCGTCGCGGTCGCTCATCGCCGTGCAGGCGAGGCGGCAGACGACGCCGAACAGCGCCTTCCACAACTCGTAGATCTCGTCCGCGCCATGATCGTCGACGTCGATCGCGAACGCGCCGCGCCAGGGCACGACCTTGATCAGGCCGATGCTCGCGACATGGCGGAACGCCTCGCGGACGGGGGCATGGCTGACTCCGAAGCGGGCCGCGATCTCGCGCTCGCGGAGCCATGAGCCCGGCGGAATGCGCCACGCGACGATGTCGTCGATCAGCAGCCGCGCGATGACGCGGTCCTGCGTCGGTGCATTGTCCTCGTCGCTCGTCGTGACGGCCATGATCCCTGATCGTTTCTGTTGAACGCCCCATCCTAGCTTGCGCGCCCGACAGGACAATCTTCGATTGCAGTCGCACTTATTATCGATAATAAACGCGAACACAACCCAGCGCATGTGGAAAGGGCAGGCCATGATCGGGCGTCTTCTTCTTCTGACCGTCGCCGCGACGGCGACTCCCGTGGCGGCCGGAAGCGCGCCCGCCGCTCCCGTGCCTGCGGCCGAAGACGCGCGGCCCGGCTGCGCCGCGGCGATCGCCTATTCGGATGCGCACAAGGGGCTCGCCGTCCTCGTCCTGCGGCATGGCGAGGTCGTCTGCGCGTCGCAGGACACCGCCCGGCCCTACGAACTCTGGTCCGGCACCAAGAGCCTCGTCGGCCTGATGGCGGCGGCGGCGGTGCAGGACGGGCTGCTCGCGCTCGACGAACGGGCGTCCGACACGATCGCCGAATGGCGGGACGATCCCGGCAAGGCGGCGATCACGCTGCGCCAGCTGCTCGCCATGACCAGCGGCCAGCCGTCGGCGATCGGCCGCCCGCAGGGCTATGCCGATTCGCTGCGGGTCGCGCTGACCGCGGCGCCCGGCACCCGCTTCCAATATGGCCCGACGCCGTTGCAGATCTTCGGCGAGGTGATGCGGCGCAAGCTGGCGGCCGCGGGGCGCGACGCCGATCCGCGGCGCTATGTCGAGCGGCGGCTGCTGGCGCCGCTCGGCGTAACGGTCGGCGAGTGGAGAAACGGGCCCGACGGGCATCCGCTGATGCCGCAGGGCCTCGTCCTTGCCGCCGCCGAGTGGGCGAAAATCGGCGAGTTCGTTCGCATGGGCGGCAAGGTCGACGGCAAGCTGCTTGTCGACGCGGCGACCTTTGCCGAGCTGTTCGAGGGGAGCGAGGCCAATCCGGCCTATGGCCTCACCTGGTGGCTCCCGCGCGCGACGCCGTCCGACGACCCGGTCACCCGCTCGACCGACATCACCGATCCCGCCGCGGGGCTTCCCGCCGACCTCGTCGTTGCCGCGGGCGCCGGCGACCAGCGGCTGTACGTCATCCCCTCGCTGGGATTGACCATCGTCCGCCAGGCCCGCCTCGACGTCGCCGCGTTGCTCGCCGGCCGCAAGAGCGACTGGTCCGACCGGCGGTTCCTTGCGGCCCTGCTCGCGCCCCGAAGCGCGGCGGTCGATTGAACCGGACGAGGGCGCGCGCTCGCCTCAATCGTTCGGTCCGACCTCGGTGAACCGGAATCCGTCCTGCGTCTTGTGGAAATAATATCCCAGATCGCCGCAGAAGATCACGAAGGTCTCGCCGCCATCGGGCTCGCGATCGTGGATGGCGTTCCGGCGCGCAAGGCATCGGCGCGCCTTTGCGGCCAGGAAGCGCGGATAGCTTTCGGCGCGAAACGCGGCGGCGTCGCTGCTGCCGCCCTCATCGAGATAGGGCATGAACGGGAACTGCGTCATTCCCGCGACCGCGGTCGCATCATCGGCCGCGAGCGCGGCGCGGAATCGGGTCAGGAAGGCGTCGAATTCCTGCTGCACGGCCGCAGATGCAACAGGCTCCTCCTCCGCCGACGCCGGAACGGACGAGGCGAGCAGGATGCCGGCCAGAACGCCGGGGAGCGGATTAATTTTCAACGACATCATGGTCTCGCCTTTCAGGATCGGCACCGGATATGCGGCGGCGCCGGCGCAGCATCGACCGCAACGCCGAAAACAGCAGTCCGGCGGCGGTATAGATCAATGTCGCCACGGCGATCGCGGGGATGGTGACGTCGCGCGGCTCGCCATCCGCTCCCGCGCACAGCAGGTTGCGCGTGACGCCCTGCTGCCCCGGCCTATAGCTATAGTCGCGCGATAGCGTGTCGAGGCCGCCCGGGCAGACGATGGGTTCGGCGACCGTCGACACGATCGGCGGATAGACGGCGCCGCCCGCGACCGCGAACATCATGGCGAGGAAGCCCCAGCCCGCCGCGGCGGGAAGGATGTCCAGCGGCCGGAACAGGCGCGAGCGATGCGTCTTGCGAAAATCCTCCAGCCCGGCGAGCAGGAAGATCAGGCCGAAGATCGCGGCGACGATCCCCGGTCCGATCAGCGCGCGCATCATTCCCGCTCTCCTTGCATTCCATCCGGCAACAGCGGGACGGACGGCGCTTCGCAGGTGCAGGCGGCCTGTTTCGCGATCGGGGCTTCGATGGGACAGGTGCAGAGATACTCGGCCCTGTGCCCGCATCCGGCGGCGCGATACCCCTCATAATACCAATCTAAGCCGGACGAGACCCGGTGACTTTCGGTCCACTGGGCGAGCCGCGCCGGGTCGGCGCGGATTTCGGCGGGCGGGTCGGGAATGGGGGTCGCACGCTGGTGCACCTCACTGCGGCGTGCGCCATCGACTTTCGTCGCCGTCACCCGTTCGATCGGGCAGGTGAAGCGTTCGGCGAAGGTCTCGCGCGCCTCCCGCTCGCGGCTCGCGCAGCCCGCGACGGCGGCCGGGAGCAGGACCGCAAGACACAGGAGGACCCGGCGGCGTATCACAGGCCCCCCAATATCTCGGCGCGCTTGGCTTGATACTCCTCTTCGCTGATCAGGCCGCCGTCGCGCAGCGATTGCAGGTGCCGCAACCGGTCCTCGACGCTGCCCCCGCCCGCGTCGGACGGTGCGGCGGGGCGGCGCACGATATCGGCGTCGGTGCGCAGCCGCTCGGCCATCTTGTCGCGCAGGGCGCTCGCCAAGGCGTTGGCGTCGGCAATCTCGCTGTCGGTCCGGCGCCGTCCGAACAGTGCGAGCAGCAGTCCGAGCAGGATCAGGCCGCCAAAGGCATAAAGGCCGTAATAGATGCTGGCCGCGCCAATCGCACGTAGCGTGATGTCGCGCCGGGTGCCGTCGGGCGCGATGCAATAGATGGTGTGCGATACGCCCTGCTGCCCCGGCTTGTAGGAATAGTTTTGCGAAAGCCGCTCGACCGTTCCGTCGCAGGCATAGGGCGCGGCGCGCTCGACCAGCGGCGGGTGGATCGCGCCGCCCGCGCTCGCCACCATGATCCCGCAAAAAGCCGCCACGCCCAGCAGCACCAGCAGGGCGCACCCCAGCTTCGCCGCCGGACCGGGGCGGCGCCGGAGCGCGAGCTTCGCCGACAGCGAAAATATCACGATGATCGCCGGTCCCAGCAGGAACATACCGATGGTGAATATGGCCGAATCGCTCATATAGCCCCGCCCGTCATCGCGGCGAGGCAGAAGCGTTCGGGCGCGTCGGGGTCGGGCTCATGCTCCTCGCCGCAAGCGTTGCGCGTCGCCCACAGCAGCGTCCCCTGATCGGCGGACACGGCATAGGGCAGGTCGCCGCGCCAGGTGCCCGCGATGCGGCGCTCGGCGCGGGTCGCCATGTCGAAGCGCACGATGCCGACGTCGGCGGGATAGGTCAGGCGCGAGCGCGCGTCGTCGAACAGGAAGGATGCCAGTTCCCACCCGCCCCACGCCACCAGCCAGGGCGCGCCAGGCGGCTTGCGCGTGCGGATATGGAGGTCGACGGTGCCGCGGCCGCGATCCGCCGTCCACACCAGCCAGCCGGCATTGCCGCGCAGCGAGTCCACGGCGTCGAGGTCGTCGGAAAATTCGTCCTCGCGGTACACGAGGCCGCCCGTCACCGATTCCCACAGATTGTCCGCCTCGGCCGGTTTGTCGCGCAGGCGTCGGCCGCCCGCGACCGTCGCGGCGTAATAAGCCTGTGGGCCGTCGAGGCCGTCGCTGCCGTCACCCCACAGCGAGGCAATGGCGAACAGTGTCCCGCCGTGCCAAGCGAAGCCGGTGATCAGGGCCACGGCGTCGGCGGGATGTTTCGCGCGCGTGTCGGGAGGCGGCGTCACGGGCACCAGCTTGCGGTCGGCCACGCGATAGAGCCACAATTGGTCGGGATAGTCGATTTCCTGGCTGGGCAGCAGGATCGCGACATGGCTGCCGTCGGGCGACAGCCGCATCCCCGCGATCGGCACGCGCCCGTTCTCGGCCAGTGCGGGCCGCGCGCGGGCGAGGGGAGCAAGGTCGATCTCGCCGATCACGCGCGTCGCGATCGGCGCGGCGGCGCGGTCGCCCAGTTCCTGGCGGCGGCCGAGATAAACGACCGTCATGCAGTCATAGGCCTGGTCGTGGACCCACGACGCGGCATCGTTCAACTCGGCGAAGCTGCGATCGGCGGCGCAGCGGCGGTCGCGCTCGCCCACCCAGTCGCGCTGCTCCGCCACCAGCGCCGCGCGCGCCGGGCCGGCCAGTTTCGCCAGCACGGCGCGATAGCTGCGCGACAGGGCCAGATCCTGCCAGCGCAGCGCGGCGTTGGCGCAGATGAAGCGATCGACCGCGCGCGTCGCCTTGCCGCAATCGAAGCTGGCCGGAACGGTGGCGGACGGCGCCGGCTGCGCGGTCGAGGGGGCCGCGCCGCCCAGCGCCAGCGCGCAAAGAAACAGGCCGCCGAGGCGGAGGAAAGGCTTGGGGCCGCTTTCCCACGTCATTGCGAGCGGAGCGAAGCAATCTCCAGCTATCGGTGAGGCAGAACGATAGCTGGAGATTGCTTCGTCGCCTTCGGCTCCTCGCAATGACGATGCCTCGCGCTCAGTCATGGACGATGATTCGCGGATCGTCGCACAGATCCTGCTGGGCGATGGGGATGGGGTCGCTGCAGCAATCCTCTTCCTTTTCCTCGAACAGGACGGAGATTTCATAGGTGCAGACGCCCGCGCCGCCGGGGATGGTGAAGGTCCGCGTGCGCCCCGGGGCCAGCCCGTCATAGCCGAAGGCGTCCGAATCGCTTTCGATGCCGTCGGGTGCGCGCAGCGCGAGTTGTTCGAGGCGGCGCCGGCTCCTGTTCGTGACCGCGACCTTCAGGTCGGCGGCGATTGCCGCCCGCGCGGCGGTGCCGCACAGTGCGATCAGCGGCCGCGCCGCCGCCGCGACGCCGTCCAGCGGATAGCGCGCCGACGATCCGGCGACGCTGACCGACATCCGGTCGTCCGACGCCAGGATCGATTCGAACGATGCGTCGAGCGGCACCTGCCCCCGCAGGCGCAGCAGGCCGTCCGCCTCCGGCGGCTGAACCGTGGCGGGAAAGGTCAGCGTCGCGCTGCCGTCGCTCAGGCGGACCGGCACGCTCGTCCCGGCCGCGAGGCGCACCGGCGGGTGGGTGATGTAGGCCGACACCTCCGGAACGCCCTTGTCGCAGATGAAGTTCAGCAACGTCATGCCGCCGTCGGGCACGCCAAAGACGAGCCGCGCCTGCTGGGCGCCATGATCGACGCCATACCAGCGCGGCCGCCCGTCCTGCGCCGCGGCGGGCGTGGCCGCGAGAGCCAGCACGGAGGCGAGCAGGATACACCGATACCGCCGCGTCGGCGATCTGGGAAATCCGGCCTTTGTTCGCCCTTTGCGGGTCATGGCATCTGTCTCCAGCCTGTTCGGATCAGGGGCCTGCCCGTGCCGCACAAGGCACGGACAGGCCCGACGGGAGCGGCCGAACCGGGGTGGAGGGAAGCCGATCGGCAGTGTCCCCCTGTCCGGCCAGCAGATACGCCGACGGGTCGCTGTCGACGCACCCGTTCCCGCATCAGCGTCCGGGCGCCCGCGAGGGGGCGGCGGGCGTCGGATCGGGCAATGGATGTTCGTGCATCGGAGTCTCCCTGTCCCACCGTGATGCCATGGACAGCGAAAGCCTGTCTCGGACCAGAAGGAACGCGAGGTGGACCAGACGGCACTTCGGCGATACGGTGCGCCGGACGGGAGGGGGACATGGACGCGACCGGTTTTTCCCAGATACTGTCCACCGCCTCGGTGCCGGAGCGCGAGCGGCTGCCGATGTGGCGCGAGCTATTCGGACAGGCGATGGTCCGGCTCGACATAGAACCGGCCCGGAACGTGCCGTTTCACGCCGAAGGGACATTGTGCGCGCTGCCGGGAGCCGCCTATGCCTCGGTTTCCGCATCGCCGGTGCAGGTCTCGCGGACGCACCGCCTGATTGCCGCCGATCCGGTCGAGATGCTCTATCTGATCACCGCCGATGCGCCGCTGGAACTGCGCCAGCGCGGGCGCGAGCATGTGCTGGCGGTCGGCGACTCGATCTTCGTGCGCGGCGGAGAGGTCAGTACCATCCAGTGTCGGAAGCGATGCCGTTTCACCAACATCGCGGTGGCGCAGGACGACCTGCGCGCGCTTCTGTCGGGGGCGGACGATCTGGCGATGCGGGTCGTCCCGCGGCAAAGCGATCTGCTGGGGCTGCTCCACGCCTATGTCGACATGCTGCGCCTGCGCGCCGACGCGGCGTCGGGCGTGGCGGCGGCGCTCACGGCCGGGCATATCCGCGATCTCATCGGCGCCGTCGCCGCCACGGCGGCCGAAGATGGCGCGCCGGAGCGGCCCGGCGTCAAGGCCGCGCGGCTGCGGGCGATCAAGGCCGACATCGCGGTGCGCTCGTGCGATCCGCGTCTCGACATCGTGGGCGTGGCCACGCGCGCCGGGATCAGTCCGCGCTATGTCCGCCGCCTGTTCCAGGATGAGGGAAGCAGCTTTTCGGCGCATGTGCTGGGCGAGCGGCTCGACCGCGCCCATCGCCTGCTGCTGCATCCGGGGCAGGCGCCGCGGACGATCGCGGCGGTCGCCTATGCCTGCGGTTTCGGCGACCTGTCCTACTTCAACCGCACCTTCCGCCGCCGCTTCGGCATGACCCCGTCGGATCTGCGCGGCGCGGGTTGAATGCCATCCATTTCCCGTTCGTGTCGAGCGAAGTCGAGACACTTGTCGGCCTTGCGCCACGCTGATGGGTGTCTCGACTTCGCTCGACACGAACGGAACGATAGGCGGATTTACGGCCCGACGCCCTAACGGCAGCCCCGCTGCCAGTCGAAGAACACGCCCTGCCATCCCCACCCCGACTGGTGGACCACCTCGGTCAGCACATGCGCCAGATTGGCGGGGTCTGCCGCGGCTTCGCCGTCGCCCGCGATCTCGACGCGATCGTCGGCGATGCGCGGGGCAATCCGGCGCCGAATCGCTTCGTTCGGCGGGGTCAGCGTCAGGCTGGCGTCGTAGATGATGTCGGCGTCGGGGTGCGTGCCGTCGCGCGGGCGCAGGCTGCTGCTCATCCGCGCCTCGCCCGCGTTCATCGGCTTGTCGCCGCGGACCAGCGACACCTCGCGCGCCCGCACGCAATGACCGGCGGAAACGAAGGTCAGCCGCACTCCGATCGTCCGCTTGCCGCCGCGAAAGTCGCGCGTCACCAGCAATTGTTCGGGCCGGTCCGCCGGGCGCTCGACGCGAAGGTTCAGCCCGGCATTCGCCAGCGATTCGATCCGCCGCTTCAGGCGATGCTCGGGCAGCGGCATGGCGCCGGGCGCGGGCGCCACCCACGCCGTCCAGGCGGCGAGCCACAGCATGAAAACGACCATGATCGCGAAATAGGCGACGCCGAAGGCCACCATGAACCGCCATTGCGCGAACCAGTTATCGGGGCCGCTTTGCGTCACGTAAACAGCGGGGACGAGCGCCCCGAACATGGTGAGCGCCCAGGCCGTGATGCCGATCTGCGAGCGGTCGGTCCCCCACGCGGTCATACCCGCGATCAGCAGCGCGACCGGCAGGAACAGGATGACGATCGCGGTGGGCGTCATCCGGCCGTCGCGCAGCCACAGCCAGCCGAGCGCGCCCGCGCCCGCGAGCAGCAGCAGCAGCGCGGCGACGATCACTGGCGGGCTCGACAACCGGCTCATCGCGCCTCGCCGCCCGTCACCCGGCCGGTGATGGCGACCGCGCCCGCCTCGATTCCGCCGGGAATGTCGCCGCGCCGGAAGCGGGGCAGGATCACGCTGTCCATGATGGCCTGCGCGGCGGCGTCGGGCAGGCGGTCCGACAGGTCGCGCCCGACCATGATCCGCGCCTGCCGTTCGTTTGGCGCGACGAGCAACAGGATGCCGCTGTCCGCCATGCCGCGGCGGTCGGCGATTGTCGCGGCAAAGCGGGCAATGTCGATCCCGCCGAGCGAGGGCGTGGTGACGATGACCAGCGGATGTCCGCTTCGCTCGTCGAAGGCCGTCAACACGGCATCGAGCCGCGCCTTGCTGTCGGCGGACAGGATGTTCGCTTCGTCGGCGATGCGCCCCTGCACGATGCGGAAGGCGACGCCGCCTTCGCCTTGCCGCACGGCATCGGCGGGGCTGCTGGTGCCCAGGTCGATACGGACGATGCGCGGCGGCTTGTCGGGGCCGTCGATCGGCACATACCGGATGCGCGCGGCCATCCCGTTCGCCAGCCGGACCGCCGGTTTCTCCTCGGTGCTGCCGCGATTGGCGAAGCCCGCTTCCAACGCGCCCCAATTGATGCGGAACGCGACGGGGCCGACGGAAAAATATTCGTAATGGCTGTAAGCATGGGCGTCCGAACTCTTGCGCTTCCTGCTCACGCGTTCCAGGCGCCAATCATGGATCGGCCCTTCGACCTGCCGGGCCTCTCCGTTCGCCACCGCCTGCGTGACGCGGCGGTAATCCCAACAGGGCACCGCGCCCGACGCGAGGACTGTGAAGACGCCGATCGCCATAAGCGGATAGCTTGTCCAGCCCGCTTTGCCGAAACCCCATTTCATCATCGCACCGGCGATGACGAAGGCCAGCCCGATCAGCGGGAACTGCAAGCCCACGCTGTCATTCGCGATGTCATAGACGGTCGTATAGGTCATGGCCGCGCCCCGTTCGCGCGTCTCAATCCTTCAGATAGCGGTCGCCGCATGCGGCCATCGCGTCAACCGGCGGCCCCCACCGCACCGCCTTGGCCAGCGCGCGCATCGCGATCTCGCCGATATGATCGTCATCCTCCGCCGGATAGACTTCGCTGTTCGACAATTGCTCGAGCTGGCCGTTGAGCTTGACCCAGGTCGCGGTGCGGGGATCGGGCGCGATGTCGCTTTGCGCGAAGATCTGAAGCACCACGGTCGACAGCACATAGCATTGGATGCGCGTGTCGCGGGTATCGGGCGGCAGGCCCTTGAACGCGTTCGCCTGCGTTTCCGGGAACGCCGTGGCGCAGGGGCCGGTGTAGCTCGCGGCATTCTTGTCGGCGACGAACCTGTCCTGCAAACCCTTGTCGTGCGTGCCGATGCTCTCGATCCTGGCGACGACCTTGGCCGGGTCGTCGAGGTCGCCGTCCGTCCCGGCGAGCAGCGCGAAATGCAGCGCCTGACTCGCGGTGTCGAGCGGGACGGACCCCTTGCCGATCTTTTCCTGCGCCAGCGCCATGGTGGCGCCATAGCAGAGAGAGGCGCTTTCCGTCCGGTCGGCGGGCAGCTGGACGGCGGGCGCGCCGCCGCAGCCGGAGAGGGCCAGGCCCGCGCAGGCCGCGATTCCCAGCGCCGCGCTGTACCACGTCGTCGTTCGGTGCGGCTTGCCATGCATCTCGATTCCCCCGCTAAACTCTGGCCTCGCGTTGGCCGACCATGGGCGCGGGATCGTCCGCTGTCATGGACCATGCGGAACCGGCATGGGATTTTACGGCACTCGCGGCCTCCGCCTAGCGCGGGGAAAAGGCTGTGCCGGTGTGTCCGCATCGGGTTCCGCCCCGTCCGCGACGGCGGATCGCGAAGGCGCTACGATGAGCCCGTGGCGCCGATCGATGCGGAGGAAAGCGAATGCCCCATGCCCGATGGATAGCGGTCGGCGGTGCGATCGCGCTGGCGGCGGTCGCTGCGCCGGCCGGGGCGGAGGATGGCGGACGCGGTGCCGGCTATGCCGCCGAAGGGCCCGCCTTCGACCTGCCGGCCGACATGCGTGTCGAACGGCAGGAGATGCATGTCGCGCTCGATTCGATCCGGCTCGTCTACGTCTTTCATGCATCGACGCGCCGGACCGTCCATTTCCGCTTCGTCCTGCCCGCCATGCCGGTCGATGCCAGCCCCGACGCCATCGGGCTCGACGGGCAGGGCGAGGTCGCCGGGCTTGCCGCCGACCGGCGTCCGCTCAACTATCTGGACCTGTCGGTGCGCGTGAACGGCGCGCCGCTGGCGCTCTCCGGCCGCGGGCGTGCGCTGCATCGGGGCAGGGACGTGACGCGGCAATTGCTCGATGCCGCCGTGCCGCTGCTCTACCATTTGGACGAAGAGGCGCCGTGGCGCCGCCTTCCGGCCCGCACCCAGGCGATGCTCGACGCCGACGGCCTGCTCGTGCTCGACACCGCGGACTGGAGCTATCAGGCGGATTTCGAATGGGATCAGCGCTTCGAGCCGGGGGATACGCGGGTCGAGATCCGCTATGTCCCGGTCGCCGATTACTGGAGCGACATCAATTCCGCCGAATTTCCCGAGATAGCCCCCGGCGGCCCGGCGACGCGGACCTATTGCATCGACGACGCGCTGCGCCGGGCCTATTTCCGCCATCCGGCCTACGACCTCTTTACGATCGCCCACGGCTGGGCCGCACCGGCCGGACGGCACGGCCGGGCCGCCCACTATCGCCTGGTCGTCGATAAGGGCGCCGCCGCCAACATGGTCGCCTTCTGTCCCGCGGCGGCCCGAAAGACCGCCGCGACGACATTCGAATGGTCGGCCGCCGACGTCAAGCCAGACCGCTCCTTCGGCGCCCTCTTCTTCATCGCCCCCGATCAATAGCGGGCGCGCAGCGTCAGATAGAGCGAACGCCCCGGCTCGGGAAAGCCGTCGGTCAGGCTGTATTCCTCGTCGAACAGGTTGCGCGCGCCGACGCCGATCTCGATCTTCTCGGTGACGGCATAGTCGATGCGCAGCGCCGTGTTCACATAGGAACCCGTGCGGTAATAGCGCGCCGGCTGCGATGCGGGCGTTGCGGTGAACAGCGTCCAACGGCTCGATGCGATCTCGACGCTCGGCTGGACGTGCAGGCCCGCCAGCGGCGCCCAGTCGGCATAGATCAGGCCCTTGTGCGTCGGCACCCCGGTGGGCCGGAACCCCGGATTGGCGGCATAGGACAGGTCGCGCTTGATGACCGTGTAATTGGCCCCGAGGTCGAGGCCGGGCGCGAGCGTCGCCGACAGCGACGCTTCGGCGCCATAATATTCGCCGCTGCCGACGTTCCGGCTCTGGCTGAGGTTGGTGAGCACGCAGCCGGGAGTCGGCGTCGCGGGCGGGGTGGTCGATGCGGTGCAGGGATAGCCCGGTGTCAGGACGCTGAAGATCGCTTCGTCGACCCAGCTGTAGAAGAGCGCGCCGTCGACCCGTACGCCGCCGGCCGTCCAGCTTCCGCCGATTTCGGCGTTGGTCGCGCGTTCGGCCTTCAGTTCGGGGTTGGGGATGGCGGTGTTGAACCGCTGGCTGAAGCGTTCGAAGATCGTCGGGAAGCGCGCGCGCGACGACAGGCTGGCGTGCAGCGTCAACGCGTCGCCCGCATCCCAGTCGAACCGGCCCTGCAGGTTCCAGGCGTCGGCGTCGCGGCGCGGATATTGATAGATGAC
>ERZ778017.3121-NODE-3121-length-12179-cov-5.228390_pt1 | contig 12179 bp, 9 predicted proteins | sample MGYA00375747_ERZ778017 | MGnify/ENA primary metagenome ERZ778017 (study PRJEB29350, sample SAMN05509838) | bioreactor metagenome | biome: bioreactor; material: wastewater | place: South Africa: University of Cape Town | collected 2014-03-17 ... | reverse complement strand
CTATACTGATGACTCTGATATTTTGAGTGTGCTAGCACACATTGGGCTCTTCAACAACACTATCGACTTGAAGCCATGGAATAAGGACAAAAACTGGCGATTGATTCAACCATTAATTTCCAAACCCGGTGATGTTATTCCTGGTGACTTGTCTGTTGAGATATTGTTATTACCACCATTGCCCCAGTATATCGGCTTTTATGCCAATGGCCTCAATAGCCGATCGTGGACGAGCCCAAATAAACACAATGGGTTGTCTATTGCAATTCATAATGTTAAATGGGAGACGTGTGATACGTACTTGCGCGATAAGCAAACGTTCAAGAGATACCAAGGAGAAATGGTATTAGATAAACAGTTGACCAAGGATATTATGAACTCGAAACCGGGATGGAAGTTCAATGTTGAGTACTACAAGCAGTTGAAACAAAAGTTCAGTGACTTGGAGCCTGCGGTACAAGTCAAGGAATAGGTGAAAATTGAGCAACATGACACACCGACCGAACCACAAGAACGCATGCTCAACAACAACAAATACAACTATCACTACGTGGCAGCTGGTGTTGGTTTAGTCTTTGTCACGGTTAGGGTTCGTTTTGGTGTCGTCGTTGGTGAGCTTCCGTCCTACAAAAAATACATGCAATTCGTCATTTGTAGCAAACCGGTGCCGTGGTTTCCGAGAAATACGAATACTGCTCTGTGGTGAGCTGGAATAGGTTGAGACTGGGTAGAAAATGGCACACCGGATCTAATTCTGGTGTACTGGTTTGAGTAATGGAGATGGCTATAACGGCATCTCAACATGATTGGTGCCAAATTCGATGAAAATTTAGCACCTTCCTAAATGAGTGCAGTAGAGACGAGATCTGGAGTCAAACTCGCAAAAGCCGGTGAGTTTTTGTTATAATACAAAGTTTTGCTTGTGCTCATAGTGTAGAAAATATGTTTTTTATAGCAAAATTATCTAAAGGAATACATGAGACGATTTCTTTTTTGCTCTTTTCCCAGCTGTAGTTAAACCCACCAAACACACAGAGTCAGGTGAAGAAGACGGTTTTACGTGGCGAGTTCCGATACAAGGTAGGAAGTTTACCGGGAACAACGTAAAATCAAGTGTTTTTTTATAAATACGTTGTGTGTTGATAATGAACATTGATGAAGCAGCAAGATACAAAGCAAACCGGTCATTAAAACACAGTAGATCAACAGGAAACATTAAGAGATCAAAACCAGGGTTATTGAAGCGGATTTCCATCGAATGGAACCTATTGTTACTCAGGTTACGGTCAGTGTCACAAGAGGTATTTTCAACTGACGATATTGTAGACGAATATTTCGATAGTCAGCTGTCAGAAGAAGCGTTCGATAGGCTATTGAGGGCTAACCGAGGTTATACGTCGGCCGAGGAGGCATTTATTGAAAAGTATCGTCGACACAAGAGTTTAGAAAAGATGGTAATAGCCGAAGGTGCACAAATCCAGAGCAAATCCATCAGTTTACAGGATTTGATTCGAAGCACGTCAAACGACGTGTGTGACGACGACTTGCGATACTCAGATGTCAATGTTGAAAAGTTGCGACAGGAGTTTGACAGTGCCGATCCGTCAGATTCATCGTCCTATTTGCAGCCTTCGACGTCAAATATCGGCACAACGTTGTGGGAGTACCGAAGGCTGAAATGGTTGAAAGAAACCCATCCGAAGTCGGTGGAGCAGCGATTATCTCTGGCCAGTATTGACCATTTGCCGCAAGCAGCATATGTCAAGATATACACCAACTTGGTGGAGAAGGGAAAGCTGTTGAAGCACGACAAACGAATAAACTTGAAGGACGTAATCAAGATCATCAATGCTGGCTGGGCTGCGGAAGAGGTGTGGGAACGGGCCGCTAAAGGTTTAGCGTGATTCAATAGTAGATGGAACAAACAAGTTACCATTATGTATTTCTAGTTGCAAGCAGTGGTCTACATAGGTCACCAAGTGTATGGCTACACAAGAAGGTGTATGGTGACGGCACTATACCAACGGTGTACCGGTCTGGTGAATATCAAAGCCGGTTCGGTTTATTGCAGTCATGGATTAATAGTTTAGTTTTGCATCGATAATGATTTAGGCACTGTGAGGGCCACCACTCTAATCCACATCGCTGTAGCATGGCAGAATATTTCTTGAGTCCACAACCACCTAATGATGTCTGGTCCGCTTAACCTCCTGCCAGTCGAGGTGGAACGACAACTTGAAACTCTGGACGGCCTGGTTCTGCAAGTCCGGTAGATGCGATGATCCGTGTAATTCGATCCGTGTAATTCGATCCGTGTAATTCGATCTGCGTAAGTCGATTTTTTGCGATAACCCTCGCTTCTCCTGTAATTGTCGTCCCTTGGTACTTTTCGTTCCACTTTCTTGATCCTCTAGCACTCTTATTGTGCCAAACATAAATCATTAAATTTAATTTCCCTCTTCCACTAGCTTGTTCGATTTCTCACTAGCTTCAAAGTAGTTTCCAAAATTCGAAGATCCTGGTCAATCAACTCGGCTCTTGTCTGGAGATCACCGACCAAGTTGCGGCTGTACATGATTTTATATAATTTATCGATAAGCTTCAGTAACAGTTCCTGGTAAAGTTTGAGCTGCTGGAAATTGGAGGCAAAATCTTCGTTCAATTGTGCGTCAATTTGCGCGTTCAATGAATGGACCATGGTGATCTTTTCCACGAGATCGGACTGGGTGTTGTTGTGTTGATTGAAGCGAACTATGGTGGCCATGAGCTGTTTGGAAAGAGCCTGTGACTGTTTGAGTCGTGCTAATTGCTCCCTCTTCGCCTGTAGTACCAAATCGTTGTGGGACGGCATAGTTATTGTTGTGGTAATTCTTTTGTGAATTCACTTGGTGAGAAATTGTTTCCTTATCGTGCATTTTCATACAATATTTAACTTTCTTATCCATCGATAAAATTTCATCGACGTTGTAGCCGCTGGAGACCTTTGGTGAACTATATTACGGTGGGACAGTACTAGATGTCAAATTTGGGTCGAAATTCGCTATTTGTCAGCCAGGTTACCACCATTGATAACTTTAATATCTACGACCTATACCACGATGTTGATTGTGGAAAATTCGACCTGGCTATAGAAAAAACGTTCAGTTTGATCAAATTGGACATTTACAATGAACGCCAGCGGTTGAAGTTGTGGGAAATCAGGCTCTTGTTACTTGTTTTCACTGACCAATTGAGTGTTGCCAAACGGGAAGCCATAAACGTCAACAATGCCCTATATTTGCTAGAAAATGTCGGAAATTCCAACACGATATATCCATTGCCTAAGAATAATGCACACATCTCTAACGAAATGCTTTTGTTGCTACTAAAATTGAAAAGTTTACCCAATTTATCTTTGGTCAATGAATTGTACAAGTTGACGTACCAAGCCCGCTTAAAAAGCACCGACGTCAAGTCAACAACGATGCTACTACAAAACATCAGTTTTTACGTCTGTTTCATTTTGCAAATTACAAATAATCATTTGAGTCTAAGAAGTTATGTGTCGTCATTGAAACATCAGTCGAAGGGCCTATACCATTCTAACGTTACCTTTTTGACGATTATTGTAGAATTGATGCTAGGCCATAAGAACAGTGATTCAATAGTCACAAAGTATCAAGACGATTACGATAATTTAGATGAATTTACCATTAATAGTTTGAAGTATGTTTTCCAAACTATTCCTCCTAATATTAATGACAGCAACCTCCTCAGTGACGAATCGATCAATAAACCAACATTAGAATTGCTGGACCTTGCCAATCTTGTAAAAAAGAAGGATATCACGTCGAGAATACTAGGATGTTTATTGGGATTATGGGACCTACATGCGAATTATCATTTCAAATTGATCACTGACAATGGTAAACTATCTTTTGTTGGAAAAGATCTCAGTAACAATGATGTGGAAAGAATGGTTGAGACTGACGATATTCTAGATGCAATATTACAGCTGCTTAATAATAATTGGTGTAAATATATTCATAAAGTCTATGGTTTGGAATAGAGAGTTTAAAGACAACTAGTTGTATAGAGGTGCGACGTTCCTAACGAGTACAACAGATGGAACCGTATTTGACAGTCATACATGTGAGTTAGAATAGTGCAACATTAGCAGTTGTATTGCAGATATTACAACCAGGGAACTAGCTTCTACAATGCTTGAATTTCAAGTTCGAAGGATATTGTGATTATTACGATGGGTCTAGCAGTAGAATAATTACCGAAGTATGTGATAAAAATACAGCCTGCAAGAAGTAAAGTTTATGTCATTGAACCTAGTAGAAATTTCTTAAAAGTTTCTTAGAAATTCACAAAAATTATTAAAATGCAAAATTGAAAGTCCACCAAGAAGCAGTTTACAATTGAACCTTTGCGGACAGCATTAGTCGTTGCTTATGTCTGAAACTGGAATCGACTTCACCATATAAAAGCGCTACCGATATCCTCACCTGTATATTGAAGTAGGATAAAGCAACCCAGGGAACAAAAGGTAGTGGAAGTCTAGGTTTTCGGCAAGTTCAGGGTAGCTTTGTGGTATTGCTAGAATCATTGCTGGGACCGCTGGTGGGAGAACTACCACTGCAATGTGGTGTCATAGAATAATTGTGGTGTTTTAACTAGGTGGTGTGCTGTATATTATGTGTCGTAATTGTTGAAATGTAAGGATATGTAAGGATATGTAAGGACGTGTAAGGAGGACTGACAGGGTCAGGCGAGACGAGGTCGGCTGCATTGGAAAAAATTATGGACAGGAAAAATAGAACCCCCAAGACCAAAGTGGTGTGGTCTTCATACAGTCAAGAAAATGGTGTGGCTGTATATCATGCAATTTCATATAGGGGTGGGGAAGAGAACCATTTATAAGTCAACAAATGTACGTGGGGGTGAAGCAATCAAACACAAAATGAAGTTATCAATCAAACATAAACATATTACATGGGGCAACACAACAAAAAAGTGCTGGTTTCACTTTGTAAGAGGTTGTCGTACTAGTATTTGGTTTTAACGAGAGAGGAAATGAGATAAGATAGAACAATAGGGCAACGTGACGATAGAACGCGCTTAAACTAAAGCATGATATCAATATAAAGACAAGATAGAGGCCAACTTTCAAGGTGATTGTAAGATATCATCGCAATGATTATAGATCGGACAAGAGCATAAAACTAAAACACGAGGATCGACATTGATATGGTAACCATAGGAAAATTAAATAGTTTTATGTACGACAACATGGAAAAGTTGATGTATGACTTTTTGCAAAAACGAGAAGATTCTGTGATTTTGATTTCTTTCTGTAGGGGTTAGGAAATGCGAATACCTAGGGCTATTTTCATCGTCAGTATAATTTTCTGGTTGCGTTTAAGGTTGGACATGCCCACTAGTACGGTACTTTAAACAGCATCTAAACTTATCATGCTGTGTTGGTTGCTTTAGCGTGGACATAGCATTGGTTCAAAGCTACGCTTTACTGTGTGTTTCGATAGAAAAGAAATTCTTAGGTGGTCAGCTGGTGATCACAATATACTTGAATAGTACCCACACAATAAAATTGCACGACTAGATACATCGCAAAATGCCATAGACGGGCGATTGAGTTCGATGCTTTGTAGTTTTTGAATTCATATTCTGATTTGGAAGGAAGTTGTAACTAAAAGTCAACCGTTAGGTGACACTTTACTTTTTCTTGCTTTTGTATAACGAGCTCTTTTAAGAGTATCTGATCACTTTTGGGAGAGTGCCTTCTGACGAACTAATTGATTCTGGCTCTAGTCGTTGAAAATGTTAAATTCCAAAACATATGTAGAGAGAAGGCAACTTAGCTTCTCTTCGTTATTTTTCTCAGTGTGTACTTGGTGACGTAACTTGTCTTCTCCAGAACTCTAGCTGTGCCTGAAAAACTATTTTATAAATTTCAGTCCTGGGGAACTAGGTATTAATCTGGTATTGTACACAGTACAATACGGCTTCACCCATATTCGTTCCTAATCCAAAACAATTGTGCAAACGGTCGAAATTGGTTGGATCAAAGCTTACATGGCCAATCGTGCCTTTATTTTTGTGGTTGGTTGCTGTGGAGTCCATGTAACTAATTACGAAGCGAGAAATAGTAATTATAAGCTGCTGGCGCTTACGCCGCGCAGGTTATACATCATTTAAGGAAGTACACTCGTTTTATGTGGAACATACAATAGACAGTCTATAAATGAACTATGGAAATAGAAATCTTGGTGGTAAATAGTACCATTATAATAGCCCACTAAATCATAAGTTCCATTATACAACATCAAATAAGCGCTGAATTCCTGGCTTCCTTGTTACTTTTTTGAAAACAGGGGTATTTTGCGAACCCCCTCAAATTTGCAGCCATTATATGCCACAAATATCAATAGTTTTTGTAAACTTGAATCCATTAGCAGTTTTGAAATTATGAATATTGTTACTCACAAAAACATATTAAAGCTGAATTGTACTCCACGTTCCTTTGGTCGTTCTTTTAGAAACACCGTTGAAATTCAGGGAGATTTCCAATATGACAATGTCGACATTGGAAATATGATTGTAGAATTTAACGAAAAGAACGGTATTAAAGCTGTCCATTCATTTGCTGATAGGTTTAATATAAGAGCAGACTTAATATCTAATAATTATCGTGTTGATATTGGGGTGAAAGATGCAGAGGATTTACAAGACAACTTCAACGACATTGGTAACGTATTCGTTTCAAACAGCGGTAACATCAGATTTCAGGCACACAAATTGAACACCCAGATCTTGTAGACGACTGCAAGGTTCACGTATGCTCAGATAATCGACCCCTCTTGGTGGTTCTGCAGAATGAAGCTGATTATAAGACAATGTTTGACCAATTTTCGTGTACAGAAAAAAGAGACTATATTGAATATGTCAGGATACTGTCCATAATGGCTCCAGGATACTTTTTGGAGAATCAGAACAAAACATCTTCATGACCCGGCGGAATTAATCGACTTGCTTGGTAAACTGGCGGAGTACCCGATGAAATTTGACATCGAATTTTCAAGGCATAGTTCTAAGCTTGTAGAACATGCAATATTAAAACGGATTATTGATCGCTCAGGAAATATACGCCCAATTTCCAATTTGTTCATATTATCGTTAGTCTTAAAAAATTGAGTATCTGCTTTGAAAATCGTGATGCCTTGCAATGTTTATTGGACTCGTCTATCAGGTTGAGAAGATTAATCATTAGGGATGCAGCAGATAATTTAATCATTTCTTGTAAAGCTGATAGGATGGATATTCACGGAATAGTTATTAATGCCGAATATCCTGGGGGATTGAAATATTTAAATTTTGAACAGATTAGTAGAATTGGGAATACTATTCTTCCAAGATCAGTCCAGATGTTGACATTCATTGATTGTGCTACTACAGCAACCTTGGTAAATCAGATTTCAGAAGCAATCAATTCAGAACAAGTGGGAACTGCACAAATAAAAACCTTCAAATTTCAAAACCGCTTAATGACGAGCAGATGCCCTGAATATATTAGAGCCATCAAAAATTTATGGATAGCATTGCGTCGAAAAAGAGTCTTGAACATTCACTTTTTCCCCGACTATTGACCAAACTTAGGTATCAATTAAATATGTTAAATAGGTACTGAATGAGTGTATTTCTTCGCAATGCCAAGTTTTGTTCACAGGAGGAAAGTACAAGCGTTGGTTTATATATCGGTAATCATTACATTTTCGTTGAAAATAATAGTTTCCAGACATGCAGGGAAATAATTCATCCGCGCATATATTTTAAGGAACCCCAGCAGCAGCAAAACAGATATAAATATTCGTATCAACTATCTAACTCAAATATTTGCAACCGAAAATGTCCTTGGATATAATATGCGGTGATATTTTACAAAGAATATACGAGATTCTTTCATTTCTCGATAAGCTATCTCTTGTTGAGGCATTCAGTTCGAGCAACTCCTATAGCAATATATTTCTCGGCTTTAAACCTTTAGTTATATTTGCGGCAACTTTCCCAGTCCCAGGATTAGAAGGATTATGCATTGCTACGGGTATTTCATATTCTTATGGTCCATTTGACTGGGGTTATGATATGGAAAGGCGAAAAAATTGGGTGTCAATTTATCATTTGGATCGAGTGCTAAATTTACCTATCCCCATTGACCTAGTATTTGTTGTCAGATGTTATGGACGGAATGAACTATTTCAAAAAATTCTGCCACTGTTAAACCTAAAAAATGTAACTTCAGTATCTTATGAGTTTCATAGCTTAGGTCCATTATTATCTAACAGACATCACCGGACTCCGTATATATGGCTGGACATTAAAGGCTTTGGGAACGAAAGATATACGCCAAGACTATCCAGTTTAAAAATTGATAATTGCTTTGACAGAGAAGTGAATATTCCAAAGGAATTTGATTTGGATGTCCTTCTACTTGAGCTGCCATGGCATATTAGTCAACTACCACATGTTGTTCGAGAACTAATAATACGAAGTCCATTTTTCAAGCCTACGAGGGGTGATTTTGTGCCACCAAAAGGTATAATTTCCTTGGAAATTAACTTTTCAGGACCATATCTGGATTATGAATTTAAAATTACAACCAAAATAATCATAGCAAATACGGATTCACTAAAGGATATTGTCTTCAAAGTGTCATATACGGAGCCTAGAAATGTTGACTTACTAATCGAACATCTTCTCGATGCATCCAAGCTTGAAAAAATTACAACAAATTGTCCTTTCAATGTTGAGTTATTAAAGAGAAGCTGCAAGGACACAGGAAACTCATGGGAACTCATAGAAACAAACTGGAGTGACGAGTGCGAAATACTTTCCTATACTTGGAAAAAGCAATTTCAACCATCAGTTGTCAAAATCGGAAGGGGAGCCGAAAGTGTATATCCTTGGGACTGTGATTTGTCGGATTTGATTGATTGCCCACCTTGTTTAAAAGCTATCGATACGGGAAAAGCTGATTCAAAATTTCCAGATAAATTTCCTCCAAGTATAAAAACGATATGTTGGAGGTGCAGTAAAGGGCCAGTTGGTTTTGTAGATTACCAATGTCTACATACTTTGAAATTGACTAATGTCAGTTTGCATGAAGTGAGGAACTTGCCAAGCAGTTTAAAAAGGTTGGTTGGAAGAATTAAAATGTATCACTTGAACACCTCTATGAACATGGACCACATATTAAACCAAGTTCCGAATTTAAATTACCTCTGCATTAAGGAAACTGATGTTCCTATTACATCAAAGCTTTCTTCACAGTTAGTAGAGTTTTCCCTCAATCGTAACCGTAAAATAGAACCTTGTTCAATGCTTGACTGCACATGTAAACGAATGCTTAATCATTTTTATAAAGGTAAAAGTATATTCAACATTGGCCCCACGGGATTTTCGGCTGTTTCTGGTTCCAACATACGGTATTTATGTTTGAAATATCCAGTTCCGTCAAACAAAAACCAACCCATTGCATTGCCGTTGTCTTTAGAAGAGTTGGTTTTTGTAGATCATACTCCAGGAGGACTGTATCTTAAATTTCCGAAAAACTGCAATACAAATGTTCGTTGCATTCATTTTATCGTATCTGAATCTTATTCATTTTACAATATTGGACACGGGCGAGAAGGAACATACCACACAAGGTTACAATACATCGTATCTAACATTCCGCCCCGAGCTGATGGTTTAAGAATAACCAACTCGGATTATTTTAACGATTCTAACTGTCCACCCAATCTTCTCCAAATACATTACATCGATAAATATTATCTAAATCCGCAGCACTATTCACGGAGACAAAGGAGACTGATTAGATTTTTCAAAAGGTCTTTGTAAACTATTTTGTACTGGTGCATATATATCAGCTCAGGTTTGTATTGCGTTTTGATCTTCATTGTGTTAGAGTGGAGTGTTATCCACTTGTTTAAACTTAAACTAGAGAATTCATTATGGTGATAGTGATTTGACAAAGTTTGGAATTGTGACTTTCCCAATTTGTTCTGGGATAGCAGTAATAGTTAGACTCTAGCGCGCATTCAGTGGATATTTTGATTATCTGATAAGCTTTAGAAAATCGTTTGTCGGTAGCTTTATTCCTCGCAAGGAATGACGAGGTCGAGTTTACAAACGTGTGATGAAATGAATCAATTTTAAAAAGGGATCATGAGGTCTCAAACGCCTTTGCCATCATGAATATCCAATGTACAAGAAGCTCTTTAAGAGGTTTTTCGTATCGTGCGTCATAGGTGGTAATTGTATAACTACTTAAGGGGTTGATTTGTATCTAAGAGGTGCTCCCTGTATCGCGATCCATTCCGAATGTTGCAATCCGCTTTCCTATATTGCAAGGGTGGAATGCGTACAATTTGTTAGCTGTAATCTACAGTTCGATCTTTGAGTAGAATCAGTTTGGTTTTGTGCTAGAATCACTGTAGACTTTTTAGCTCTCCTTCCTTACAACTAACAATTCAAGCAATTTGTTTCTTATTTGCCGTTTGCAGGAAGTAGCGATAATATAATTGTACAGAAGATTACTTGAGATGTACATTTTTTCGTTATTTCATTATCAATATTGGAAATATGAAAAAGGTTGGGGTTTACTCAATTGCTTTGAAAGTGTTGTGAATGTAGAAGATTAGACAAAAAACCTTTTAAATTTGTACAATCCTGTCAACACTCTTGTTTTGAGTTTCTACATAAGCCACGTCTCCCTAGGCATAATATTTGGAAGGAAAGTTTAGTAGTTGATGAACCGATACCAACATTGTCAAAATGGTGTATGATGAATCTTTCATTGATAAGCAATTCATTTAATACCACTAGGTAAATGCATAAATCCCAATGACCTTCCCTGTGTTAATCTAGATATTGAACTCATGGCCGAAAGCTGCATACTTGAAATAGATGCCAGATAATTAGATATAAACATTTTCTACAATTTTATTAAGACTTCAGTACTAGAAGCAAGAGTACGGAGCTCATGATTCTTTATATATTGTTGACCTTACCAATTTTGTACCCTACATGTGACGCAACAGTCTAACAATAATGACACACTGAAGTACAATTGGTTTGAATAGGGCTTCAGCCCTCATAGTGATAGTTTGCATGTGATATGATTTATATACCGTCTGTACTTTTTTGGCCATACACCCGGACCGCAATAGTTAAGTCAATTAAGGCTATTTGCAGGAGGTGAAATTTTTTTAGTAGGGACGATTGAGTGAGAGTTAAAAAAATTTTCAATTTGAAAATCGAGTAAATATAGTTAACTAATCTAATTCAAAATGGCTGCACAAGAAGTTGTTACTAGAGAATACACCATCAATTTACACAAAAGAGTATGTTTCCCATAGTTTGGCTATTCGCCAGAGCTTGTGTGTGGAGATTTTCCTAGACATGATAATTTGAAGAAGGGACCCAAGATTGTGGTTACCTCCTCCAGAAAAATAGAAAAAGAATCAACAGTATGGACAAAATGCCTAATTCCATCTATAAGTACAAAACTTGCCTATTTTTGTTCTACAAGAGTCGATTATGACTTCGAAAGTAGAATTTTTGAATCTTTAATTCATACTAAATAGTATTCGGCATGTTCACCCAAATCCAAGTGATTGTTCAAAATAGTTAGCTTCATGTCTAGGATCTTCTCCAATTTTAACATTTTTATTGTAAGTACTAACAATTTTAGTTACATGGTGTTCACTTCAAAAAGAGAGCTCCAAAGGCTGTGAAAGAAATCAAGAAGTTCGCTACTTTACACATGGGTACTACTGATGTCAGATTAGACCCAAGATTGAACGTTGCTTTATGGTCTAGAGGTGTCCAAGGTGTTTCTCACAGATTAAGATTAAGAATCTCCAGAAAGAGAAACGATGAAGAAGATGCTAAGGAAAAATTATTCGCCTACGTCGAACCAGTTGTTGTTGCATCTACCAAAGGTTTACAAACCGTTGTCGTTGAAGATGACGAATAAATTAGTTACGGCAGTCACTAATTTTTAGAGTTTGTATAATAAATGTTAATATTGATCACTGGCATTGTAAAATTTTCGTTACATAACCATATGTATTTGCCAACTATTTGTATTGTAATTAGATCGGAAGAGCGTC
>ERZ778017.3120-NODE-3120-length-12184-cov-4.816555_pt1 | contig 12184 bp, 9 predicted proteins | sample MGYA00375747_ERZ778017 | MGnify/ENA primary metagenome ERZ778017 (study PRJEB29350, sample SAMN05509838) | bioreactor metagenome | biome: bioreactor; material: wastewater | place: South Africa: University of Cape Town | collected 2014-03-17 ... | reverse complement strand
ACTTCACGCAGGTCTCCGGCGCGATCTGGTGGCCGATGGTCTACGACCTGCCGCTGGAGGCCAAGCAGAACTTCGCCCGGCTCAAGCGCGACGCGCAGAACAAGCGCGCGATGTACTACATCGAGAAGGTCGACGCCGAGCACGTGTTCCCGATGGCGGGTCCGCCGATGTTCCTGCGCGACGAACTGTTCCGCTTCAACGGGTGGGGCAAGGACGACGACGCCATCTTCACCGACCAGGCGCAGTTCCTCGCGCACATGGCCGAGCACCGCCCCGCGCAGAAGGGCTACCTGTTCGTGCCCGGCACGCAGGTCGACCTGGAGCACGGCGAGATCTCCGTGACGCAGACGCTATACACGGATGCCGAGATCGAGCGGATCTTCACCGACAAGTGGAACTACCTCGCCGAGCAGCAGGCCGCCCGCCAGCAGGAGCTGCGCGACGAGGAGGCCTCGCGCGCCGCCGTGCTGCCGCCCGCCGAGATGCTCGCCGAGCTGAAGGCGTGGTGGGAGCCGCTGCTGCGCAAGTCCCGCACGATCCGGCTCGGCGTCGGAGGACCGGTGCGCATGACGATCGGCGACCTCGACCTCGTCGTCGACTTCCCGAGGGCCAAGGTACGCGAGTACGCGGGGGAGGACTGCGAGTTCTGGTACACGGTCGGCGCCGATCTCGTCTCGACGAACATCCGCGACCACGAGATCGACTGGTCGAACTCGATCTTCCTGTCGCTGCAGTTCAGCGCCGGGCGCAAGGGCAAGTTCAACGAGTTCATCTACACGTTCTTCAAGTGCCTGTCGGCCGATCGCATCGAGTATGTGGAGAACTGGTACTCGGAGCAGGCCGACACCAGCGAGGACGTGCAGCTCGAGGACTGGATGGTGCAGCGCCGCTGCCCGCACCTGCGCGCGGACCTGTCCAAGACCGGCCGGATCGAGGACGGTGTGCTCACCTGCAGCATGCACGACTGGAAGTGGGACCTCGCCAGCGGCCGGTGCCTGACCACGCAAGGACATCCGATCCGGTCGGAGCGGTGCGCACTGTCGGAGGAGGCTCTGCGTCCAGCGGGCTGAGGCCCACGCCGGCGAGATTCGATCGACGGCTCGCGGAGGTCGCCCGCGCCCACGGCGTAACCGTCGTCGGAGCATGAGCCGAAGCCGATAGACTCGAACACATCAGCATCCTTTAACACCGTCCTGTGAGGCGGAGAAGGGAGCGGCGATGAGCACGCGAACCGTGCTGCACGACGCTGACATATCACGCGCATTGACCCGGATCTCGCACGAGATCCTGGAGTCCAACAAGGGCGCACAGGATCTCGTCATCCTCGGTATCCCGACCCGCGGCGTCACCCTGGCCCGGCGTCTGGCGACGCAGGTCGCGCAGGTCAGCGGATCACCGGTGCCCGTCGGGGCGCTGGATGTCACGATGTACCGCGACGATCTGCACCGGCATCCGACCCGAGCCCCCCAGCCCACCGACATCCCTCCCGGCGGGATCGACGGCAAGACGGTCGTGCTCGTGGATGACGTGCTCTTCTCCGGACGCAGCATCCGCGCGGCCCTGGACGCGCTGCAGGACATCGGCCGGCCGGCCATCGTGCGCCTGGCGATCCTCGTCGACCGCGGTCACCGCGAGCTGCCGATCCGTCCCGACTTCGTCGGCAAGAACCTGCCGAGCGCGCGGGACGAGCGCGTCTTTGTGCGACTGACCGAGGTCGACGGGACCGAGGAAGTGGCGATCGAGTCATGAGGCACCTGCTGGACACGAAGACCCTCGCGCGGGAGGACGCGCTGCGGATCCTCGACGTGGCCGAGGACATGGCCGACACCCAGCAGCGCGAGGTGAAGAAGCTGCCGACCCTGCGTGGGAAGACCGTGGTCAATCTGTTCTTCGAGGACTCCACGCGCACGCGCATCTCGTTCGAGGCGGCGGCCAAGCGGCTGTCGGCCGACGTCATCAACTTCTCCGCGAAGGGCTCGTCGGTCTCCAAGGGCGAATCGTTGCAGGACACCGCCCAGACGCTGCAGGCCATGGCCGCCGACGCCGTCGTGATCCGCCACAGCGCGTCGGGGGCGCCGCGGACGCTCGCCACCAGCGGCTGGATCAGCGCCGGTGTCGTCAACGCGGGCGACGGCACGCACGAGCATCCCACCCAGGCGCTGCTGGACGCGTTCACGATCCGCAAGCGCCGGTACGGCGCCGACAGCCGCGGTCGTGATCTGACCGGGATGCGCGTGACCATCGTCGGCGACATCCTGCACTCCCGGGTGGCACGGTCGAACGTGTGGCTGCTGCACACCCTGGGCGCCGAGGTCGCACTCGTCGCGCCGCCTACCCTGGTGCCGCAGGATGTCTCGGCCTGGCCGGTTCGCGTCGGCTACGACCTCGACGAGGCCGTGGGCGAGGGACCGGACGCGCTCATGATGCTGCGCATCCAGCTGGAGCGCATGAACGCGTCGTATTTCCCGAACGAGCGGGAGTATTCCCGCCGGTGGGGACTGGACCCGGAACGTTTCGCCGCGCTGCCGCAGAGTACGATGGTGATGCATCCCGGCCCGATGAACCGGGGCTTGGAGATCTGCGCAGAGGCCGCGGACTCGCCCCGCTCGACGGTGCTCGATCAGGTCACCAACGGGGTGTCCGTGCGCATGGCGGCGCTCTACCTGCTGCTGGCGGGGGAGCGGCCCGCGCCGGGGGCCGACGACGACGCGCAGAAGGAGGACGCACGATGAGCGAGGCCCTCCTGTTCACCGGCGCACGCATCGAGGGCGGCGCGTCTGCCGACATCCTGGTGGCGGACGGCGTGATCGCCGGCGTCGGCAGTGGCCTGGACCGCCGCGGCGCACGCATCGTCGACGCCGACGGCCTCCTGGTGCTGCCCGGCCTCGTCGACCTGCACACGCACCTGCGCGAGCCCGGCTACGAGGACTCCGAGACGGTGCTCACCGGGTCGCGGGCCGCCGCTGTCGGAGGCTACACGGCGGTGTTCGCGATGCCCAACACCTCTCCGGTCGCCGACACCGCCGGGGTCGTCGAGCAGGAGCTCGCGCTCGGCGAGGCAGCGGGCCTGGTCACCGTGCAGCCGATCGGCGCGGTCACGGTCGGCCAGAAGGGCGAGCGGCTCGCAGAGCTCGGCGCGATGGCCGCCTCACGCGCCCGCGTGCGCGTGTTCAGCGACGACGGCTCCTGCGTGTGGGACCCGCTGATCATGCGTCGTGCGCTCGAGTACGTGAAGGCGTTCGACGGCGTGATCGCGCAGCATGCGCAGGACCCCCGGCTGACCGCGGGCGCCCAGATGAACGAGGGCACCGTGTCGTCGGAGCTGGGGCTGGCCGGCTGGCCGGCGGTGGCCGAGGAGTCGATCATCGCCCGCGACGTGCTGCTGGCAGAGCACGTCGGGTCGCGTCTGCACGTGTGCCATCTGTCCACCGCAGGTTCGGTGGACCTCATCCGCTGGGCCAAGAAGCGCGGGGTGCAGGTCACCGCCGAGGTCACCCCGCACCACCTGCTGCTGACCGAGGATCTCGTGCGCGGTTACGACGCCCGCTTCAAGGTCAACCCGCCGCTGCGCCGCAACGAGGACGTGCAGGCGGTCCGCGAGGGCCTGGCCGATGGCACGATCGACATCGTCGCCACCGACCACGCCCCGCACCCCGCCGAGGCCAAGGCCTGCGAGTGGCAGGCGGCGGCCAACGGCATGGTGGGGCTGGAGTCGGCGCTGCGGGTGGTGCACGCGGCGATGGTCGACACAGGGCTTCTGGAATGGACCGACGTGGCGCGTGTGATGTCTCGTACCCCTGCCGCGATCGGGCAGCTGCCCGGCCACGGTCGCCCGATCGCCGCGGGGGAGCCCGCGGAGCTGACGTTCTACGATCCCGCAGCGGGAGGGGAGTTCGGCGTCGCCGACCTGCGCGGACGCAGCGTGAACTCGCCGTATCTCGGACGCCGGCTGCCCGGCGACGTCCGCTTCACCGTGCATGCCGGCCGCTTGACGGTCGCCGACGGTGCCCTGACCGAGGAGGCTCGCGCGTGAACCGTGAACAGGCCCTGATGCTCATGATCGGCATCGCGATCGTGCTGCTGGCACTCATGGCCTGGGGCTGGTACCGACGAACCAGGCGCGACGCCGAGCCGCTGACCGGCGCACACGACCTGCCCGAGGGCACGGCCGTGCGCGCGCGGTACGACGGGCTCTACGTCGCGACGACCCGGCACGGCGAGCCGCTGGAACGGATCGCCGCCCCCGGGCTCGGCTACCGCTCGCGCGCCGAGATCACCATCGCCGATGCCGGCATCGCCCTGGACATCCCCGGGCAGCAGCGGCTGGTGATCCCCGCGGAGCGCCTCGTGGAGGTCGCTCAGGCGACCCTCGCGATCGATCGCGTCGTCGAGAAGGACGGGCTGGTACGTGTCGCTTGGCGCACCGACCCCGGCACCACCGTCGACACCTATCTTCGGGCACGGGATGCCTCCGCCGCCGCCCTGGCAGGCAGCATCCGCCCCCTCATCCAAGACTTCCGAACAGGATCCGCCGCATGACACTTGCCACCGACCCCGCCGTCCTCGTCCTCGAAGACGGCACCCGCCACCGCGGCCGCGCCTATGGCGCGCGCGGCACCACCCTCGGCGAGGTCGTCTTCTCCACCGGGATGACCGGCTATCAGGAGACCCTCACCGATCCGTCCTACGCCGGCCAGATCGTCCTGCAGACAGCGCCGCACATCGGCAACACCGGGATGAACGACGAAGACCCCGAGTCGCGCCGCATCTGGGTCGCCGGCTACATCGTGCGCGACCCGTCCCGCGTCGTGTCGAACTGGCGCGCGAACGGCTCGCTCGACGACGCGCTCACGCACGACGGCATCGTCGGCATCAGCGGGATCGACACGCGCGCGGTGACACGCCACATCCGCTCGGCCGGCAGCATGCGCGGCGGCATCTTCTCCGGAGAGGCCGCGAACCTGGACGCCGATGAGCAGGTGCGCATCGTGCGCGAGGCGCCCGAGATGGCCGGCCAGAACCTGTCGGCGACGGTGTCGGTCACCGCCGGCGCGATCACCCCGGCCCAGGGCGAGCGGATCGGCAACCTCGCCGTGCTCGACCTCGGCATCAAGCAGGCCTCCGTCGACAACCTCGCCGCTCGCGGATTCGAGGTGCACCTGCTGCCGCAGGATGCGACCTTCCAGGCCATCCGCGCGATCGACCCGGTCGCGGTGTTCTACTCCAACGGACCCGGCGACCCGGCTGCCTCCGATCGTCACGTCGAGGTGCTGCGAGCCGTGCTGGATGACGGCATCCCGTTCTTCGGGATCTGCTTCGGCAACCAACTGCTCGGGCGTGCGCTCGGCTTCGGCACCTACAAGCTGCCGTTCGGTCACCGCGGCATCAACCAGCCGGTGCTCGACAAGCAGACCGGGCGGGTGGAGATCACCGCGCACAACCACGGGTTCGCCGTCGATGTGCCGCGTAGCGGCCCGGTCGACAGTCCCCACGGCTATGGCCGTGTCGAGGTCAGCCACGTCGATCTGAACGACGACGTCGTCGAGGGCCTGCGAGCTCTGGACATCCCCGCCTTCTCCGTGCAGTACCACCCGGAGGCCGCCGGCGGCCCGCACGATGCGAACTATCTGTTCGACCGGTTCGCCCAGATGGTGCGCGAGCACCTCGACTCCCAGAAGGCAGGCCACTGATGCCAAAGCGCGACGACATCCGCTCCGTCCTGGTCATCGGCTCCGGTCCGATCGTGATCGGCCAGGCCTGCGAGTTCGACTACTCCGGTACCCAGGCGTGCCGGGTGCTGCGTGCCGAAGGCGTACGCGTGATCCTCGTGAACTCGAACCCGGCGACGATCATGACCGACCCCGACTTCGCCGATGCGACCTACATCGAGCCGATCACCCCCGAGGTGATCGAGACGATCATCGCGAAGGAGCAGCCCGACGCGATCCTGCCGACCCTCGGCGGGCAGACGGCGCTGAACGCCGCGATGGCCCTCTACGAGCGCGGCATCCTGGCGAAGTACGACGTGGAGCTCATCGGCGCCAAGCCCGACGCCATCGAGCGCGGCGAGAACCGGCAGGTCTTCAAGGAGCTCGTGATCGAGGCCGGTGCCGAGGTCGCCGCCAGCCGCATCTGCCACACGATGGACGAGGTGCTCGCCGGCGCAGCCGAGCTCGGCTACCCGCTCGTGGTGCGCCCGAGCTTCACGATGGGGGGCCTGGGCTCGGGCTTCGCCTACGACGAGAGGGATCTGCGCCGCATCGCGGGTGCGGGGCTGCACGACTCACCCACGCATGAGGTGCTGTTGGAGGAGTCGATCCTCGGCTGGAAGGAGTACGAGCTCGAGCTCATGCGCGACGCGGCCGACAACACGGTCGTGGTCTGCTCCATCGAGAACGTCGACCCGGTGGGCGTGCACACCGGTGACTCCATCACCGTGGCCCCCGCACTCACGCTCACCGACCGTGAGTATCAGAAGATGCGCGACGTCGGCATCGAGATCATCCGGCGCGTGGGCGTGGACACCGGTGGCTGCAACATCCAGTTCGCCATCGACCCCGCCGACGGGCGGATGATCGTCATCGAGATGAACCCGCGCGTGTCGCGCTCCTCGGCGCTGGCCTCCAAGGCCACCGGCTTCCCGATCGCGAAGATCGCCGCGAAGCTGGCCATCGGGTACCGCCTCGACGAGATCCCCAACGACATCACGCGGGTGACGCCGGCCAGCTTCGAGCCGACGCTGGACTACATCGTGGTCAAGGTGCCGCGGTTCAACTTCGAGAAGTTCCCGGCCGCCGACACGACCCTGACCACCACCATGAAGTCGGTGGGCGAGGCCATGGCCATCGGGCGCAACTACACGACCGCGCTGCAGAAGGCGCTGCGGTCGCTGGAGAAGCGGGGATCGAGCTTCCATTGGGGAGCCGAGGAGCGCTCGGTCGGGGAGCTGATCGCCCAGGCCAAGACGCCCACCGACGGCCGGATCGTGCTGATCCAGCAGGCGCTGCGCAAGGGCGCCACGGTCGCGGAACTGTTCGAGGCCACGGCGATGGACCCCTGGTTCCTCGATCAGATCGTGCTTATCAACGAGGTCGCCGACACCGTGCGGACCGCCGCAGAGCTCGATGCCGACACGCTGCGCCTGGCCAAGGAGCACGGCTTCAGCGACGCCCAGATCGCGCAGCTGCGAGGACTGGGCGAGGCCGAGGTCCGCGGCATCCGGCACGGGCTCGACGTGCGTCCGGTGTACAAGACCGTGGACACCTGCGCGGGGGAGTTCCCCGCCCTCACGCCGTACCACTACTCCAGCTACGACGCCGAGACCGAGGTGGCCCCGTCCGACCGGACCAAGGTGGTCATCATCGGGTCGGGTCCGAACCGCATCGGCCAGGGCGTCGAGTTCGACTACTCGTGCGTGCACGCGTCGTTCGCGCTGGCCGACGCCGGGTTCGAGACCATCATGGTCAACTGCAACCCGGAGACCGTGTCGACGGACTATGACACCAGCGACCGGCTGTACTTCGAGCCGCTGACCCTCGAGGACGTCCTCGAGGTGCTGCACGCGGAGGCGCAGTCGGGCACGATCCTCGGCGTCATCTGCCAGCTGGGCGGACAGACGCCGCTGGGCCTCGCGCGCGGCATCGAGGATGCCGGGTACACGATCCTCGGCACGAGTCCGGCGGCCATCGACCTGGCCGAGGAGCGTGGCCTGTTCAGCGGCATCCTCGACGACGCGGGCCTCGTGGCCCCCCGTCACGGCACCGCGATCGACGTCGAGGGCGCCGTGGCCGTGGCCGAGGACATCGGCTATCCCGTGCTCGTGCGCCCGAGCTTCGTGCTGGGCGGGCGCGGCATGGAGATCGTGTACGACACGCCCAGCCTGCGCGACTACTTCGTGCGCATCGGCGAGGCGGCGATCATCGGCGAGGGCAAGCCGCTGTTGGTGGACCGCTTCCTCGACGACGCGATCGAGATCGACGTGGACGCGCTGTACGACGGCACGGAGCTGTTCCTGGGCGGGGTCATGGAGCATCTCGAGGAGGCCGGCATCCACTCCGGCGACTCCAGCTGCGCGCTTCCGCCGATGAGCCTCGGCCGCACCGAGATCGACCGCGTGCGCGAGGCCACGCGCGCCATCGCCGCCGGTGTGGGCGTGCGCGGGCTGCTGAACGTGCAGTTCGCGGTCAGCGCGGGTGTCCTGCACGTCATCGAGGCGAACCCTCGCGCCAGCCGCACGGTGCCGTTCGTGTCCAAGGCGCTCGGCACGCCGCTGGCCAAGGCCGCCGCCCGCATCATGGCGGGTGCGTCCATCGCCGACCTGCGCGCGGAGGGCATGCTGCCCGCGTGCGGCGACGGATCGTCGGTCTCGCCGACGGCCCCGGTGGCCGTGAAGGAGGCGGTGCTGCCGTTCAAGCGGTTCCGCACCGCTGAGGGCAAGACCGTGGACTCCGTCCTGGGCCCGGAGATGCGCTCGACCGGTGAGGTCATGGGATTCGATCGCGACTTCCCCACGGCGTTCGCGAAGAGCCAGGCCGCCGCCTACGGCGGCATCCCGCGCACCGGCACCGTGTTCATCTCGGTGGCCGACTCCGACAAGCGCGCGGTGATCCTGCCCGCGCACCGGCTGCAGCAGCTGGGCTACACGCTGACGGCCACCGAGGGCACCGGTGAGATCCTCGCGCGCAACGGCATCGATGTCACGATCGTGCGCAAGTACAGCCAGACGCAGGAATCGGGGGAGCGCAACATCGTCGATCTCATCGACGACGGCGAGATCGACATCGTCGTGAACACGCCCAACGGCATGTCGGCTCGTGCCGACGGCTATGAGATCCGTGCCGCCGCGGTGGCCGCGGACAAGGCGTTGTTCACCACGATCGCCACGCTGGGCGCCGCCGTGAGCGCGCTGGATGCGACAGGCGACGGCTTCCAGGTGCGCAGCCTGCAGGAGTACGCCGCAGACCGCGCAGCGGTGACCGCGTGACGGGCTTCGGAGCGCGTCTGCACGCGGCGGTCGCACGGCGGGGCCGGCTGTGCGTGGGCATCGATCCGCATGACGCGCTGCTGCGCGGGTGGGGACTGGATGCCACCGCCGACGGCGTGCGCACGTTCGGGCTGCGAGTGGTCGAGGCCGCCGCCGGCCGCGTGGCGGTCGTGAAGCCCCAGGTGGCGTTCTTCGAGCGCCACGGATCGGCGGGCATGGCGGCGCTGGAAGACGTGGTGCGCGCGGCGCGCGCTGCCGGGCTGCTCGTCATCGCCGACGCGAAGCGCGGCGACATCGGGTCGACGATGCGCGCGTACGCCGAGGCATGGCTGCTGCCGGGTGCGCCTCTGGAGGCGGACGCCGTCACGGTCAGCCCCTACCTGGGCGTCGGCGCGCTGGAGCAGACCATGCACCTGGCCCGCGAGCACGGCAAGGGGGTCTTCGTGCTGGCCGCCACCAGCAATCCGGAGGGCGCCTCGGTGCAGCGTGCGGCCGCCGGGCAAGGACGATCGGTGGCCGCCGACGTCGTGACCCGCGTGCGCGCGGCGGATGCGGCGGCCGGAGACCGGCACGCCGTAGGCGTGGTGGTCGGGGCGACGGTGGACCGCGTGAGCTTCGGGCTGACCGACGAGCTGCTGCGCGGCATCCCGGTGCTTGCCCCCGGGTTCGGCGCCCAGGGGGCGGCGTTGTCGGACGTGTCGCGGCTGTTCGGCGCGCTGGCGCCGCACGTGCTGGCAAGCGCCAGCCGCAGCATCCTCTCCGCAGGCCCCGACGGGCTCGCGGAGGCCATCGAGAACCATCAGAGCGAGTTGGAGGCCTGATCCGTGGCTGACGCCAGACATCCCCCCGAGGTCGACCGGGTCGCTGCGTCGCAGAAGGCGATCGCCGCGCGGCGCGCGCGGGCCAGCCTGAAGCGCGACCTGATGACGCGGGTGGCCACGCCGCAGGATGTCGTGCGTCGCGCGATGGATGATGCGGCGTCGGCTGCCGGGACGATGCGGATCACCGACTTCCTCACCGCACTGCCGGCGATCGGCGAGGGTAAGCGGGACCGGATCCTTGCGGAGCTCGAGATCTCGCCGGTGAAGCGGCTGGGCGGGTTGGGCGTACGCCAGCAACGGGCGTTGGCGCAGTGGCTCGACGGGCGCTTCCCCGAGCCGCGGCCGCGCGCGGGGCGCAGCCGGTTGCTGGTGCTGGCCGGCCCGACCGCGGTCGGCAAGGGCACGGTGGCCGCGTGCGTGCGGCAGAACCATCCGGAGATCCTCTTGTCGGTGTCGGCGACCACGCGCCCGCCGCGCCCCGGAGAGGTCGACGGGGAGCACTACTTCTTCGTGGACGACGCCGCCTTCGACCGGATGGTCGCCGATTCCGAGCTTCTCGAGCACGCGACCGTGCACAACAAGTACCGCTACGGAACGCCGCGGGTGCCCATCGAGCGGGCGCTGGCGGAGGGGCGCACGGTGCTGCTGGAGATCGATCTGCAGGGTGCGCGGCAGGTGCGCGCGGCCGATGCCTCCGCGACGCTCGTGTTCTTGCTGCCGCCCAGCTGGGACGAGCTCGTGCATCGCCTCGTCGGGCGGGGGACCGAGGACGAGGAGGAGCGCGCGCGGCGCCTGCGCACGGCGAAGGTGGAGCTGGCCGCGCAGGGCGAGTTCGACTACCGCGTCGTCAACGACGATGTGTCCCGCGCGGCGGCCGAGGTCGCTGCCCTCGCCCGCTGACCCGCCCTCGCCGAGCTTGCCCCCGTCTCGCCGAGCTTGCCCTCGTTTCGCCGAGGTTGCCCTCGTTTCGTCCAGGTGGCCCCCGCCTCGCCGAGGTTGCTCGGGCACCCCAAGAGCAATCTCGGCACACGGACGGCAATCTCGGCGCTTCGACGGCAAGGTCGCGAGGAGGGCGGGTAGGATGGGTGGTGCGCGCGTGCGCGCATCCGACTTCCGCGCCCGTCGGCGCGGCCTTCCCCCTCGATCAGGAGTCTTCCCATGGCCGGAACGAACCAGGGCATCATCGAGCCCCCCATCGACAGTCTGCTGCAGAAGGTCGACTCGAAGTACCAGCTCGTGATCTACGCGGCCAAGCGTGCGCGCCAGATCAACGACTACTACTCGGATCTGCACGAGGGCAACCTGTTCGACAACGTCGGCCCGCTCGTGGACTCGACCGTCGAGGACAAGCCGCTGACCATCGCGCTGCACGAGATCCACGAGGACAAGCTGCGCCTGCGCCCGGCCGAATAGTCATCAGCCGTCATCCAGAGCCCCCAGCGCCCGTCGTGTCGGATGCTGGGGGCATACTGGTGCCCGTCCGCGTCCGCAACCTGGGAGCATGATGACGTCGCTTCGCCTGTTCACGTCCGAGTCGGTCACCGAGGGACACCCCGACAAGATCTGTGACCAGATCTCGGACAGCATCCTCGATCAGCTCATCGCGAAAGACCCGGGTAGCCGGGTCGCCGTGGAGACCCTGGTCACAACGGGCCTCGTGCACGTGGCGGGGGAGGTGCCCACCGACGCGTGGGGGGACGTGCCCGGCACGGTGCGCGACGTCGTGAACCGCATCGGCTACACGTCCAGCGAGACCGGGTTCGACGGCGACTCCTGCGGCGTGAGCGTGTCGATCGGCGAGCAGTCCAGCGACATCGCGCACGGCGTGGACCGCGCCCTCGAACAGCGCGAGGCGGGATCGACAGATCCGATCGACGAGCTCGGCGCCGGCGACCAGGGCATCATGTTCGGCTATGCGACGACCGAGACCCCGCAGCTCATGCCGATCACGGCATGGACCGCGCACCGGTTGGCGGAACGGCTCACCCAGGCGCGTCGGTCCGGGTCGCTCCCGTTCCTGCGTCCGGACGGGAAGACGCAGGTCACCGTCGGCTTCGAGGGCGACGTTCCCCGCACGATCGAGGCCGTGGTTCTGTCCACCCAGCACCATCCGGACATCTCCATGCCGGCGCTGCGCGCCGCGGTGCGGGCGGAGGTCATCGACCCGGTCCTCGCCGCCACCGGGCTCGACGCCTCGCACGCGGAGTTCTACATCAATCCGGCGGGACCTTTCGTGACCGGCGGCCCCAAGGGCGACGCCGGACTGACCGGCCGCAAGATCATCATCGACACGTACGGCGGTGCCGCACGACACGGCGGCGGGGCCTTCAGCGGCAAGGACCCGTCCAAGGTCGACCGCTCCGGCGCCTACGCGATGCGC
>ERZ778017.3118-NODE-3118-length-12191-cov-4.459707_pt1 | contig 12191 bp, 10 predicted proteins | sample MGYA00375747_ERZ778017 | MGnify/ENA primary metagenome ERZ778017 (study PRJEB29350, sample SAMN05509838) | bioreactor metagenome | biome: bioreactor; material: wastewater | place: South Africa: University of Cape Town | collected 2014-03-17 ... | reverse complement strand
ATACGAGATATTGGCGTGACTGGAGTTCAGACGTGTGCTCTTCCGATCTAATGAATGAAATAAAGCACTTGAATCTCGTTTGGTGGGTAGGGACTTTTGATGACTTGTCCGGTTTTTTCGTCAATTTCATCCTCATTGAAATCGTCTGGTGTCAACATTGGAGCATCACAATCTGATAAATCAATAACAGCCGGTCTACCGAAAGCGATGGCGACATTACGATCTTTCTCGAAAAGACACCACCAGATTCTTCTCCAGATTTTCTTTTCGTTAGCAGTCAAGTTTGGCGAATTGGAAACATCTCTTTGAAAACCAAACCCTTGAGCTAAACCCACGGCAACTCTAGTCCAGTAAAATGAATTTTTTGTGACATCTTCAGGACCTTCCCAGTAACTACCAATCAAAATCAAAGTTTGGATGATAGAGACGGGATCTGATTCAAAGTTACTTTCATAAAGGGCTTTGGCTCTCCGGAAGAGGGTTAAGGCAGTCAAATCTTTGGAGCCATTAGAATCATACAACAACGGATTTTGAGAAGTTCTACATCCTAACAATAACACTGCTTGAAGTACCATCAAGCTGGGGGAGTCATTTGGGTCCTCGAATTTTCTCATGAACTCTGTTCTATTAATACATGGCATCAATGGGTGGACGTGCTCAAAATAACTGTTGATCAAGTCGGTTGATAACTCGACCGATGGCAACAAGAATGCGCCTCTCATTTTCAAGATTTCCAATTCTACCGAGTCAAGTGACGGTGATTCAGAGTAGCTAAAAATATCTTCCGTCAACTGGACGTGATTATCGCCCGGTCTTCTGGAAATTGATCCAATGGATGACAACCCCAAAAACGTCAACGATGCTCTAGCTCTTGAATTCATCAACTCTTTCTTGTGAATTGCCGGTCTATTTTGGTACGTGGACTCCAACGATGGCGGGACAGAAATAACAGAGATATTCATAATGGGTTCTGACACCTCAGAACTATGACCACCGTTGTCTACATGAGGGTTGCCATGAGCATGGCTATCGTCCATGTCACTTTCCAAGTCGGGAGTGTCATCACGATTAGAGCTGGAGTGGCCAGTGGTGGTTGTGGCCATGGGAGGCTCCTTCTTTTTTCTTGAGCTTCCCCGTCTCTTTTGTTCTGGCAAAATACACTCACAACTGAACGTTATACAGTTGGTGCAAGGAATATGGATCTCGGCATCACATCTGACTTTTCTCGACCGGCAGACCTGGCACGCTCTCGATCCCCTAGGTCGCTTGTATTTGATGGTGAATGCTTTTGGCTTTGTTGCTTTATCCTCAGACTTCATCTTCAAGGAGAAATACTCTACGCCCGTGGAAAAACAAAACTTGGTACCAGGGATATATTACTTGCGGTGACTCGCAACAACTATAAACCGTAGTGGTGGTTTTGTAAACAATAGTGGCGAAATAGAGAAAAAAAATTTATTGTGAAATTATTTTACTTTCGTCAACCCTGGTACTGAATGTAGTGTTTCTGGCAACTATCAGATATATTAAAACATTATCAACGTTCCGTCGCACCTATTGGCACAGCAGCCAGATGCAGTGTTTGCACAAATACTCTACGTGTGTTTGCGGGTTGATCGCTTTGTTGGGGTGGTGGTGCGTCTATGGTTGTGTGTTTACGGTGGCAATGTAGATTTGTAGGTTTGATTTGGTGTATTTGGTGGATACCAGGGCCCTGCGGTTAACGAAGGCAGGCTACGGCATACTTGACTACGGGTTTACTGGAGGAAGAGGGTTAGTGCTGTATTGGGGTGTCGTCAATGGTGGTGGTAGTACTGGCATACTGGTGATGCCAGTGGTAATTGGCTGTTTGGTTCGATTTGTGCTGAAGCGAATTTGTCGCAGGAACCCCAGAATACTTCATCTAACGCATCATCCTACTTGGCAATGTGGAGACGACATTGGTGCACTCCGGATGCTGCCAGGGAAAATCACAATTCCCAGTGTCGGGGTGTGGTTTTTGGTGGCGTATGACGCTTTTTCGTGTTGTCGACTGGTATTGGTTTCACTATTGTTGCCGTATTCGACGTACATAATGCACACTGTTCGTTCACGTAAATATGAACTTGTTTGTCTAGCCGAGGTTATCAACGCAATGACTAAAACTGCTCCACCTGGCTCTCTGCACTCCTCTCGGTACATTTCCTGCGGTATACAACCCTAGGGTACCGTAGCCCCAGAGGCAGAAACCGTCACTCCACGATCCGATCCCTCCGCCAGGACAATGGCGACAGAACACTGCCGACAATAGAAACCCCTCTGCACGATTCACGGTTGGAAGGCTGATTCAAATGTTGCTGTCCACTGGTGTCTCCTGTCAATCGTACCGTAACCTTCTAGTTTCAATTTAGCCGTCGTTACAGTCTTTTGCATCATGCGAGACTTTGTCGTGTGCTTCCGCCCTAATCGTTTCATCATTTGTACCCTTCAGGTTTTCCTTGTTCTTAATTTATGTTTGTGAGTAGGTGCATATTCTTGCATAGTGAAATCGAATTCCCGAATTTCCAGAGTTGGAGTGAATCGTTGCTATCGTACAGTGAACAAACCCAACAATTTGGGGTAAGGCAGTTGAACTATGTATATGTGGAAATACAACGGATCACGACCTGGAAGTTTCCTTCTTGTCTCATTTTTGTACCTGTTCAACGAATATTCTTACCTGCAGTTGTGTATTTAGTGATGTCTACTGTGTACGATGATTCATGACTACGAAACGGTTATTGTGAACCGTACGACTATTCACCGAGAGAATGCACCGTTCATTCCCTGTGGATACACCGCAGATCTCCATTTCTACTGCATTGTTAGTGTTGATCATCTCATAAAAATGCGGAGATATCCTTGTGTTCAAAGCTTGTATCCATAATTTTTTATGCACATCATAAATAGAGTTTTCAATATAATCCCCAGATCAGTACAGAAATTTCCAGTTGTCTTGTATTTTTGGTATTTCTCACCTTCCTATCACATTGTTTTACATTGCTTACTGTGCCAAATGATATCGCTGCATTGTATATTCTATTCTTGAATGTATCACAAGTTGCATTACTGCGCCCTGGAAGACTAACTGATTAACATATCTATTTCACTATCGTTTTCTCTTCGTATATGCTTTGCGTCACCTGGTCCAAAGAGCAGTTATCGCTGCTAATTTATTCCACCCAATAATGTTTGCCAATTCAACCATTGGTTTCTCTGACGTAATTGCAAAATCGTATCATTGGATAGTATAGTTTTTCCGCCCCTGGCGTTCTTTACTCCTTTTGATTATACTCTGGTACATGCACCACTTTGATCCGCACTTCCCCTTGGGAGATTGTTACATGCTGGACACACCACCTAAATTACTGCTTCTGGGTTGTTGATATCGAGTAGGGATTTTCCGTATCATGGTACTAATACAGTATCATGGTACTAATACAGTATCACTTGCAATGTACTCGCTTTACAAATAATGCATTACGATAATTCTCTACATATTCACTGCAACTCTAAAAACTCCGTATTCTTGATGCAGTTGTGTATTATTTTCGTTTATTCTTGCACTTGGCCATAGTTGCAACCATTTTGCGTCTCCACTTCAAATGTACTAATTACCCACATCTTCCAAAGGCATACAACTGAAAATGCCATAATTGAATTTTTGAATATAACTTCTTATCATGTGTATTTTTTACCAAGTCGTGATTTAATGTGATATGGCAATAAAATACTAAACATTTCTCGGGAGGTGTGATCCACTATGGCGGATGGGTATAGTATATGGCACTCACAGTAACGCGGACTAATTGTCCACATTATTGCTCTAAGTGAATTGTTGTAAGCGTTTACTTGTATTGCTCTAAGCGTTCACTCATTGCAGCGTTCACTTCATTACCCTAAGTTGCCAACTGCAACCAACTGTTACCCCAAACATATTCAAACTAGTAACAAGATTTACACCGGCAAAATTCGGCACTCGATGACGTATTCATGCTGTTGTTGCACAGAATACACCCAACACCACACAATTATTAGTCCAAAACACTAACTACAAAATGGACCACTGCTTGAACTTCGACTAATACCAATAAATAGAAAACGCTACACGTATGTACTACTTACATTTTCTCTGTCTAAATATTCTTGTTCTCTCCATTTAAGGCCATATGTTTAATACATTACAGTTAATGAGCCCACAACCTGTTTTCCAAGTATGGTTGATACCGGCTGTACCTCATTGCAGAGATATTCCTCTTGTTCTACACAGCAAAAAGACTGGTTCCATTTTACAATTTATTTGTCTGTGTTTTTCCCTCTTGGATCGTTATTTTTATTTAACTGTTTTTGTACTTTTCTTATCTTTTCTCATTTGTCTTAATCTCATCTTTGTAACGTCTTAATTTAATATTTGTGCCATTTCTTCTATCCAGGAAATGAAATTTCTTGATGTACTAAGATGATCAACTGGAAAGTGGTATTGCAGTCGTCTACCGCTGTTATCTCTGTGGTGCTAGTCATCCGTGAAATAGACCGGTTGTTACGTCCCCAACTTACAAGGCTATCTCCGAGATCTGTTGGAATTGAATCTCTAATAGGCAACACCCCATTGATCAAGATTAGATCCTTATCAAAGTTGACGGGATGCAATATCTACGCTAAATTAGAGCTCGCTAATCCAGGAGGAAGTGCAAAGGATCGTGTTGCACTTGCGATAATTAAACAAAACGAAGCTCTAGGAAACTTGGTTCCCAACAACGGTGATATCATTTTTGAAGGTACAAGTGGGTCAACAGGGATTTCATTTGCGTTGCTAGCCAACGCGTTGGGTTACACTGCGCATATTTGCTTGCCAAATGACACTTCGAACGAAAAGCTTCTGTTGTTGAAATCGTTGGGAGCTGACTTGGAGCCAGTGCCTCCAGCATCAATTGTAGACCCAAACCAGTACACAAATGCAGCAAGAAATGGAGCTCGAAAGATAAACGAAGATCCGAACGATAAGAGAAACGCGGTATTTGCCGACCAATTTGAAAATGATTTTAATTGGAGAGTTCACTATTCTACTACTGGTCCTGAAATATACCAGCAAATGAATGGTAAAGTAGACACTTTCATCAACGGTAGTGGAACAGGAGGCACCATTGCCGGGGTATCAAAGTTCTTGCACGAGAAGAATTCAAATACAAGGATCATATTGGCTGATCCCCAGGGCTCAGGGTTGGCAAACAGAATCAACTTTGGGGTGATGTATGATACCGTGGAAAAAGAAGGTACAAGAAGACGTCATCAGGTCGATACTTTGGTCGAAGGAATTGGTCTTAATCGTTTAACTTGGAACTTCAAACAAGCGGAGCCAAATATCGATGAAGCGATCAAAGTATCTGATGCTCAAGCAGTCAAGATGGCCAAGTTTTTATGTGTAAATGATGGGTTGTTCTGGGGGTCATCGAGTGCTATAAACTGTGTTGCTGCTATGAAAACTGCGCTAGAACACGGACCTGGTCAGAACATTGTCATTATTGCTTGCGACTCTGGTTCTAGACACTTGTCAAAGTTCTGGAAAGAAGCTGCTGAAGTCAAGAACGACATTACTATGGACGAGATTCTCAACAGCGATTAAACTACATTAGTTAATACTACAACAAATTCTCTGCATTGCATTACCACAACAGCAATTTGGCTGGATGCTACGCCTTTACGTGTGTTTGGTTTCAAAAATTTCGATAATAGTACATAGTTAACACATGTATTTGCCGCTATCTATCTAATGTACATTCGTAATGTGTTTGATATATTAAGTAATCATGATCAATGCTCACTATATAACCAATGATAAAAGATTTGGTTCTATTTTGTTTCATTTAGTACCTGCCGAACTGAAACATCGGAATAGAGAATTGTGATGCTTATCCCTTCAACTTTGCCAATTCTTCTTCAATCATCTTCTTCTTGGTCTCACGGTAAATCTTGATTGTGCTCAAAACACTAGCACTTATTCCCATCCAGATTTGCATGGTGTCAAACGGTAACGGAAGTTTGAACACTGTGTAGGTGTTGAACATCAAATCTGACAAGTTCTTGTAAATGTCGATCCATGCGTTCTTCTTCTTGAACTGCAAATCTTTCAAATTCTTGAGATCGTCGACCGATACCTTTTCAGATTGCGAAGACGACGTATTGAAGCTGATATTTGTATTACCCAAGAGCTGTTTTGACAACATCCTTGCCTTGTTCTTCACCTGGATCAGGATCTTGACGTCCATTTCTTGCTGTGATAAGTCCGATAACGAATTCCATGTGGTGTACAACGCAATAAGAGTCTCGTAGTACCACGCCAATGCTTCGTGTCTGGCAGCAAATTGCTGGACCGATTTATTTGAATAGAAATGCAATTTGTACAAGAGCCCTAATTCATCGTTGACACAATAATACAACGATGTGAAGTCTGAAAGGCTCGAGGCAGTAAATAAGCTTTTGTTAAATTTCAATGTGTCCGTGTATGTGATGTTAGTTCGAAGTTTGTTGACTAATGTTTTCAATTTGAATGGCGATTTCCCAAACCTCAAGAATTGACGGTACATCCCCAACCCTGATACCATTCCTGACAAGTTTGTGCCGACCAAGGAGCACAAGAGGATGGCAATCGCCCGAACAAACAGTCGAGGAAACTTGATGAAATTGTTTAACAAATCGCTCGTAGTATAATTTGTCTTGATGGACGTAATGTTGAGTTTATCGTCGCTCAAGTATTTCTGAGAAACATCGGCGTGGTATATAAGAAGTTTCAATGAGTACTGGGAAACTTTGGCCAATTTATCTTTTCCTAGCACGGTATTGATAATTTTCCAGAAGATGTCCCAGTCGGACACGGAGACACGGGGCTGTTTTTCCAACTCGACAGACGACTCGCCGTCCTCTTGTTGGGTGTCTATCACGACATCATACTTTTGTTTGTCTGACAATGGGGTGATGTAGTGGAACTTGGATTTCAGTTTGGGAGTGACAAACTTGGTGTTTGAAATTACTTGCGTTGCGGACATTGGAGATTTAGAGCTTAGTGGTGAGTTATTTACAACATCCATCCACTCGTTATTCAAATTGGGTATGTTAGTGTAAAGCGACTGAGAATCTCGGTTGTCGGCACGATGACTATAGTGAAAATTTGTCGCGTGGGGGAAATGGGAATAAGAATGCCGGTTTATCAACGGGTCATCCATGATGGAACTGCAGTTTCAGAAATTCCCACCGTTATTTATACTCGGGAGTAAATTTTTAATATGTTGTTGCGTTGAACCCAACTACAAAATATCGTTTCTCGGTAGTTTTGCATATGATACAATGCCGTTTTTCTCTCCACGTCGTGGCACCGTTGGGCTGAGTTGGCCCAGTCCTGGCGCGAACCTGCCGCCAGTGACGTCCGTTCTGCCGCCATGACAGCACCCTTTGGCCCATGACAGTATTGCTCAACCCCACCTAAATTGAAATCTTCTATAACAGCGAAGTTGGCACGTAATTTACATGGGCTATTTTGCCGGTTTTTGCTGGTGCATTTACCACGATGCTTTTGGTTCTACGTTGGGTTGCATTGCAACTACACTGTACTGACTGTGTCATCGCAAGTACAATTACTGTGGAAATTGACTGTGTAACGTTGCATTTGTTGATGTTTCATTAAATCTACGCAATATGTGTATGTAGTATCGCCAGCATGTAGTATCGCCAGTGATAGCTGTGCGTAGTGTGGTATCGCTGTTAACGGTGGACGGCTGAGGTGCGATATCGGCCAACGGTCAATCAGCAGGCTGTACTGGCAGCAGTTTGTTGTACTCTGTGTACAGTGTCCGGTCGGATCACCAATACTTTCTGGCACATCTCTGATTACTTGGTAGTGGTGAAAATTATTTACGGATGCAGTAGCGAAGATGGCATATATGAAACTAAACAAATAGATTCATGGTCTTGGAAAAGTCGGAATGTATCTACAAACGTGGCCCTTGTCTTTGTTGTTGTTGTTAGATGAGTTGTCTAAGTTTGGAAAAATTTTTTTTTTTCAAGTCTTATGGTTGGTTTTAATCTTTCTGTGGTGCAACTCAGCTGCAACTTGCATGGTGCTACAAATTAAAGTTTCCTGCGTCTTCTGATCGTTGGATAAGCTACTCCGGCGACATGAATCTCGATTCTGTTTTGCAGTACCTCATTACTATTATATTCTAAAGCTATATCTGAACTCCCCGAGACACGATCATATATTCTCTGTTCAGGTAAATATTTATCCCAACTATCACCACTTTTTAAAATTATACTTTTCACGCTACACCTCGTACTCTCATGTGCTACATTATACCTCTTGCACCCATGTGCTACACTACGCAAATTGTTAATTTTGGCCCTTGTGTCTTCTTAAACCATTCTTAAAGTATGTCTTAGTGTGTTTCTCACTCTTCTAAATCTTATACCAGCCTTTGCCCAATACTTCTATGGCTAGTGTTTTACAATTAACCGGTTTTTTTATCTTATCACTTAACTCCTGCTCATGTGGTGGAATTGGGTTACTCCTAGTGTTAGATTCTTACCTAGTGCGTTTTTATGGATTCCTCTTTCACCTTTCTAGGTCAATCTACAGTTCGCATGGTTCCTATAAAATGCATCGCCTTGTCAATGGTTCATTGACTTCCTTTGATTTCCATGCATATTTACACTTCTACGCTCCAATTCTTCTGTTCCGTAATAAATAATTAATTCGAATAAATAATAAATAAAGAATTAGACTATCTTGAATACAGTTCTCCAGGAACTCCATTCAACAACATGAAAATCATGAATCATAGGTCTATCTCCTATTGTATAATATGCAAAAAAAGCTCAATCGAGCTATTCTATGTGACTTGTACTTTTCAGTTCAACTTATTAGGGCGTTCGTATAGCAACATTATTGGGATACTTTTCATCAATGACCGTCTTATTTTCATCGACATATTCACTATTGGGTCCCATCATAAAAGCTCCCACTGATCCTAAATATCCTTCATGTCTCAAGAAATACGATTTCATATCTCCTTTGGACCAGAAATTAACAGCATAACTCAACGTATGAATTGTTTGTTTATGGCCCGATATGTAAGATCCACCGAAGTAAATCCGCTTCAAATTAAATCTAAGTGCATGTAAATATGCAATTTGTCCTAGATTATTAGAGATAGCATATAACAACGATCTGGCAATATCTTCTTGTCGGAAATTAGCCAATTTTTCATTCAACAGCAATTGTTTTGGAGCCTTGCTAGATGATCCCGATAATTTCTTGAACACTTTGGCAAAAGAACTGGCAATATGAGTGGATTTTAACCCAATTTTGTTATAGTTGGTACCATATATATCTCCAACCAACAAATCGATATTGTTATTGTCCCCTTGCTGGGCCATTTCCAACATTTCATTATAGTCTTTGGCGTCTGTTAACAATGTAAGTAAACCCCACAATGTCCCTCCTCCAAGAGATGACCCGCCAATTCTTTCGTGCTTTCCAGGACCAATAACTTTGATCATCGAAACCCCCGACCCAATATTTACCAATAAATAAGGGTATATATCTGACGCATTTTGCGTATTTGGTATAGTTACAGTATCATCATCTTCCAAATCATAGGTGAAGATTTCATGAGGAATTTTGGTTATAAGCCAATCAAGACCTTTAATCAAACATTCCATTTCGTCCAACGCAATGATTTTCATTGGTAATTGGTATTTTTTAAAGGTCTTTTGCATCAACTTGTAAAATTTGTGAGCGCCTCCTCCAGTAGCCATAATATTTGTGATTGGAGGACAATCATCGGAATAAGTTGATTTTTGAACTAACTTGATCATAAACTTCAAAACTTCATTTTGAAAGTTTTCCGACTGGAAGTCCTTGAAGTGCAATCTTCCACCAACTTCGCAGTTGAGCGATTTTGTGAAATATACCAATTTGGTTAATGTTCCACCAATATCCACAGAGATATGAATAATCTCTTTATTGTGTTTAGGCAATGTGATATTCTTAAGCAATTGTTTGGTTGTATCAACAACTACTTTGTTGTTTTCACTGATGGAGATGTTCAGAAACGACTGTGACATGGAGTCATCATCGATATCGGAGGTTGATGACAAGTAGGGCGAGTTCAACTCCGACGAACTCGATGAGTCAGTGGAGACTTCATGATCATGACTGAGCAAAATGTCATTACCGATGTAGGCTCCCAGACAATCGATTTTGATTGTACCGGGATGGATAGTTTCTAAGTTGACATCACTTAATCTTGCCATGAATCTTGTGACTTAGAGTATATAAGGAGCCAAGATCAACAAAATATCAGTATACTACTTCGATGGGCGATACTGTAAGCAGCCGCAATGAATCCAATCACTTTCACGAAACTATTATTCCCAGGTGTAGTAAAAAAAACTTAGGCAAACTCTAAGTATATATATATCTGGGGAAAACTTTTCAATAACCTCGGATACCAATACGACGAAATTTATGCTTAAAATCAGTTCGATTACCAACCAGATATAGTGCGGTCGATAATACAGGAGATTTGGACCGACACACTAAAAAGAAACGGGAAGGTTAAACGGAAATACCTGGACTATGGGAGGTTTTAAATAAAGCCGCTACCGTACTGAGAATGTTGGGAAATAATTTTCACTGGAAATTTTGTCAAATGCAGGCCGATGGCACTGAATATTTGTTGCAACAATATCGTTTAAGAGCGGTATCCCAGATGTCGACGCGTTTACAGTGAGGGGGTTGGCTGTATCAAGTTGGCCATGAAAGTGCTGTCAAAAGGATTTAAAATCGACACCAAATCCAACGAGTGGTGTTGGTCGTTTATTGTAATCCTTATCAGTACGTGAGCCAAATACGAGTTCGGCACAAACAAGGGTTTCTCCAGAATTCTATGGGCGGTGCTCTGACAAATTTAAACTCCGATACATGTACTGGGCCTTTGCAACACGCAATTGGACCAAATTGCAATCCAATTGTTGCTCTGCCCTCATCGACTAGACTTTATGTGACACTTTAGCAAGTTCACCGGCTCAATTCATTACGTATTTTTACATTTGGTCTCCAGCTTCGTGGATCTGTACTCACATAGCCTTTGCTATCCGATCTATCCTTCCATTGCCGTTTATACTATACGATTTTCGCTTTGCAGTGTACAAACCAACTACTGTTCCGTCAGTACGTAGCGCTCCGTTGCACTCTGCGGTCCACCACGTACTTGTCTTGTGCCTACATTAACCATCTCGGTTACTATATGCCTCATTATCACCTATTGCAATACTTTGGCTTATATCTGGATCTATCAATGCTTCATCAACTTCTTGCATTCTACTTGACTGCAATGGGACTAATACTTGGGTTCTCCAGAGCCACGGATAATTGTCATTCATAACCACCTGCCGACTCCCCGATAAAAGATAATTACCGTTCATAATGCGACACACGTCATGTCTTAAATCTCGTCATTTACCATACAGTAACTCGTCTATTCCGTGGCTATTTTGTGGGGTTGCTTACGCTATCTCGATGAGAACTGCCGGCGCTACCATCATGACATGATCTAGGTCGTTTAATATCCACCATTACCTGTATCCACAGGGGGTGTTGTCGGTGTCAGTGCTGTCTATAAAGTATCTTCCGCTCTCGTACTTGGAATCAACTTTGTGATAGTTTTGCGACCTTTTGACCCCGTCTAAGTACTAGCAATGTACTCCGAAGATCCGAATGCACCTCGAAATGCAAATCACCGATCCGCCTGCACTCTCCACAATCACTCGGTTTGCCCAGACTGTCACCCATTTCCAATTAGTCGCTGCTAGCTCATTCATGCACAAACTGTCCTTATTGAACAGGTAGCGCGACCCAGAGTATTAGATAAGAACTATTTTCAACTCTTGTGTTGGTTAATATCTACACATTCATGGCTCGCTTAGTCCGAGTAATACCCACCCAACACGACTTGATTTCTCTCTGGATTAACGTTGTCTAGTCCATCTGTAGCATCTCACTTCTCAATCCTTACCTCTAAACACAAAGTACCAGGAAGTCTCTTCCCCTGCAGAGCTACCATTCAAAGCTACAAAACTTCTTTATGCCGTTGGAGAAGAGTAGCTTAACAATACAGTCT
>ERZ778017.3117-NODE-3117-length-12193-cov-5.191218_pt1 | contig 12193 bp, 5 predicted proteins | sample MGYA00375747_ERZ778017 | MGnify/ENA primary metagenome ERZ778017 (study PRJEB29350, sample SAMN05509838) | bioreactor metagenome | biome: bioreactor; material: wastewater | place: South Africa: University of Cape Town | collected 2014-03-17 ... | reverse complement strand
AATGTTTCATCCTTTACTTTTTCGTCTGGGAATGAGTCCTGTCAAAATGTTACATTGGCTCATTGCTGATGTTTACAATTGGCCGAGCAAGTAGGTCGTGGCGACAAACGACAAATACCGTGCTCCCACGTAGAAAAAGACAACTACATTATATAGTCAGATGTGACCTATAGTTGGTTTCGAGACATCTATTTCCTGGAAGTATCTTTTCTGTGTCGCACAGGACCCTGAACTTCACCAATTACAAATACAGCACAACAGCGAGCAAAGATATCTCAAGGTACAAGATGCACGCACTCGCCGAAACAATCAGTCGACGACAACGACAAATAGAAACTTCTTTACGAACGAAAAACAAAACTACATCGAGGCAAAAGAATCCAACCAGTATACCTTACTACAGATATACGAGAAAAGGGCTTGCAAGATAGTGCAACAGGAAAAATGTCCAAAATGTCCAAAATGTCCAAAATGTCCAAAATGTCCAAAATGTCCAAAATGTCTAAAATATCTAAACGACCAAGAAATAACCTGAAATGACTCCACTGATCCTTCCCATGATACGACTGAGGTCCAATTGAGTTCCTGTTCCACAAATAATATTCTCCCTATATAACAAACCACACACCTTCTTCCTTCGCAGAAAGAACCAATTATTTAGTGCGAAAGATTTCCCCCACAACCAGCACCGTTTTCCAATACCAATCGGCCATTCTAGATGGGTCTCGGAGTAGGAACATCAAAAGGAGGTGTAGGTATCAGAGTCTAATTTCGTCTCTCGGAGATATGTCTAGTTTTGGCCCTGCCGTTCGGTGAAGTGTAACCTAAATGCCTACACCGGATTCCGCTCCAGGTTAGAAAGGGGCGCAAATCTCGGAACTGCTTCCGCAAATGGTATATAAATGGCTTACTTCACCATTGTACTCATTTAACCAAATTGGATATCTGCTCAGAAATGATTGGTTTACCTACTGATGACAATGCCTCTGTCAACAAATATTTGAGGAATAAGAAGTTGGTTTCGGGAGCAATTGCTGTGGTTGCAATTGTGATTTTGTTCTTCTCCACAAGTGCCTTCAGCATTGTGAAGATTTTGTTCACTTCAGCAAACAAGCCAGAACTTTGTACTATCCATGATAAAATCGTTCCTCCAGCTTTTGTCCATGACAATTCCACCGTATTGAAAATCTTGCATGATAAAAACTTCAGATTAAAGTCGGTTGAGAAGCTTGCTGGTGCTGTTCAAGTCGATACTCAGATTGGTGATAACCAACCTGATGTCAATGAGGCTCCAGAACTCTGGACTCAATTCAAAAAGTTCCACAAGTATTTGGAAACTACCTTCCCTACAGTCTACGAACACTTGGAAGTTGAGACCGTGAATACTTATGGGTTGGTTTTCACCTGGAAAGGGAAGTCCAAGAAATTGAAGCCATTGGTGTTGACTGCCCACCAAGATGAGGTCCCAGTGCAAAAATCCACCTTGGACAAATGGACTTATCCACCATTTTCTGGTACTTATGACGGAACTTGGCTTTATGGAAGAGGTTCTTCTGATTGTAAGAATGTGTTGGTTGCAATCATGGAGTCTATTGAATTGTTAATTGAACAAGGGTTTAAGCCAGAAAGAACTGTTATTGCTGCGTTTGGATTCGACGATGAATCTTCGGGTATCCATGGTGCTTCTCACATTGCTAAACATTTGGAAGACAAGTATGGCTCTTACTCCATTTATGCAATTATCGACGAAGGTACTGGATTGATGACAGATCCTTTCTCCAAGCAAATCATGTCTTTGCCAGCTGTTGGTGAAAAAGGTTACACTGATGTTGTTGTCAACTTAACCACTCCTGGTGGACATTCTTCAGTGCCTCCAGACCATACCTCTATTGGAATTATGTCTGAGTTAGCCTACATTATTGAAAAGGATCCATACAGCCCAATTTTATCCAAAAACAGTCCATTTTTGAAATACATGCAATGTGGTGCTGTTCACGGTCACAATGCTCCATCCATTGCACGTAAGGCAATTGTGAGAGCTGGATTCGATAAGTATGCAAACAAAAAAGTTGTTGAGTCGCTTGCCAAAAACCCAATGGCTAAATACTTGATTCAAACTTCTCAAGCAATTGATATTATTTTCGGAGGTGAAAAGGCTAACGCATTACCTGAACACGTTCAAATGACAGTTAACCACAGAATTGCCGTTGAATCTAGCGTTGAAGAAGTCCATAACCATTTCACTAAAAGAGTAGTTGAAGTGGCCAAAAGACATGGATTGGGAGTTGTAAGCTTTGGTAAGCAAATTCTCAAAGGTGAATGTGGAAAAGGTGAGTTTGTCATTGATTCAAACCACAGTTTAGATCCAGCTCCAGTTTCACCATCCAGTGGTAAAGTATGGGACTACTTGGGAGGAACAATCAGACATGTTTTTGAAGACTTGGTGTTCACAAACTTGACCTACCCAATTGTCACTGCTCCAAGTTTAATGCCAGCTAACACTGACACCAGATATTACTGGGGCTTGACCAAGAACATTTTCCGTTTCTCACCTTTCTACGCCAAGGACATCATCAAGGACAACCACATTCACTCAGTTGATGAAAAAGTTGAATTTGACGCACACTTGCAGTTGCTTACTTTCTTCTACGAATACATCCAAAACGTCGATACTGCTGACGCAGGACACTAATTGAGTATTGCAGTTATAGAGATATCCTAATGAAGGTGTTTGTATAAGTACGAAATGAATAACGTTTACGCTTAAATGTAAATGACGGTCATATAGCCAAAACATCAAAATTGTATTTTGCCGTCAGTTTCCCATACAAGTTCTGTGCTAATACATATATTATGTAAACTAAAATACAATATAAAGCCATATAGAAATGACAACAAATTCGTGAACGTTCAATCTGACGACTTAGATGAGACAAAATGCGTGGTCAAACGTACGTACACCATAAACAAATGCCAACTACGCATCCTGTCTCAAAAGCTGGTGCAATGTGGTTTAATTCGAAAGTTGAATCGGCAAGCATTTGTCATGAAATGACAGTGTTTTACATGGGAATACAATATGTCAGCTATTCTGGCACTGGCAAAACAGCCACAAACTTCGACAAAAACCCGTCATCCTCCGCCCTCTCAGTTAATCTCCTTCTTCTCCAAAGGATTGTATCTCAAGAACTTCTCAATCAAGTCAACATGAGTCAACACCATTCTACGACAACAGTATCTTTGCAACTTCAACTTGTCCAAAGCATCACCTTCAGTCATGGAATCATCCTGCAAGTACTCCAAATATGTTTCCCACTTATCACCAACAACCTTCCCACAGGAAAAACAACGAACTGGAATAATCATACTGGTGTTTCAACGGTCGCTACTGTTACTCCCAGGTACTAAATCCTCACCATTTCATGGTTTCAAGAGTGCGATTTTAAAATTTTCAATAATCACATGACTGATCACGTGTTATCTCATCGCAACAGATTTTTCTCATTTACTTAGCGAAACAGCAGTAACGACAACCAGCGCCAGGACTACGAATCTGTTTTAGTGGGCAACGTGTCAAAGTACAGTGTTTACCATGAGTACCAGTAGTGAGTGGGATTTGAATGTGGTGACAGGCGGGAAGATTGCGTGGTTGCCCCATTCTTCCTTTAGTTCGTCAATCTTCACCGCCGATGAGCGTTACGTTATAGTGTTGTTGCAATTTCAGATCAGAGTGTACTTCATCACCACACGGCAATGTATTCGTACTATCGATATGGACTTATCGTCGGTAGTGGATGTTCGGTTGCATGCTTCCAATCCCCATCTTTTAGTGTTGTGTACTAGCTTTGGTGAGTTCACCACCGTCAACTGGAAGGACAAAGTCACCAACTCTGTTGTGTCGAAATATGAAGTTGATACCCAATATCCGATTTTGTCGGTTCTTTCTACCGTTGGTGACGATTTCATCGTGGTATCAGGAAAACGTAGTAGAAATTCCCTGCCAGTACCAAGAGTTATTTATCGGGTTTCCTCGGACTCATCTGTGGTGGAATTGGCTCAGATTGAGAACGTCATAGACTATTCTGTATCGTTGAATGGAACAAAATTTGTTGCCATAACTTCTGACCACGAAGCATTACTCTACGACTTCCAAGGTCTCGATCAAGGCGTCGACGAAGTCCTAGAAATCCCATGCGAGTCCATAAAATTCCCGTTTAAATCGTCCATCACATCCGTGGCAGTATCCAATTCGTCAGTAATCGCTTTGGGTACATCTGCTGGTACCGTCCAAGTTTTATACGGGGGCTTGACGTCTGAAAAACCGCAAAAATTGTTAAAATGGCACATCGACCAAGTAAGATCGTTACAATTTACTCCTGATTCAGCATACTTGTTATCGGGTGGGTTGGAAAAGGTATTGGTGTTCTGGCATTTGGAAACGGATAAAAACCAATTTTTACCTAGATTAAATGGTTCAATCGAAAGAATATCTCTCGACAACAACAAAAATAACCACTACTCCTTGTTATTGAAACATGCTCCTGAAGACGACAGCAATGAATTGTTAGTTTTATCTTCTGTTGATTTAGTCTCCAGATTATCTGTAAATACTATAAGACCAAAACTTGCAAACAACGTCAGTTCAACCATCACCAAAGCAAAGAAAAAATGGTCAAAATCTGAATCATTCGATAAATCTAATATCAGACATGACTACACTTCAATCTTTGAAATCCACCCAAAAACCAAAAACCTTTATATCCCCAACAATGCCATTGTTCAAGCTTACGATTTGGTCAAGAACGAACAAGCATTTGTGCAAAATGCTGCGCCAGTTTTATCTGCTGGTAAAGTAAGATCCGAATCAAAGTTAATTGATCCAACCATTACTCATATTGCATTCACTCATGATGGTGAATGGCTTTGTACGTTTGATAGTATAGTGACATCAGAAGTCGATAATTTATTATCAAAGAATGATAAACAGTATGCCTTGAAGTTCTGGAAATTTGTTGAATCAAACTCGTCTAAATCAGAAACTAATTCCATCAATAACAAGACAGGACACTGGGAGTTATCGACAAAAATAATTGATCCTCATGGCAACTCAAATGCCATTCTCTCTATTGTTGCTGCACCAGTATCATATTACAACGGGTTAGCGTTTTTAACCGCAGACGGCAAAGGTGGTTTGAGGATCTGGAGACCAAGGACATCAAAAGAAGCGGGCGATGTCTCAAAGAATTCTAAAGTGGCCCAGACTGCTTGGACTTTGAGAAAATCCAAACCTAGTGGTGCATTATTCAGTGATGCTGTTGATGTATGCTGGTCACCAGATGGTTCTATTATCATACTAGGACATGAATGTTCCATAAGTCTAGTTGACACACACTCATTCGAACAAATCTCCAATGATCTATTCAAGATCCCATCCATCTCAGGTTCAAGAATCAGATCTTTATCAATTGTCGATAACAACTTGATTGTATTATCGAAAACCAGATTATCATCATTCAATCTTCTTTCGGGTAAATTGAATGAATTGGTGGCTAATATAAATACAACTATTGGTGGGAAGAATTTACTTTGTGTCGATCCCGTTAAAAATCTCATTTGTGTGGCAGTCAACTATTATGAAGTCGAACCTGAATTCACTATCAAATCAAAGATCCTTATATTTAAACCGGACGAATTGAAACCAGTTTACGTCCATTATTACGACTTTGGTATCTCATCGATTCGTTATTTTGTCTCGTCTTTCATCTTCATTGACATAAACTCTAGAGTCGGTGTCATCCAACCTTCAAGTACTGCCGGTAATCTCATCGAGGATTCTGGTCTCGTGGAAGATATGAATTCAATGCTTATCAAAGCACAAGCAACTGCAAACGTTATTAATCATCGTAATATCTCTACCAATTCAAGAGCTACCAATTCCAACCAAACCATCGATGAGTCCCTACAAACCACCAAGGTCATTGATCTTAATACAATCCTGCCAATATTCGATAACGTTGAAGGAATTCAAATTGAGACATTGTTTGATCGTATTATAAAGATTATCAAATAAACCATTATTGCATAGTTTTATATACTAAAATAAAAATGTACATTAGATATTATGGTAAATGATTATTTACAATGAAGTTAGTTTACCAATTGAAGATTGACTTTTTGTGATCTGGCTCTTCTTTCTGATTCAATTTCGTTCTTTGAATTGCCAAAACGCTTTCAATTTTGCTGAGTGCGTTTTCCAACGTATCTTTCTTCTCTTGCAATTCAATATGTTTTTTGATCTTAGGATCTTCTTTTGCAAAATTCTCAATTTCTTCAGCCGAAAGCGAATGGAAAAACTTTTGATCTAATTCCCTAGGGAAATTATAGTAAAAATCACTCAACAATTCAACATTCAAGAATAATATTGCTGTGGATGTTATCTTCGATGCAACAGAGTCCATAAAGATTTCTGGGCATTGATACTTATTTTCCTTCTTTTTACATTTTTTGGAATTCTTCACAAATTGATATCGCATTTTCAAAAGTGATGCTCGCTCTTTAAGGAAGATTGCATCTTGACCCTTTTCAATCAAATTAGGCGAGAACCCTAATGCCTCATTGGAGTTTAAATCAACGTCTAAAGTCTTTTGTTGATTTAATTTTTGTAGATATGTCACCACTTGTTGTAACTTTCTACCACCAACAAGTCCTTTTAATTCGTTGTACAGTTCATCACATTGTCTGATTTCTTCTTTTAATATCTGAACCGCATTTTCCTTGCTACTAGCCCATTCTCTATCATCAATGTCAATTTCATATTTGTAAGGTTTTATGCAATTCTCGACTTGGTCGGCAGTTGAATAGTATTTGGAACTTAAAACAACTTTAGCTGCATCTAAAACAGCTGCTTTTGCCTTTGGATGACTTTTCAATTCCGTTGTATTTACTAGATTTTCCACTTCTGTTAAAAGAGCATTTGTTACCAAACCAGTTGATAATCTACCAACACCAGATTTTGTTAATGAACTTGTTGCCAAATCCAATTTCTTATGCCAGTATATATCGTGATCAACGTTAGAAATTTGTGAAAGTTCTCTTAAATTTGGTTCACTTCCTGGGTTGTGTTTCAAATCGAATGGCTTATTCCAGTATCTTTCTGCTAACAAATCCAATACTTTCTGATCCAAAAGGTTCTTGAGTAATGATCTCAATTCGTTTCTGGAGAAATTGTGACTCAATTCTTTTGTTGCCAATTTCAACATATCAATGTTATTGGCCAAATATGTTTCTGGGGTCAATGGTCTGTCATTGAATTCCACTTTGAATTGATAAGATGTCTCTTCTAACTCTTGCTGGATTGCAAAATGAGTTGGTCTCAAAGAAGCTGCCATCGATTTTTCCAACACCTTCATTAATTTCTTTTTCAAATTCCTACTTCCAGTGGTAGTGCCAATGAATTCATCTCTATTTTCCTTAAAGTAGTTGACTTCAAAGTTTTGTTGTGCAACAAAGGATTGGAAACCTGACACTGATTTTCTAGAAAATAAACTTCCAGCTGCCTTTTTATCTTTTGGAGCCTTTGTAATCACTCCAACATATCCCATCTTGAGTGGATATTTTCTGTTAGTCAATAAATGTCTAGCTTTTTCTGGATCAACCAAATCTACTTTTGTAATGACACCAATGGTTCTTTCACCTCGAGGGTCGGCATTCTTAGATGCTCTCAACGCGGCGGAATTTGCCAAATCAACATCTGCTGCAGATATAGCCAAGATGATATTTGGAGCTTCAAGGTATCTATTGCATAAAGCTCTGATTTTCTGTTTCAATTCAGTAGGCTGGTCAGCAGCTTCGACTTGAATATACCCAGGTAAATCAACCAATGAAAGATCAGGTACCCTCGGTGATCTGATTGTTAATTGAATTGGATCGTCAGATATACACTCGTACTCGGGAACAGCCATATTCAAGTCAAACAACACTTTTTGCACTTGGGAAAAATCAGTCAAATTGTACATCTTTAAAGCTGGAAACTCAACGGTGTCGGCAGCTGATTCTGGCGAATTAACCAAAGTCAACTCAATTGGTCTTCTTGTCACCATATTCGAGCCCTTTGGTAAAAAATCCTGTCCCACAATACTTTCCAACACAGATGACTTACCAGATGATTGAGATCCAATGACGACAATGGATGGTAATCTGATAGTATCGTGGTTGATAGAAGACAACAAGTTTCTCAACTCAATCATTTGACGGGTAAGATTCATCATTTGGTCATCTGTTTCGTCATCTTCAAGTTCATCTTCCTCATCGTCTTCAATAAGGGTCTCTTCTTCTTCATCTTCCTCCTCATCCTCCTCATTTAAGGTTTTAGCATCATCATCATCTGCTAATGCAACTGCAGCCGCAGTTGCACCAACAGCTGCAGTGGTATCACCTCCATCTGGGGGTGAAGACGATGATCCCCCATCGCCAGAATCAGACGATTTCATCCCATTCAAAAAATCTCCAGTTTTATCCAAAACCCCATCGGTAAAATCTTTGAACGACTGTAATTTGTCGTGAGACCAACTTGATGCCTGCTCTACCTTATAGGCCACATATGATCCCCCTGCCGCCATAGTCCCTCCAATATACGCGGGGACTTTAGTTGCTCTTCCCAATATTTTGATAAAACCAAAGTTTCTTGTAAACGATACGTTTGAGTTGAACCGTTTGTTGTATAAGTGACTAAAAACTGATCTAGTGGCGCCGTTTTTGACAAATATTGAGTAGTTTCGATGCATCATCGATGGAGTAGATAACGAGGATAACCTTAGTAAATGTAGGCCCCTTGAGGCTCCATGCGGAGCTAGCCTTCGCATACCATTACCCAATACAGTATTAAGCATGAATAATGTGATAATGGTAGGAATTCTCTATAAGAATAAGAAGGTGGAGTGTTTATGTAAATAAACAATTGTATTTCTTAGTGGCGAGATCGCAATGATAAAAATTAAAAAAATGCCTCTTGCCAGAATTGAACTAGCGACCTTTGCATTACAAGTGCAACGCTCTACCACTAAGCTAAAAAGGCAAAATAATAATTGGTAGGTAAGAGGGACAATGGTGTTGTTAGAAATTCAGCATGCCTTTCTCGGAGTCAGCTGGTCAGTTATTAGCATTATCTAGAGTCATTTATGTTTTATTGCAACAAGAAGTTGGTTTAGTGTCGTTTTTTTTCATGATGATGGGGTTTTTTGGTCTCAATTGTTAACATGGTAATATCGGAGTAATTTTGCAGAAATTTTCCAAAAAACAATACTACTGTGCCAGAATCGTATCTGTGAGCAAGACCCTTTTAAAGCCGTGCATTTAAACCCTGTTGAAAAGTAGTTCACTGTTTCTTAAGAATGGAAATGTTGAATGTGGACAGCACACTGTCTTATTCCACTACCACAAGCAACCAGAACATCACTAGCTTTCAATATAATTAGAATAGTTCAGAGGGACAGAGTCTTGGGAGAAACACACCTTCGATTCCGGGCATTGGAATATTTTCATGGCCCATTGCGTCTAATAATGAAACGATCAGGCAGCAACATAGGACGGTGTTTAGCGGAAATCTAAAAGTTTGAGAGCAATATACGAAGACGGTGGTCAATTCGCCAATTAAATCCCCCCGGATATCTACTTATCACACGAGCCCGCAGTTTTTCAAAGCTGGTACAATTAGTCGAGACCCCAAAACAAGAAATGGAAAACAATAAGTCAATGTACGTCGGTAAACCAAACTGTGCTGTACAGCTGATATGACTTCCTTGCTATGTGGCTTAACCTTTCGCATACGTTACTCTACAGTGGTTTTGCAGCATGTGTGGATGTCATGAGATAAAAATATTTAAGACAAAGTTTGCTTGAACGGTGCAAAAACAACTGAAGCTGTTATCCGAGTCCAAGTGTCGCTAACAGACAGGTGTTTTCTATATATAGTGTGATTTACGCTATGATCTAATAGTCGCTAATAAGGTGACGAGATATGTTTGAAACGAAGGAAGATGTGTTCCGAAACTAAGAATTCCGAAATGAAGCGATGCAAAACAAAATATCGATATCGCCCAGCCAACTCTAGCAACCAAATGCATGTCTCCGAATTACTACATCTGAATGATTTTTTGTAGATTACGAGGGCAACGTTAGTAGCAAGGTCGTGGTTGTTTGGTTGCGACTGCAAAAAAATGTGTTAATATTGTGGAACACTGGTACGAACTTGCGTATACGGAAGTACTATATGATTTTGTACACACGATATTGTTGACAAGATTGCTGATCACAATAGATATAGCTGCAGCAGAACAATAAATATGTCAAACTGCCTAGAATAAATTGTTGATTACTAGGAATTAGCACAGGGTAAAAATCTGGAACCGCAAACATGGAGATACTTCCTACTCCATGAAACCACATTTTTAAACTGCATAGTAAGTATACCGTAATTTAGACATATCGGTAAGAAATAAGGTACCGGCCGTACCAGTATTAGTTAAGGTAAAAACCATCATTACAGGATTCCTGTACTCCAAATGAAACGACTGGGGGTTTGCAATATCACGTCATGCCAGCGGCAACAACTGCCTCCCATTCAGTTAAGACCATGTAACGACGGTATCGAATAGGGGATATGACAAGCAATGGATACAGTCATTCCACCAATGGAAATGCAAGATCCACGGAGTGTACAAAAAGGAGTAACGAAATAGAATCCAACCCCTATCCCTAGCACACTGTTAAGATGCTGTCCTTGTTTTATCCGTTTACCCTGACATGGACCCTTCAAGAATGAGTGACTCACCCTGCCCTGAAATCATGCTCAAGTTGTGTTAAGAAACACTACACGGTCCGAAGATTGAACATGAATTTACGAGGCAAGATGCAGAAATACGTATAGGGGTGGATGACTTGAGTATTTTCAAAATATCCCCTGGTCGTACAGTGAATTATTTTTTTTTTAGTCTCTCTTACGACGCAACTAGACTAGCAATTGTCTGATACTACACTCATGTAAACCGAGGATTTGACCCAGAACAAGAGCGCTTGGGGCTAAGCATTCACTTACAACTGCTTTCAAATGAAATACATGCACGGCTCAAAGCTCGGCATAGTTTCAGACGGCCGGATATTTTTATGCCGACATACTAGTGCGCACATCTATGTAAACAGTTTCTTATGACCGTTACTACTCGAAAATAAAAAAAAAGAAAAGGTTTCAGAGTGACCAAAGAACTTGAGTTCGATAACTACAGTTTATTCGATATATCGTTATGTTTGTATGTATTGAATAAAAAAATATCTAAAAGCAACCCAGAACCCGCCAAAAATAACTCCCAGTCGTAAGCATCGTAAATAAAAAATCGTTGTATCATTGTATCGTTAAATAAGATATTGTAATTGTGCCAGTACCGCGTTTTAAATCTCTAACGAAAACTTAAAACTGTTCCATGGAGTAAAGTGCATTGGATCTATGATGACTTTGGGTTTTCAGTATTGTGTTTGGAATATTCAGTGGTGGAGCTGTGTGAGTTTTCAACATTGAAGGTGGAGAAGATTTAGAACCGTCGTTACTTATGCAAATGTAATTTTTGACAGCAACTGTGTCATGGTCGTCAATTTCCTCGTCGCTAGGGGAATTGGACGAACACAACTCAGGCATTTCCAGAATGTCTTGAGTACGACTGTTGGAATCTGACCCTGATTCGTCTGACTCCTCAGACTCATATGCTTCTTCGATTGTCGACAAGTCCAACGACGAGCCATTAACACTGGAGAGTATTTCAGACAACTGACTTAACGAGTTTGGTTCCTCATCTTCAGACGAGTAATAATAATCATCAGAATCATCGTCTTCCACACTTCTATCTACTACTTGCAGGGTATAGGAAGAAGGGTACCCTTCTCCAGTTGTCGTCACATACGACTTGTAGTCTTCGTCATCATCATCATCATCATCATCGTCATCGTCATCGTAGTATTCGTCATCTGAATCTTCATCATCTGAGTCCAGATCCACCTCGTATTCTGAAATCGAAGTAACGGTGCGTAACGAGGAGTGAGGTTTGCTCACGTTGAATGTAACGTGGGAATCGCCCAAAGTAGCTGTAGCCTTATTGCGTTCTTCTGCAAATGATGAAATCGAATCCATCAAATTGTCCAACATATT
>ERZ778017.3116-NODE-3116-length-12201-cov-5.793430_pt1 | contig 12201 bp, 1 predicted proteins | sample MGYA00375747_ERZ778017 | MGnify/ENA primary metagenome ERZ778017 (study PRJEB29350, sample SAMN05509838) | bioreactor metagenome | biome: bioreactor; material: wastewater | place: South Africa: University of Cape Town | collected 2014-03-17 ... | reverse complement strand
ACCAATACCAACACATGTTCATCTTCCTCTATTTGATATAGAATCCCTCGCAGTAACAATGTCCCAGCAAGAAAAGGAAGGCGAATATAAGTTTGAATGTGATTTGAAATGACTTTTTTAGCAATATCTTCCTCCTCCCACAATGGAAAACTAGCAACAAACATTACCCGTTGGTATACTGTTCCATTTTCCTCTAGACACGTGCGCAATACCTCATGCCGTTCTAGCAGCTTGTCCAAAGCTTGTTTTAGAGCAAGTTTATTTAACTTGCCTTGTAGCTTTAAAGCTATACCTATATGGTATAAGCCTGGTATCTCAGCAAGCTGGTCCAAAAACCATAATCTGGATTGAGCAAAAGAAGCTGGATACACATTATCTAAATTATTTCTTATTGCAGCTTTTATTACAGGTAATTGGTGACTTAATCTACGAATACTTAAATTTTCAGCTAAACCTGCAATGGTAGGGGTAGCAAATAATTCCCGTAATCGTAAGTCGATACCTAGTTTAGTATTAATCATCATTACCAATCGCATGGCCAGCAACGAATGTCCTCCTAAATTAAAAAAGTTATCCTCTACACCTACTTGTTCTCGCCCTAATACCGTTTTCCATATACCAGTTAGCTGCTTTTCTAGTGCCGTGCGTGGAGCCTGGTACATCTCTGTTTCATGCTGCAATATGTCTACTTGTAGTAACAATGCCTGCCGATCAATCTTGCCCGTTGCTGTTAGAGGCCATTCCTTTAGTACTATAATGCTGCTAGGCACCATATAACCCGGCAACCTTTGCATTAGGTCCTCACGTAAAATCGAAACTAGCTTTGTTGTAGACTGCCCTTCTTGGCAGCTAACATATGCTACCAGCTGTTCTTCTTTTAATAATACCATTGCTTGGTTGATAGCTGGGTGAGCTAGCAAACTTGCTTCTATTTCTCCAAGCTCAATGCGGTAGCCCCGCAGCTTTACCTGAAAGTCACGTCTGCCTATATACTCTAGTGTACCATCGGGCAAGTAACGTCCTAAATCTCCTGTCTTGTATAGGCGGGCACCTTTTTCCTTGCTGAAAGGATCAGGTATAAACCGTTCAGCTGTTAACTCTGGCCGATTTAGATATCCTTGAGCAACCCCAGCCCCTCCTATATATATTTCTCCTACTATGCCTACTGGACAAGGCTCTAATGTGTCCGTTAAAATAAATACTGTAAGGTCAGCTAACGGGCGTCCAATAATGCTTGCTGACTGATTACAAAAATTTTTATTTAAGGGATAGTAAGTTACATGTACAGTTGTTTCTGTAATACCATACATGTTAATAAGTTGTATCTGCTCGTCCCCATAAAGTGAAAACCAAGGCTTTAACAGTGATGGGGCTAAAGCTTCTCCGCCAAAGATAATTTTTCTTAGATATAAAAGTCGCTGTTCTGGGTGGCTAGCCTGATATGCAACCAACTCGCGAAATGCAGCAGGGGTTTGGTTTAGAATGGTTACCTTATATTCGTTTAACAAATGATAAAACGCCTGCGCAGAACGAGCTATCCAATAAGGAACAATAACCAATCTTCCACCATATAGTAAAACACTCCATAACTCCCATACAGAAAAATCAAACGCATATGAATGAAACAACGTAACAGTATCTTGATCATTGAAATTAAACAAAGGCTGTGTTACAGTAAACAAGCGAACTACCTGCCGGTGTGTTACCAATACACCTTTGGGAGTACCAGTAGAACCAGAGGTATAAATAACATATGCTAAATTATCTGGTGAGATATGCTGTGTAGGGTTTGTATGAGGGAATTGATGAATTAGTACCTGTTCTGATTCTAGATCTATTAATTTACCATTAAACAATAAGAATTTATTTTTATACGCTTCCTGTGTAATAACTATTGTGGCTTGTGTATCTGCCATCATATGCTGTATTCGCCCTTCAGGATATTCAGGATCAATCGGTACATAAGCAAACCCTGCTTTCAATATAGCTAGAATAGCTACAATTAGCTCTGCTGACCGGTCCAAACAGATAACAATAAAAGGATTATCATCTATAGTTAGCGTTTTCAAATAATGCGCTAATTGATTGGCACGTGCATTTAATTCCTGGTAGGACAGATGCGTATCTTTATGGGATATAGCTATATGATTAGGCGTACGTAAAGCTTGCGCTTGAAAAATTTGTGTCAGGGATAAATTATTGATGGTATTATATACTAACAATTTACCATTATCTGCATTCAGCATATAAGTAATTTTATTTCCTAGTTTATGAATCTAAGTTTATCCAACAGTCCAACTCTTTCTTCTATTAGGCTGTAAATGTATTTACTTGAAATGAAAATGTTACAAATAATCCTAGAATTTAATTTGCTAATTCACTCGGCAACTTATGAATGGTCTTCATGCATCTATAAATTAAAGATTTTATGAGCTTTTGTAGAAATGACTTACAATCAACTGTTATTTAAAAAGTGGCTAAACCACTACAAACAATTTCTAATCAAGCAACCATTCCCATAAACCATAAAAAATCAATGAAAAGTAAGTATAAATTATATTAACGAGTTTTAATTTATAAATTTTTTAATGCTCCTTGAACTTCCCTCATAAATTGAAAACGATCATCCGTAATCTTATCTAACATCCATTCTAATTGATTGGCAAAAAGTTGCACATGTTCTTTTGTAAAATGAGCTAAAGAATAGCTGAAACGAAATAAAAGCTGCTCGCCAGGAATCACTACCAAGGTCAATGGATATTCGTTATGCTCTACAATTTGCTCTAGGCTTAATCTATATTCTACGTTATCAGTAGAATCAGGTGTATATTCTGGATAATTTTCAAATACATACAAGGTATCAAAGAGTGGCTGTCCTTGATACCCTGGCCACCATGCCTGTATTTCTGACAGAGAAACATATGTATATTCGTTAAGTTGCATCATAACTCTTTGTAATTCCATCAATGCAGTATGAATGGTGATGTTTGAATTGATAGAAAAGCAAATGGGAACTGTATGAATAAATAATCCAAGACTATCTTCTATATGCGCTACCGGTAATGAGCGGCCCGAGAAGGTTACGCCCATTACTATCTGTTCTTGTTGAGTATAGTAATGTAACACATGGCCCCAAGCAAATTGAACACATATATTTACTGTTATCCCACTATCGGATGCAAATTGACGTATTTTTTGAGTAGTCGTCTCAGACACCTTATACATTACTTCACCATACCCTATCGAAGTGTTATTTTTTAAATTGGTAGAAAAAGTCTTACCTAGATACGTAGGGTGTTTGATTGGTGTTAGGTAATTTTTCCAAAAGGAGATTAGCAAGGATTTATCTTGCTGTTGTATATAGTCTATATAAGCTAGATAAGCTTTATGCTCCTGTAAAAATACCGGTAGTTTACCATACTTCAAACTCTGATAGGTGATATGCAATTTTTTGAATAACAGGGATACAGACCATCCATCCAACAGAATATGATGATATTCCCAAATAAAATAATACTTTTGCGTATCAAGCTGTATAAGTGTAACCCTATATAAAGGAGCATGCGCCAAGTTAAAAGGTTTTTTCTGGTTAGCCTGCAGATAAGAAGTTAATTCCACAGCTAGCTGACCCGAAGTTAGGTGAGACCAATTCTCTTCTTGCCAAGGAAGCTCTACCTGAGTTAGGCTATACTGTACGGGCTCTTTTACATATCGCCATAAGAAAGCAGAACGCAGTTGAGGTATGCTTGTAACCAAATGCTGCCACGCCTGCTTAAACAAACTAGTATCCAACTTTCCTTCTAGTAACCAAGCACTTTGAATACAATAGTCATCCGCTGTCTTTGTTCCTACAAATAATGTATGAAATAAAAGCCCCTGTTGTGTAGGCGTTAAAGGATGAACATATTCTATTTCCCCATATTCAGCTGTTAAAGATGCCCGCTGTGAGGGAGTTAATAAATCTAATAAATCATGGCTAGGTACATGTCTACTACCTGGGTATTGTTGAGTGGATACTTGTGCTAGCAAAGGTTCTGCTTGTGCGGCTAAATCTTTTAGGATAGGAGTCTCAAAGATCTGACGTACACTTAACATAATCCCCGCCTGACGAGCACGTGCTACTACCTGGATGCTCACAATCGAGTCACCCCCTAACCCAAAAAAATTATCCTCTAAACTTACCCTTTCAATCCCTAGCAACGATTCCCATATGTCCGCTAGTAACTTCTCTACTTCCGTTTCAGGAACACTACCTACTAACCGCCTCTCTCTATCTTCCATAACCAGCTGCTCTAGTGCCTTTCGGTCTACTTTTCCATTTACCATCAACGGTAACTCCTTTACTACCTCATACACCTGCGGTAACATATAGCTCGGCAATACTTCCTTTAGTTTGCATGCAATCGTGTCCTCATCTATCCTTTCTCCTACTACATACGCTACTAATCGTCGATGATCTCCTACCTCTTTTACCACTACTACTCCTTCTTCTACCCCAGCTTGCTGGCGCAGTGCATGTTCAATCTCCTCTAGCTCGATCCGATAGCCTCGTAGCTTTATCTGGTTGTCCAGCCTACCTATGTACTCGATATTCCCGTCTGCTAAATACCGACACATGTCCCCTGTTCGGTATAACTTGGCTCCTTCCTCTTGCTTGAAGGGATGATCAATAAAACGTTCTTTTGTCAGAGTGGGTTGGTTTAGGTAGCCAGCTGCCAAGCCAATGCCGCCTATATACAGCTCCCCGGTTACGCCCACAGGCACAGGCCGCAAATAGGGATCTAATATATACACTTCCATATTTGCTATTGGACGTCCAACCAGTACCTGTTGTGCTTTAGAAATACATTGCCAATATGTTACATCAATTGATGCTTCAGTAGGTCCATATAAATTATGAAGCTCTGCATGTAATTGGCTAAAAAAATGTTTCATAACTGGCAACGGCAATGCTTCACCACTAGCAAATACTAACCTTAAAGATTGACAAGCTTTGGACTGTGGTGCCTGTAAAAATGAGTGTAGCATAGATGGTACAAAGTGTACGACAGTAATATCATGCGTATGAATAAAGGTAGCCAACGTGTCTGCTTCTCGATGAATACCTGGCGGTGCTATGACACATTGGGCACCTGTAATTAATGGCCAAAACCACTCCCAACCAGCAACATCAAAACTAAGAGAAGTTTTATGTAATACACGATCATCAGAATTTAAGGTATATTGCTGCTGCATCCAAAGCAACCGGTTTACCAGCCCCTGATGCAGGGTACACACACCTTTAGGTTTGCCCGTAGATCCAGAAGTATAAATAATATTAACTAAGTCAGACATACGAACGGATAAATCTAGATTATTGCTGGATAGTTCATCTAGTTTTAGTTGGTCAAGCAGAATAATTGGAATGGATAGTCCTGTAAGCTGTCCCACCAAGTCTGAAGTTGTAAGAACTGCAGCTGGTTTGGTCTCTTCTAGCATCAACTTTATACGCTCATGTGGATAGAAAGGATCTACAGGCAAATAGGCTGCTCCAGTTTTTAAAACAGCCAGTAGGCTAACTACCAATTCCATAGATCTATTCAAACAAATAGCTAGGATAGACATGTCTTCGCCTACTTCCTGTATCAGGTGTTCCGCTAGTTGATTGGAACGTTCATTAATCTGTTGATAGGACCATTGCACCTTGTTGAAATGTAGTGCTATAGCTGTTGGAGTTTTATGAGCTTGTCGCTCAAACAATACATGCAACGGTGCTACATCAGGAAATGTATAGCTAGTTTGATTCCATAGTTTTACAACTTGCTGATAAGCTTTGTTATCTAATAGTGGTAAAGAAGATAAACTTGATAACGGCATTTGAATGAAATACTGTAGGGCGACACGTAAGTGCTTGGCTATTTGTTCAATAAAATCCACATGAAAATATGTTGCTTGATAAGAGAAATGAACTTGTAGTTCAGGATTTGTTTGTATAGTGATTGTTAGAGGATATTCAGTTTTTTCTCGCCATTCCAATATGTTAAGTTGAAAGCCAGTAGCCACGTACGCTTGTGCGTCTACCATAGGATAGTTTTCAAAGACCAATAATGTATTGAATAGGTGCCTATTCTCTAATCCAGCATACGCTATAATTTTAGATAAAGACAGATAGCCATATTGATTGATTTCTGGCGTATTATGATATGCTTGCTGTAATAAATTAGCCACTGTATCATGCGGACGGCATTTTAAGCGTAAAGGAACCGTGTTGATAAATAAACCAAGCATCTGATGAATGCCAGGCACCTCAGCATCTCTTCCTGAAATGGTTAATCCAAAAACAATATCTTCTTGCTGCGTATATTGTGCTAGTACAAACCCCCAAGCAGCTTGAAACAGATGGGCAAGGGTTACTTCTTGGCTACATACAAAGTCTTTTATACTAGCAATTTCAAGCGGAGGAAAAGACAGAACTACTGAGCTTGCGCTTTGTGTATATGCTACATCTACAATTGCAAGAGATGTTTTAAAATCAGCAAGTAAGGTCGGATTAGGCAATTCCTTTAAATATAATTTCCAAAAGATTGCTGCTTGCTTTTCATCCTGCCTCAATATCCAATCAACATAATCTTTATAATTAAACGCATGAGTGAGGGTTGTTACATGCCCACTTGCTAGCTCTTGATAAATATACGATACCTCTTCGAGAATGAGTTTTGTACACCACCCATCCAACAAAATATGATGAAAAGTCCATATAAAATAAAATCGATCTTCTGCTATCTGAATTAACTTGAAACGCTGTAAGGGAAACTCCTCGAGTTTAAAAGGTTTTTGACGATCTAACGTTAAGCAGTTCTCTAGCGACTGTTGAATCTGATCCACTTCACGCCAATCATACATTTCCCAATCTAATAGCGTCTCTTCTTCTATTATTTGTAAAGCATACGGGGTAGCCTGCGTTAGAAAATAAGTACGCAAAATAGGATGCCGTTTAATAAGAACTTGCCAAGCCTGCTGGAATACGCCTACTTGTACAGCACCTTGAATCTCTAGAATGCCTTGTATCAAATACGTATCATCCATACAAGTATCCAATTGACGAAGATAATAAAATAGCATACCCTCTTGTAGGGGTGCCAAGCGGTAAGCATCCGTATGTGAAAAAGGCTTGCTGAACCCGCTAGAAGAGATTCCATTTTTAGACATCAACCATGATTCTAGACCAACTTCTAGGTTAGTTTTCCAACGTTCAAGCAGTGTATTAACTAAGCTTGTTGAAATGCGTTGCTCATCATATATGTAATTCATGGTAAAACCTTCCTGTGTCAAGTAACAATTGAGTTCAAGTGGATGAGGGAGTGGGTTACTATTGTCAGAGCTAAATGACAAAAAATCGCTTGGTAAATGAAATAGCTCATGGGCAACATAAGAACGGCGTATTCCTAAGTAATTTAAGCATATAACCGGTCTAGGTAAAGCAGCTAGTTGCTCCCGAATGGTTACTGAAGAATGTAGATAACGTAATAGACCATAGCTGATTCCTTGGTGGGGAACAGCTCGTAATTGTGTTTCTATAGATCTGGCCAACTTTTTAAAATCATCCACTATAGCTGTGGAAAAAGAAAAACAAATCGGAAACAATGCTGTGAACCATCCAATAGCATGTGTATACTTCGAGAGTTGATTGGCAGCTTGATCTCCTAGGTCACGCCCATGTCCTTCTAAATCAATCCAAACATGAGAAGCCCCTGTTAAGGAAGTATAGGCTTGCACAAAAGCTGCTAAGACTAAGCTCTGGATAGATAAGTAAGCATCTTCATGTATAGCATTCAATAACTCTTTTAGCTGAGATGGGGCTGAAAATGTTATGGAAAAAGTAGAAGATATAGGATGGGTAAGTGTCTTCAATGTTCGATTGCCACATGTTGCCTCCGTAAGCTCGTTCAGCGGGGTATACCTATCTTTAAGCCAATACTCCATATCTGCTATCACTTCAGGGGTAGTTACATATGCAGTTAATTCACTTATCCAAGCCAAATAGCTTGCTGGCTGAACAGGCAAACTAGGAACCTGCTGTTGCTGCAATTGCTTATAAACATGAGCAAGATCACCCAAAAATATATGCCAAGATACAGCATCAACAATCAAATGGTGGGCAATGCATAAGAGTTCTTTCTTGTTAGCTGAATTAAGTAATATAATAATACAGGTAGGACCATTTTCTATATCTAAGCTTTGCTGTAAAATAGCTAATCGATGATGAATATATGCAGTATATGCTTCAGGGGAAGAGAGAGATACTGTATCTTGAATAAATATACAATTATCGGATAAATGTTCCTTTTTGGGTAGATAGCTATATTGTTTGTAACCTGATGACGTATTTTTAAATCGGATATAAAATGCATCATGTTGCTGTATAACATATCTGATAGCTTGCTGTAAACAAGCCAGATCGGATACAGTATTTATGGATACTTTAATATACTGATTCCAATGGTTAAAGTTTTTAAACGGTTGCTCAAAAAACCAGCTTTGTATAGGAGAAAGTGAATAATACGTGCCTGTTTTGTCAGTATATGCTGCTGCACTAGTGCATATTTCTTTGTGTTGTAAATGGGTTATAAATTCAGCTAAGGTAGGATGTAAAAACAACTGTTTTATGGTAGCCAAGTACCCAGCCTGCTTTGCTGTCGAAAGCATTTGCATGGCTAAAATAGAATCTCCACCTAATCTAAAAAAGTTGCTTTCTAAATTTATTTCACTAGACGCTAGGTTAAACAATTGAGCCCACAGTTCTCTAAAATAGAGGACAGTTTCATCTTCTAAGGTAGATAAAGTATATTCCATATTCTGATTCTGCCTCACTTGTAAAATCATTTGCAACTGTACTAAGTCAACTTTTTGTGCAACAGTTAGAGGGAATTCAGGAAGGGGAACAATATCTGCTGGAATCATGTAATAAGGAAGCTTGGTGCTCAGGTAGGCAAATAGTCCTTTTTTGATTGTTTGAAAATCAGAAGTAGGTATGCTTGTTTCAATGAAAACATACATTTGTTGACTCAACGATTCTGTTTTATGTAGCAAGATAACTTCTACATTCGTTAGCCCTAGGTATTGAATTACATGATACTTAACTTCATCTAATTCAATCCGATTACCTAATAGTTTAACTTGGTTATCCTTTCTGCCTATATATGTCAGCGTACCATCTGCCTCCCAACAAACCAAGTCTCCGGTTTTATATAACCGACCATAGTCAAAAAAAGGATTTTTGATAAACTGCTGGCTGGTAAGTTCAGGTAGGCCTTGATAGCCACGCGCTAATCCTATCCCTCCTACATACAATTCCCCGATTACTCCTACGGGTACTGGTTTACAGGATTTGTTCAACACATACACATGGGTATTGCTGAGTGGCTTACCAATATTGGGGTAGTTATACTGGCTAGGAGTTGGTTGTACGGTTACACAAACCGTACATTCTGTGGGGCCATAAGCATTTATAAAGTTCTTGTTGGTTGACCAAAGATGCATCAGTGCCTGAGGACAATTTTCTCCGGCACTAATTACCGTTTTTAGATAAGGAAGCTGTTTAAAATCCAAGCGAATGAGCACAGAAGGAGTTAGGGTAACTAAACTTATTTTAAGTTGGTTAAGTGTAGCTTGCAAAATTTCACCTGGCAGCAATTCTTCTTTGTCCACAAGGCATAGGGTGGCTCCGGCACACAATGTGGTAAATATTTCACTAATTGCTGCATCAAAATTTAGTGAAGCAACCTGCAAAACGCGGCTGCTTGGTTGGATGCCAAAAGATGTTATTTGTGCAGCTATTAAATTAGTCAAACTTCTTTGCTCAATGAGTACACCTTTCGGGCGGCCGGTAGTACCCGATGTATAAATCACATATGCCAAATTGGATAATTCAACAGGTAAATTTAAATTCTTTTCATACTCTCCTTCTTGGTTACCAGTTAGTATCTCAACTGTATATAGTAGTTTATCGGAATGTCTTAAAAACCCTATTTCACTATCCTTTTCCATTATAATAAGAGTGATAGCTGCATCCTCAATAACTTGGTCAAGCCGATCAGTTGGGTAGTCTGGATCTAAAAAGGTAAAAGCAGCCCCTGTCTTTAGTACAGCAAGTATACTAATGATTAATGCTGGACAGCGTAACATGCTTATACCGATGATGGTATCAGCAGGTATAACTTGACCAAACTTGGCAGAATAAAAAGATTGGAGATCATGAGCTAGCTTGTTTGCATGGCTATTTACTTCTGCATACGACCAACCTATTCCATGATATGTTAAAGCTAGGTGAGTAGGTGTTTTAATGGCTTGCTGTTCAAATAAAACATGAGGTGTGGCTAGAACAGGCACTTCTGGTCCTAACCCCCACGCTTGAGCCAACTGTACATATTGAACTTGAGTAAGCACAGGTAGGTTGCTTACTTTTCGATAAGGGTCCGCTAAAACTTCTTGGATAACCTGCAAGAAATTTTCTGCAAATTGATGGATAAATGTTGTACTATATAAGCTTTCCCGATATTCTAAACAACATAGCAATCCTGAAATGGAAAAATCATACAATAAAGTTAAATCATTTTTAACTTCACAGGTGGGAAAGTGAATTGTTTCAATTTGCGTAGTTCCTAATTTTAGTTTATTGAGGGCAAAATTGGTAGGCGAAAAGGCAATTTTTAAATCCAGGTTATAACCATCTGCTAGTGATTGCTTGATATATGTCAATGGAAAATGACTGTAAGGACGAACCTCCTGACGGTGTTGTTTTATGCGCTGGACATATTGAATAAATGTATCATTCTCATGAATGATAAAGGGCAATGGAAGGTTATTAACTAAGAAGCCAGCTAATTGCTGAAACCTCTCGTGGTGCAGAGAAACGGCATATCCAACCATAAATTTAGACGAACTCCCATAATAGCTAAGTAGTAGTCCAAATATGGAAGCCAGCAATTCAAATAACGTACATTCTATAGTAGTTGCCAAGCTATTTAGCTGGTCAAGCTGTTGAGCATCCATTTCCCAGAAATACTTTTTACCTTTCAAATTTAATTCTCCATGGTTAGTAACTCTCGATTGAATGTCTTCCTCTATTTTGCCCAAAGTTTTCTTCCAGAAAACTTTGGCTTCTTGGCAATATACTTCTGTAAGAATAGTCTGCTCTTGGTGCGTATATTCCTGTAAGGATAATGAGGTAGCTGGAGGCAAGCAAGAGTGCATTCCTATATAAAAGTTATAAACCTGTGAGAGGTCAGATAAGATCAAATCGAAAGAATGCCCGTCTATAATTAAATGGTGGAAGTTAAGTAAAAAGTAATGGGTAGTTGAATTTATTCTATAAACAACAGCATCATAAAGCGGTAGCTTAGTTAGTACAAACGTTCTATTAACCCGAGTCTGTATCAACGATAAAACCACCTCTTCTTGATGTGGACTTGTGTCAAACTTATCAATTACCTCTATTGGTGCCGTATATATTCCCTCAACTATACCGCTAATTCCCTGCTGACCTTGAACAAAATAAGTACGGAGCGTCTCATGCTTATTGATTACATAGGACCAGCTCTTTTGAAGTAAACTCAAATTTAAAGAACCTACAATTTTAAAAATATGAAAATAATTATACCTTGTGCTTGTTGGGTAAATGTGATGTTCATACCATAAACTTTGCTGAGGAATAGTTAAAGGGTATACTGAATTTTTCAATTTAAATTATTTTAGAGTTTGTCGAATTAGCCCAAAAACTATAAGATTCTACTTATATAAAACAATAAGCATGCATCTTATAGATAGTTTGAATAGTATATAACTAGTCTGCTACGTAAAGTTAATTATATATTGTGTGATTCGTATAGGTTATTGACACACAGGAGTGTAAGATTTAATAAGAATTTTTGAGGTAAAATAAAGGAATTGCTAACTAAACCATAGATAAGATTAAATCTTTATAGATCAGTAAGTACAGGGATAATTTGACTAATCTTTCGGATTTAGAATAACACTTGGTTCTCCTTCTGAATCTAGCTAAGTAATGTCTAACATTAGAATTATATGACTCTATATGGGTTGTCTGTGCCTTGGATATTTTATGTTTATGCGCATCTATAAACTGCTTGTAGGCTGAATAGTGGTCGGTGGCATAGAATGAGCGGCAGGTTATACTTTTTATCTTTTCCCAAAGCCTTCTTC
>ERZ778017.3115-NODE-3115-length-12212-cov-5.005347_pt1 | contig 12212 bp, 15 predicted proteins | sample MGYA00375747_ERZ778017 | MGnify/ENA primary metagenome ERZ778017 (study PRJEB29350, sample SAMN05509838) | bioreactor metagenome | biome: bioreactor; material: wastewater | place: South Africa: University of Cape Town | collected 2014-03-17 ... | reverse complement strand
GTCCGTTACGGTCCGCCATTCGCCCGAAAAACCATGCCCCGATGGGGCGCATCAGAAAGCCGACGGCGAAAATGGCCGCCGTATTCAGGAGTTGCGCCGTCTGATCGCCTTCGGGAAAGAACGCCTTGGCGAAATAAAGCGAGAACGCCGCATAGACGTAAAAATCGTACCACTCGACCAGATTGCCGGACGAGCCGACCAAAATGGCCTTGATGCGCTCCGGCATGCTGAGAGCAGCCGATGTTTCGACGTCACGCAAGTGGATTGCCCCCAGTTCTAGCCCCGAAATGCCCGTATTGACGCGGGATAGCCCAGCCCACATTGACGTTGCGGCCCTGGCTCCCCTAATTATCAGCCCTTCCCGGAGCTTCGAATCATGACGAAAAAACCTCATTACGCCAAGGTGATCGTGCTTGGCTCCGGCCCCGCCGGCTACACCGCCGCCATCTACGCGGCCCGCGCCATGCTTGCGCCGACCCTGATCCAGGGTTCGCAGCCGGGCGGCCAGCTGACGATCACGACCGACGTCGAGAACTATCCGGGCTTCGCCGAGCCGATCCAAGGCCCCTGGCTCATGGAGCAGATGCAGGCGCAGGCCGAGCACGTCGGAACGCACATCGTCATGGACCACATCAACAAGGTCGAGCTGCGCGCCCGTCCCATCCGCCTCGAAGGCGATAGCGGCGATACCTATACCTGCGACGCGCTCATCATCGCGACCGGCGCCCAAGCCCGTTGGCTCGATCTGCCGTCCGAAGATCACTTCAAGGGCCACGGCGTTTCCGCGTGCGCGACCTGCGACGGCTTCTTCTACAAGGGCAAAGAGGTTGTGGTTGTCGGTGGCGGTAACACCGCCGTCGAGGAAGCGCTGTTTCTGACGAATTTCGCTAACAAGGTGACGCTGGTCCATCGCCGCGACTTCCTGCGCGCCGAAAAGATCCTGCAGGAGCGCCTTTTCAAAAACCCGAAGATCAACGTCATCTGGGACAGCGTGGTTGAGGAGGTGATCGGCACGCATGCGCCCAAATCGGTGACCGGTGTTGTCCTGAAAAATATCAAAACCGGCATGACCTCCGAGATCACGACGGACGGCTTTTTCGTCGCCATCGGCCATGCACCGGCGACCGAGCTTTTCAAAGGGCAGCTGGACATGACGCCGTCCGGCTACCTGATCACCGCGCCCGATTCGACCGCCACGGCGATACCCGGCGTCTTTGCGGCGGGCGACGTTAAGGATGAGGTTTTCCGTCAGGCCGTAACGGCGGCGGGCATGGGTTGCATGGCAGCGCTGGAGGCCGAACGCTATCTTGCCAAGGTCGAAAACCAAGCCGACGCCGCCGAGTAAAACCGTTCCTCTGCCATCCCTGCGTTGCAACGTAACCGGGTTTCGCTAGACTTCGGCGCCTTTTAAGCCCGCGCCCGAACTTGCCTAGTACGCGCCAATCATCGAAAGCCCCGAATATGGATTGGGATAAACTTCGCATCTTCCACGCGGCAGCGGAGGCCGGCAGCTTCACCCATGCCGGCGAACAGCTGCATATGAGCCAGTCGGCGGTGAGCCGGCAGATTTCAGCCCTCGAAGCCAATCTCAAGGTGACCCTCTTTCACCGCCACGCGCGCGGGCTCGTGCTGACCGAGCAAGGCGAGCTTTTGAACCGCACGGTCGCCGAGGTCTTTACGAAGTTGCAGACAGCAGAGACCCTGCTCTCGGACTCGACGACGAAACCATCGGGCGACCTGCGCGTCACCGCACCGATCGGCTTCGGCACGATCTGGCTAACGCCGCGGTTGCAGGAATTCAGCGAGCTTTATCCCGACATCCGCGTCGAGCTGATCCTCAATGATGACCAGGTCGACATCGGCATGCGCGCGGCGGACGCGGCGATCTGGACCCGGGAACCGGAGCAGGCGGATCTCATTCGCCGCTCCCTGTTCGAAAGCCGGGTGCGTGCCTTCGCCTCCGCCCAATACATCCGCAAGCATGGGACGCCGCGCACCCTCGCCGATCTCGACCAGCATCGGATCATCGCCTATTCCGGGGTTCCCGCCCAGCATCTCGACGCCATGTCCTGGATCGAAACGGCGGGGCGCGACGGGAACGGATCGCGGCCTGCAGCGCTGCGCGTGAACAGCGTCGTCGCCATCAAGTACGCCATTCAGGCCGGCATCGGCATTGGCATGATCCCGGATTACATGAGCGACGCGCAATCGGAACTCGTGCCCGTCTTGAGCGAAATCCAGCAGCCGTCGTTGAATTTGGTCTTCGCCTACCCCGAAGAGCTGAAGTCGTCGAAGAAGGTCCAGCTCCTCCGGGATTTTCTCGTGTCCAAAATCTCGAAGGCCAGGTAGCGCTATCGCGAAACCGGTAATCGATTCCGTACCGGGAACCGGTGCACCATTCCAGACGAGTAGTTTTCGTTATAATGGCTGCGACCACGGCTGATTTGCGAAAACCCCGGTCTAACGCTATCTAACGTACTCATCCCATTTATGTCCGGCTAAGGCCTTTGAAACTCATGGCAAAAACGCTTTACGATAAAATTTTCGACGATCACATCGTGGAACAAGCGCCGGATGGGACGTGCCTCCTCTATATCGATCGTCACCTCGTCCACGAAGTGACGAGCCCGCAGGCCTTCGAAGGCCTGCGCATGGCGGGCCGCAAGGTGCGCGCGCCGGAGAAAACCCTTGCCGTCGTCGACCACAACGTCCCGACGACCGACCGGACGAAGGGCATCGCCGACGAGCAAAGCCGCGTTCAGGTCGAGACGCTGGCGACGAACGCCCGCGATTTCGGCATCGAATACTACAACGAACTCGATAAGCGTCAGGGCATCGTCCATGTCGTTGGACCTGAGCAAGGCTTCACGCTGCCGGGCACGACGATCGTTTGCGGCGACAGCCACACCTCGACGCATGGCGCTTTCGGAGCCCTGGCGCACGGCATCGGCACGTCTGAGGTCGAGCACGTGCTCGCGACGCAGACGCTGATCCAGAAGAAAGCCAAGAACATGCGCGTCATCGTCGATGGCGTCACCCCGAAAGGCGTCGGTGCGAAGGACATCATCCTCGCGATCATCGGCGAGATCGGCACGGCAGGCGGCACGGGCTCGGTCATCGAGTATTCCGGCGATGCCATCCGCGCGCTGTCGATGGAAGGCCGCATGACGGTCTGCAACATGTCGATCGAGGGCGGCGCCCGCGCCGGCATGATCGCGCCCGACGCGACGACGTTCGCCTTCATCAAGGATCGCCCCAAGGCGCCGAAAGGCATGGCCTGGGATATGGCGATGAAATATTGGGAAACGCTGCATTCCGACGAAGGCGCGCACTTCGACCGCGAGGTCCGCCTTGATGCCGCGAAACTGCCGCCGATCGTGTCCTGGGGCACGAGCCCCGAGGACGTGACCGCAATCACCGGCGCCGTGCCCAACCCCGCCGACATTCACGACGAGAACAAGCGCGCTTCGATGCAGCGAGCGCTTGAATACATGGGCCTGACGCCCGGCACGAAGATGACCGACATTCCGCTTGACGTCGTCTGGATCGGCAGCTGCACCAACGGCCGCATCGAAGACCTCCGCGCTGTCGCCAGGATGGTCGACGGCAAAAAGATCTCGTCGCGCCTCGCCTACGCGATGATCGTTCCAGGCTCGGGCCTCGTCAAAGAGCAGGCGGAAGCCGAAGGTCTGGACAAGATTTTCCGGGAAGCCGGCTTTGAATGGCGGGAGCCGGGCTGCTCGATGTGCCTTGGCATGAACCCGGATCAGCTGAAGCCGGGTCAGCGCTGCGCCTCGACGTCGAACCGCAATTTCGAAGGCCGCCAGGGCTACAAGGGCCGCACGCACCTCGTCTCGCCGATCATGGCCGCAGCCGCCGCGCTCGAAGGCCACTTCGTCGACGTCAGGAACTGGCAGAGCTGATAGCGAAATTCCCTCTCCCTTTGGGAGAGGGTCGGGGTAGGGGCTTCGAATGCCCCTCATCTGGCCTCCGGCCACCGTCTCCCCGAGGGAGAAGGAAGAAGGTCGGGCAGTCGCTTAAACCGCGATCTTGCTCGGTTTGGGCACTGTTCCCCGGTTCAAAGCCGTTGTGATCGCATTCTTCATGCTGGCGACCTCGTCGGGCGTGATCTTGAAAAAGCGGTTCTGCAGCCGTTGCCGCATCCGCGCCTGTTCGAGGCTGCCGCCGAGAAGCGTGATCTTGAAATCGCCAGGCGGATAGAGCGCAGGCTCGCCGATCTGCTGGAAACCGAGCATGTAGCGATAGAACCGCACCCACTCGGGTCGCGTTGCAACGAGCAGCATCGATACGCCCGCCGCCAACGCAGCTGTCAGAGACGCGCGCACGAGAAACGCATAAAGCGTCGTCCGGTACGACATGTTGTTGAGCCCGGGTTCGATCGACAACCGCGAGATCTCGATCAGGCCGTGGGGCTGTTGATGGTGGATGTCGGTCAAGGCCGGATAGTACGCCGCACACGGCAAGTTCGATAAGGGCTGCTTGGGAGAGGCAAAACAAAGGCGGACGCAGCCGACGAGGCGTTTCTGATCGTAGGCGCCGAGCAATACCGTCGTGGGGAGCGCGTCGAAATGGTCGGTATATTCGCCATCAACTTGATCGATATCGTAGCCGATCGCCGTATATGCCCGTCCGCGCAAACGCAACGCCTCGCGAATGTCCGCCTCGCCTTCGAGAATGGAAAGCTCAAAGGACTTAGCGTTGCCGTGCCAGGAGCCTTCTTCCGTCGACAAGGACTCTTGCCGTGGACGGAACGCCAGTGTCTGCGACATCTATCAGGTTCTCGACTAACTGTTGGAGGAGTGCCCCATTAAAATGCGGCCCGAAAAATAGAGACCGCCGCATATGAGAACGCTTCGGCCTATCTTCTTGCCCGGTATTAAGATCGCTTAGTGAGACGCTGAGTACAAACGGAATTTTAGGAAACCATTAAGCACGGAAAATAGGTTCGCGTGATGACCAATTCAACCTCGCTCGTTCAATCTCAGTTTGGTGTGGCCGCAGCCGATTATGCGACGTCCGATGTCCACGCCAGAGGCGAAAGCCTGGGACGTATCATCGAACTTGCTGCGCCGCAACAATCCTGGCGCGCACTCGATGTCGCGACGGGTGCCGGTCATATGGCAGCGGCGCTGGCTCCCCGCGTCGCCGGCATCGTCGCGAGCGATATCACCGACCCGATGCTCGCCGAAGCAGCGAAACTGGCGGCCTCGCGCAACCTCACCAATATGACGACAGCGAAGGCAGAGGCCGGGGCGTTGCCGTTCCCGGACGATAGCTTCGATCTCGTCTGTTGCCGGTTGGCGGCTCATCACTTCCCCGACCTTGGACGCTTTGTCGGAGAGGTGCGCCGCGTCCTAAAAAATGGCGGCCGCTTCGCCCTGGTCGACAACGTGGCTCCCGATGCACAGCAGCTGCCGGATGCCTCGGCCGCCGAACGCGACGAGGCAACCGCCGCCTATAACGCTTTCGAAAAACTGCGCGACCCGAGCCACGGTCATGCGCCACCGCCTGAAACATGGACCGAACTGCTCGAGAAAGACGGCTTCGCAATTGTTGCCCGCGAGCAATTCGGCAAAGAGTTGGATTTCGACTCTTGGGTCGCGCGCATGCGGTGCGCACCGGCGACGGTCAAAGAACTCGAACACATTCTGACCGACGGGCCGTCGAACTTGCGAACCTTTCTCCAGCCTCGGCGCGACGCGGAAGGCGCATTGCATTTCACCCTCCAGGAATTGCTGCTCGTTGCCGACAAGATGGCATGAAGGCTTTCCATTCGCGCTGACCGATCCTATCTCTCGCGTTCACACCAACCCGAGGAGCGATGCCGATGTCGAGGGATTGGAGCTACGCGACGGCACCGACGCTTGCCGATTTCGAGGGATTGGCTGCGGCGGCCTGGCAGAAGCTCGCGCCTGAATTTCGCGATATGGCCCGCGATCTTTTGATCCGGGTCGAAGATTTCGCGACCGACGACGTGCTCGATGGACTTGGCATCGAAGATCCGTTCGAGCTGACCGGCCTCTACCAGGGGGTAAGCCTTGATCGCCAAAGCATGACCGATGCGCCGCGCGAGCCTGACATGGTTTTCCTCTATCGGCGCGCCATTCTCGACGAATGGGCCGATAGTCAGGAAGAACTAGGCCATCTGGTCATGCATGTGCTCGTTCATGAAATTGGTCATCATTTCGGCTTCTCTGACGAGGATATGGCGCATATTGAGGCCGAGGTAACGGCGTAACCAACGCTTCCCGGACACACCGGATTAACCTCCTGGATGTCACAAGTTAGCTATGGTTGAGCCATAATGGCGTTTCGCGTCATGTTGTAGGGACAGACTGCGAAGCAGTTGGGGCAATTCTGGAAAACGGAAGCGGGGATGGCAGCGCGACGATTGTTCCGTCGATTCGTCTTGTGCGCAGGACTGGGCGTTGCGCTCGTCCTGGCGCCCGGCGCCGACGCACAGGATGCAAAGAATCTATCGGGTGACGGCATTCCGACGCCACAGCAATACGTGGCGTCGGTGGGAGGTGACAGCCGCGTGCTCGCGCCCGGAGAGTTCAAGCTCGACGGCCGCCGGCAAGTCTGCGGCCAGCGCCCGACGGTCATCGACAACAAGCTCGACGATTACGGCGCGGCTTACCCTGGGTTCATCATCATGAACCCGAAATATCTCGATAAGGTCTCGACGCCGGTCAAACAATGGATTTACGCTCACGAATGCGGCCATCAGTTCCGCGGACCGGATGAGGAAACCGCCGACTGCTTCGCCGTGCAGCGCGGACGACGCCAGGGCTGGCTGACTCCGGAAGGTTTGAACGAGGTTTGCACGTTCATCTCGCCGGCGAAGGGCGATGCCATGCATTTCGCGGGCTCCTATCGTTGCGCCTACATGCGCAAATGCTACGACGACCCGACGATCAAATAGCGCTTCATCGCAAACGCATACGTCCCAAGATCGTCATCCCGGCGAAGGCCGGAATGACATTGCCCGATGAAAATCTTATCCCCGCCGGTTACGGCGGCCGTAAACTTCCGGATCGTCCGTCCGGAGTTCCGCATGCGGCTCGCCGCCTATATTCGACGCCTTTCCGCCTTCGCCCAGACCGTCCATCGCTGGCTGGCGCTCGCCGCTCGCCTCGACAGCCTAAGCAGGGAGAAAGTCGCGCTCTATACCGAGGAAATCGCCGCCACGCTTGCGAGAGCCGCGACCGCGCTCCAGACATTGGAGATCGCCCCGGACGACCGCGCAGCCGCCCTGACCGCCACGCGGGAGCTCGGCCGCATCTCAGGCTATCTCGAAACCATCATGGCTGCGCTCGATGTTCATCTTGACGGACGCAAGCGGGCTGGCGTTAAACGGCGGCTCGAACATCTGAAGCCCTTCGACGTCGAAGCCGCCATCCTGGAGTTCGGCGCTTACCGTCACGCGCGGCGCCTGACCGCGACTGAGGGCTATTTCCGGGCGTTGGCCGACACGCTGCGCGCCTGATCAACTCGCGGGACTGACCGACTGGAGACGAAAGCATGGACAAGTTCACGGTACTGACCGGCGTCGCGGCGCCCCTGCCGATCCGCAACGTCGATACCGACATGATCATCCCGAAGCAGTTCCTGAAGACGATCAAGCGTACGGGGCTTGGCAAGTCGCTATTCTACGAGATGCGCTACGACCCGGCCACGGGCAAAGAGATTTCTGATTTCGTGCTGAATAAGCCCCAGTACCGCAACGCGTCCATTCTGGTCGCGGGCGAGAACTTCGGCTGCGGCTCCTCGCGTGAGCACGCGCCGTGGGCGCTGCTCGACTTCGGCATTCGCTGCGTCGTCGCGCCGGACTTCGCCGACATTTTCTACAACAACTGCTTCCAAAACGGCATCCTGCCGATCAAGCTGCCGCAAAGCGACGTCGATAAGCTGATGGACGACGCGGAGCGCGGCGCCAACGCGACGTTGACGATCGATCTCGAAAAGCAGGAAATCCGCGGACCCGACGGCGGCGTGATCAAGTTCGACATCGATCCGTTCCGCAAGCATTGCCTGCTGAACGGCCTGGACAACATCGGCCTGACGCTCGAGAAGGGCAACGCGATCTCGTCGTTCGAAACATCGACCGCTTCGTCGCGCCCCTGGCTTTGAACGAAGCATTACCCTCCATGTCATGGCCGGGCTCGACCCGGCCATCCAGAACTGCACGACGAGAGAGTTGAATTTGTATCCCTGGATGGCCGCCTCAAGCGCGGCCATGGAGTAAATAGGAAAGCGACGGAGAGAGGCGCGACATGGCCAAAGCAATTCACATGATGATCCGGGTGAGCGACGAAGCGCGTTCGGTGAAATTCTACGAGGACTGCTTCGGCCTCAAGGTTTCCGACCGGCGCGACTGGCCCGACTTTACGTTGATCTATCTCAAAAACGCCGAGAACGATTTCGAACTCGAATTGACGGTCAACAAGGGCCGCACGGAGCCCTACGATCTCGGTAACGGCTATGGCCACGTCGCCTTTGTCGTCGATGATCTCGAAGCAACGCGCGCCAAGATCGCGGCTGCCGGCTATCAGCCGAAAGACATCAAGAACATGACACATGACGGCAAGCCGTTCGGCACGTTCTTCTTCATCGACGATCCCGACGGCTACAAGATCGAAGTCCTGCAGCGCGGCGGCCGCTTCCAATAAAAACGGAGCACCACTTCGATGGCCGACGACGATTTCAAATTCGATGCAGCCATGATGGGCCGCTTAGCCGGAGCCCTGTCGTTCGTCGTCGGCGCCGATCACGCGGCGACCAAGGCCCTAAAGACGGCAGCCGAAACAGGCACCGACAAGGATATCAAAGCCGCGCGTACTCAGTTCCTGCGGCTGAAACCCGGCGACCGCCGCGCCGCTCTCACGATGCTGAACGACTAGTTGCCGCCGGAGCGCCTCGCCGTCGCCCGGAGCATGCCGAAGCCCAAGGCAGCCGAGGTTTCAGCGTTAGACGTTCGTTAATCCGCAGCACTGAACAATCCCCCATTCGCACAATTGCTTACGTGCTGCGTCCTGATGTAATTGGATTTCAGGGGGACGCCATGCGCACGCTAGCAGCTTCGGCTCTATTTTTTTCCGCCGCAATTGGCAATGCATTCGCTGGCGATAACGGCGCCCGCGATTGGAGCGGACCTTATATCGGCGCCGATGTCGGCTATGCCTGGGGCGAGACAGGCAACACGTGGCGCTCACCCGGCGCCGGATACAACGATTGGCAGCCCGACGGAAACATTTCGTACGGCAGTGCGATCGGTGGCGGGCATGCCGGCTACCTCACGCAATTCGGACAGCTCGTTATCGGAGCCGAGATCGACATCGGCGCAACTGCGCTCAAAGGAAATGACAGCCAATTCGCCGGCGAGATCAATTCGATCGATATCAACTATCTGGGCACCATACGCGGCCGGCTGGGCTATGCATTTGATAGCTCGCTCGCGTACGTGACGGGTGGTTTCGCTTACAGCGATTACGTGAAGAAAGACGATACGGTAGGCTGGTCCAAGAATGACAATCTCACGGGCTGGACAATCGGCGGCGGATACGAATACGCACTGACAAATAATTGGAGCGCTCGTATCGAATACCAATACGTCGATCTCGGCAGCGTAAATTCCCTTCTCACCGACGGGAACGGTTTATTTTATTATCATCGTGCCGCGGATATCAGCGTGCAGTCCGTTCGGGCGGGCATAAGCTACGGTTTCTGAGATGCCTGCCTAAAACCGTGCCCCGCGCGCCGAGACGAGCGCGCCGGCCAAAACGTCTGCGAAATCGCGCCGCTCATCATCCGTCAGGAACTGACCAAACAGAACTTCCTTGCCCCGCGCGGCCAGCCGCATCGACGTTCGCCCATCGGGGTGATCGACCGAAACGCGTACGCGCGCCCAATAGGGATTGAAGTCGAACTCCTCGCGTTCCCCCGTCGGATGAACGCGTGTCAGCTTCAGGACGTCCGGCGACAGAGTGATCGTTTCGTAAATTCGCCCCGATCGGTAATTGCGCTTGAATGCGTAATAGATCAGCGCCACGTCGAGACCGAAAAATCCGAACACAGGCCATGCGCCCATCAGAAAGAAAACCATCCCGACAACGAAGCTGATGAGACTGATCAGGCCCATAAGGATCAGGAATCCCCGCGGCGACAACGACCGATAGGGGTGCAACACGAACCGGGTTTCGTTTGAGGATTGCTTTCGTGCGAGACTATCGGTCATCTCTCGGACTACCTGCTTCGTCTGCCGCAAACCGCGGCAGCAACCACGGACACGTGATGGCCAAAGCTTCCCAAGATATAAGTCTGTCAAGCATCCGCGGTTCCCGGGCGAATGGCAAGACCCGAAACAACAAGGAAAGTGCCGCGAAATCCCGGCCGAAAGCTGGTCGCAGGTCTGCCCTGACCGAAGCTGAAATCCGAGAGATTTTCCGTCGCTTCCATGCCGAGAGCCCCGAGCCCAAGGGCGAATTGCAGTACGTTAATCCCTATACGCTGCTGATCGCAGTCGTCCTATCGGCGCAGGCGACGGATGCCGGCGTCAACAAGGCAACGCCTGCTCTGTTCAAGATCGCAAATACGCCGCAGAAGATGCTGGCGCTCGGCGAAGACAAGCTGCGCGATTACATCAAAACGATCGGTCTTTACCGCACCAAAGCGAAAAACGTCATCGCTCTTTCGAAACGCCTGGTCGATGAATTCGGCGGCAAGGTCCCAGACGATCGCGACGTCCTCGAAACGCTTCCCGGCGTCGGCCGCAAAACCGCGAATGTCGTGATGAACATTGCCTTCGGCCACCCGACGATGGCGGTCGATACCCACGTGTTCCGCGTTGCGAACAGGACGGGATTATCGCAAGGCACGACGCCGCTCGCAGTCGAAGCCGATCTGGTGCGCGTCATTCCGCCGGAATATGCACTGCACGCGCACCATTGGCTGATCCTGCACGGCCGCTATGTGTGCAAAGCGCGAAAACCCGAATGCTGGCGCTGCCTCATCAACGACATCTGCCGCTATCCCGACAAAACCCCGGCACCATAGCCCAGCGACCTCACAAGAAACGTCATCCCCGCGGAGGCGGGGATCCGTCCAAGCATCGACAGATCACCTGGCCTTCGGCCTGGACAGATCCCGGCCTTCGCCGGGATGACGAAAGAGGAAGGACCGTTGGACGGGAGTCGCGCTCAGTCCATCCGCATCGGCAATCCCGCGTCGGCCATGAATGCCTTGGCCTCGGGGATCGAGTACGTCCCGAAGTGAAAGATCGAAGCGGCAAGCACGGCGCTTGCATGCCCTTCGCGCACGCCATCAACCAAATGTTCAAGCGTCCCGACGCCACCCGACGCGATAACGGGAATTGAAACCGCATCCGATATCGCGCGCGTCAGCGCGACGTCGAACCCGGCTTTCGTTCCGTCGCGATCCATGGAGGTGAGCAGGATTTCGCCCGCACCGAGGTCCGCGACTTCGCGCGCATAGGCGACCGCATCGATACCGGTCGGCTTGCGTCCGCCATGCGTAAAGATTTCCCAGCGCGGCGGCTCGCCTTCCGCCGAGACTTTCTTTGCGTCGATCGCAACGACGATGCATTGCGCGCCGAATTTCTCGCTCGCCTCTTTGACGAAGGCGCGATTGTTCACGGCCGCGGTGTTGATCGACACCTTGTCGGCGCCGGCTTCGAGCAACTTACGAATGTCTTCGACCGTTCGAACGCCGCCGCCGACCGTCAACGGCATGAAGCAGCGATTCGCCGTCCGCTCGACGACATCAAAAATCGTGTCGCGGTTTTCGTTGCTCGCCGTGATATCAAGAAAGCATAGCTCGTCCGCTCCCGCCGCGTCGTACGCGGCCGCGGCCTCGACCGGATCGCCGGCATCGATCAGATCGACAAAATTAACGCCCTTGACGACGCGGCCGTCCTTGACGTCGAGGCAGGGTATGATGCGGATCTTCAGCATATCATTATGGAGCTAAATTCATTGAGCGATGTTGGCAAATCCGGCTATCATGTTGCGGGCTGTGCCGTCGAGGCATAAACCAAGTTCTGCGGGGAACTGTTTACGGCACATGGCGTTCTGGAGTTTTGCGTAGCTGCGCAGACTCTGGAGTTGCCCTTGCATAAGGAATATCTTTCGATGGCCGACGACTTCGCACCATTGAACCTCAGGGCCCGCTTA
>ERZ778017.3114-NODE-3114-length-12214-cov-4.495353_pt1 | contig 12214 bp, 6 predicted proteins | sample MGYA00375747_ERZ778017 | MGnify/ENA primary metagenome ERZ778017 (study PRJEB29350, sample SAMN05509838) | bioreactor metagenome | biome: bioreactor; material: wastewater | place: South Africa: University of Cape Town | collected 2014-03-17 ... | reverse complement strand
CAATCTCTTTACCGCAAGAGGACAATTGATGTGAAACTTTTCAACCAAGCACGGCAAGAAATTGTCCAAATCAGGAATGGATAGCTGGACATTTTTGGAGTCTATCAATTGCTTGAGTAGAGATAACTTTGGTTCTCCATCTTCGATAAACGTGCTCAAAATCAACTGGTATTGGTTGATGAGTCTAAGACTTGTGGAGGTATACTTCTCCTTGTCGGTGACGAAGTCTTTCAAGAACGACACTTCAATCACTTCTAGTGTAGGGATGATGGAATAGATTTCTGACAATGATTCATAGATGGACTGGTGCATTGGTGTCTTCATCAACTGCAGTTTTGTCACCTCCTGGTGAAACCGCACATCTGTGGACGACGGTGTGTACGTCGACGTCGACGTCGGGGCGTACGAAGGTGGTGAAGGGAGGTTGGCCATGGTTTGGGTGGTTTGGGTGGTTTTGGTGGATCGAGCGGTAGCGCTGATGATTTATGAGTATCATATGGTAGCGCCGACGAGACCGACCGACTGACGGCGACGTAATCATGGATGGTAGCACCAGCAATTCGATACGGTAGCGCCAACAAAACCCTACTACTGAATTGGCAGGACAAGAACCAACGTGCTCTGAAGCTGACCTGGAGACCACGCCCGACATCTCCCGCTTCTCGCAACCCTTCCCTTTTTGTGCCGAAGTACAATTTGTGAGCACCGAAAAGTATACCTAAAAACGTTCCTGAAATATAACGATGCAATAGACGTGAAAGATAAAGAACGATACGATAGACGATGTTTGACAACGACGACGAGCGTTACCAGGCCTTGTGCGAACGGAATCCCGCGGCCGAAGGAATGTTCCTATATTGTGTTGTCTCGACAAAGATATTCTGCCGTCCCACTTGTAGTTCGAAGCTAGCCAAACGACAGAACGTCATTTTCGTCAACAACAGCGACGAGGCGTTGAAACTCGGGTATCGTCCATGCAAACGATGCAAGCCAGATTTGGTCAAAGACTGGAACAATTCGAGAAGGTTCATTTTGAAGGCATGTACCCTCATTTACCAACGAAGCAAGGTTGATTCAGCACTTGATGTGGAATTAATTTTGCACAACATAGGTGTTTCTAAATGGCACTTTTTCAGAACGTTCAAGACGTACACGGGCCTCACTCCAAGACAGTTTTTCCGCCAGTGTGTAACACTGAAGGTGGATCCGTTGTTACTATCGCCTCTACCACCAATTCAAACAAGGAAGAACACGCAGTTGAGGAAACAGGTTAGTAAAAATAGGCAGGAGACAAACATCGACGAAAGCAAAGACGGAGCTGGTTATGGTTATAACGGTGACAGCACCGACAGCGTAAGCTCCACAATGGTGTTAACGGGAACCCCACCAGACGATTCGTCAGATGGGTTTATAGAACCATTGTACATGGGGGAGCATCTAGCTGATTTTTATGACTTGATGACGACGTTTACCGACGCAGATTCGTGACGACGTTTCCGACAAAGGTGGGCTCTACAACTGTGAGGATTTCATTATTCGTGAATCTATAATCGTGGGAGTGGCACTCAGTCGATATACTGAACAAGGTTCTTTCCAGACGTGCCCCAGGAATCAATGTCGTAGCCCAATCTGACCCAGTCGGCACGAGTGTATCTATATATTGTTGGCGGTGGTCTGAACCGATTAATGAGAGGCACGGTGTGTTCGTAGCTGATGGGTCCACACAAATGGTGGATGAAACGAGATCCAAATCGCGACTTGGCATCGTCACATTGTAGCATGATCCAGTTTAGTAGGTATTGGCTGGACCTCCGATCGTAGGGACACACCGTCAATGGCAACCGAAAATCGAGGTCTTTGGCATGGGAAAACTTGAACTTGAGGTTAATTTCGTACCTCACGGTGAAGAACGAACCAATCGACGTGAACCCTTGGGTATGAGTCAACGGAATCCCATCATCTAGCTTATCGATGTAATTGTCCCGAGCCAAGTTTATCGATTGGATAGTCAAGGGTTCGTCTGGATCGACATTCCCTGCCGGTATTGCGGTTTTCGAACCACCATACAAGCAAAGGTAGTCATTCACACCGGGGTACTTGAACTTAAATGTGTGTGAAATCCCATTGGTGTTGATTACGTTGTTTTCCACAAACTCCTTTGTGGTGGTGAAGAGCTTGTACTCCCGTTTCGGAGGTAGGCCCCCGTCGTGACACTCTATAATCTCTTTAATCTGTAATGTTACTAAATTCAACTTGATATTTCGCCGTAGCTTATTGTTCAAGTGATTCGTCATGATCTTGGCTGTGAGGGTAAATTCGTCGGTGGGCCCAACAGAACTGTGGGGAATGGTGGTTTCTATCAAGACTTGGTTATTCGAATTGTTTCTTGTTTCTGTTACTGGCTCGTTGTACTGCCTATACAATGGCAATGTATCGTATACCTTGATGACGACTGGGAATGCCTGGCCGTAGGTAATCTCTGACTCGACAGAAATCCCACAATTGACCTTGACGTACAATTCGTGGGTGGTCTGGGAGTTCCACCGCGGAAAGTACCCACTGCTGGTGATGTCCTTTGGTAGTGGGACCAAGATGGGGATGTCTAGAGCAAACAATTTCTCATAAAATTCGCCTACAGGTGGGCGATACGCAAACGGATCGTTGTATATTTGGTACTGTCGGACGGAGTCTGTCGACCCTATCGTGGACGACACGGTGACTTTCTGTATCGTGTTCAATTCTACCGACACCGATCTCACAACAAACGGCTTCCCAGAAGCTGATCTAATCTCGACCACCGTCTCAATTCGGGGTACCGTTGACGGCACCCCGGGACACCCGACCACCACAGAACTGCCAGTGGGTCGTAGGCTGGCTATGACGGGCGCTGACATGCCTTTGGATCTCTTGTGTTGTTACGCGGTGCGCGATGCCGGCGAGAACAGTTGGGTGGGCAACACGGATGGTAGCGCTGACGTGGCTAGTGACACGTTGGTTCTACTGGTTCTACTGACGCCCGGTGATGGGCTCATGCATTAGTGTACATACTGGCGTGGGGTGGATCCAGCGACACCAACCAGTGCAGCTACAACACCCCCGGAATAATTGACCATTTTAGCTTGAACTCACGAGGAAACTTACGCTGATAGAATTTGTGTGTTTCGATGGAGCTGATCGAAAGGTTCACAATGACGAAAACTAGACACACGACGTAGTTCAACGGAATCATCCAATTCGACGTGGACTGCTTGCAAGCGATCACTGCGAGGACGAGGTAGATTTCGATTTCGTTCAAGTAGTGGCTACAGGAAACGACCCAAAAGTCAGGCACGGAGTATTTGACCAACGTAGACAAATGGTGGTGGTTTATGAGCTGCATAAGCGACGCCGCCACAAATGCCGCCACCAAAACCACCTCCATCGCCGTGGGGGCCAACGGCCCTGGCTGGCTTTGTAGTAAGGATATTGCTGTGTGGGCAGCGATGAGGAAGTAGTGGGCCATTCCTAAAGCATAGTGACAGATGTTCATTCTGGCGCGGGGACCTGGTTTAGACACCCAGTATGATTCGATAGTACGGCGAATTCCCTGGGCAAGGAGACAGTACTGGACCAACTTCAACTGGCGGTATACTGACGGCGATGAAATCATGCTCACGACAAAGAAGCGCGAGAGGTCAATGTGTTGCAGTGCAAGGACGTACACAACCAAGCTGATGTAGTAGTGACCAAACCAGTGTTTTGGCACTGTCAAGCTGCCGACCCAGTCGGTGATGCTGGAAGTGTTCTTTAGGTCGACAGATTTACCGTACAAAAGCAAGTTGTTCAACGGCTTGAAAACCTTGATTATACAGATGGACACAGTGGCCACTACATACACCACGGCTATGCCCTGCTGGGCCAAAGTTGCATCTATTGCTACTGACGAAAACAGCATGGTGAACATGAACCGTGGAATTTTTCACTAGGCACAACCACGTCAACACGAGAGATTCAGTACGGCTAGCACCATTTGCAGAACGGTGGCCGTATTTTTGAAAAGGCACAATAGTCACAGTGCGTCAGATTCAGTCATGGCAGTCATGGTCAGATATGGTCAGATATGGTCAGTCATGGCCAATACAGTCAACACGGTCAACTTTAGTGAGTCACCGTCACAGTCATACTCTGTATAGTGTTCGACCTACTTACTAAATCACTACCGATTATCAGTGTTGGCACCGTGGTTATCGGTGGTCTATAGCGATGCTTACTACTACATAACTTGTCACAGCCTGGAGTTCGTGTGGTGCACTTTTGGTGATGTGCGTCGCTGCCCATACAAAGATAAGCAATGGAACAGTCGACGGAAAGACCATTGGGGAAATGAAACGGTGCGGGTCCGGAGTCTGGTTGGTGGTGCCCTAGGTCAGATGTGCGGTAGCGCTGAAGTAAACCAGGCTTAAGTCGCGATAATGCGCCTGTGACCGGGGCCGGGAAGTTTCCCCGGTACCGTTGACTCATCTTGCTGTAATCGGAAAATTTTTCACAATATTTAAGACGTCAAATCAAAAACAATTTGAACAATATTCACGCTTTGATTTGTGTTAATTGTGCTAGCAAAGTATTGATTCGTGATGTGTGGTATTTTTGCGGCATTCAGACAACCGGAAATTGAACCTTTCAAGGCTAAGGCCTTGCAATATTCCAAAAGAATTAGACACAGAGGCCCAGATTGGTCAGGTAACGTAATCCAAAACTCAACCATTTTAGTCCATGAAAGATTGGCTATTGTTGGTTTAGACACCGGTGCTCAACCAATCACCTCTCCTGATGAAAACTTCACCTTGGCTGTCAACGGGGAAATCTACAATCACATCCACATCAGAAACCAATTCCCAGATTACCAATACAAATCTCACTCTGATTGTGAACCCATCATCCCATTATTCCAAAAGTATGATATTGATGCGCCAAAACATTTGGATGGGATGTTTGCTTGGGTTTTGTACGACAAAAGGGCCGACAGAATCGTTGCTGCTAGAGACCCTATTGGGATCACCACTCTTTACATGGGTAAATCCTCAAAGTCACCTTCAACCAGATACTTTGCTTCTGAGTTGAAATGTTTGGTTGACGAATGTGACGAGATCTTTGCATTCCCACCGGGCCATGTTTATGACTCCAACACCGATGAAATCACTAGATACTTCCAACCAACCTGGTGGGACGACTCAAATGTTCCAGAAGAACACGTCGACTACAAGAAGGTCAGAGAAACCTTGGAATTGGCTGTTAGAAAGAGATTGATGGCTGAAGTTCCATACGGTGTCTTGTTATCTGGTGGGTTAGACTCTTCTTTAATTGCGTCTATTGCTGCTAGAGAAACCTACAAGGCTGCCCAAACACAAACCACCGAAGGTATTGACGCCAACAAGGAATTATCAGGTGTTGATGATTCCGGTGCTTTACACTCTATTGGTTTCAACAAATTGCATTCCTTCGCTATTGGTTTACCAGGAGCTCCAGATTTGATTGCTGCGGAAAAAGTGGCTCATTTCATTGGTACTATTCACCACTCTCACACTTTCACGTTGGAAGAAGGTTTGGATGCTTTGGACGATGTTATTTACCACTTAGAAACCTACGATGTCACCACTATTAGAGCTTCTACTCCAATGTACTTGTTATCGAGAAAGATCAAAGCTCAAGGTGTCAAAATGGTGTTATCTGGTGAAGGTTCTGATGAAATCTTTGGTGGTTACTTGTACTTTGCCAACGCTCCATCTGCTAAAGAATTCCACCAAGAATGTGTTAAGAGAGTCAAGAACTTGCATTACGCCGATTGTTTGAGAGCTAACAAATCTACCATGGCTTGGGGTTTGGAAGCAAGAGTTCCATTCTTGGACAAGCAATTCTTGGAAGTCTGTATGGGCATTAACCCAGAAGACAAAGTCATTGATCAAAAATCTGGTAGAATTGAAAAATACATCTTGAGAAAAGCTTTCGACACTTCTGATGATCCATCAGCTCAACCATACTTGCCAGACGAAATCTTGTGGAGACAAAAAGAACAATTTTCCGATGGTGTTGGTTACTCTTGGATTGATGGTTTGAAGGATGCCGCTGAAGCTGCTGTCACTGACGAACAATTGGCCAATCCAAAACCAGAATGGGGTTCTGATATTCCAACTACTAAAGAAGCTTACTGGTACAGATGTAAATTCGATACCATGTTTGGTTCTGGTAGCAAGGCTGCTGCACAAACTGTTATGAGATGGATTCCAAAGGCTGAATGGGGTTGTCATGCCGATCCATCTGGTAGATATGCCGTTACTCATGAACATAACGTTAACAAATCCAACTAATTTATAGACTAAATATCTCGTCAATTAAATACATTGTAATATTTATTGTGTTTTATACCTTATCCGTGTACTATTTTAATATATCTATAAATACTTCATGATTAGTAACCATTGGCTTTTAAGAACTCTTTCACAGCACCAGAATCACGCTTGTACCAGTTTGAATTGATCTTGATATTGTCCAAAGATTGGTTGAAAGCTCTTTCAAAACCGTGAACATCTTTGTCAGCAAAAAAGTCTGCCACCTCGTTGAACATTTGTTCAGATTGGTAGTTGCATAATGTGACTTTGACAAATCTATCTAATACGACCATATTTGCAGACATCAACTTGTACAATTGTTCATATTTTTCTTTGAAAAATTGCCAGAAGGAATCTCTCACTTTGGAGTTCTTTGATAATGGAATAGCCAAGAAGTGAGAATCCATGGTTGGAATTATTTCATTGTATAACAAGCCATCCAATAATTTTTTCAAGAAGGATGAGTCGGAAATGTGTCCCAAAGCACCCAATGCAATTTCTCTTCCATCTAACGAGTTCGAGCTCGAGATTTCATTGTACACTTGGTCAAATTGAGCTTGTGTCAAATTTGGAGAACCAATGACACTACTGTAGACGAAATGTCTTAATGTTGGGTCAATGGCTCCACCTTGAGACCATTTCTCAAACAATTCTAATGCGTATGATTGGACTTCGGGAATTGGTAATAAACCAGCAGCTGATAAAATGTTTGCTCTCAATGATGTTTTGACGAAATCTTTTTCGTCGACATTACCAGATTTCAATTCATTTACGATTTCAATAGATTTAGGACCATAAACTGAAACAAGGAAATTGGTTACCAACTTGGTCAATTCTTCATCTTCACCAGAAAAAGTGCTAGCAAAATGGCTCAATCTTTTACCCAATTCCAACCAAACAACATAATCGTCACCTAATTCCTTAGAAGTTGATTTAACCAAGTTCAAAAATGACGTAGTTGAGCTATTACCAGCAATAGCAATAGCTGCTGAGTCGGCAAATAAACCGACTTTATCTTTGGCAGAAATTTGCTTGAAGTAAGGCAAAATGTTCTTTTCCATAATTTCAGCAGAATAGTTGACTCTATAAAAACCTGAACCATCTCTGTTCAACTTGAAAAAATCGTTAACTAATGGGAAATCTTTAATGCTGGTAGCTTCTCCATCCAATGCTGTACAAGGAAGGGAGACCTTTTCTGACGATGCAACATTTAATGGAACCCACCATTTTGTTTCGTTGTCAGCAGCAGAAACATCACCGCCATTTAAGAATCTCGATTGTTGGATTTGTAATGCTCCATCCTTCAAGTCAACATTCAAAATTGGGAACCCAATTTTATTAATCCAGTTACCCATTAATGTGTCGATTGGTTTACCCGAAACTTCCCCAATTGCGTTCCATAAATCGTGAGAAGATGCATTATTGTATTTATTCAAGTTCAAGTATTTTGCAACCCCCTTTAAGAAAACATCTCTTCCAAGGTATGTAGACAACATAACAATGGTGGAAGCACCTTTCAAGTAGGAAATGGCGTCGAAAACTTGGTCGATATCAAGGGCGTCAACGACTGGAACTTCAATAGGATGCGAGTTTCTCAAACCATCGAGGTTAAGAGCCGGTTGAATCGTTTCAGAAACAAACTCGGAAAAGATATCCCATTCAGGGAAAAGGTAATCGACTGCAACCCAACCAACCCAAGTAGCAAAACCTTCGTTCAACCATAATTCGTCCCACCATTTCATGGTGACTAAGTTACCAAACCATTGATGAGCCAATTCGTGGGCAACAACGTAAGCGACCTTTTTCTTATAAGCAGCCGAAGACTTAGTTGGCGAATAAAGCAATGCTGTTGATCTGTAGGTGATCAACCCCCAGTTTTCCATAGCATTATGAGAAAAAGAGTGAACTGCAAGTAAGTCCAATTTTGCCAATGGGTATTGAATTTCAAAGATCTTTGAAAAGTAATCGACAATTTTAGGAGCAATTTCACAAGCAAATTCTGCTTCTTTGGTATATCCTGGAGTGGTGTAAACTCTGACTGGGATTTTCTTCCCGTTATAAGTATCGTTGGTGAATGATTCGATGTATTCAAAATCACCACAGGCCCATGCCAACAAGTACGAAGACATAATTGGTGATGGCTCGAAGGTGACAGTCTTCAACCCATTGCCTGAAGGAGTTTCCGAAAGAACTGGGGTATTTGAAAGAGCAGTCCAGTCGTCACGTAACGTGAGAGTGACGTTGAAGGTGGCCTTGTACGAAGGCTCATCAAAACATGGGAATGCTCTTCTTGCATCAGTGGCTTCGAATTGGGTTGAAACCATAAACTTTTCCTCGTTATTATGGACGTATGATGACTTGTAGAAACCAGCCATGTTGGTCTGGATGATCCCATCGTAGCCAATTTTCACCAAGAGTTCCCCACTAGAAATAACCCTGTCAAACTTGACAACAAAGTACTCCTTGTCCTTGTTTTCTACCAAATCGACAACAGTGACAGATTCGCCCGTGGCGGTGAAAATGGAAACATTGGCTTTATCAATCGACAAATCCCGGTAGTTCAAGTGTAATTCGTCGGTAGAACGAGCCACCTTGATGTTGATGACGACTTCCCCGTGGAATGTGGAGCCAGATACATCGATCTGGTCGATGGCGATTGCGTAGTTGTATGGAACTAACGCGGAAGGTAACGCCTCGTAATATGGAATGACTTCGTCTGAACACATCGCTGCAAACTCTACTATTTGTTCCCCCAGCAGACCTGTCGGTTTAAATCTTTGCAACAACCGTACCACATGATCAGATGGCGCTCCAGTCGCCGTGAGGATAAATGCGACAATGTCCCATTTTTTTCGTACGACATTTCGCGACGTGTGGAGCGTAATCAGACTTTTTTTTATAGTTAGCAACGGCCGCGATCGTGTACCGTCCAAGCCAGCAATGGATGGTTTGGAGGAACAGGTATTTGTGAGTGGTCTTGTGCAACCTGTGGGTGGATACTGCATATGTACGTATCTGCATGCAAACGCATGTAGCTGCAGATGGATATGTTTTCGGCTAATTATCACGGCAATATTTTATGGCAAGCACAGACGACACCGTGATGAGGGATCATCGTATTTGTCGTATCTGCCGCAGGTGAATAATAAATCGTCTATTGCCACCAGAAGACGGTCAAAAATGGAAGTTTACTGCGTATCTCCCTACCGTATCTTCCCACATTTGCCACGAACGTAGGTGCCAGATTCCTATTGCCGTAATCATTGTGTTTCGGAACGCATTGTGGTGGGAACACACGACGTGTGTCTCTCAGTTTGCTGCACCTTGAGACTGTTTCGTGTCTACTGTGTCAGTAATACATGGTGCTTGCGTGGTTATTTTTGGCGGTCGCTGGGTTCATAATTAGTTTCAGTGGCCTGTACAGTTGTCCGCAGTCCTCCACACATTCCATGTGTATGAACAGCTTGTCTTCGAAATGTTCACGACCGTCGTGGTGCTTCGACAGTCCCAGTGTAAGGTCAGGGGGCCAGGGTGTGTTTCCATCTTCCCAAGTATCACTGGTGTTTGAGCATTGCCCTGTACGATGCGTGTAGATGGTGATTGTGCTGGTGAGACATGACAACAACTCACCCTAGCAGCCTGTTATTGCTGCAACTACTATAAACACATCCGGCGTAACGGTGGTCGGCCGTCGCCAACAACCTTTCATCGACTAAAGCAATCTTGTTTCTGCGTGGAACATTCACGGGAAACCCTAAAGTTCTCCGAGAAGACAAGTGTGCCGAAAACCAATAGAAACGAAGCCGACACCACCTCACCTATTTTTTGCATTTCCACCACAACTCCACATATTCACCCAGTGGAAACCACCTACATGGCACCATCACCGCTGTAAACCCTCTCACAACACGAACCCATCGGGACCCTGCTTTACCGGGTCGGTTGGCAACGGTTTGCAACCGTGTCGCGCAGTACAAATTCTACACAGAAGAAGTATGGTGTATTAGAATAATTCAGGAGACGTTGACACACAATCTGAAATTGATAGCTATACTTTTAACCACAGAATACAATGAGAAGTATTATTAAGTTGTGGACGCTCTTTTCGCTATTGTCGTTAGTGTGGGCAAGAGAGGTTTTGGACAAGTCAACCGGGGTAAAATGCTGGTTTATGAAAACTGGCAAAGGAGAAACCTATATCGAATTGGGTGTAGAAAAGTTGAAAACCTCTAATGCAAAAGTCAAGATCCCAATATTCATCTTGCATTATCCCGATTTGGCCCATATTACATTGCTTCCCAACAAAGAACTGTACCAGGAAATTTACAAAGATAAGGAAGAGGCATGGAGATATGTTTATGACGACAGCGAAGAGAACCCAGAGGAAGACCGTGCTACGTTTATTGTACAATACGATGAAGGGTACAAGGAAAAAATGTGGAATAAGCCGATTGTCGCTGGCGAGCCTCCATTACATTATCCAATTGAGTCTGACGGATACTACTGTGTCTACACAGCCCAGCCTCTTGAGGTCTCGAGTTTTGAAATCCCTATTACGTTCATGCAATCGCACGGGAACTTGGACTATCTCAACTACTTGATCTACACCAACGTCTTGTACATTTTGGTAATATCATTATTAGTGTTTGGGTACTTGTTAAATTATCTTCTCAAATTCAAGATTGGCAAGGATTTTGGCAACTTGAACCAGCTTTCGATTATCTCGAGAATTACCGTTTTCTATGTCTTGTTACCATTTATTGTTCTTCTTTTTGTGACTTGGATTGTGGACTTTCTTCAAAACAACTTTGTCAAGACTTCATCAAACGACATTGTTTTCCGGTTGATTAGTAAAGCAAGATTGGCGGCCTTTATTGTTTATCAGATTGCCATCAACTACATGATATTGTTATTTGCCATGGGATTTGGGACTATCTACTACTTCCAAGGGAACTCACGTCACTTTAGAGAATTGCCTACAAAGTTGAACCAAACGTCAAGATACTTGTTCCTTGTAAACGGCATTATAGCACTCATTGCCGTCATTTTTTATCCCCAGTATGTTGACCCAGCCCAATCTTACCAAAATCAAAATACTGCAATGCCACCAGCTATAGTGATGGTGTTGGGTGGGTTCAATCTTGTGTTTTTTGTCCTCACGTTTATTTACTACTTCAAAACAAAGAAGATCATTGCCAAATTCCCTCCAATCTCAAACTCGGTGTCAAATTCCACCGAGTTAAATGCCAAAATCGTGAAGGCATTCAAACGGTCATTTTTCGTTATATTTATTTTACCCATTTTGGTCGGTATTGTATCTGCTATAATTTATGGCATCAACGTTGCAAACTCGTTGGGTCAGTACAATGAATTGCCCACGGATGATCCTAACGGTGACGGTATAAGTATTATAAACAGTGTAATTTTGGAATTTGTGTTCTTACAATCGCCAATTATCATGATGGTCTGGAGTCAGTGGTTGTCGGTATTACTTTCAGTTATTGGTATTTACGCCATCTGGATCAAAGGGAATGCCGACTTGCTTGTTGACGACGAATTGGATGACACATTTGCATCACCAACAGTACGGGAGTTTGTCATCAGCGACGAAGAAAATGACGATGACCAAAGTCCAGCAGAACACGACGTGAACCAAGGTGTGAACGAAGGTAGTGACGCCTCTGTGGATGTAGCGAAACACCAGGATAGCAAAGTTGATGCCGACGCTACCAACACCGATTCACCACCTGAGTACACCAAATCCAACGACGTGTGAACAACTCCTTGATATGAAATTAAACGAGCCGTGTATTGAGTTTCTCTATATAAGATTAACTAATAGGATAAAT
>ERZ778017.3113-NODE-3113-length-12216-cov-9.778883_pt1 | contig 12216 bp, 11 predicted proteins | sample MGYA00375747_ERZ778017 | MGnify/ENA primary metagenome ERZ778017 (study PRJEB29350, sample SAMN05509838) | bioreactor metagenome | biome: bioreactor; material: wastewater | place: South Africa: University of Cape Town | collected 2014-03-17 ... | reverse complement strand
ACACCCGGCCCTCTCGCCACGGCCACAGCCTGCCCGGGCCGTGGCGAGAGGGGCGCGTCCGTTACCCGGGCGACAGCTTGCGAGGCCGCGGCCCTTCCCGGGCGACAGCCTGCGGCCCCCCGTCCCTTCCGCGCCGCCGCTACCCCTGGAGGGACGTCCGCAGCCGCCCGAGGAACCTTGCCGCGTACACGCCGTCGACGGCGCGGTGGTCCCAGCCGAGGACGAAGTTGACCATCGAGCGGATCGCGATGCTCTCGCCGCCCGCGTCGTCGGTGACGACGACGGGGCGGCGGACGATGGCCTCGAGGTCGAGGATCGCCACCTGGGGGACGTCGATCACCGGGGTGGCGATCGAGGCGCCGAAGGCGCCGGGGTTGGTGATCGTGAAGGTCGCTCCTTGGACCTCCTGGGGATCGAGCTGCTTCGCCCGGCCGCGCGTGGCGAGGTCCTTGATCTTGGCCGCGAGGCCCTCGATCGAGAGGTCCTGGGCGTCCTTGATCACCGGCACGATCAGGCCGTCGTCGCCGAGCGAGACGGCGATGCCGAGGTGGACGCGCTCGAAGCGGGTGATCGTCGTCCCGTCGAGGGTCGCGTTCAGGTCAGGGAACTCGCGCAGGGTCTCGATCGTCGCGCGGGCGACGAGCGGCAGCGCGGTGACGCCGAGCTCGCGCCGGCGGGCCTCCAGCGCGGTGACGTCGCACTCGACCACCGTGTGGCAGGTCGCGGCGGTCTGCTGGGAGTTCCGCATCGCGTTGCCGATCGCGATCCGCATCCGCGACAGCGGCCGGGGGTCGCCGCCGAGCTCGTCGGGTTGGCCAGGGTGGCCGTTTGCGCTCGGGGGCGGGACCGCCCGCGGCGGCGGCGAGGGCGGCGGATCGGGCCGATAGGGCGAATCGGTGTGGAGCGGCGGCTCGGCCTTCGCGGCGGTCGCGACGAAGCCCTCGACGTCGCGCTTCGTGACCCTGCCGTTACGGCCGGTGCCGACGACCTGGTCGAGGTCGATGCCGCGATCCGCGGCGAGCCGCCGGGCGACCGGCGAGTAGAAGCGCTTCGCCTTGCCGTTGCCCGAGCCGTTTGCCCGGCCGTTGCCAGAGGTGGCGCGTGGGGCCTCCGCCGGCGCCGCGGCGGGCGCGGGTGCCGCCGCCTTCGGCTCTCCCGGAGCCCCGGCCGCCGGCAACGCGGATCCCTCCGCCGCGATCCGGCCCAGCGTCACGCCGACCTCGACCACCTGCCCGGCCTCGACGAGGATCTCGGCCAGCGTGCCCGCGGCGGGCGCCGGGATCTCGCTGTCGACCTTGTCGGTGGAGATTTCGCAGATCGACTCGTCGGCGGCGACGGCGTCGCCCGGCTGCTTCAGCCAGGCGATCACTTCCCCCTCGGTGATCGAGGTGCCCATCGCGGGCATCACGACCTCGACCGTCTGCTCAGTAGTCGGCGAGCTCATCGATCGCCTTCGTGATCGACTCGACACCCGGCAGCACGGCCGCCTCGAGCGGCGGGCTGAACGGGATCGGCACGTCCGGCGTGGCCAGGCGCCGCACCGGCGCGTCGAGCAGTTCGAACCCGTGCTCGCCGACCGCGGCCGCCACCTGCGCCCCGGCCGCGCAGGTCTCGTTCGCCTCGTCGACGACGAGGAGGCGCGAGGTCTTCGCGACCGAGTCCATGACGGTCCTCAGGTCGAGCGGCACCAGCGTCCGCAGGTCGATCACCTCGACCGAGCGGCCGCTCGCCTCGGCGGCCGCGAGGGCCGCGCCGACCATCGCCCCGTAGGCGACGACGGTGAGGTCCTCGCCCTCGCGCACGACCTTGGCCTCCGGCGCGATCTCCTCGACCACCTCCGGCACCTCTTCCTTCGCCCGCCGGTAGAGCGACTTGTTCTCCATGAAGATGACCGGGTTGGGATCGCGGATCGCCGTGCAGAGGAGGCCGGCGGCGTCGCGCGGGGTGCTCGGCGCGAAGACCTTGAGGCCCGGCGCGTGCATGAACCAGGCCTCCGGGTTCTGCGAGTGGAACGGGCCGCCGGCGAAGCCGCCGCCGCTGGGCAGCCGGATCGTCAGCGGCACCGCGAGGCCGAGCCGGTAGTGCATCTTCGCCGCGACGTTGACGATCTGGTCGAAGGCGCAGGCGACGAAGTCGGCGAACTGCATCTCGCAGACCGGCCGCATCCCGGTGATCGCCGCGCCGACCGCGGTGCCGACGATCCCGGCCTCGGCGATCGGGGTATCACGGACGCGCGCGGCGCCGAACTTCTCGCTGAGGCCGTAGGTGGCCTTGAAGGCGCCGCCGAAGCTGCCGATGTCCTCGCCCATCAACATCACCCGCTCGTCGCGCTCCATCTCCTGGGCGAGCGCGTGGGTGATCGCCTCGAGGTAGGTCTCGACCGCCATCAGGGCTCCCGGTAGCCGGACCAGGGCGCGCGGCCGGGGCCGAGCGGCTCCGGCTCCCCGGTGGCGAAGACGCCGCTGGCGGCGCTCGCCGGGTCGGGCAGCGGCGCCGCCAGCGCCGCGGCGACCGCGGCGGCGATCCGCTCCTCGACCGCGGCCGCGACCGGCTCGGGGTCGAGCCCGTCGGCTTCCAGCAGGGTCCGGTAGCGATCGAGCGGGTCGCGCTCGGCCCACTCGGCGACCAGGTCGGCGGCGTACTCGGCGCTGTCGTGGGCACCGTGGCCGTGCATCCGCATCGTCACCGCCTCGATCAGGGTCGGGCCGCCGCCTTCGAGCCCGCGGGCGCGGGCGCGGTGGACGGCGGCGAAGACCGCCTCGGGGTCGTTGCCGTCGACGCTGTCGGAGGCGATCCCGTACCCCGCCGCGCGCTCGATCGGGTCGACCTTGAACTGCTTGGAGCCCGGCGTCGAGTAGGCGAAGTGGTTGTTCTCCATCACGAAGACGACCGGCAGCGCGTCGACGGCGGCCCAGTTCATCGCCTCGTGCCAGTCGCCGCGCGAGGTCGCGCCGTCGCCGAAGAAGGTGAGCGCGCAGCGGTCCTCTCCGCGCATCCGGAAGCTGAGCGCGCAACCGCAGGCGACGACCATCATGTCGGGCAGCATCGAGACCATGCCGACCACGCCGAGGCGGCGATCGCCGAAGTGGACGTTGCCCTCGCGGCCGTGGCTGAGCTCGTTCTCCCGCCCCATGTAGTGGGCGAAGATCGACGCCAGGTCGGTGCCGCGCACCAGGTGGGCGCCGAGGTCCCGGATCAGCGGCGAGCAGACGACGTCCGCGGCGGCCAGGGCCCAGGTCGCGCCGACGCCGATCGCCTCCTGGCCCCGCCCGTCATAGAAGGAGCCGGGGATCTTGCCCTGCTTGTAGAGCGAGAGGCCTTTCTCCTCGACCCGCCGCATCAGCAGCATGTGCTCGTAGAGGCCGAGCCGGTCCGCGGCGCCGAGCGCCGGGGTCCCCGCGGGCGCGACCGGCTCGCGATGGGCCGTCGTCGCCATCAGGCCGCGACCTCGGACCGGCCGGCAAGTCGCTCGCGCGCGAAGCGCTCTCCCTGAAGCTCGACCTCCATCGCGACGAGGTTAGGTCGACCCGCCGGCCGCCGGACCGTCTCCGCGTCGCCAACTTCACCGCGACGACGCGACAGATGTCGGCCGGCCCGCCGTCCCGGGCGGGGCGGCGGCCTGGCGTCCCGGGCCTCGCAGGGGGATCGCCCAGGCCAGGAGCACGATCCCGGCGCCCGCCCCGACGCCGACCAGGTAGCCGAGGTGGATCGCGGACGTGAACTCGCCGGGGCCGGCGGTCGAGGCGAGCCGGCCGGCGACCAGCGAGCCCATCAGGGCGACGCCGACCAGGGCGCCGACCTGGCGGGCGGAGCCGGCGACGGCCGACGCCAGCCCTGAGCGGGCGCGGGGCAGGGCCGAGATCGCGAGCGTCGTGATCGGCGGGTTGATCGTCCCCCAGCCGACGCCGAGCAGCGCGTAGGCGACGAGGAGGACCGGGTAGGGAGTGCCGGGCGAGACGGTGGCCAGGACGCCCATCGCGGCGGCGATCAGCAGGCCCGCGCCCGCGATGATCGGCCGCGGCCCGCCCCTCCCCGCCAGGCGCCCGGCGAGCGGCGCGGCGATCGCCACCGCCACCGTCATCGGCAGGATCGCGAGGCCCGCCCGCAGCGGCGAGTAGCCGCGCACCTGCTGGAGGTAGAGCGTGTTGAGGAAGAGGAAGCCGGCCGTCGCCGCGTAGGCCAGGACCGCGAAGGCGCTCGCGCCGCCGAGCGCCGGCCGGCGCAGCAGGCGCGGGTCGAGCAGCGGCTCCGCGGCCCGCCGCTCGACCGCCGCGAAGAGGGCCGCCGCCGCGATCGCGAGGCCGAGCAGGCCCAGCGTCGGCGCCGACGCCCAGCCCCAGCCGGGCGCTTCGATCAAGGCGAAGGTGAGCAGGGCGAGGGCGCCGACGAGCAGCGCCTGGCCGCGGAGGTCGAGGGCGCGCGGACGCGGCGCGCGCGACTCGGGCACGAAGCGCGCGGCCATCCGGAGGGCGAGGACGCCGACCGGCAGGTTGACCCAGAACAGCGCGCGCCAGCCGACGCCGTCGACGAGGGCGCCGCCGAGCAGCGGCCCGGCCACCATGCTGAGGCCGGCGACCCCCGCCCAGGTCCCGATCGCGGCGGCGCGCTCGCGCGGCTCGGTGAAGACGTCGGCGATGATCGCCAGCGTCGAGGGCATCAGCATCGCGGCGCCGGCTCCCTGGAGCGCCCGGAAGGCGACCAGCACCCCGAGCGCCGGCGCCAGGCCGCAGCCGAGCGACGCCAGGGTGAAGGTCACCAACCCGACGCGGAAGACCCGCCTGCGGCCGAGCCGATCGCCCGCGGCGCCCGCCGAGATCGCGAGGCTGCCGAGCACGAGCACGTAGGCGTCGACGACCCACTGCAGGCCGGCGATGTCGGCACCGAGGCCGCGCTGGATGGACGGCAGGCCGACGTTGACGATCGTCGCGTCGAGCTGCGCCATGAACAGGCCGAAGCAGCAGGTGAGAAGCGCGAGCCGGCGACGATCGGATGAGCGGGCCATGGAGCAAGCAAAGGCCGGCGCTCGTCAGATTGCAAAGACATAGTTACTCTTGGACCGATAACGATCGGTTATGGAGCTGCGCCAACTCGCATACTTCGTCGCGGTCGCCGAGGAGGGCCACTTCACCCGCGCCGCGCAGCGGATGCACGTCGCCCAGCCGGCGATCAGCCGCCAGGTGATCCAGCTCGAGCGCGAGCTCGGCGAGCGGCTACTCTCCCGCGACCCGGCGGGCGTCGCACTCACCGACGCCGGTGCCGCCTTCCTGCCCCACGCGCGGGCGGCGCTCGCCGCCGCCGAGGCGGGGCGCGACGCCCTCGCCTCGCTGCGCGGGCTGCTGACCGGGCGGCTGTCGATCGGCACCGTCCTGCCCGCCCCGGAAGGCCTGACCGCGGCGCTGGGCGACTACCGTGACCGCCATCCCGGCGTCGAGCTGCGGCTCCGCGAGGACCACACCGGACCGCTGATCGACTCGCTCGCCCGGGGCGAGCTCGACTTCGCCTTCGTCGGCCTCGGTCCCCGGGCGACCGTCCCGGCCGGCCTCGCCGCGCGCCGGATCCTCAGCGAGCCGGTCGTCGCCGCGATGCGCGGCGATCACCCGCTGGCGAGCCGGCGGTCGGTGACCGTGGCGTCACTCCGTGACCACGCGATGGTCACCCTCCCCGAGGAGAGCGGCCAGTTCCACATGATCGAGGCGGCGGCGGCCTCGGCCGGATTCACGCCGCGGATCGTCGCCCGGTCGAGCGACCTGCGCCTGCTGATCGAGCTCGCCGCAGCGGGCATCGGGGTCGCCCTCGTGCCCCGTTCCGCCGCCAGGCCCACCCGCAACCTGGCCGTGCTCGAGGTGACGAGGCCGAAGCTGCGGCGGCACCTGTTCCTGCTCTGGAAACCGCAGACCCTCTCCCCCGCCGCCCGCGCCTGGCTCGAGACCGATCCCCGGTGAGTTCGCAGAAATCCGCGGATAGCGCGGATTTCTGCGAACTCACCCGAGGGGGCGTCAGACGGCGGCCGGGGAGAGGTCGAAGGGGAACAGGTCGTCGAGGGTGAGGTGGGACGGGGCGACGCCCTGGGACTTGGCGTAGGTCAGGAACGTCTCCAGGGTGACGCGGTTGGCGTCGACGCCGTAGGGCCAGAGGTCGCCGCCGAAGCGCTCGCGGGCGGCGGCGGCCAGGTCCGAGACCCAGGGCAGCGGCGCGTGGCTGGCGGTGGCGTCGAGGAGGCGGGCGGCGCAGCGGGAGCGGGCCTCGTCGAGGGCCGCGTAGAGGCTCGCGGCCGCCCAGGGGGCCGCGGCGAGGAAGTCGTCGCGGAGGACGACGAGGTGCATGATCGGAAAGACGCCCGTCTGCTCCCAGTAGCGCTGCTCGGCGGCGCGGCTGTCGGCGAGCAGGCGACGCACCGAGCCGTCGGCCAGGCCGAGCGGCGGGCGGGCCGAGATGATCGCGTCGATCTCCCCCGCGCGCAGCAGCTGGTCGAGCGAGCGGTCGCGCTCGACCGTGAGCTCGATCCCCGCGGGCAGGTCGGGCCGGCCCTTCTCGCTGCGGCCGGGATCGTTGACGCCGCCCTGCACCCAGGCGATCGAGGCGAGCTCGACGCCGTGGTGCTCGGCGAGGATGCCGCGCGCCCAGACGCCCGCGGTCTGGCACCACTCGGGCACGCCGACCCGCGTCCCCGCCAGCTCCTCGAGCGCGGTCGGCCCGTCCTCGCGGACGTAGAAGGAGCCGTGGCGGAAGACCCGCGAGGGGAAGACCGGGATCGCGCTCAGCGAGCGGTCGCCGCGCCCGATCCGATCGACGTAGAGCGCGAAGGAGAACTCGCCGGCCTCCCATTCGCACCCCGAGGCGGTGCGGGCGAAGATCTCCTCCGGCGGCATCCGCAGGCAGGTGACGTCGAGGCCCTCGGCCCGCACCCGGCCTTCGGCGAGATCGCGGACGTGGTCGTAGTCGCCGATCGCCAGCGCCGCCGCGACGCTCATCCGAAGCGGACGTTCACGTTCTTCGGCTCGGCGTAGGACTGCAGCTCCTCGATCCCCTCCTCGCGGCCGACGCCGGAGTTCTTGACCCCGCCATAGGGGGCGCTGAGGAAGTGGCGGGAGGAGTCGTTGACCCAGACGTACCCCGCCTCGACATCGCGGGCGAAGGAGTGGGCGATGCCGAGGTCGCCGGTGAAGACGCTGGCGGTGAGGCCGTAGGAGACGGAGTTGGCGATCGCGATCGCCCCCTCGTAATCACGGAACGGGATCGCGGTCAGGACCGGCCCGAAGATCTCCTCCTGGGCGAGCCGCGAGTCGGGCTCGACGTCGACGAAGAGCGTCGGCCGCACGAAGCGGTCCGCCATCCCCTCGACCGCGACCTTGCCGCCCCCGGCGGCGACCCGCGCCCCCTCCTGGCGGCCGAGCTCGAGATAGGACATGACCTTCTCGAACTGGCGTTCGTGGACGATCGCGCCGGTGTCGGTCGACTCCTCGGCGGGCGGCCCCGAGCGCATCGCCTCGAGCCGCGCGGCAAGTCGCTCGACGAACTCGTCGTGCAGGGACTCGTGGACGAGCAGCCGCGAGGTCGAGCCGCAGGACTGGCCCTGCCAGGTGAAGTTCATCCCCCGCACCGCGCCGTCGACGGCCGCGTCGAGGTCGGCGTCGGGGAAGACCGCGATCGGGTTTTTGCCGCCCAGCTCGAGCGTCACCGCCTTCACCACCTGCTCGGCCGCGCGCCGCTGGATCGAGAGGCCGATCTCGACCGAGCCGATGAAGGCCAGCCGCCGCACCGCCGGATGGGCGACGATCGCGTCGCCGGCCTCGGCGCCGAGCCCGGTGACCACGTTGACGACGCCCGCCGGGAAGCACTCGGTGATCAGCTCCGCCAGCCGCAGCGCCGAGAGCGAGGTGTGCTCGGAGGGCTTCAGCACGACCGTGTTGCCAGCCACCAGCGGCGCCGCGATCTTCGACGCCGCGAACATCAGCGGGTGGTTGAAGGGGATGATCCGCCCGACCACGCCGAACGGCTCGCGCAGGGTGTAGTTGACCCGGTCGTGGCCGGTGGGGATCGTCTCGCCCCGCAGCTGCAGCGCCAGGCCGGCGAAGTAGCGCATCTGCGCGACGGCGATCCCGGCGTCGTTGCGCATCTCCTTGATCGGGCTGCCGTTGTCGGCGACGTCGATCGCGGCCAGCTCCTCGGCGTGCTCGGCCACCCGGTCGGCGAGCGCCACCAGGCAGGCGGCCCGCTCGGTCGCCGGCGTCGCCCGCCAGGCGGGGAAGGCCGCCGCCGCCGCGCCGACGGCCAGCTCGACGTCGCGCACGTCGCCGCGCGGGAACCGTCCCAGCAGCCCGCCGCTCGCCGGATCGCGCGCCTCCAGCGTCTCCCCCGAGGCGGCCGAGCGCCACTCGCCGCCGATCAGCATCGGCCGGACGGTGGCCTCGGCCACGGCGCTCACCGCGCGACCTCCCCCCTCGCGTTGCGGGGACAGGCGCGGGCGACCTCGAGCACGCGGGCGCGGGTCTCCTCGGAGAGCGGCGCCAGCGGCGGGCGGACCTCGTCGGACCCGAGCCCGGCGTCGGCCATCATCGCCTTCAGCGGCCCCGGGTTGGTGTCGAAGAAGACCGCCTCGTTGATCCGGAAGAGCTCGCGGTGCAGCCGCAGCGCGCCCGCGTGATCGTCGGCGGCGACCAGCGCGCAGAGCTCCGCGATCGACTCCGGCAGCAGGTTGCCGATCGCGCTCATCAGGCCCGCCCCGCCGACCGCGAGGAACGGGTAGGAGTAGCTCTCCAGGCCGCAGAAGAGCCGGAAGTCGTCCCCCAGCCGCAGCAACAGGTCGGTGACCATGTCGAGGTTGTTGGAGGCGTGCTTCAGCCCGACCACGTTGGGCGCCGCGGCGACGATCGCCTCGACCGTCGCCCCGGTCACCCCCACCCCGGCGCGTCCCGGGATGTTGTAGATGACCAGCGGCAGCTCGGTCGCCGCGGCGACGGTGACGAAGTGGCGCCGCAGCCCCTCCTGCGAGGGTTTGACGAAGGCCGGACAGAGGACCATCACCGCGTCGGCGCCCGCCGCCTCGGCCTCGCGGGTCAAGGCGACGGTGTCGGTCTGGTTGGGGCTGCCGGTGGCGGCGACGACCGGGAAGCGCCCCGCCGCGACCGCGACCGCGCGGCGGAAGAGCTCGGCCCGCTCGGCGGCGCTGAGGCTGGTCGGCTCGCCGCTGGTGCCGGTGATGGCGACGCCGTCGCCGGCCGTGCCGACGCGCTCGACCGAGGCCTCGAACGCCTCGAAGTCGACCGCCCCGTCGGCGAACGGCGTCACCAACGGGACGATCGAGCCGCGCAGGCTCTGCGGGGCGCCGCTCACGATTCCGAGCCGACCAGGTTTTCGCGGTTGGTCTCGAAGCCCTCGGTGCGGCCGAGCGCCTCGGTGCGGTCGTTCTTCAGGTTCTCGACCCACAGCAGGCTGCCGATCGCGATCTGCAGCGGCGAGTCCTGGATCGTCAGCTCGTAGACGTCGTCGCCCTCGAAGGTGGCGTGGCCGTGGTTCATCCAGCCCGGCGCCGTCAGCATCAGGTCGCCCGCGCCCCATTCGTATTTCTGGCCGCCGACGATGCTCCAGCCTTTGCCGGAGAAGATGTAGTTGACCGCCGCCGAGGTGTGGCGATGGGGCTGGTCGACGATCCCCGCCGGGCGCATCGTGATCGTGGCGAAGAAGGTCGACGTGGTCCCCTGGGTGCGGCCGGTCGAGCGGTCGTACATGAGGAAGAGGCGCCGGCCTTTGTACTCCTGGCCGAGCGAGCGCAGGTGCTGCAGCCGGTCGTGGATCTCCTTGTAGGGCCAGAACATCGGCGCCTGGTAAGGCGGCTCCGGGGAGATCAGCTGCTCGTAGGTGAGGAGGGCCTCGCCGTGGTCGCCGATCACCTCGCCGCGGGCGCTCATCTCCCGCTCCGCGTCGGGGTTGCCGAGCGGCTGGTTCGGGTCGAGATCCTCGGTGTCCTCATACACGTGGACGCCGAGCAGGTTTAGCAGACCGCTGTTGGAGTAGCTGAGGCGGACCTGGATCTCGTCGGTGTCGTTGATGTGCTGGTGGACGGTCCAGGGCGGCGTGTTGAAGGTGTCGTACTTGCCCCACTCGATCTCGCGGCCGCCGATGATCGACTTGCCGGAGCCCTGGATCGGGAAGTTGACGACCGAGGAGTTGTGGCGGTGCGGTTTCGTCCGCTCGCCGGGGAGCAGCACGTTGACCGAGACGCTGACCGCCGGGTAGAGGCCGCCGCTGCCGAGCAGCGCCGGGTTGACGATCTCTGAGCGGCGCGAGCCGCGGAACTCGCCTTCGGCGAGACGGGCGATCTCGGCGTCGATCTCCGCTTTCGGGATCAGCATCGGCTTCAGCGGCCGGTACTGGTTCGGGACGCGGCCCGATTTGTCGACGAATACCGCTTTGACCGGTTCGTCCTGGTTTCCGTAGGTCATGGCTCCTGCTCCTTGTCGCTTGCTCAGTGCGTCAGTTGTGCGGTCTCGATCGTGCGCCCGGCGCCCGCGAGCTTGGCCCGGCGCAGGACCTCGGCGCCGAGGGCGACGTCCGAGAGGCCGATGCCGAGTGCCTTGAAGAGCGTGATGTCGGTCTCCGTGCGCAGCTCGTCGGGGGGCGTGTCGACGATCTCGGCGAGGTCGCGGACGTCGTCCCAGGAAAGGTCGCCGGCCTCGACCGCGGCGCGCAGCTCGCCCGAGTCGTCGCGGGCCTGCGCCACCGAGTCGGCGGCGACGAGGTCGCAGCGGGCGACCGCGTCGACCTGCAGCTCGCGCCGGCTGGGGACGATCGCGCCGACCGCGTTGACGTGGGCGCCGGCGGGCAGCCAGGCGCCCTCCAGGTAGGGGTCGGCGGAGCGGGTGATCGCGGTGATGACCTCGGCCCCGGCGACCGCCTCGGCGACGTCGCCGTGCTCGGTCACCTCGACCCCGAGCTCCTCGCGCAGGCGCGCCGCGAGCTTCGCCCGGGGCTCGGGCCGGCGGCCGAAGAGGCGCACGGTGCGGATCGGGCGCACGCAGGTGACGGCGTGGGCCTGGGAGAAGGACTGTTTGCCGGTGCCGAGCAGCGCCAGCGTGGCGGCATCGGGGGCGGCCATCACCCGGGTCGCCAGGCCGGAGGTGGCGGCGGTCCGCATCTGGCCCATGGCGAAGGCCTCGACCACGGCCAGCACCGAGCCGTCGGCGATCGAGAAGACGATCAGGAGCGGCGAGGCGCCGCCCGGCGTGTACATCCAGGTCTTGGTCCCGGCGAGGCCGCGCCCGGCGATGGTGCCGCCGACCGCGTGCAGGATCGCGTCGCCCTCGCGGACGTGGGCGCGTCGCATGCTGCTCGCGAGGCCTTGGGCCTGCAAGCGGTAGGCGGCGGCGAGGACGTCGATCGCGTCGTCCATCGACAGCAGCTCGGCGACTTCGGCCTCGCCGATCCAGAGGGTCTCGTTTCGCTCAGGCATGGACGGCGCCCTCCCCCAGGGGCGAGGCGACCGGCGGCTGGAGGCCCCAGGTGTTGGACATCGTCGCGTGGGCGAGGTAACGGCCGGCGACCATCAGGCAGCCGACCGCGACCTCGGCCCCGACCAGCTCTTCCAGCCGGCGGTAGGAGGCCTCGCAGCTGCCGCCGCGGGCGGCGACGACTTCGGCGGCGAGCTCGGCGGCGGCGCGCTGCTCGGGCGCGAGGCGGTCGAGCTCACCGGCGACGAGCGCGCGCACGGTCGCCTCCTCGATCCCGAGCGCGAGCGCCAGGCGCTCGTGCTGGACCCGCTCATAATCGTTGCCGGTAGCGGTCGCGACGGTGAGCGCGATCGCCTCCGTCAGAGGCGCCGGCAAAGCTCCCTTGAGCGCTTCGGTGAAGGCGGCGAAGTGCGACAGCGCCTCCGGCTGGTGGGCGGCGACCTGGAAGAACTCGCCGAGGTAACCGAGCCGCTCGACGCGCGGGCGCAGCTGCTCGCGAAGGTCCTCGGGAAGCTGCTCGAACGGGATCCTGGGGGTACTCACAGGGAAGACGCTAAGTGGGTGACAACATAAATACAAATTGGAACATCCGGTCATTCGGATAGCCGTTCGCCTATGTTTCGGAACGCGCCAAGCCGCCCTTGCCGACCCCGGCGGCGAGGGCGAATTCGTGATCGGAAGTGGCTTCCTGGGGGACGGGCGGGGGTCCGGGGCGCGGGCGGCCGTCCGAGGTGGTCCTGGGCTCCTCATGGGGGTCCTGGCAGGCTGT
>ERZ778017.3109-NODE-3109-length-12227-cov-4.847601_pt1 | contig 12227 bp, 7 predicted proteins | sample MGYA00375747_ERZ778017 | MGnify/ENA primary metagenome ERZ778017 (study PRJEB29350, sample SAMN05509838) | bioreactor metagenome | biome: bioreactor; material: wastewater | place: South Africa: University of Cape Town | collected 2014-03-17 ... | reverse complement strand
TAGTTTTGGTGGATGTGGGCGGTGTTTAGTGTTTGGTCCCCCAGAATCGAACTAGACACTTGGAAGAGTAGCCTAGTGTGGGTGTAGACTGACACCGAGGGTGACACGAGCTGTTGAGATACTAAGGAGTGAGTTTATTGTTGCTTTGCTTGTGTTAATTTGGCACATTTAAGGGCTGCTTACTCGTCATTAATTGGGACTAGTGAGTTTGAGATAGCCCCAACAAAAGGTGTGAGCACTGTCTCGTTCGAGTGGTACAGGTTTATGACAGAGTCTGAAGCTGTGAAACTGTCGTCTTCTCAGCATCTCTGGCTTCATTTTGGTGAAAATTATGGGGTATGTTTGCTAATGAATCACTACAAGCTGGACTCTGATTTGAAAACACAAGGTAATACAGATCTATTGCTATTTGTATACCCTCTCGATCTCGCCATCGGGCCAATTTTCCTGTTGATTTTCCGTTTACTATACGGGAGCTAGTTCTATGTCTTTAGAGAAAGCAAAGTCAAAATATAAGCTGTAGCAAAAATGCACAAGTCTGTCCCCCTTCATGATCCAGCACCTCTTCATTAAATTTTTGCTTGCAGTCAAGGTTGTGCTTTCAGTCAAAGTTGTCCCTTCAGCCAATATTGCTTCCAGTCAAAGTTATCCTTTCAGCCAATCTTTACTTTCAGCCAATATTTCCTTTCTGTTGGTATTGTCTTTCAGCCAGCATTTCAAAATACAACTTCGCCACATCTACAATACTAATTCTTATTATGGTATATAAATAGAGTCTATTTATGCAATTTTAATGTACATACAAATAACTACGTTATTGTTGATATCGAACCGTCGACAGTCATGAATGAGGCACCTCTTATAAGTCACTTCTAGTGACATCTGCAATGTTGTGAGGTTCTTTGTTTAATAAAACTTTTGGACCAGAGAATGGTTCACACGATTGTCTCCCAGAAACAGGGCCGATTTGTTTCAATTCCTTACCTTCTTGTAATTGTTTCAAAATGTCCACGGTGGCTTCTGGAGTCAAATCTTCATGGTAATCGTCATTAACTGCAATCATTGGAGCATTGACACATGCACCCAAACACTCAACTTCTTGCAAAGTAAACAACTTGTCCTTGGTGGTCTGGCCAGGCTTGATACCCAAGTGGTCGGTAATGGCCTTCATGATGTCATCAGAACCACATAATTGGCATGGGGTGGTGGTACACACTTGCAAGTTATATTTACCCATTGGTTTTCTATTGTACATGGTATAGAAAGTTGCAACTTCGTACACTCTCATTGGTGGCATATCCAACAATTTGGCAACGTAGTTCATGACGGAGATGGACGTAAATCCCAATTGTCTTTGGCCCAAGTCTAATAATGGCATACATGCCCCCTTTTTGTATTGTGGTGGGTATTTACTGATAATCTCTTCTGCTCTTTTTCTGTTTTCAGAGTTGAATTCAAAGGGTAAGTTGGTGTTATCTTCTGGCGAATCTCTGTGTACAGAAATGATGGAAGAATAACGCTTACCAATAATGCTTCTCACACTAACGGATTTTGGAATATAACGAAACATGCTTGGTCGTAGATTACTTGTCGAGATTCTGTAATAGTTTTTCACTACCAATTTTTTTTATAATAGTAACATTGATTGGTAAAAAATTGATTGGTTAGTTTGTGTGCAGGTGATGGAGAAATTGTCCGTCTAAGTTGGTGGTTGTGGATGGTAGCGCTGAACTGGGAGTTTACGGCGCGGGGGAGGTCGGCGACGGTGGGATTGGCGACGGTGGGATTAGCCACCGCAGGCTGGTGCCACGACGGCAGGCTGGTGCCACGACGGCAGGCTGGTGCCACGACGGCAGTTTCCTATGGCACCACGAAGAGTATGGAGCCAAATGCCCTGGCAGCGGTCTGCCAAAGAACCGTATTGCAGATAGCAAAACTCAGTGCTGTTTTCAGTTGCATGACATTACTTGATGCTTGCTTCTTGTCCTTATCCTTCACTTGGGCACCCATTGTTGGTCCATTCCATTCCTTCATATCTCCGGTAGGTTGATCTTGTCGCACATGGTGACATGATTTTCGACAAAATCACGTGGCAAATGTCTCGTTACACAAGTCCTAATGTTGAAAAATTCCCACCGTTGCGAAATTAAAGGGTAATTAGTTCAGTAATTAACCTGGCGGCACCACAAGAATCAATCGGACTAACCGGCGACTTTTGTGTACAGAAGCTCAACGGTTTTGTATAGATAAGTAACTGGAATAAAATACCGCACCCAGAGGGGGGATCTGATTGATTAAACGACATATACGGTTCCGTGCCAGAAATAGATCTAAGCAAAGTCTCCCATACATTTAATAACTTATCATTCTATACAGCAATATTAATGGTGGACAACACAAAGAACTCCGGGTCCAAAATATATGAGACCCCGAGGTCTCCATCACGGTCAACTAGGGCTGTTGAGCCTCCCCGTTTAAACGAGGGTGTTAGTTCAAGTCCCAGGCGACGGGGTAATAAATCGATCTTTTCTGATCGATATATACCCAATCGAACGGGGATTGATTTACAGGCAGCATTTTCGTTATCAAACCAAGACATTTTACCGGACTTATCGTCAAATAGAAATGTGGATAATGAGATTGAAATCAGGAAAGAACAGGAGGCAAACATGACGTTTTCCACAGTTTTGAAAGCGGAACTTTTTGGCGACAATGTGCCGATGACAGCATTGAATCTTTCTACCCGGTCAAAGACACCTGCATCATCCGTTAGTACTTCGAACATCAACTCATCTCCATCGAATTCTAATAGAGATAACAGTTCGTCAAATCCTGATCTCAATGGATCAACATCAAATTTATCAACGAGCCGAGATCATCGCGAAAGTACCATATCGAATAACGATTCCGAGGATGTTACTTCCACCCCAAGAAGGAAAACCAATCTTTTCACGTACCAGTCGCCCCAGAAAACCCGGCCGATATCGAGAGATTTACAACAAGAATTGTACAGTTTATCACCGGTGCGACAAGAATCACAAAAGTTGTTACTTTCTCCCCAAAAGAAGCCGAGAAATATCCTGAAAGTCCCATATCGAGTATTAGATGCTCCTGATTTATCGGACGATTTCTATCTTAATTTAGTGGATTGGGGCCAGCAGGACATTTTGGCAGTTGGTTTAGGTGATAGTGTGTATTTATGGGATGGAGCTACACAATCGGTTGATCGGCTATGTAATTTGACTAATCACGATAAGGTTACCAGTTTGAATTGGATTGGGTCGGGTACTCATCTTGCCATTGGTACTTCCAAGGGGTTGGTTGAAATCTGGGATGCAACAAAGATAAAAAATGTAAGAACAATGTCAGGACATAACTTGCGTGTGAGTTCATTAGCATGGAACGAACACATTTTATCGAGTGGGTCTCGAGACCGAACGATTTTGAACCGAGATGTAAGAATTGAGAGTCCGTATGTCAACAAGTTTGAAAGCCACAAACAAGAAGTTTGTGGGTTGAAATGGAATGTTGAAGAAAACAAACTAGCTAGTGGTGGTAATGATAACAAATTATTTATTTGGGACGGGTTAAATGAAAAGCCGTTGCATGAATTTAGCGACCATACTGCGGCAGTTAAAGCCATAGCGTGGTCGCCTCACCAACGTGGTATTTTAGCATCTGGTGGAGGAACTGCTGATAAAACATTGAAGACGTGGAACACATTAACGGGTAATTTGGTTCACGACGTTAATACCGGATCACAAGTGTGTAATTTGGTGTGGTCAAAGAACTCCAACGAACTAGTATCTACTCATGGATATTCGAGAAATCAAATTATTGTGTGGAAGTACCCTTCCATGCAACAAATTGCCCAATTGACTGGACACACGTACCGGGTATTGTATTTGTCGTTATCGCCCGATGGTGAAACTATTGTCACGGGAGCAGGAGACGAGACCCTTCGATTCTGGAACGTTTTTGAAAAGAGCAAGCATAATGATCCTCCATCGTCGGTACTATTGGATGCATTTCTGCAATTAAGATAGATGAACAACAAACTTAATAGACCATACAAGTTTCACTGGATGGAACTTGGATTGTTGTATAGTTTTCATAGCACAATCAATGTAGTATAATAACTCAAATTAAAACGAAATCTTCATTCAAAACCACTCGCGGATCATTCTTGTTAATGTTTTTTGTTTCACAGAACTTGTCAAGATTTCCTAATCGTAACGAATACTCTTCTTCGTTATCTTTTACAATCAATTTCATATACTCCAAAGTCAACAAGATGTCTTCCTTTCTGAACCCAGTAATATCGGAAAGATCGTTTAAAGTGAAGCCATAGCCATTTTTCAAGGTGTGTGAAATGGTGTATGCTAGTTTGATCGACCAAAACTTGAAATAACAGATCTTTCCGTATGGTGATAACGGAAATTCTGGCCCACTTTTCATTTGTAGAGGAGTTCGTTTTGCTAGGGCATACAGAAACTCAATGAGAAGCCAACCCAAGTGCCTTCGTTGAAACGGAGGAAAAATACAAATGCACGCCAAATTATTATTGTTATCCCATGACAAAATCTCTTTAGAAAAGAACCCCATAGGTTTGAAGTTGGGACCATTTTTTTCATCAATGGAGTACACTATGTAGAAGTCAAAATGGTCTATATCGTAGTACACTGACTTATCGTCGAGGAATAACTTTCCAAATAATGCTAGATTCTGGCAGAACAACTGGGATTGGAACCCCCGGACTTGCCGTATGATGAACTTGTCTTCATCGTAGTATACTAATTTTCCAATAGTTGGTTTGGCAGTATTATGAACACAATTGGCGGTGTGGTTGACGAGTTCGGTTTTCGACGCCGTATACTTGAAGCAGTATTGACAAACATGGAGACAATCCAACCAGAAGTCGTCATTTGCCCTGGGTGATGACGTATTTGCTGTATGATGGAGAAGAAGGTGCTTTTGTGGGTGTTTCTTGGACGATTTTGGAAGCTGGCTCAATTTGTTGGAGAACTCGTAGCCCAAGTAGTCGTGATTCACGTCCAAAGTGTTGAAATACGCCGCATTCCCGTACCAAGTACTGAACTTGTAATTTCCCAATGTTACCCAGTTGATATTTCGCTTGTTTAGCACTCCCCAAAGGCTATTTTCTTCGGTGTTTTCAACCGTGGCATCTAATCTGGTCATTATATACACATAAAACACACAAATTCACTAACAGTCTCACAATTTATTCCATTTCAGCACCCTCCACTAAAATCTTCTACTGTGGAATTTTTACTTTTCGCGTAGTAATTTTCAGTACATAGACAATATATTGAATTGTTTGTCAAGTGTGGTATTGTCCAACGGGTTGTGCTTTTTGTAGTTTCAATTTCGTTACTCGATTGTTAATAACTTACTTGTGATATAATGCCTCCAAAAGGATGGAGAAAGAACGGGGATTCCCTGGCCCCAAATGCCGTTTCCAATTCTGATTTATCCTCCATTGATGATTTGTTATTCCCCCGGTCTACGATCCAGAAATTGGCAAAGCTGGTCATCTCTGACGAAAACGGTGATGGTAGTATGATACTTGCCAAGGACTCGTTGTTGGCGTTGCAACGTTCAGCCACTGTATTTGTTTCCCATATGCTATTTCATGCTCGTCAGATCTCTAAAGATGGTAATAGGAAGACTGTTAACGGGCAAGATATTTTGACTGCATTGGAAAGAGCAGAACTTGCGGGTTTCACTGCTCATGTGAAACAAAAATTGGCGAATTTCGAGACCGAAGTCGCCAATAAGAAGAAATCAAAGCTCGAATCGAACCAACAAAATGGCACTTCTGCACCCCCAGACGAAGATTCGCAACCTGTAAAGAAACTTAAAGCTGAGGATGGTTCCACTGTGGTCAATAATGCCGAGAATGATGAAGAAATCGAAGAGGTGGACGAAGTGGAACAAGAAGAAGTTGAGAAGGAAGAAGAACAAATCGAGGTTGACGAAGATGACGAACCAGAAAAAGTACCACCAAACCCAATTGAGGCTCTTGGGAACGAGGAAAAGGAATTAGAGGGTCTGGAAGCTCTAGAAGTTATCGATGTGGGTACTGAAGAAAGTGAAAATGAAAGTGATTAACGTAGGATTTGAGGTCTACTTATGGGTTATAAATATTAGGCAAATATGCTTGTGTTTTTTGTGATCTGATTGCGAACACTAGGTGATTTGTCGTATGTACTATAGATGTAAATGCAAGTGCCGTATCTGGAGGGAGCAATCCTAGGGTAATCTTTATTACAGATGTATGCAGCTGTTGAAGAAAGGGTAGCCACATTCGGCCCCAATCAAAAGGTATACGAGAATGGTGAATGTTCCCGCAACGAGTAACGAGAATTTTGCTTTGCTCAACCACATATTTCGCTTGATTTGTTGGGCCCGTTTCTGAAACACGTTAGAAGAGGACGTCAATCGGTCGGTTTGGTCGACCAACAAGTCGATCTTGTCACCTCTCTGTAGCACCTTGTTGATGTTTTCCAACATCAACTCTCGTACGTCGTCTACTTCTTCGCTGGCTAGCACTAATTGGTTGGGGGTAATTCTAGGAATGTTGGAGTCCTCGTCCGAAACCGCACCATACGAATATGCTGACAGGTGTGATGTGTAGTTCATTTCCTCGAATTTTATAATTTGGTTCATGTAAAGCTTGAATTCTCCCATCTTTAACTTTGATTGTTCTGAAGACACATTCTGGCGAAAGTCAATAAACTTGTCGATTATCTTCTTCAACACCGTTAAAACCAACGTTTTGTTGACTCCGGAATGACAAATCGCCAACGCATTGATCAAATCGCTGCTTCCGTCGCCATTTATTTTGACATTTTTCATGAAATATATCACCAATTGAGATCCAATTGTAGTGTTGATGGATGACACCAGAATCGATCCCACCAACGTTCGTGACGCATTGATTGATCCCAATTCCTGGCTTATTATCTCGGAACAGTTTAGATTGTTCACCAAATGGACCAATTGTGGGTTTTCATAAGTGTATAATGTGGTGGAATTAAGTGTTAACGTGGTATGGATCACTAGAAATGTTAGTAACCAATGTTGGAAAAAAAGTGTCGGCTGTGGAATTTCAAGGTTAAACTCAACATACAATGATTGTACAAGTCGGAATTGCCCATGTTTTCCGGGTTGTATAGTTGCTCTCTACAGAAAAGAAGTGATGGTTTTAGAACTTGCTGCTTTATGGGGAACCTGTTGATTTGGTCATGTGATGGGTCATGTGATCCAATGAACGGTTTTTTGTCACCTGATTACTCACGTGATGTATGTCTCTCATCTACCTCATCGCGATTCAAAGTTGCAAAACTGGAAGCCTGCAACAACACTGGCCGGCGATGGGAAAGTATAGGAAGAGGTTCAATGAGAAGGCGCGGGCAGGAATGCTTGCGAAACAGGCGGCGTTGAAACGTGCGCGAAACAAGCAGTTTCTGCGTCACGAAGCCGATGATGCTGTTGATGATGTCCCCGTACCAGTAGTTGATAATGGAGATCAGGATGTCAACGCTGAGATTCTTAAACCGATGACAGAGCAAGAGAAACAAGAACGGAAACGGAAAATGGAGCAGGAGTTGTTTTCGGAAAATAGCAAAGACACCAAGATGTCCCGAGCTAAAAAGAAGAGACTAGACAAGTATATTGAGCATCAATTGAAGCGGGAAGAGAAGAAGGTGTTGCTTGAGAAATTGGGTAACACAAAAGTGGATACTTCGATATATGCCCCATCTAAGTTATTGGGGTCTGGGAAGCAGACTAGGAAAGAACAGATGATTGAGGCATTGGAGCTTGAAAGACAAGGAAGAGGTGACGAACATACCAAGGAGATTTTATACGAAGAAAGAGAGGTGAAAGAATGGCCTAGTGATGAAGAGAAAGTGTCAGGGGATAGATATGAGTCTGAAAATGATGATTCTAACGATGATGATGATGATGATATGGCAAAGTATGGTGATGATGATATGGCTAATTATGGTGAGGATACTCCAAAATCGTCATTTGTGGACAATCGACCAGCGAAGTTTGGAGGGTCTGGTATAGGATTTGGATTTGCCAATATTAAAAAGGTTGAAAAGAAACCGAAGCCCACAAAGAAGTACAGCTGGAGGTTGAGAGTGGAGAAAGAGGAGAAGAAGAAGTTGAAGCAGGAAGAGGAGAATGATTTTCTTTCGTCCGAAAATGAAGATGACGATGACGAGGATAAGGACGACGAAGTAGATGAAGAAGACGAAGTAGATGAAGAAGACGAAGATGATCAAGACGAAGATGAAGGAGAAAATGGTGAAGAAGGCGATCTGGAAGATAATGAAGATAGTTCAGATGAAGACGAAGACGAAGACGAGGATGATGATAGTGACGAGGAGTCGGAAGATGACAGCGATATGCCTAGATTGTTACAGAGTAAGCCAAAGCATTCCAACAAAGCAGAAGCATTCAAGCAATGGGCAGAACAGCAAGTACGTAAACTCGAAGGTAGAGAAAACGAAATTGCTATGCCTGAAGTGTCAGAAGAAATCAAACAAAAATACTCGAAACAAACATTACGTGAAGAAGACATTGACCACTCTTCAGATGAAGAAGGGTACATTCCAATCAACAAGTCATTACAAAGAGAAGCATTCTATGTTAATGTGGAACGTTCTGATGAAATTCAAAAGCTGAGGATGAGTTTACCTGTTTTTGGTGAAGAACACAAGATTATGGAAGCAATTCATCACCATGATTGTGTTGTTATTTGTGGTGAGACTGGTTCTGGTAAAACCACCCAAGTTCCACAATTTCTTTATGAATCTGGGTTTGGAAATTGTAAGCATGATTTATATCCTGGGATGATTGGAATAACACAACCAAGAAGAGTTGCTGCTGTTTCTATGGCTCAAAGAGTCGGTAATGAGTTGGGTAACCACGGTAAAAGAGTGGGCCATCAAATTAGATTTGATTCTACAATTAAGGATGAAGGAACAGAAAACGGTACGGCAATGAAGTTCATGACCGATGGGGTTTTGTTACGAGAAATGATGTCAGATTTCATGCTTAACAAGTATTCTTCTATTATAATTGATGAAGCTCATGAAAGAAATATAAATACTGATATTTTGATTGGGATGTTAAGCAGAGTCTTAAAACTTAGAAGACAATATCATATCAAAGACCCTAAGAAATATAAACCTTTAAAACTCATCATTATGTCTGCGACTTTAAGAGTTTCTGATTTTTCCGATAACAAGCAATTGTTCAAAACCCCACCACCAATCATAAAAGTCGATGCTAGACAATATCCTGTAAGTGTTCATTTTAATCGTCGGACCAACTTTGAATATTTGGAAGAAGCATTCAAAAAAGCTTGTAAAATTCATAGAAAGCTTCCACCTGGTGGGATTTTAATTTTCTTGACTGGTCAAAACGAAATCACACAAACAGTCAAACGATTAAGAGCTGAATTCCCATTTAAAAAGGGAAAATCAAAGAAAGACAATGTTGTTTACACTGATAATTCAGAATGTACTGTTCGACTTAATAAAAATACCGACGCAGAGGCTGAAGATGTTGATTTCAGTGTTGAGGTAAGTGAAATACCAGAAGAAGACGATTATCACTCCTCTGAAGACGATGAGGAAGAAGAAGGATTTGAAGAAACTTTGGAAGAACATCAATCCGAGAATGATCCATTATACGTTTTACCTCTTTATTCCTTATTGCCTACAAAGGAGCAAATGAAGGTATTTGAAGAACCTCCAGCTGGAAGCAGAATGTGTATTGTAGCCACCAACGTTGCTGAAACTTCTTTGACTATCCCAGGAATTCGATACGTTGTGGATTGTGGTCGTTCCAAGGAACGTAAATACAACGAGGAAAATGGAGTTCAGTCTTTCGAAGTGGATTGGATTTCCAAAGCATCAGCTGATCAAAGATCTGGTAGAGCTGGTAGAACTGGACCTGGTCATTGTTACAGATTGTTCTCTTCGGCAATTTATGAAGAGTATTTCCCTCAGTTCAGTAAACCAGAAATTTTACGAATGCCATTCGAAAGCATTGTTTTATCGATGAAATCAATGGGTATTGACAACATCATCAATTTCCCCTTCCCAACTGCTCCTGATAGATTGTCTCTTAAAAAGGCAGAAAAGCTTTTAACCATTCTTGGAGCTTTAGGTAATGATACCAAGCAAATCACAGAATTGGGTAAGACAATGTCACTTTTCCCCTTGAGTCCAAGGTTTGCAAAAATTCTCATTATTGGAAACCAATTAGAGTGTTTGCCATACATTGTTGCTATAGTATCGGCGATGTCAGTTGGTGATCCATTTTTGACGGAAATGGAGCTTGGGCTCCAGAAGCAAATTAACAATAATGAAGAAGACGAGGAGGAAGAAACCCATAACGAAATGGAAGCAAAGCGTCAATTGAGGCAAAAGTTTTATCAATCTCGAGCCATGTTTTCCAAGTTGGACCCTTCAAGTGATGTATTGATGCTCTTATCTGCTGTATGTGCTTACGACCACGTACCACAAGACAAGCGTGAAAAATTCATCAAGGACAACTTCTTGAGACGGAAAATTATGGATGAAATAGAAAAGTTGAGGAAGCAAGTGCAACATATCGTTCAGGTCAATACTGGAACCGATTCCATTGCCCAAACTCAAAACTCCAAGCTTAAGCTTGGAGTGCCCAATAAGCAGCAAATATCCGCATTGAAACAGATGGTAGCGTCAGGATTTATTGATCAGGTGTCGATCAGAGGAGATTTGGTTTCCTCAGATGTCCAATTGGCAAATAAGACTAGTGTTATCAACATTCCTTATGCTCCAGTTTTCCCCATCGACAACAACGGCGATGGGTTTGTGTACATTCATCCAAGCTCGTTGATGTGTAGCAGTGGTAACAAACCAGGACTGTACATCATCTACCAGGCATTGTCTACTGGTAGTAACCAAAGAGACGGAAAGCCTACCAAGATCAGAATGAAGCCATTAGGTGAGATTTCTGGTAAACAATTGGCCAACATCTCGAAAAACACCCCATTACTTACGTATTCCAAGCCTTTAGGACATCCATACGCCCCCAAGAACTTGACTCCAACCAAGAGAGAGTGCTATGTTGTCCCCAGATTTGGGGCTGCCATTGGTTCTGGAGGAGTAGGATGGGATTTACCGGCTATTAAAGTTATTCAAATAAAGAAAAATGGTACATGGGTAATTCAATAGTTGCAGATTATAAATCACGCATCAAAATCTACGGTTGCCATAATGTTTATTGTGGTAATCATGGATTCAATAATTTTCATAGTTTCTTGTATAGTATAAATCTCACAGTATAGAAAAACTGAGATGAGGTGTAGTGTTTACATTATTTATTGTACTTCATTTTCTCCATTGGCACGATAGCGATGGCCACCCTGAAGGATAAGCCAGTGGAGTCTAGTCAACTCGATCGGCTGGAGCCACTTATACCGTCGACGGTATTAGATGAGGCTTCTCAACGGCTATTTTTGATCTCGTTATTTTTGTTGATCCAGAGCTGGAAGTTGTACGATGTGATATTGATCAGATCAGACTCCAGTTTCGACGGGATCGAGCTAACTTCTCTAAATCGATTGAGTTTCGTTGTGAAATACGCGATTATTGCTGGACTTTTTGTGTGGATTTTACCAATTCTTAACATTCAATATCTTCGATTCTCGGCATTGAAAACGTTACTTTTGACGTTGGGGTTGAATGCGGCAACCTTCTTCCTTGTTAGTAATGCCACAGCACCATTTTTGTCCACGGTGGTATTGCCAGTTTACAACCAAATTTTCCAACATCGTGAATTGACTATTGGGGGAGAATCAGTCAACACAAACAATTTGATTGACATAAATAGCCATTTCAAAGGTAAATTGACAATCAACTACTTGCCAGATTCATCAGCCAAATTTAATCCGTTTCATTTTGATGGCATTTGTTTGGAAAATCTGGTCTTGCAAATGCCTATTGAGTTCAATACGTCAACAAAGATTGGCCACTTGCAACTTCAACATATCAATGACCAAAATCAAGTTAACTACATTGATTATTCCGGGTATAAATTAAACCGTTTAATCCGTAGGGACTATTCCCACTTGTCAAAATATAAGGAATATTCAACCAACCAAAACATTTTCTACATGGAAGTTCCAATAAAAGATCCTG
>ERZ778017.3107-NODE-3107-length-12235-cov-5.699015_pt1 | contig 12235 bp, 11 predicted proteins | sample MGYA00375747_ERZ778017 | MGnify/ENA primary metagenome ERZ778017 (study PRJEB29350, sample SAMN05509838) | bioreactor metagenome | biome: bioreactor; material: wastewater | place: South Africa: University of Cape Town | collected 2014-03-17 ... | reverse complement strand
GCGGCGGTCTTGTCTGTGCTTGAAGCTGCATCCCAATCGGACCAGCCGCGAGGTTCCGCGTATGCGTCGGCTTCCGCCTCTGTAACCGCCAGATCGACATAGGACAGTGGCATAGGTCATTCCGCCCAATCACATGAGATAACGCCGCAGCGGCGGCACATTGCGCCCTTCGGGGTCAGCCAGAACAGCGTTTCGCCGCAATTGCATCGCCACGAATATTCCGGCTCGACTGCATGTTTCGCAGCGCCCCAGAACCGATGACAGTTCGGGCATTCGCAGTGAGTTGCGCCGACCGGAGCAACACCGGCCCATTCATGATGGCAGGCGCCGCACACAAAGGTGCCGGCCATATGCGGCCCGTCGCCTTCGCTGCCCTTTCCGGGTCGAAGGCTGATGATGTTGCTCACTCGGTAGCTGCCTTCGCCGCATCGGCATTGAGCGCATTGAACTGCTCAACCAGTTTTGCACGCCCAAGCAGGTGGTGCGGCTTCTGGCCGGTTGCGGTTTCGATGGCGGCGCGAAGCTCGTCATCGCTCAATCCGTCGCCGCTGTCGGTGCCGAGCTCAATCTTTCCGGTCCCAGCCTGTGCAGCCACGGCGGCCGCGATTTCCTCGGAAGTGCTCCGAGAGGCATAGCCTTGCGGCGGATACCCCGTGGCTGGATAGCCGGCGGCGACATACTGCTCGATGGTCGGGCCATCATTGCGCAACGTCTCTTCGGTACGCTTCGCATCAGCAGGCGCAAAGGCGATATCGACCACCTTGTAGCCCTTGGCGTTCAGTTCGCGCTTTCGCTCGACCGAAACCGGGTGCGGTTCATAGGCGATTTTGTCGAGAACGATCTTGCTCATTCTGGTGCTCTCCAGAGTTGGGGCGGGCACATCGGCATCGGTAGAGCCGGCGGCCAGCCATTCGGTTGTTGGGTTTCCAAAGAAGTGCGCGGTCCATCCGCTCATGGATCTGATACGGGCACGGTATTCAGGCCGCAGTCCCTCCCATATCGTCCGGTAGCCGCCCGCCGCTTCCCATTGCCCCGTGTCAAAGAAGTGGGCGCTACGGGACAGCGGAATGCCCGCCAGCACCGCCCTGTCGGCTCCGAGGTCGATCAGCGCGGCCTTTGCGGCGAACAGCCCGGACGAGCCGCTATCGCCCTGCCCCGGAAACCGGAACTCGACCAACTCGGTCCACTCCGGCGGGTAGTCGCCATGGACGAGGTATCGGGCCGCGTCGGCATAGCCGTTCGCGCGCCGTTGTTCCCGCCAAGCAGCCAGCTTTTCGGGATGGAGGGTCACCCACGCATCGAGCCGGCCAGGCCAGATCGCACCGACGTCATTGCAGGCGACCACGTAGTCGAATGTGGCTAGCCCCTGCGCTGCCTCCCATTCATTCTGGACGCCATCCGCACCGCCCAGGCAGAGAGCAACTTTCGAGTCTCGCCAGTGCGTTACGATCCAGTCGTCATCCAACTGGTGAGGCTTCCGGTCACCATGGAAATAGACGATCCGGGCATCCCCAAGTCCCTCCGGTTCAACGTGGCCCTTGTAGGACACAACGTGCCCCGGAAAGATGTCATCAATGAAGACATGCGGGTATCTGCGCACATGCTCCATATCGTTTGCGCCGTCGTGCTCGGCCGCTATCCGCGCCATGCCAGCCGGGACCAGCGCAACGCCGTTGCATGCCTGCTCGGGTTGGTACGGATCGCGCGGCAGTGCGTATTGCCTGCCTGACAAGACGTAATCGGCCAGATGGTCAATGTTGCCCGTCACGACCGTATCGAGGCCGCACAGGATCATCGGCTGATTCAGTTCATAGGGCCGGATGCAATCTGCGTACCCGTCTTGCCCAAGCCCCGGAATGACAACCTGCTCGATATCAACCGGCAAGTTGCGTTGCCGATCGGTATAAAGCACCTTGCGGAAGTCGATCGACAGGTTGCGCGAGAAGCCATTAAATAGCCTGCGCACCCATACCTCATCGTAGCACTGCGAAAACCTGAGCGACTTGGCGTTCGGCTCCCATAGGAGCGTCGCAACGACAAGGCCACTCACTGCGCAAACCTCATCCGCTTCTCTTGCCAGTCAACGGGCTTGGCCGAGACATACCCATTGCGGTGGTACACCATGCCGTCAGGCACGTTGCGCTCAACCACAGCGCCGGCAGCGACCACAGCGCCGTTCCCTATCCTGATGCCGGGAAGAACCACCGCGCCGGCACCTATCGTCGCGCCATCTTCAACCACTACAGCGAACCGTTCGTCGCTGCGCAGGAGATCGTCGCGATAGCCTTCCTTTGATGAAGCGGGCCATGTGTCGTTGCACAACACAACGTTCGGCCCGAGAAACACGTCATTACCGACCTTGAAGCCAGCTCCTGCCTTCACGCCACCTGAGACAATCACCCGATCGCCATAGATCGAGCCGTCCAGCATCGCGAAGGGCGACACACTGCAATCCCTGCCCATAACCGTTCCGCGCGTGATCGAGGCGAACTGCCAAACGCGGGTCCCCATCCCGAGGCTTACCGTGCCATCCACATGGGCGAGAGGATGAACCTGCATGGTGGAAGGGGCGACCGAAGCCGCCCCATATCCCTTACGCAAGGCCGATGGCCATGACGCCAGCCGAATGCTTGATGCTGGTCGCGACCTTGTCCCAGTTCGACCCCGTGGCGAGTTCACCATCGGTCGGCGACTTGCCGCCGTTCTGGGTATCCCAAGTGTAACCCTTGAGACCCAGGCCAAAACTGTAGTCCAGCTGCAGTGTGGTCTCGATGCGCTCCTTGCCGTTGCTCGTCTCGATGTTCGAGATGATGTCGCGGCTGTCGGTCACCGTCGCAGCATCAGCCACGAGAGACAGAACACGGCGCTTCGCCGGAGTGGCCGGTGACACAACCGGAGCGGTGTAGAGCGCCGGGGCATCGGTCACTACCGAAACGCGGCCCAGAATATCGACAACGCGGACGTTGCCGACCTGGAACAGCGTGTTCGTATTGGTGAGGTTGAGGCCGATGAAGTTGTGGTAGGCCACGCCATCCATCACCTGAGCGACGATCAGGCTGGAATGATCCCCGAACTTCGCGTGGCTTTCGTTGACCGCCAGATAGTCAACGCGCTTGGCGCCAGAGCCTGTCGATACGTCAACGGTCGTATCTGAGCCCTGATTGCCGATCGCCGCCACGAGGACAGCAACGGCGGTGTTGAGCTGGTCCTGCAGCAACGCCTCGGCGAAATTGCGGGACGCCACCTCGATGCCCTCAGCAGTCGGCTTGTTGAGCCAGGTCATCTGCGAAGGCTCGTAACGCACCGGGCCGAAGCCACCTGCGACCTTGACCGACGAGTGCTTGAGCTGCGTCAGGTCGGTCGGGCTGGCGGCCGCATTGGTTGCATAGCGGTCCACGCGACGACGAGCCGAATGGATGGCGGCGTAGAACGATTCCTGAAGGAAGTCGCCTTCGAAACCTTCTGTGGTCAGGCGGATTGCACCGCCCGAAGCCGCGTTGAACTTCTCCACCATCTGCGCCAGCGTCTCGATGGTCGCCGGCATGAAGTACTTGTTGAAGACCTGCATCTGAGAGAGAGACATGGGAATTTCCTTTCGTGATGTCTCGGGAGGATTGTCAAATTTGAGGCATCCCGCCTCGGTCATGCCGCTTCTCGTCCCGAGACAGCAGCGAATGGTTGCGACCTATTTTTCGAGGTCAGGAAATTTTGCGGCAATCGCGGCGGCGCGCTCTTCACGAGTGCCCCCGAAATCACCTTTCTTTCCACCGCCAAAGCCGCCGCCATTGCCCGGCTGCTTGCCGGTGCCGGAATTGCCGGAAGCTTCGAAGGCGCGGCCGAAGGCCTCGGACTGGCGCATCTCGGCAACCAGCCCCTTGATATCCATCGGCGTGCCCTTGGAATCTGCGATCTTGGCGTTGCCGTCCTTGTCGATCACCTCGACCTGGAACTTGCCGTCGACTTCCTTGACGCGGGTGTGAGCCCGCACGTGCGGGAGCAGAAGCTCGACCGAACCCTTGGCCTCGGCCAGTGCCGACGTGGCGGCTGCGTCGATCAATAGCCCTTCAACCGTCTTGGTCAGGTGGCCAATGCGTTCGTCGCGGCTGGTGAGTTCGCCCGTGTGCTTCTCCAGAAGCTGGGTCTTGGCCGCTTCGAATTTCGAATTGGCGATCTTGTCGGCTTCCTTCGACGGATCGAGGTTGCCCCATTCCTCGACCTTCGCCAGAGCCTCCTTGGCCTTGGCCGGGTCGATATCCTTGAAGGCGGCGGTCAGGCGTTCCGCGTTCTCGCGCGCCGTCCGCTCTTTGCCGAGCGCCGTTTTCAGACCGGAAACGTCCTCAAGGGCGAAACCCTCGACCGTTTCCACATCGAGAATGAACTTCCCATCCTTCTCGACATACAGGGCCTTGGTCGCATCATCGATCCCGTCGAGTGACGCCAGAAGTGCTTTCAGTGCCATAGTGTATCCATCCCGGATATGTGCGCTTCCCGCGCGTTGAGACTGTCCAGCGGATCACCCGCTAGACTGGTCGGAAGTCAAAATGACGTGATCAGGCCGCTGGGGGCAGCGCCGCGGCACTTTCTTCATCGTCCGGCTCGCCCGGCATTTCCGCGAGGATCAGTTCCATGTCGGCTTCCTCATCATACTCAGGCGCCAGAATGTTGCGGCGCTTCGCCTCATTGATCGTGGCGGGGCGGGAAATCAGGCTTTCCTTCTTCATTTCGAGAACGACCTTCATTCCCTCTACGCTGTCCGTCTCGACGTCGAAGTCGGTGTAGACCGAAACCTCAGGTTGGCTGCTGTCCTTGAGCCACAGGCAGGTGTAGGCGAGCGCCTGCTCGAGGCAGTCCTTCAGGTTCAGCGCCCAGGCCTGGACCGCGCTGTTGCCCTTCTGGGCCGCAAAAGCCGTGGTGACTACGGTCAGGTTACCGGTCTGTGCGGTGAGCGGTTGGCGCCCGAGCTCGCGAAGCTGCTGTTCGGTCTTGTCGACTTCCTCGGCCAGGAACTTCAGGGACGATGCCGACGGCTCGATAAACTTCCACTCGCCATGCTCTCCACCATCGGTGTTCGGTGGGGCGTAGAGCACCACGGAAGGACCGATCGGCGCCATGATCGGATTGCCCTTCTCATCCAGCGGCGGCGTGATGCCGTTGCCGGTGAGCATCGGGAACGCGGTCAGTTCCTTGGCGCTCTTGAGGTTCGTCTCCTGTTGGAAATGCTCAACCTGTAGATAGGCTGCATCTTTCATGGGCGGCAGAACCTGCCACGAGCCTTCCTTCCGGCGACCGGTCAGAAACGGCACCAAGGCAATGATGCCGATGCTGATCGAACCTGCCTCGGCAATGGCCCACTGGCCGCCCTTGCCGGTTTCTTCCCAAACCTCGTAGCGGGCTGGCGCATAGACGTCGCCAACCTTGTCGCGGATGAGGATACGCACCCGCTCCTTGCTCTTTTCTTCAAAGCCCTCGCGGACTTTCGTCGGCTCGTAGATCACGGCATAGGTGAACTGCTCCTTGCCGGCGATCATCGCGCTCTCGACCCAGAGCATTCGAATGGCCGGGATGCGCACCCAATATGGCCGCGCGCCCATGGCCTTTTCATCTGCGACAGTGACGCCTGCCGGCACTGTTGTATGATCTACGAAAATCCAGTCGACTGCGCTGGCGATACCGTTGAAGAACAGGTCGCCGGCGAAGACATGGACGTGGTTACCGGAACCGTCGATATCTTCAGCCAGATTCTTCACCGCGCCTGATGCCGAGCCCTCGACCAGATCGACCTGCTTGGCGAACGGCTTTGAAGCAAGCCCCTCCACCAGGTCGCGAAAGATGTTGGTGAACTTGGCGTTCTTGCGCCGGTATTCGTAATTATCCGCCGTCTCGTTAGGGAACCTCGGCAGGTATTTCTCCCCAGCCTTGCGCATGGCGTCGGCGCCATCGAGGATCGTCTCGACCATCTGCCAGTACGGCAGCATGGCGTCATAATCGCCGCTGGTCGCGTTGGGCTTATCAGCCATTGATGATCCTGCCATAGGTTCCGAATACCGCCGCCGGCCGCGGCGTCTTCAATGCAAGTTCGTTCAGCGCGTCGGCGAAGGCGTCGACCTGATCGTCATGATGCGCGTTGGGGAACGAGCAGACCTCATCGAGGAAGTGTTCGTTCCACTTGCCTCGGACCAGTTTGACGTTGCCCGCCTCGACCTGGGCGGATGCTGGCCGCGCCCGCGTTGCCTTGTCGCCGGTCACGGCTTCGACCTTGACGGGGTAACCCGCCAGCAGTTTCACCTTGGTTCGGGCGTCGGACTTCCCCGCCGCGCCCGGATCCTGCGGCATCCTGATGATGACGTCCGCGCCGTCCTGGCTGGCCGTGTTCTTCAGGTTCTTCTCGACATCGCCGGGCGACCAGCGATCACGCACCACGTCCTCGACATAGAAGATGCCATCGAGGTGAGCCATGCGGAGCCCGACGGTCCAGTCAGGCTGCTTGCCCTTCTTCGGCGTCGATGCCGCGAAGTCCCAAGCCCTGCAACGCCGAGCACCGGCCGGGACTGCATCGACAATCTCAAAATCGCCGCGCTGGAACATGCCGCCGGATCGTGGCGCCGGCCGCTGCTGGAACTGGCCAGCCACGGCATAGGAGCCCATCGGCACCTTATCGCGATCGACAACGGCGCGAGGAAACCGCTCGGGAAAGAGCAGTTCGCCATCTTCCGTGCGAGGGTCGGCAAATCCGATCCCGGTAACGCATTTCCTTTCCGGCTCGAACTCCATCGGGAGCATCAGGTGCTCGTAGCCGAGCCCGAGCTTGATAATCTGGCCAGATACGTCTTCCTCATGCAAACGCTGCATGATGACGATGATCGCCGAGGTCTTCGGGTCGTTCAGGCGCGTCGGGACCGATTCCCGAAATATTCGCGTCGTGTTGAGACGTTCTGCCTCGCTCTCCGCCGTTTCCGTCGAGTGCGGATCGTCGATGATGACGCGATCACCACGGCCGCCTGTCAGGCTGGCGAACGGCACACCCTCACGGAAGCCCGTCTTCGTATTCGAGAACGACGCTTCACCAGCCCTGACCAGATCAACCTCGGGCCACAGCGACCGATACCAGTCCGACTGGACTAGATCGCGCATGCGCCGGCTGTCGCGCTTGACATATTTCTCCGTGTAGGAGCTTGTCAGATATCGCAGCGAGGTCCGACCTTTCGGTCCCCATTCCCACGCCGGCCACAAGACCGAGGTCAGCAGCGACTTCATGGTGCCTGGCGGCACATTAATCAGGAGGCGATTGATCAGCCCGTCGGTCACAGCCTCGAGATGCTCGGCAATGGCATCGAGGTGCCAGCCATGAATGTAGGTCGAGTTCGGCTCGACGACGTGCCAGGCTTCGCGGACGAAGCCGGACAGCGTCTGACATCGTGCGCGGATGCGCTCCGCATCATGGAGAACGCGAAGGCGCTCAGCTTCAGCCTGCCGCCTCGCCCTCTCCGCCCGCACCTCCGCCAGTGACGGCAAGCGGACCGAGGATCGATTCGAGACGGTCGAGTTCATCATCGCTCAGCTTCGAAAGGTCGTATGTGCCGACGTGTCCTGAATGGCGATGCTCCTGCCGATCCCCGTATTTCTTCGGGTCCATCTTCGACATAAGCCACCGGCGCGTATCGACACGGAGCTTCGCCCGGTTCGTGTCAGCCTTCGAATTATCGGCGATGTCAACGATCTCTTCCGACCAGGCGACGACGCGATCGGCCTGCGCGCGCGCATAGTTCTCCGAGAACTCTTTATGGCGCGCGATCCATAGGAACACCGTCGACATCGCTGGCATTCCGTTGAGCGCACACACCTTCTTCAGCGACTTGCCCGACGCGATTTCTTCGCAGATGCGTGCGGCGATCTCCTGCGTGTAGGTCGAAGGTCTGCCACCTTTCGATTTTGCAGCCACGAAAGAGATATCCCCTGATGTAGTGCTCTATACTGAGATGCCGCGCGCTGCGTGGCCGGTCGGCCTTGTGGCCGCCGGCCGTGTGCTCAGCGGTTCAAGGTCAGTGTTTACGCGCGCGAGGGTCGCGATATGCGTACCACGGGTTTTTCGTCAAAACCGGCGCGGCGGGATTTGTCCGGGTTTTGTCCGGGGAATTTCCGGTGTTTGTCCGGTTCTTTTCCCTTGACAGGTTTTGGTTGCCTAGCCGGATTCGGCCAATTTCTTGCGCCGAACCTCCTCGCGCTGACGACGCCGGGCGTTCTGCTTTTCAGCCCACGTAAACTCGGATCGGGGCACGTTTGCTTCGGCAGGAGACCTTGCATCCATGGTGGCCCAGTTTTCGAGGCCTTCGATCTCGCCCGCATCTTTTGCGATTGTGGTTGAAACATCGCCGAAATCCCGGTCAATCGGCAAGCCCCCGGGCAAGCCGGAAATGTCATTCAAAACGCCGCTACTGCGAATAGAGAGGAATATTTTCTCCAAAGCTCGGTTTTTCCGCTTCAACCCGGTGGTCTGGCTGATGCCCTCGATGTGTTTGCACCAGCGGCGGAAGGCCTTGCCTCCGGCTTTCGAGCGTAGCCAGCCGACCAAGGCGCGGCGCTCTTTTTCATCATCGATGAGCATGATCCAGCCGTGAACGGTTTGGGCGCGGGATATCTCCGCCGGGGACGGATCACGGTCATATTGCTCCCAGAACGCCAGCCGAAACGCCGCATATGGGTCGCCGTCATCACGATCAAGCTGGCATTTCTTGTCGCCGGGCACCTTGCCCCAGCCCGCCATGTCCTGAAAATCATGGGCATAGGCGAACTGCTGAGCGCGAAGTCTGGCCGGCCCGATATGCTCGTGCGTCTCCCGATCGAGCCGCACGGCGTCAATGAGCAGGTCTTTGACCGTCCTGATATTCATTTCCGCCTCAGGTCGTCGAAGAGGTTCAACTGATCGGCGAATGGCCCGAACCGCCGATAGATGCGCTCGTAAATCATACCACCAAGGGCGGCGCGCTGCGAAACATGGCCGCGAAGCTCTTGGCTGACAAACTGGAGGTCGCCGGCCGGCATGGCGTCCCATAGCTCCAACCACTCGCCGGCACGCTCGTCTATAATCGACTGGCACTTCCGCACCATGTCCGAGGCCATCCATAGGCCGATCTCGTCGAGAAGGATCTTGTTGTTGGCGGTTTCCACCAAGGTGGTGAGCACCAGACGAAGGTGATCCTCGCCAAACTTGCGCCAGATGCGGTCGATGGTGGCGACCGCGCGCGTTTCGCCGGGACCCGGATAGCGCTGCTTCGACACGATCCGAATGCTGAACTCGTCGCACATGCGCTGGACGTGTTCGGGGATGTCGCTCATAGCGGTATCTCGTCGCTATCGAGCACTTCTGCCATGCCGGCCGAAAGGGGCGCGGCGGGATTTGTCTGGGAAATGTCCGGAGTTTGTCCAGAGTTTGTCCGCTCGCGCATATTTTCAGGGAAAGTGTGCGGGAAGCCCCTGATCGGCTTCCCGTTCCACCAAACGAAGGCCGTCCGATCCCCTGTTCGCTTGTACCCGATGACCCCGCTTTTGATCAGGAAGCGAGTGTTGCGCTCGAAGGCTTTGCGGATTTTCTCCCGCGCGGTGGATTTGTCGTCGGCACTCGCGTCCAACTCGACCGCTACGTCGAGGAAATAGCTGAAGTCTACCACATGCTTGCCGATCGCCTCGGCCGGGCCGTCCGCCTCCGATGCGACGAACTTGCCGTATTTGCCGATCGCCTTGAACATTGGGATCAGGAGCGCTTCTTCGGACGGGCGAACCTCAAAGCCGAACCGTTCCTTTTCGGCCTTCAGCTTTTCCTTCTCGGTGACGGTCAGCACCACGCAAGATGTGATATCTCGACCGGTCTTCTCATTGTGACCGACCTCGACCGAGGCAAGCGTGAACCTGACCTCGAGCCCGTCCTCGTCATCCTTCTGCTTGCGCAGGAGAGCCGTCCTGATCTTGGTGTTTTCGTCGCAGGTGACCTGGATCACCGTATCGACGTTGGCATGGATGGAGGTATGACCGCGCAGCTTCTTACCGTCGGCGTTCATGTGATGGACCAGGCAGACGTGGACGCCACATTCTTCTTCTATGCGCGCGATATTGGCGAGAACGTAGCCCATGTCCTTGCCCGAGTTTTCGTCGGCGCCGGTGGTGGCCGTCGCCAAGGTGTCGATGAACACGACACGAAGCGGCACCGTCATGGTGAGGCGCGCTTGCTTGATCGCGTCGATGAGGCGATCGGTATCGCCATCGCGGCTGAAGAGATCGACCTTGGCCGGCAGGACAACGATGGGAAGGTCATGTGCATTGTCGACGCCGAAGTGCTTCACATAGGCACGCTGGCGCTTCTTCATGCCAAGACCGCCCTCGCCCGCCTGATAGATGACCCCGCCCTGCTCGACGTGACGGCCGAAGAACTCGACGCCTCGAGCGATGCAATATGCGGCGTGGAGCGCGAGGAACGATTTGCCGGATCCTGATGGCCCGCCCATGACCGAGCGGCCGCGCGTAGCGAGCCATCCGTCGATCAGGTAATCGAGTTGGAGGCCACCACCCTCGATCTCGTCGTGATAGTAAGCGCCGAAAGCCCGCGTGCGCTCCGGGTGCCAGGGCTTGGCCTTGCCCGAGAGAAGTCGGAACTTCTCGGCGTCGGCGCCGGTCGCCTCCTTCCAGTCCGTGACATCGGACTTTTCGGGGGCATCTTCCCAATGCGCGGCGATATCGAGCACGCGCACGGACTTCGCCTTGCCGAACAGGCCGGCGCCACAGAGTTGAGCACGGGACCGGCCGGGCTCGTCATTGTCGGGAAGGATGACGACATCGGCGCCGGCGAGGTCATCATCGAATGAATCGGTCCAGTATTTGGCGCCGCCGGCGTTCGTGGTGGCGACACAACCCCAGCCGCGCACGGTCTCGACGTCTTTCTCGCCTTCGCAGAGATAGACCGGCCGGCCGTCTGCCTTAGCCTTCAGGACCTCGTCGCGGTGGTAGAGCCAGCGAACTGCATCCTCGAAGGTCTCTTCGGCCTGATAGTGTTTTCCCTCCTTGGCCTTGAACCAGTCGCCGGACTTCACCTGTCCGTAAGTGCCGCCCTGCAATCCCCATATCCAGCCCTTGCCGGCCGGATGCTTGCGGCGCTGCATATATCGACGCGGTGCCGTCTTCGCGAATTTCAGAACCTCATACGCGAGCCGGCCCCGATCATCGAAATATTCGAAGGTGGCGACGGGCCAATCGTCCAAGAAGCCGGCGAATTTGCCCTGCGGCGAGGAACCGTTGGCGGCGCCGTTCGGCCGTTCCTTCCGTTCAAGGAAGCCCTCGTCCTGCAACCATTCGACCGCCTCGGCCTTGTTGTACCCGCGAAATGAGGTGAGCAGGTCGAGCACGCCGCCGCCCGTCTGGTCTTCGTGATCTGCCCATACGTTCTTGGTGCAGTCGACCGAAACGCTGCCGTTCTTTCCCCATCGCCATTCGCGACCAGGTGACGACAGTGCCTTGTTCGGCTCGCCAAGGAACTCGGGCAATACCTTGAGCGCAACCGGCTCAATGCTGACGTGAAAATCGTCGCTCATACTGAGGCGGAAGCCTCCTGAAAGCGACGTTGATTGACAGACTGCTCCTGCCGACTAGCCCAACGGCAGTTCAATGGCTCGTAGTTTCCGTCCGGATCTTCCCGGTCAAGAGTGGCTTCCGGGTACGGTTTTGGCCCCATGTCTTCGAAGAAGCAGGTGAATGGGTGTTGGCCACCTTCGCCATACAGCCAGCGAGCGCAGATCGAGACACCCCGGCCACCATAGTAAGAGTAGCTTGTATCCTTCGGATTCAGGCACCGTTGCCGCATCGCCACCCAGCTTCGATGCTCCGGCGTCTTATTCATTCCGTGCCGAGTGGCATATTCGGCGACGCCTTCCGCCCGCAGGCACCCGCAACTGGTGGTTTTTCCCAGCCGCAAGAGTTGGCTGGCAACGATATGCGTGTTCCCGCAGTCACATTGGCATAGCCAGAGCACATTGCTTTTCGCTCGGCGCGGAGAACGAGCAACAACTACGAGGCGGCCAAACCGTTGATCATGGAGGTCGATTATTGCGCTCATCGCCGCACCACCTCAACCGGCTTCCTGCCCTTGCCGGGGAACACCTTGCCGAACAATTCTTCAGCCTGCGACCGCTCGGCGCTCACCGTCTCGCCGTCGCGTAAGATTCCATCGCCAAAATGGTGACGGGTCATCGCC
>ERZ778017.3105-NODE-3105-length-12240-cov-5.594091_pt1 | contig 12240 bp, 8 predicted proteins | sample MGYA00375747_ERZ778017 | MGnify/ENA primary metagenome ERZ778017 (study PRJEB29350, sample SAMN05509838) | bioreactor metagenome | biome: bioreactor; material: wastewater | place: South Africa: University of Cape Town | collected 2014-03-17 ... | reverse complement strand
CGGCAGAAACTCGTTAAGCCCGCGCGGGACGCAGCGGGACGCGGTGGCGGACCTTATATAATGCAGCGTTCTCCGCTTCTGCCGACCGCCATGTCCAGCACCGCACAGCTGCATTCCCTGCTCGCCCAGCGCATTCTCGTCCTCGACGGCGCGATGGGGACGATGATCCAGTCCTACAAGCTCGGCGAGGCGGATTATCGCGGCGAACGCTTCGCCGACTTCCCGCACGACCTGAAGGGCAACAACGACCTGCTGTGCCTGACCCAGCCTGCGATCATCAAGGAAATCCACACCAAGTATCTGGCCGCCGGCGCCGACATTCTCGAAACCAACAGCTTCAACGCCACCTCGATTTCCATGGCGGACTACCACATGGAGCATCTGGTGCCGGAGCTCAACTTCGCCGCCGCACGCCTTGCACGCGAGGCGGCCGACGAGGCGACCGCGGCCAACCCCGCCAAGCCGCGCTTCGTCGCCGGCGTGCTCGGCCCGACCTCGCGCACCGCCACCATCTCGCCGGACGTCAACGACCCCGGCTACCGCAACGTGAGCTTCGACCAGCTGCGCGCGGCCTATCTGGAAGCGGTCGACGGCCTGGTGAAGGGCGGCGCCGACATCCTGATGGTCGAGACGATTTTCGACACGCTCAACGCCAAGGCGGCGCTGTTTGCCATCGAGGAATACTTCGAGGCGAACAGCGTGCGGTTGCCGGTGATGATTTCCGGCACCATCACCGACGCCTCCGGCCGCACCCTGTCGGGCCAGACCGGCGAGGCATTCTGGAACTCGGTGCGCCACGCCCGGCCTTTATCCATCGGGCTGAACTGCGCGCTCGGCCCCGACCTCCTGCGCCAGTACGTCGAGGAGCTCTCCAGCAAGGCCGACGTGTTCGTCTCGGCCCACCCCAACGCCGGCCTGCCGAATGCCTTCGGCGAGTACGACATGGGTGGCGACGAGATGGCGGTGCACATCGGCGAATGGGCGCGCTCGGGGCTCCTGAACATCGTCGGCGGCTGCTGCGGCACCTCGCCCGCGCACATCGCCGCCATCGCGAAAGCGGTCGAAGGCGTCGCCCCGCGCAAGCCGCCCAAGCTTGCGCCGGCGATGCGACTGTCCGGACTGGAGCCGTTCAACGTCGGCCGCGACAGTCTCTTCGTCAACGTCGGCGAGCGCACCAACGTCACCGGCTCGAAAGCGTTTGCCCGGATGATCATCGAGGGCCGCTACGACGACGCCCTGTCGGTGGCACGCCAGCAGGTGGAAAACGGCGCGGGTGCCGATCATGCTCGACTCGTCGAAGTGGAGCGTCATCGAAGCCGGCCTCAAATGCATCCAGGGCAAGGGCATCGTCAATTCCATCTCGATGAAGGAAGGCGAGGCCGAATTCATCGAACGCGCGAAACTGTGCCGGCGCTACGGCGCGGCGGTGATCGTGATGGCCTTCGACGAAGCCGGCCAAGCCGACACCTACGCGCGCAAGACCGAGATCTGCGCGCGTGCTTATAAATTGCTGACCGAAACGGTCGGTTTCCCGGCCGAGGACATCATCTTCGACCCCAACATCTTCGCGGTCGCCACCGGCATCGAGGAGCACGCCAACTACGCCGTCGACTTCATCGAGGCCACGCGCTGGATCAAGCAGAACCTGCCCGGCGCCAAGGTCAGCGGCGGCATCAGCAACGTCTCGTTCAGCTTCCGCGGCAACGACCCGGTGCGCGAGGCGATCCACACCGTCTTCCTCTACCACGCCATCCGCGCGGGCCTGGACATGGGCATCGTCAACGCCGGCATGATCGGCGTCTACGACGAGCTCGACCCGGAGCTGCGCGAGCGCGTCGAGGACGTGGTGCTCAACCGCCGCGCCGACGCCGCCGAGCGCCTGCTCGAAGTCGCCGAGCGCGCCAAGGGCGCGGCGCGCGACGAGAGCGCGCGCCTGGCCTGGCGCGCCGGCACGGTCGAGCAGCGCCTGACGCACGCGCTCGTGCACGGCATCACCGACTTCATCGTCGCCGACACCGAGGAGTGCTGGCGCGCCACCCAGGCCGGCGGCGGGCGCCCGCTGCACGTCATCGAAGGGCCGCTGATGGCGGGCATGGACGTCGTCGGCGACCTCTTCGGCCAGGGCAAGATGTTCCTGCCGCAGGTGGTGAAGAGCGCGCGCGTGATGAAGCAGGCGGTGGCGCACCTGCTGCCCTATATCGAGGCCGAGAAGCAGGCGCTGCGCGAGGCCGGCGGCGAGGTGCGCTCCAAGGGCCGCATCGTCGTCGCCACCGTCAAGGGCGACGTGCACGACATCGGCAAGAACATCGTCACCGTGGTCCTGCAGTGCAACAACTTCGAGGTCGTCAACATGGGCGTGATGGTTCCCTGCCAGGACATCCTCGCCAAGGCCCGGGACGAGGGCGCGGACCTCGTCGGCGTCTCCGGGCTGATCACGCCCAGCCTCGAGGAAATGCAGCACGTGGCCGCGGAGATGCAGCGCGACGACTGGTTCCGCCAGCGCAAGACGCCGCTGCTCATCGGCGGCGCGACGACCAGCCGCGTGCACACCGCGGTGAAGATCGCGCCGCACTACGAGGGGCCGGTGGTCTTCGTCCCCGACGCCTCGCGCAGCGTCGGCGTGTGCAGCGAGCTGCTCTCCGACGAGCGCGCCGCGGCCTTCATCGCCGAGGTGCAGGCCGATTACGCCCGCGTGCGCGAACTGCACGCGAACAAGAAGGCGACGCCACTGGTGACGATCGAAGCCGCGCGCGCCAACAAGACGCCGGTGGACTGGGCGGCCTACGTGCCGCCGCGGCCGAAGTTCATCGGCCGGCGCGAGTTCCGCAACCAGGACCTCGCCGAGCTCGCCGCCTGCATCGACTGGGGGCCCTTTTTCCAGACCTGGGACCTGGCGGGTCGATTCCCGGACATCCTGCAGGACGCGGTCGTCGGCGAGCAGGCGCGCCGCGTCTTCGAGGACGGCAGGCGCATGCTGCAGCGTCTGATCGAGGGTCGCTGGCTGCAGGCCAACGGCGTGATCGAGCTGCTGCCGGCGAACAGCGTCGACGACGACACCATCGAGGTCTACACCGACGACACGCGAAGCCAGGTGGCGCTGCGCTGGAACCCGCTGCGACTGCAGACGGTGCGCCCGGTGATCGAGGGCGTGCCGCGCCCCAATCGCAGCCTTGCCGACTGGATCGCGCCCAAGGGTGTGCGGCCCGACTACCTGGGGCTGTTCGCCGTCACCGCGGGGCTGGGTGCGCAGAAGAAGATCGAGCAGTTCCTTGCCGGGCACGACGACTACAGCGTCATCACGCTGAAGACGCTGGCCGACCGCCTGGCCGAGGCCTTCGCCGAGCGCCTGCACCAGCGCGTGCGCACCGAGTTCTGGGGCTACGCCGCCGACGAGGCGCTCAGCAACGAGCAACTCATCGCCGAGGCCTACAAGGGCATCCGCCCCGCGCCCGGCTACCCGGCGTGCCCGGACCACGGCATCAAGCGCGCGCTCTTCGACGTGCTGCGCGCCGAAGAGCTCGGCATCCACCTCACCGAAAGCATGGCGATGATGCCCGCGGCCAGCGTGAGCGGCTTCTACCTCGCGCATCCCGACGCGCGCTACTTCAACGTCGGCCGCATCGGCGAGGACCAGCTGCGTGACTTCGCGCGCCGCGAGGGCCTGAGCGAAGCGCAGGCGCGTCGCCGCCTGGCGCCCAGCCTCGGCTGAATCGGCTGAACCCGGCGCGCCTACGCCGCGAGCGCGCGCTGCAGCTGCAGCGCCTCGGCGACGTGGGTGACGGCGATGGCGGCGGCGCCGGCCAGGTCGGCGATGCTGCGCGCAACCTTGAGCGTGCGATGCAGGCGCCGGCCCGACCAGCCCAGGCGCTCGGCCGCGTTGCGCAGAAAGGCCTCGGTGCCCGGGTCGAGCGCGCAATGGCGGTCGATGCCGGAGGCCTCGAGCTCGGCATTGGGCAGACCCTGGCGTTGCAGCGCGCGCTCGCGCGCCGCGGCCACGCGCGCGGCGACCGCCGACGAGGGCTCGCCGTCGGGCAGGCGCAGCAGTTCGGCCGGGCGCACTGCCGGCATTTCGATGCGCAGGTCGATGCGATCGAGCAGCGGCCCGGAGATGCGGCCCTGGTAGCGCGCCACCTGCTCGGGCGTGCAGCGGCAGCTGCGGCCGGTGGCCGCCTGCGCGCCCAGCCAGCCGCAGGGGCAGGGATTCAGCGCCGCCACCAGCATGAAGCGCGCCGGGTACTGGGCCTGGTGGGCCGCGCGCGAGATCGTGATCTGGCCGGTCTCCAGTGGTTCGCGCAGGGCTTCGAGCGCCGCGCGCGGCATCTCCGGCAGTTCGTCGAGGAAGAGCACGCCGCCGTGGGCCAGCGAGATCTCGCCCGGCCGCGGCGGTGAGCCGCCGCCCACCAGCGCCACCGCGCTCGCCGAATGGTGCGGCGCGCGCAGCGGCCGGCGGCCGAAGCGCGCGGGGTCGAAGCCGCCCGGCAGCAGGCTGTGCACGGCGGCGCTGGCCAGCGCTTCGGTTTCGGTCATCGCCGGCAGCAAGCCGGGCAGGCGCTGCGCGAGCATCGACTTGCCGCTGCCCGGCGGCCCGGCCAGCAGCAGGCTGTGACCGCCGGCCGCGGCGATCTCGAGCGCGCGCTTGCCCTCGGCCTGGCCCTTGACGTCGCGCAGGTCCGGGCCCGGGCCTTCGGGCCCTGTGGCTGCGGGGCGCGGCGTCGGCAGCGGCACGGCGACGTCGGCCGACAGCAGCGACTGCACGACCTGCGCCAGATGCGTGGCCTGGCGGATCAGCAGCCCGGGGACCAGTGCCGCGGCCGTCGCGCTCTCCGTGGGCAGCACGAGCGTCCTGCCCTGGCCCTCGCGGCGCATCGCCAGCGCCAGCGCCAGCGCACCGCGCACCGGGCGCAGCGCGCCGCCCAGCGAGAGCTCGCCCGCGAACTCGTAGGGGGCGAGCGCGGCCGGATCGATGATCCCCTGCGCGGCCAGGATGCCCAGCGCGATCGGCAGGTCGAAGCGGCCGGAATCCTTGGGCAGGTCGGCAGGCGCCAGGTTGACGGTGATGCGCTTGTTGTGCGGGAAGCCGAAGCCGCTTTGCTGCAGGGCCGCGCGCACGCGTTCGCGCGACTCCTTGACCTCGATTTCGGCGAGGCCGACGAGCGTGAAGCTGGGCAGGCCATTGGCCAGCTGGACCTCGACCCGCACCGGCGGCGCGCTCAGCCCGTCGAGTGCGCGACTGGCGACGACGGCCAGCGACATGGCTTCTCCCTCGCCCCCTGCGAGCGGCCTGCGGACGCTCGCCTGTTCCTGGCCTTCATCCGTCCGACCGTCATCGCCTCGGTTGCGCACCGATCCGGTGCGGCCGAACCCCTTGGGCGACAGAGTGCACCAGCCAGGGGCGCATTGCGCCGCCAGGCCCACCAACAGGGGGCCGATTTCCCCAGTCCGGGTGTGGCACGAAAGCTGCAAGAGGGAGGTATCACATCAAGGAGAAGCGGCCATGAAGATGGTGACTGCGATCGTCAAGCCCTTCAAGCTCGACGAGGTGCGCGAGGCCCTTGGCGCCGTCGGCGTGCAGGGCATCACGGTGACCGAGGTGAAGGGCTTCGGGCGCCAGAAGGGCCACACCGAGCTCTACCGCGGGGCCGAGTACGTCGTCGACTTCCTGCCCAAGCTGAAGCTCGAGGTGGCCGTCGAGGAGGCGCTGCTGCCGCGCGTCATCGAGGCCATCGAGAGCGCCGCGCGCACCGGCCGCATCGGCGACGGCAAGGTTTTCGTCGCCGCGCTCGACGAGGTCGTGCGCATCCGCACCGGCGAGACCGGCAGGAGCGCGCTTTGAACAAGACCCTGCCGAAGACGGCCATGAAGACGCAGACGCGCGCGGCAATCCTCGCCCCGGGCCGAGAGGGCCTGGCGGTCCTGGCCGGTCTGGCGGCCCTGGGCTTCACGGCAGACGCCTGGGCCCAGGCGCCGGCGCTCGACTCCGGCGATACCGCCTGGATGCTGACTTCGACGCTGCTCGTGATCCTGATGACGATCCCGGGGCTGGCGCTGTTCTACGGCGGGCTGGCGCGCGGCAAGAACATGCTGTCGGTGCTGATGCACGTGTTCACGCTCTTCGCGCTCGTCAGCCTCCTCTGGGCCGTGTACGGCTACAGCCTGGCCTTCGTCGGCGAGGGCCGCTTCTTCGGCTCCTTCGACAAGGTGTTCCTGAAGGGCGTGACGCCGCAGACCTTCGGCGCGCTGGCGACGGTCCCCGAGTACGTCTTCGTCGCCTTCCAGGGCACCTTCGCGGCGATCACGGTGGCGCTGATCGCCGGCTCCTACGCCGAGCGCATCCGCTTTGGCGCCGTGCTGCTGTTCAGCGTGCTCTGGTTCACCTTCGGCTACGTGCCGATGGCGCACGTCGTCTGGGGCGGCGGCCTGCTGGCCCAGGACGGCGCGCTGGACTTCGCCGGCGGCACCGTGGTGCACATCAACGCCGGTGTCGCCGGCCTGGTGGGCGCCGTCATGCTGGGCAAGCGCCTGGGCTACGGCCGCGAGTCGATGGCGCCGCACAGCCTGACGCTGACCATGGTCGGCGCCTCGCTGCTGTGGGTCGGCTGGTTCGGCTTCAATGCCGGTTCCGCCGGTGCGGCGAACGCGCTCGCCGGACTGGCCTTCGTCAACACCGTGCTCGCCACCGCGGCGGCGACGCTGGCGTGGATCGCGGGCGAGGCGCTGACGAAGGGCAAGGGCTCGATGCTCGGCGCGGCCTCGGGCGCGGTCGCCGGGCTGGTGGCGGTGACCCCGGCCGCGGGCTTCGTCGGCCCGATGGGCGCGATCGTGATCGGCCTCGTCGCCGGCCTGGTCTGCCTCTGGGGCGTGCACGGCCTCAAGCGCCGCCTCGGCGCCGACGACGCCTTCGACGTGTTCGGCGTGCACGGCGTCGGCGGCATCGTCGGCGCGATGCTCACCGGCGTCTTCGCCGCGCCGGGCCTCGGCGGCACCGCGGCGGCGGACTTCGCGATCGGCCACCAGCTCTGGGTGCAGGGCAAGAGCGTCCTGTTCACCGTCGTCTGGTCGGGCGTCGTGTCCAGCGTCGCCTACAAGATCGCCGATCTGACGCTCGGGCTGCGCGTGCCCGAGGACGAGGAGCGCCAGGGCCTGGACATCAGCGCGCACGGCGAGACGGCCTACGGCAAGTAGCCGCGCCGCCGCCCGCGGGCCGCGGGCCGGGTCGCTGCGACACGGGAGCGCTTCGAGGGCGGCGTGCGCACTCCTAGAATGCGCCGATGGTCCCGAATCTGGTCACTGCGCTCACCGGCCCGATCAACGAACTCGAGCAGCGCATGCTGGAATCGGTGCCGGCGATCGAGCGCTGGTTCCGTCTCGAGTGGATGGAGCACACGCCGCCCTTCTACTGCTCGGTCGACCTGCGCAATGCCGGCTACAAGCTGGCGCCGGTGGACACCGACCTCTTCCCCCAGGGCTTCAACCACCTGACGCCGCAGATGCTGCCGCTGGCGGTGCAGGCGGCGATGGCCGCGATCGAGAAGATCTGCCCCGAGGCGAAGAACCTGCTGCTCGTGCCCGGCGCGGACTGCGGCCGCGCGTCCTACCTCGAGCACCTGCAGCGCCTGGTGCAGATCTTCACGCAGGCCGGCCTGAACGTGCGCCTGGGCTCGGCCGATCCGGCGCTCGCCGCGCCGCAGGTGCTGCAGGCGCCCGACGGCGGCGAACTGGTGGTCGAGCCGCTGCTGCGCCAGCGCACGCGCCTGGGGCTCAAGGACTTCGACCCCTGCACCGTCCTGCTCAACGACGACCTGCGCGCGGGCGTGCCGCGCGTTCTGCAGAACCTCTACGAGCAGTACCTGCTGCCGCCGCTGCACGCGGGCTGGGCGACGCGGCGCAAGTCACGCCACTTCCGCAGCTACGAAGAGGTGGCGAAGAAGTTCTCCAAGCTGATGGGCATGGATCACTGGCTGATCAACCCCATGGTCGCGCACTGCGGCGAGGTCGACGTCGGCAGCGACCATGGCCTGGACTGCGTGCGCACGCACTGCGAGACCCTACTCGTCAAGCAGCGGCGCAAGTTCAAGGAGTACGGCATCGCCGAGCGTCCCTTCGTCGTCGTCAAGGCGGACGCCGGCAGCATGGGCGTCGGGGTGCTGACGGTGCGCGACGTGCGCGAGCTCGACGCGGCGCGGCTGCAGCAGGCGCTCGTGCGCCCGGCGGGGCGGGAGCCCGGGGTGAGCGAGGTCATCATCCAGGAAGGCGTGCCGACCTGCGAGCGCATCGGCGAAGCCATGGCCGAGCCGGTGGTCTGCACCATCGACCGCTACGTCGTCGGCGGCTACTACCGCGTGCACGCCGGGCGCGGCAACGACGAGAGCCTGGCGGACGCGGACGCGCGCTACGTGCCGCTGGCCTTTGCCGAGAGTCATGTCCTGCCCGCGCGCGCCGCCAAGCCGGGGGCAAGCGCCCCCAACCGCTTCTACATGTACGGCGTGATCGGCCGGCTGGCGATGCTCGCCGCCGCCTACGAGCTCGAAGCCACCGACCCCGAGGCCGAGGACTACGCCTGACGCAGGCCTCCGGGGCGATGCGCACCGCCCCTTCGCTGCCATGAGCATGCCCCCCGAATCCCGCCGCTCCGGTGTGCTCGCCGCGCTGACGCTGGCCGCCATCGGCGTCGTCTACGGCGACATCGGCACGAGCCCGCTGTACGCGCTCAAGGAGGTGTTCGCGCAGGACCGCGTGCCGCTGTCGTCGCAGAACATCCTGGGCATCCTCTCGCTCGTCTTCTGGACGCTGACGGTGGTCGTCAGCCTGAAGTACGTGGGGCTGATCCTGCGCGCCGACAACAACGGCGAGGGCGGCCTCATCGCCATGCTGGCGCTGGCCTCGCAGGCGGTCAAGCACCGGCCCCGGCTGCGCCGCGTGCTGCTGCTGGTGGGCATCTTCGGCACCGCCGTGTTCTTCGGCGACGGCGTCATCACGCCGGCCGTCACGGTGCTGGGTGCGGTCGAGGGACTCGAGGTGCTGGCGCCCGGGCTGCACCGCTTCATCGTTCCGGTGGCGCTTGCCGTGCTGCTGGCGCTCTTTGCCGCGCAGCGCTTCGGCACCGCCGGCATCGGGCGCTTCTTCGGGCCGGTGACGACGCTGTGGCTGCTGGCGCTGGCGGTGCTGGGCATCGCGCAGATCGCGCGCGAGCCGCAGGTGCTGTGGGCGCTCATGCCGCAGTACGCGCTGGTCTTCATCGCGCAGCAGCCGGGCATCGCGTTCACGGCGCTCGGCGCGGTGGTGCTGTGCGTGACCGGCGCCGAGGCGCTCTACGCCGACCTCGGCCACTTCGGCAAGCTGCCGATCCGGCTGGCCTGGTTCGCGCTCGTCTGGCCGGCGCTCGTGCTCAACTATTTCGGCCAGGGCGCGATGCTGCTGCGCGAGCCGCAGAACATCAGGAACCCGTTCTACGAGATGGCGCCGCCCTGGGCGCTGCTGCCGCTCATCGTGCTCGCCACGGCGGCGGCGGTGATCGCCTCGCAGGCGCTCATCACGGCGGCGTTCTCGGTCACCAAGCAGGCGATCCAGCTCGGCTACCTGCCGCGGCTGCGCATCATGCACACCTCGACCAGGGTCAGCGGCCAGATCTACGTGCCGTTCGTGAACTGGGCGCTGTGTGCCTGCATCGTCGCCGCGGTAGTGGCCTTCGGCTCCAGCAGCGCGCTCGCCTCGGCCTACGGCATCGCGGTGACGATCGACATGACGATCACCACGGTGATGACCTTCTTCGTCATCCGCTTCGCCTGGAAGCTGCCGCTCTCGCTGTGCCTGCTGGGCACCGGCGTCTTCTTCGCCGTCGACATGACCTTCTTCGCCGCCAACGCGCTCAAGGTGCTGGACGGCGGCTGGTTCCCGCTGCTCATCGGCGGCGTGCTCTTCCTGCTCATGACGACCTGGAAGCGCGGCCGCCGTCTGATGCTGCAGCGGCTGCACGAGGAAGCGATCGAACTGCCGCTGTTCCTCGAATCGCTCTTTGCCAGCCCGCCGCTGCGCGTGCCGGGCACCGCCGTCTTCCTCGCCGCCGAGACGGGCGCCACACCCTTTGCGCTGATGCACAACCTCAAGCACAACAAGGTGCTGCACGCGCAGAACCTCTTCGTCAGCGTGCGGCACCACGAAGTGCCGTGGATCGGCTTTGGCAAGCGCGTCGATCTCGAGCCGCTGGGCCACGACTGCTGGCAGGTGGTGCTGCACTTCGGCTTCAAGAACGAGCCCGACGTGCCCGAGGCGCTGAAGCTGCTCGAGGGCCGCGGCATCGAGCTCGACCCGATGCGCACGAGCTACTTCCTCAGCCGCGACCAGGTGATCCCCACGCTGCGCGGCGGCATGGCCTTCTGGCGCGAGAAGCTCTTCGCCGGCATGCACCGCAACGCCGGGGCGGCGGGCGACTTCCTGCACCTGCCGACCAATCGCATCGTCGAGCTCGGCTCCAAGGTGGAGATCTGAGGTGGGGCCGCGCGCGTTCTGGCGCGACCTCTCGCTGCCGGCCGTCGTCGCCGGCTTCGTCGCCGTGCTTGTCGGCTACACGAGCTCGGTGGTGATCGTCTTCCAGGCCGCCGCGGTGCTGGGCGCGACTCCCGCGCAGACGGCCTCGTGGCTGTGGGCGCTGGGGCTCGGCCTGGGCCTCACCTCCGCGGGCCTGAGCCTGTGGTACCGCATGCCGGTGCTCACCGCCTGGTCGACGCCGGGGGCGGCGCTGCTCGTCACCGCGGGAGCGGGCGTGCCGATGGCGCAGGCCATCGGCGCCTTCATGACCTGCGCGCTGCTCATCGTCGCGGCCGGGGCCAGCGGTGCCTTCGCGCGCGTGATGGATCGCATCCCGCAGGCGCTGGCCGCAGCGCTGCTGGCCGGCGTGCTGACGCGCTTTGCCTTCGACGCCTTCCTCGCGCTGCGCACGCAGACACTGCTCGTGCTGGCGATGGCGCTGGCCTACCTGCTCGGGCGCCGCGCCTGGCCGCGCTACGCCGTGCCGGGGGTGCTCGCCGCGGGCCTCGCCGTGGCCGCCGCGCAGGGGCAGTTGCGCCTCGCGGGGATCGACTGTCGCTGGACGACGCCGGTCTTCACCGATCCCGAGTTCAGCCTCGCGGCGACGCTCGGCGTGGCGCTGCCGCTCTTTGTCGTCACCATGGCCTCGCAGAACCTGCCCGGCGTGGTCGCGCAGCGCGCCGCCGGCTTCGACGTGCCGGTGTCGCCGCCGGTCACCGCCACCGGGCTGGCGACACTCGTGCTCGCGCCGTTCGGCGCCTATGCCTTGAACCTGGCGGCGATCACGGCCTCGATCTGCATGGGTCGCGAAGCCAGCGAGGATCCGGCGCGCCGCTACACCTCGGCGGTGGTGGCCGGCGTCTTCTACGCCGTGCTCGGCCTGCTCGGCAGCGCGGTGGTCGGGCTGATCGCCGCCTTTCCGCTCGAACTCGTGCTCGCGGTGGCGGGCTTTGCACTGCTGGGCACGATCGGCGGCGGCCTGGCGATCGCGGTCAAGGACGAGCACAGCCGTGAGCCCGCACTCATTACCTACCTCGTCACCGCCAGCGGGCTCACGCTGGGCGGCATCGGCGCGGCCTTCTGGGGCGTGGTCGCCGGCGCCCTGGCGCTGACCGTGCAGCGGCTGCGCCGCTGAGCGCGGCGGGCCCGCCTGTGCCAAAGTCGAGGCTGCCGGAGGATGCGCCCGTGAGACTGCTGTTCGTCGCCGACCCGCTCGAGAGCTTCAAGCCCTGCAAGGATTCGACCTTCGCCATGATGCGCGAGGCCGCGCGCCGCGGCCACGAGATCTGGGCCTGCGAGAGCGCCGACCTGACCTGGCGTCGCGGCGGCCATGTCGTGGCCCGGCGGGCGCGGGCGATCACCCTGACCGGCGAGGAGCCGCGCTGGTTCGAGACCGTGTCCGAGGGCGAGGTCGTGCTCGCGCAGACGGCAGCCGTGCTGATGCGCAAGGACCCGCCCTTCGACAGCGAGTACTTCTACGCCACGCACCTGCTCGGTCAGGCCGAGCGCGAGGGCGCGCGCGTCTTCAATGCGCCCGCGGCGCTGCGCGAGCACCCGGAGAAGCTCGCCATCCTGGAGTTCCCGCAGGTCATCCCGCCCACGCTCGTCACGCGCAGCGCCGAAGCCGTACGCGCCTTTCACGACGAGCATCGCGACATCGTGCTCAAGCCGCTGGACGGCATGGGCGGCATGGGCATCTTCCGTGTCGGCCCGGAC
>ERZ778017.3103-NODE-3103-length-12252-cov-5.799787_pt1 | contig 12252 bp, 6 predicted proteins | sample MGYA00375747_ERZ778017 | MGnify/ENA primary metagenome ERZ778017 (study PRJEB29350, sample SAMN05509838) | bioreactor metagenome | biome: bioreactor; material: wastewater | place: South Africa: University of Cape Town | collected 2014-03-17 ... | reverse complement strand
CTATAAGGTAAATAGTTGATATAACTAATTGTGAAGTACTTCTGTTGAATAAATGTAGGTATTGCTTCTATCAGTTGTTCAAAGCTTACAATAGGTGTTTTATCAAATGCTAGAAGTTTTAGTATAACCTGTTTCCCATAGTCAGTCAAAATATAAGGGAATACATTATCAAACGTATTACTACCTTGTATAAGCGAAAAAGTTAATGTATTAGCTGGTATGCCCGTTTTCTCACTAAAAGAGTCGTCTACCTTAAAAAAGAGTGTACCGCCGAAGCTAACCATCTGTTTCACCTTATGATCTTCTAAATTATAAAGAGGTAAGGTTATTTCTTGAAATTCCCCGCTTCTATAAATTCCTAAGACAACCGTATCTGAATTAGAGTTATTCATGGTTAAATCTAATTCAGATAATCTAGGACCTATTAGCTGTTTATTAACGGTCCAGATGATATCTCCTGCCATCAGCTTCCCATCAGCTGGAGAGCCGACAAGCGTTCTACTAACCTGTATAGCATTTCCTAAAGCTTCAGGAAATTTCTTATTATAAGCTTGCAGCTCATTTATAGTAAATTTTCTGTATTTTACTGCTTCATTCAACGAATAGGTTTCTGTAAATGCCCCCATATGTTTCCGGGTAGGAATCTTTCCTTTTTCTATAAAGTCGATAGCATATCTTAGATAAGCGGGATGTAATCCAATACCAAAAGTATCGCTGCCACCATAGTTGAGTGCTATCGCTTCACCTTGTTGGTTGATAACAGGTGAACCACTAGATCCTCCTTTTGTATTCAAACTAAGCCGGATAGAATGTTGTGGCATAGCACCTTGTATTTCATATAGCCCTGTTATTGTACCTGTATGAATAGAAAAGCTTTTACCTTCATTGTTACCTATTATAAAAACTGGCTGATCCATCACCGGATTCTTTGCAGTGATCTTAATTTCTGTAGCATCAGCCGGTATCAACGTAGGGTCTATTTGCATGAATGCATAATCTAGCCAAGGATCATAGTACAAGAGCTTAGCATCGGCACGGCTACCATTATGAAAAAATAAGTGATAGGTACCTATTATTGCACCACCTGCAATATGTGCATTAGTAAGTATATATCCCTTAGCCTTGTTAATAATAAAGCCAGTTCCACTCCAAGAATTAGAAAAAGGCTCATAAGCTTTTAAAGAAGCTTGCCCATGAATAGTTACAACAGATTTTTTTGCTTTTTCAATAATCTTTGCATCAAATTGTTCTTTAGCAAGCAAAACTGTGCTATTTAACCCTATTAGCAACAAGGTCTTTAATAGGATTATTTTTGTACTTGTTCTCATAGTTTATCATTTATAAAAGAGATCAACTTATTAAACTAAAATTTCTATGGTATTAGGCAACAAATATAGGGATACCTACTTTCAAATCAATTACTTATACCAACAGATGGACACAATTTTCAAATATATCTTAACAACACATATAACTTTTATAAAAGTACATAACCGCACAACACAAAGGGCATAGGTAAGTTATAAGAAAAGTAAGTTGTTTTGTTTAATGTAGCTTTGTCGTAAAAAATTAGGAATATAGGTTAGCCAATTCGTATTTACCATATTATCTTCAAGGCTTTAGTAATCAACCAAACGCTCATATTTCACACATGAAAATTAGCCAACAAGAAGTATTAAATGATTATAGAATTGCTTGTGAGAGTAGAGAAGCCAGTATACTAGCACGTAAGGAGGTCTTTATGGGCAAAGCCAAGTTCGGCATTTTCGGCGATGGTAAAGAAGTTGCTCAGTTAGCTATGGCTAGAGTATTTCAACCAGGGGATATTCGCTCTGGATACTATAGAGACCAAACTTTTATGTTTGCCATAGGTGAGCTCACCATCCAGCAATACTTTGCACAGCTCTATGCACATGCTTCTGTTATTGATGAACCTGCTTCTGGCGGCAGAATGATGAATAGCCATTTTGGCAACCGTATGCTCGATGAATATGGTAACTGGAAAAAGCTAGTCTCATTAAAAAACAGTGCAGGAGATTTATCGCCCACTGGTGCACAAATGCCTCGTTTAGTAGGATTAGCATATGCTTCAAAACTATATAGAAACAATCCTTTGTTGGCTGACCTTACAGATTTTTCTAATAACGGTAATGAGATTGCGTTTGGTACCATTGGCAATGCTTCTACTTCAGAAGGTATGTTCTTTGAAGCCATCAATGCTGCAGGCGTACTACAAATACCCATGCTTGTTTCTGTGTGGGATGACGAATATGGAATTTCTGTTCCTAAAAACTATCATACTACTAAACAAAGCATTTCCCAAGCATTAGCAGGCTTCCAGCGAACAGAACATGAGGCTGGTTTAGAAATATTTACTGTAAGAGGCTGGGATTATCAAGCATTATGTGAAACATATCAGCGAGCAACTGATTTATGCCGTACAGAGCATGTGCCTGTACTCATTCACGTTCAAGAAATGACCCAACCACAAGGGCACTCAACTTCGGGCTCACATGAGCGTTATAAGACACCAGAAAGACTAACTTGGGAAGAAGAACATGATTGTAATAAAAAGATGAGAGAGTGGTTGTTAGCTAATAACTTAGCAACAGCTTCTCAGCTAGATACTATAGAAAAAGAAGCCAAAGAAACAGCAAAAAGCCAGAAAGATGCTGCTTGGCAATCTTTTACTAAGGATGTACAAAAAGATCGCCAAGAAGCAATATTACTTTTACAAGAGCTTACATCAACAAACCCAAATAGCCAAGAGATCACAAGGATCATAGAAGAACTGCATGCAGCTATTAATCCTACCCGATTACATGCCACGCGTGCTGTAAAACAAGCCCTTTACCATTTAAGGCAAACACCTTATATAGTAAAAAAACATTTGATTAGCTGGTTACAAGAGAATCAAAAGAGAAATGAACAGCGCTTTAATTCACACCTCTATAGTACAGCCTTAAATGCAGCGTTAAATATTGATGTAGTAAAGCCTGATATAGATGTAAACAGCCCTTGGATGGATGGCCGCGAAGTATTGCTAGCTTGCTTTGATGCAGCCTTAGCAAGAGAGCCTCGGCTATTTATTATAGGCGAAGATGTAGGAAGAATAGGCGATGTAAACCAAGGGTTGGCTGGCATGCAACAAAAGTATGGAGAAATGCGGGTAACTGATACTGGTATTAGGGAATGCACTATTTTAGGCCAAGGTATTGGTACTGCCATGCGGGGTTTAAAACCTATTGTAGAAATACAATATCTAGATTATTTGCTATATGCTCTTCAAACGATGAGTGATGACCTAGCTACCCTACGCTACCGAACCTGTAATGGACAAAAAGCTCCTTTGATTATACGTACACGTGGGCATAGGCTAGAAGGTATCTGGCATTCGGGCTCATACATAGCTGGCATTATCCACAATATACGGGGCATTTATGTATTAGTGCCTAGAAATATGACCCAAGCAGCTGGATTTTATAATACGCTATTACAGGCTGATGATCCAGCTTTGGTAATAGAGTGTTTAAACGGATACCGTATAAAAGAACAATTACCTAACAATGTTGGTACCTTTACAGTTCCCCTAGGTATCCCTGAAATACTTAGAAAAGGTGAAGATGTTACCATAGTTACTTATGGAGCCATGTGTCGGATTGTGATGGAAGCTGCTGCTCGATTAGAAAAATTAGGAATCGACTGTGAAGTAATAGATGTACAAACACTTTTGCCTTTTGATATCCAACACACTATTGTAGACTCCCTTAAAAAGACCAATCGTATTGTATTTACTGATGAGGACGTCCCTGGTGGTACTACGGCGTATATGCTACAACAGGTAATAGAAGAGCAAGAAGGATTTAAATATTTAGATACAGGACCTATTACCATTGCTAGGCAAGAACATAGACCTGCTTACGGAGACGACGGCAACTATTTTTCTAAACCCAATGTAGAAACGGTAGTCGAAAAAATATATAATATGATGACAACATGTGCGCCAGCTAAATATCCGAATTGTAAATAGTATAGATTAACACTTACTAATTCAGACAGCTATTTAATGTGCCTCAGACCAATTTTTCCCTATTCCAACTTGTACTTCTACAGGAACACCAACTAGTGGAAGTGCATTTCTCATAAAATAAGCTACCTGTTCACGCAAAATTTCTATTTCATTATGAGGTACATCAAAGACTAACTCATCGTGCACTTGTAGAATTAACTTAGACTGTAACTTTTCTTTTTGCAGCCATTCATAAATATCCACCATGGCTAGTTTGATCATCTCAGCAGCAGTACCTTGTATGGGTGTATTGATTGCGTTGCGCTCGTCAAATCCACGTAAAGTTGAGTTTCTAGAATTGATGTCTCGCAGGTACCGCTTTCTGCCCATTAGGGTAGTTACATACCCTTGTTCCCTAGCTTGTACAATAACTCTATCCATATACGTCTTTACTGCATGAAATTCCTGAAAATAGGCTTGTATGATAGCACCTGCCTCTGACCGTGGTATACCCAACCGTTGTGCAAGTCCAAAAGCCGATATCCCATATATAATACCAAAGTTAGCTGTCTTGGCTTGGCGGCGCATATTCTCGTCCACTTCGTCAATACGCACTTTAAATAGCTTGCTAGCTGTAGCAGCATGTATATCCTTTCCTGCTTTAAAAGCTTCTATCATAGTCTCATCTTGCGAAAAAGATGCCATAATACGCAGCTCTATTTGGGAATAATCGGCAGATAACAACACATGGTTAGTTTTGCTCGGCACAAAAGCTTTCCGGATAGCCTTACCTCTTTCAGTACGAATAGGTATGTTTTGTAAGTTTGGGTTGGTAGAACTAAGCCGACCCGTGGTTACTACGGTTTGGTTATAAGAAGTATGCACTTTTCCATCAAAGGGAGAAATTAAATCAATTAAAGCATCTACATATGTGGATTTTAATTTTTGTAGTTCCCTGTAATCTAATATGTTAGCTGCAATGGGATGGTCTTTTGCTAAATCGGCTAGTACCAGCTCGCCAGTAGCATATTGCCCTGATTTTGTCTTTTTATTATTTCCAGCAATTTTCAGCTTATCAAATAATATTTCACCAAGCTGCTTAGGGGAACTGATGTTAAACGCATGTCCTGCTAACCTATGTATCTCTTTTTCTAAAGCTGCAAGCTCTGTAGCCAACGTAACAGAAATTTCCTGTAGCACTTGAGTGTCTATTTGCACTCCCTGGTACTCCATGGCAGTAAGCACCTGTACCAACGGAATCTCTATTTCATAAAATAGCTTTGACAAATTTTCTTGTTTAATATTTAATTCTAAAAGATTTTTAAGCTGTAGGGTAATATCTGCATCTTCGCAAGCATACTCTTTAACCAATTCCACATCCACCATCCGCATGCTTTTCTGCGTAGATTTCCTAGAACCAATTAAAGCCTCTATAGGAATGGGTGCATAATTAAGATAGCTTTCGGCAATAGCATTCATGTTATGAGGTTTATCAGGTGCTACCAGGTAATGCGCTACCATGGTATCAAAAATAGGAGGCGCTACTTCTATGCCATAAGTGCGTAGAATAAGGTTATCGTATTTTAAATTCTGGCCTACTTTACACTGGGTAGTACTTTCAAGTAATGGACGGAACTCTTCAACAATTACTTGTGCTGCCTTCTTATCTGCTGGAATAGGTACATAGTACGCCTCACCAGGGTAGTAAGCAAATGAAATTCCTACAAGCTGCGCTTGATAGGGATCTAGGCTAGTAGTTTCTGTATCAAAGCAGAAAGTATCCTGAAGTTTTAGATAATTAATCAAATTTTGCCGTAAAGACGGTGTATCTATAAGATAATATTGATGCTTTGTAGTATAAATATTACGGAAGGGAGCAGGATCAGGATATACAGAAGCCGTTTCTGCGGTTGACTGGACAGTAGGTGTGAAATCAAATAAGTTGGCTTGAGTGCCGGGGGCCCTTTTTATGTTATAGTTGTCTTCTCCTAATAAACGTCTTGTTAGCGAATTAAATTCTAACTCTTGAAAAATTTCCTTAAGCGCTACAGGATCAGGACCTTGGTACCGACTCTCTTCAGCATCAAACTGTATAGGCACTTCTGTATGTATGGTAGCCAATTCTTTAGACAAAATCCCCTGCTGTGCATATTTTACTACATTCTCTTGCAGCTTCCCAGTTAGCTGATCAGTATTTGCTAATAAGTTTTCTAAAGTCCCAAACTGCTGTATTAGCTTCTGTGCTGTTTTTATTCCAATACTGGGTATACCCGGAATATTATCCACAGCATCGCCCTGGAGTGCAAGCAGATCCCTTATTTGATCTACGTTCGATATACCCCATTTTTCTAATACCGCCTGCCTATCTAGAATGGCTACGCCATTGCCCATAAAAGCTGGCTTATATATATAAATATGATCATCTACCAATTGTGCAAAATCTTTATCAGGCGTCATCATGTACACTTCGAACCCTTGTACGGCAGCCTGCCGAGCCAATGTTCCAATAATATCATCCGCCTCATAGCCTTCGAGCAATAGTACAGGTATACGAAAGGCTTTTAAGATTTTTTTTACATAGGGAATAGCCACCGTAATATCTTCGGGCTGTGAAGGCCTGTGTTCTTTATAAGCTGGGAAAGCCGTATGTCTATGTGTAGGTGCTCCAGTATCAAAGGCTACAATGATGTGGCTTGGCTTCTCTTTAGTAATGACCTCTACTAAAGTGTTGGTAAAACCCAAAGTAGCACTGGTATTAAGGCCTTTTGAAGTAATTCTAGGATTCTTAATGAAAGCGAAATGGGCCCGGTAAATAAGAGCCAATGCATCTAAGAGAAATAATTTAGGTTTATTGGTAGTAGCCATAGCTAAGGGTTAAGTATAGGACTTTTGAATATTTGCTGTTGTTTTAAAGCTCTAGGTATGTAACTATATTCGGCCGTTTCTGGAAATACTGCCAGCTTTTTATCCAGGCCCTTTTGTATCGCTATAGCTCCCAAGCGTCCCACCAAACTATATGTATTAGTAACAGGCATTAGGGCTAGTGGATCTTCATAAGCTTCCTCAATAGAAATAATTTTCCACCCTTGCTTACGGATATGTTCTATAAGGTCCCCTATAAAAAGTGCTGCTAAATCATTTTCGTGTAGTAAAAGTACATGCTTTACCTTCCTATTTAATACTTTGTGCGATAGCTTATCAACACTTGTGATACAATCCCATAGGATGCTAACGTATAAGTTTTTAAGCTTTTCGTGATCAATTATTTTGCCTGCTTTAACTGCGTCAACCAGCAACTTACTCATATAGTAGTCGTGATTATTAACGGTAATATAGCCTTCTCGATAACCCATAGATTGCAAATATTGTATAACTTCTTGGCGTTGAACTTCATCTTTACCCTCAGCTAAATAAGGAAACCTAAATAATAATTTAAAGCTGGGCAATGGGCTTAAAATTTCATGAGCCTTCTTGATATCTTCTATGAAGTCTTGTGCAGTAATATCATTAAGTTTATAATGACTGTAAGAGTGGTTAGCTATAATATGGCCTGCCTCTGCATACATGTGCAATCGATTTAATCCAGTGGGTGTATGCGCATACTTGCCTATAGCAAAAATACCTACCGCAGGGCAATTAGCGTCTTGCAGTGCTTGTATGATCCTTTTTGTTTTTTCAACACCATTAAAAATAGCTGTACTAGGCATGGGGGCATCATCTAAACTAAGGGCTATTTCTCCTAGTGGTTCACTTATCTCTACTGCTTCCTGAGGTAGTAGTCTTTCTGTATCTTCTGTTAGCTGGTTAGCCATTACAGAATGAAAGAATCCTATAAAAATTATCAAGCATCCAAGGAAATATCTAGCAATAACTGTCGAGGTCAGGTAGTACATTGGTAGTTTAGTCTATTTTAATCTATAAATTTCTTTTATCTTTTTTAAAAAGAAACGTACATTATCTATTTATATGTCTGTTTACACAAGCTATTACTATTGAGTAATAAGGCTTACAATTATAAATTTCATTCAAATTATTATTAATTCAAGATACTTGATTCCAGCATTCTTTTCAAAAGATATCTTAATATCTACCCTAGTATCAGCATAAAGGGAATATAGAGCAATAGTTAAAATGAAAATACAATAAATTTATTCAGAATATATGGATTATACTCCAATAACAATTGAAAGGACCTGACTATGGTGTTAAAGAGAAACTTAATGAGGGATAGATAAAAGCTACTGACGACTGACAATATAAAATGCTTAAAAAAGCGGTCTGGACGGGACTCGAACCCGCGACCTCCTGCGTGACAGGCAGGCATTCTAACCAACTGAACTACCAGACCGTTTGTATTATAACAATCGTTTTAACTTACTGAATTGCTTAACTCATGCGTAAGATTTTTCAAAGATATTACAAAAGTTTGATATTTTAATAGATACAGCAAAAGAATTAGGTTATCCTTAAAATCGATCTTAGTTTTGCAGAAACCTTTTCAGTTATTAGGCCAACTTTAGTCTTAGTGAGGCAAGAAAAAATTTAACCAATCGATTAGAAAAAGTTTATCAATTGGTAATGTAATAGCTCAGCCATCTAAGAATTTCAAAAAATATTTAAAGAAAAAAGTATGCTTTTAGAATTTGAAAAACCAATTGCCCTTTTGGAAGAGAAATTAGCTACTATGAAAGCAAAAGCTGCACAAAGAAAAGCCAGCAAGCTTCTGCAGTCTATCCAAAAGCTAGAAGAACAAATAAAAACGCTACAAGCAGAAACCTTTAAAAATCTAACACCTTGGCAACGCGTACAGCTCTCCAGGCATGCTGACAGGCCATATACATTAGATTACATTACCCACATGACCGATGATTTTATACCCTTACATGGAGACCGGACTGGCAAAGATGATCCAGCTATTGTAGGTGGTTTTGCTAAATTAGCCAACCAGACTATCATGCTAATCGGTCATCAAAAAGGTAGAACTACTAAAGAACGTCAAGCTAGAAATTTTGGAATGGCTAATCCAGAAGGATATAGAAAAGCCTTACGCTTGATGAAATTAGCTGAAAAATTTAATAAGCCTATCGTAACTTTAATAGATACACCGGGTGCCTATCCAGGCCTGGAAGCAGAAGAACATGGACAAGCAGAGGCCATTGCAAAAAACATACAAAGTATGTTTGATATTCGTGTGCCTATTATATGTATTATTATTGGAGAGGGGGCTTCGGGTGGTGCATTGGGTATAGCTATAGGAGACAGGATATTGATGCTAGAAAATACATGGTACTCGGTTATTTCCCCTGAATCTTGTGCTTCCATACTTTGGAAAAGCTGGGATTATAAAGAACAAGCAGCCGAAGTATTGAAATTAACCGCAGCTGATATGCAACAATTCCATCTTATTGATGGGATTATCGCAGAGCCACTAGGCGGCGCACATAGAAACCCTCAGGAAATAGCGCTAACAGTCAAAGCAGAAATCCTCAAACAACTTGAACCCCTCAATAAGATGAATCCTGAAAAAAGGATGGAAGAACGTATAAAGAAATTCTGTCAGATGGGGGTTGTAGAAGAATAGTAGCAGAATAAAAATCTATACGATTAACAATATAATTATAGCAATCAACATCTTTGTTGACCTAAATAACAACTACAAAATTCCCACACAATAAAGTCAATACAAGGTTTGCTTTTAGGATGAGACTGCTTGGCTAAATATACCATATAATAGCTATTGCGATACAGACTTATCGACCAACCATTCATAGATGCAATCTGCCTATATTCCCTGTATATCTTCTTATTCTATTGTAAAATTTGTCATTAAAAACTGAATAATACTTTTTTCTTGTAAACAGAATATAGTATTAATAAAATTTTTATATTTAGCATAAATTTTATTAATATGCATGCAGTTAACATTCCAAACTCCCATAGAATATTTAAAAGGTGTAGGGCCTAAAAAAGCAGCCTTACTTCAACAGGAACTGCAGATTTATAGCCTAGCTGATCTCATACAGCACTATCCTTTTCGTTATGAAGATCGTACTTGTTTTCACAATATAACAGACGTACGAGAAGACTTACCCTATGTACAGCTTAAAGGGGTTATCCAATCCCCTAAAATTATCACTACAGGCAAGAAAAGGCTTGTAGCGACCTTAAAAGACGAAACAGGAGTTATATCGCTCGTTTGGTTTCAAAAGATAACTGGGATACTTAAACAATTAAGATTTGGCGTATTATATCAACTTTTTGGTAAACCAACTGTATATAACGGCTGCTATACCATTGTCCATCCTGAATTAGAAATATTTATCCCACAAGCAAACCAAGAAAAGACTTTAATACCTGTTTATCATACAACAGAGAAGCTGAAAGCTAGCTACATCGATATCAAATATCTGAGAAGAATACAAGCAAACTTACTTGAACAATTCCCTACACATCTACCAGAAACTCTACCAGATGATCTTCGTGCACAATATAAAATTATAGATAAGAAGTCTGCCCTGACCAACATACACTTTCCAGCTACGCCAGAGATATTACAGAAAGCACGTTTCCGTTTAAAATTTGAAGAGCTCTTTTATGTGCAGCTAAGGCTATTACAAGCCCGCCAACTACGCCTTGAAAAGCAAATAGGGGAAGCGTACAAAGACACAAAACTTTTACAAGATTTTTACCAAAACGGCATACCTTTTGAATTAACAGGGGCACAAAAGCGCGTAGTAAAAGAAATTTATGCAGATTTAAAGTCTGGAAAACAAATGAATAGGCTTCTACAAGGCGATGTGGGAAGTGGAAAAACAATGGTAGCTTTTCTCTCTATGCTTATTGTACTAGGAAGTGGTGCACAGGTAGCCATGATGGCACCCACCGAAATCTTAGTAGAGCAACATTATAAAAAATTACAAGAATTTGCAGCGCCCCTTTCACTACAAATAGGTATACTCACAGGTTCTACAAAGACCAGCGAGCGGAGGAAAACTTTAGATGAGTTGGCACAAGGAACATTACAAATCATCGTAGGCACTCACAGCTTGATCAATGAGAGTGTGGTTTTCAAGAACTTAGGCTTAGCAGTGATTGATGAACAACATCGCTTTGGTGTGATGCAAAGGGCCAAATTCTGGCAAAGAGAGGATACCCAACCAGTGCCTCATGTACTGATTATGTCTGCAACACCTATACCCCGTACATTGGCAATGACTTTGTATGGTGACTTAGACGTATCAGTGGTTGATGAGATGCCCGCTGGTAGAAAGTCTATAAAAACGGTTCATTACTATGATGCTCAGCGGCTTAAAGTATTCCGCTTCATAAAAGACCAAATCAATTTAGGCAGGCAAGTATACGTTGTTTATCCGCTTATCGAAGAATCTGAAAAGATGGACTATAAAAATTTGATAGATGGCTATGAGAGTATCTGCCGTGCTTTTCCTGAGGTACCTTTAAGTATAGTACATGGAAGAATGAAAGCAAGCGACAAAGACTATGAGATGCAACGCTTTGTAAAAGGAGAAACTAAAATTATGGTGGCTACCACTGTTATAGAGGTAGGCGTCAATGTACCGAACGCAAGCGTAATGGTCATTGAAAATGCAGACCGTTTTGGATTGTCGCAGCTTCACCAGCTGCGTGGTAGAGTAGGAAGGGGACAAGATCAAGCCTATTGTATTCTCATGACGGATTATAAGCTCCATAAGAAGAGTAGAGAACGCATACAAGCACTCGTTCGTACCAATAATGGTTTTGAAATAGCTGATATGGATCTAAGGCTTAGAGGGCCTGGCGATCTAATGGGTGTGCAGCAAAGTGGGTTGTTAGAGCTGAAAATTGCGGATGTAGCGCGTGACGGCCATATTTTACAAATTGCTCGAGAAGCAGCCAAAGAAATAATTAAAGAAGATCCGTTGCTGGAGCATCCCAGCCACCATACAATAAAAAACCAGTTAGCTAGTAATAGCAATACTACTTGGGGTAATATAGGCTAAGAGGGCAAGCTATTAACAAAAACTTATTGCTTCTGTATGTGTTTATAATAGTTACTACATTTTCCCCCTCAGAATTAGCAGAAAACACCTACTTTATTTGATAACCAACCGACAGATGGTTGATTATTCATAATGAAAATTGGGTATTGTTAAATTAGCATAGATAGCTGATTGTTTAGCTTAGCCATGAGTAAGTTAAGCGATTTTTCAATCATATGTATCTGTTTGCTATAGCACTTACCT
>ERZ778017.3101-NODE-3101-length-12259-cov-29.078827_pt1 | contig 12259 bp, 8 predicted proteins | sample MGYA00375747_ERZ778017 | MGnify/ENA primary metagenome ERZ778017 (study PRJEB29350, sample SAMN05509838) | bioreactor metagenome | biome: bioreactor; material: wastewater | place: South Africa: University of Cape Town | collected 2014-03-17 ... | reverse complement strand
CGCCAAAGAAAACGCCCGGCGGGCGAACCAGCCGGGCGTCCTAGTTTCAGCTTGAGGCTGAAGGTCAGGCTTCGGGATCGGGAGCCTGTTCCCAACCACCCGCCAGGGCCTTGAACAGGCCGATCTGGTAGGTGGTGACCTGGGCTTCCGAAGCGGCCAGGGCGGCGTCGGCGCCGGCCAGGGTGCGCTCGGAATCGAGCACCGTCAGGAAGCTGTCGGCGCCCGCGTCGAAACGCAGACGCGACAGGCGGGCGGCGGTGGCCGCCTGATCCCGCGCGGTGCGCAGGGCCGTGCGTCGGTCCAGTTCGTTGGCGTAGGCGCTGAGCGCCGTCTCGGTCTCCTGCAGCGCCGTCAGCACGGTCTGGTCGAAGGTCGCCAGGGCCGCGTCCGACTGGGCGCCGGCCTGCTTGATCCGGGCCCGTGCCGCCCAGACGTTGGGGAAGGACCAGGAGATCAGCGGGCCGACGCTGAAGCGGAAGTTGGCGTCCTCGCCCAGGTCCGAGGCGTCGAGCGCCGTCGAGCCCAGCGACCCGCCCAGGCGGATGCTTGGGTAGAGGCCGGCGGTGGCGACGTTGACGCGGGCGGCGGCGGCCGACAGGCGGGCCTCCGCCTGACGCACGTCGGGACGGCGGGCCAGAAGCGCGGCGCCGTCGCCGACCGGAATCGGCTGCGACAGCTGCGGCGGGGACTGGCAGGCGCGAGCCGCCTCGCTGGCCTCGGCCGGGGTGCGGCCGGTCAGGGTGGCCAGGCGGAACAGGGCGCCGTCGCGCGACGCCCGCAGGGGCGGCAAGCTGGCGCGGGTCTGTTCCAGGGCGGCGCGGGCGCGGGCGACGTCCAGGCCGTTGCCCGCGCCCCCGTCCAGCAGGCGCTGGGTCAGGTCGACCGTTTTGGCCTGCAGGTCGATGGTCCGTTCGGCCACGGCGATCTGGGCGTTGGCCGAGCAGGTGTCGGCGTAGGCCCGGGCCGTTTCGGCCGCGACCGTCACCCGCACGACCTCCAGGGCGGCGGCGGCGGCGGCCACGTCGCCCCGCGCGGCGCGGATGGAGGACTCCACCCGGCCGAACAGGTCGATCTCATAGGACACGTCCAGGCCGACGTCATAGGTGTCGACTTCCGGCAGCTTGGCGCCGCCCGCCGTCGGCGCGGTGTCGGTCGAGGCCCGGCTGCGGTTGTAGCCGGCCGAGGCGGTGGTGGTGGGGAACCGGCCCGAGCGGGCTTCGGACAGCGAAGCCCGGACGGCGCGCAGATTGGCCGCGGCCGCCTCCAGCTCGTTGTTCTCGGTCAGGGCCTGCTGGATCAGGCCGTCGAGGGTCGGATCCTGATACAGCCGCCACCAGTCGTCGCGGGCCGCCTCGGTCGAAACCGAGGCGGATTGCGAGCCGACGAAGGCGCCCTGGCCTTCGGCCGGGATCGTAGGGAGCGGCGCCTTGGGGCCCACCGCGCAAGCGGCGAGCAGGGCCGCCGACCCCGCGGCGGTCAGCAGAGTACGGAGTTTGCCGTTCATTTTACGCATCTCCCTGGCGCGGAGCGGCGGGAGCCGGTTCCGGGCCGTCGGGGTCAAAGGGGTCGTGCGGCGGAGCGCCGAAGCTGGTCGGGAGCTCGCGCTCCTTGCCCGGCGCCTTGGGCAGCTTGCCCGCCATCCAGCGACAGATGACGTAGAAGACGGGGGTGAAGATCAGACCGAAGAAGGTCACACCCAGCATCCCATAGACCACCGCGATGCCCAGGGCGTTCTGCATCTCCGAGCCGGGGCCCGTGGCGATGGCCAGGGGCAGCACGCCGAAGATGAAGGCGAACGAGGTCATCAGGATCGGGCGCAGACGTTGGCGCGCGGCTTGGACGGCGGCATCCCAACGGTTCAGGCCCTCTTCGTCCTCGGCCTGCTTGGCGAACTCCACGATCAGGATGGCGTTCTTGGCCGCCAGGGCGATCAGGACCACCAGGCCGACCTGGGTCAGGATGTTGTTGTCCAGACCATGCAGGTTCACCCCGATAATGGCCGCCAGGATACACATCGGCACGATCAGGATGACCGCCAGCGGCAGGGTGAAGGCCTCATACTGAGCGGCCAGCACCAGGAAGACGAACACCACCGCCATGATGAAGATGATGGTCGCGCCGCCCGCCGCCTGCTTCTCCTGCAGGGCGATTTCGGTCCACTCGTAGCTGAAGCCTTCCGGCAGGGTCTGGGCCGCCAGCTGCTCCATCGTGGCGATGGCGTCGCCGGTCGACACGCCGGGCGCCGCTTCACCCTGCAGTTCCGAAGCCGGGAACAGGTTGTAGCGGACCACGCGCGCCGGGCCGGAATCGTCGGCCAGGGTCGCCACCGAACCGATCGGCACCATCCCGCCCGAGCCCGAACGGACCTTCAGGTTGGCGATATCGGCCAGCTCGTCGCGATAGGCGGGCTCAGCCTGGGCGGTCACACGGAAGGTGCGGCCCAGGAAGTTGAAGTCGTTGACGTAGGTCGAGCCGAGGTAGGTGCCCAGGGTGCTGAACACGGTCGAGGGCTGGACGCCCATCAGCAGGGCCTTGTCGCGGTCGACTTCGGCGGCGATGCGCGGCGAGCCGGTGTTGTAGAGGCTGAACACCTGCTGCACCTGATCCGGCGCCTGGGCGGCCGCGCCCATCATGGCGAAGGTCGCGCCTTCCAGAGCCTTGAAGCCGGCGCCGGAACGGTCCTGGATCATCATCTTGAAGCCCGAGCCGGTGCCCATGCCCTGAACGGGCGGGGGCGACAGCATGAAGATGCTGGCTTCCTCGATGACGCCGGTCGCCCCGCTGAGCGCGCCGGCCAGGGCCGAGGCTTCCAGTTCGGGCGTGGTGCGCTCTTCATAGTCCTTGAGCTTGATGAACATGGTGGCGGCGTTGGACGACAGCGAGAAGCTGGAGCCGTCCAGGCCGGCGAAGGCGGTGACTTCCTGCACGCCGTCGGCCTTGCGGACGATGTCCACGGCCTTGTTCATGGCGGCCTTGGTGCGTTCCAGCGAGGCGCCCGGCGGAAGCTGGACGACGCCGATCAGCACGCCCTGGTCCTGGTCCGGGATGAAGCCGGTCGGGGTGTCGGCCATGCGCCAGCCCGTCAGCGCCAGCAGGGCGGCGTAGATGACGAGCATGATGGTGACCATGCGGATCAGCTTGGCCGTCAGGCGGCCGTAGCGGTCCGAGACCCAGTCGAAGCCTTCGTTGAACTTGGCTCCGGCCCAGCCGAGGTAATAGGTCACCGTGCCGAACAGGCCCGGCTTGCGGTGATGGTCGTGCTCCTTGTGCGGCTTCAGCAGAAGCGCGGCCAGGGCCGGCGACAGCGTCAGCGACACCAGAAGCGAGATCAGAGTCGCCGAGGCGATGGTGACGGCGAACTGACGGAAGAAGATGCCGGGGATGCCGGGCACGAAGGCCGTCGGCACGAACACCGACGTCAGCACCAGGGAGATGGCGATCAGGGCGCCCGACACTTCTTGCATCGAGCGGTAGGCCGCCTCCTTGGGCGTCAGGCCCTCGCGGATGTAGCGCTCGACGTTCTCGACCACGATGATGGCGTCGTCGACGACGATGCCGACGGCCAGAACCAGGGCGAACAGCGACAGGGAGTTGATCGAATAGCCCAGGGCCAGCTGCACCGCGAAGGTGCCGACCAGGGCCACCGGGATGGCGATGATGGGGATGATGGCCGCGCGCCAGGTCTGCAGGAAGACCAGGATGACGATCATCACCAGGAAGACGGCTTCGATCAGCACGTGCTCCACGGCCGAGACCGAGGCGGCGACGTATTCCGTCGGGTTATAGGGGATGGCGTACTTCACGCCGGGCGGGAAGTCGGCCTTGATGGCGTCCAGCTCGGCGATGACCGCCTTGGCGGTCGACAGGGCGTTGGAGCCCGGCTGCTGGATGACGGCGATGCCGACGCCGCGCTGGCCGTTGAAGTAGCCTTCGACGCCGTAGATTTCCGAACCCAGCTCGATGCGGGCGACGTCGCTGACGCGGGTCACGCGGCCTTGAGCGTCGGTCTTGAGCACGACCTTGCCGAACTCTTCCGGAGCCGACAGACGGCCCTCGACCTGAACCGGCAGCTCGAAGGCGGCGGCGTTGGTCGGGAAGGGGGGCTGGCCGATCGAACCGCCGGCGGCCTGGACGTTCTGGGCCTGCAGGGCGGCGACGATCTCGGGCGCGGTCAGGTCGCGTGCGGCCGCCTTGGCCGGATCGATCCAGATGCGCATGGAGTAGTTGCCGCCGCCGAAGACCTGGATGCCGCCGACGCCGTCGATCCGCAGCAGGCGGTCGCGGATCGTCGACTGGGCCATGTTGCCCAGATAGTCGCTGTCGATGCCGGGATCGTCGGACGTCAGCGAGGCCAGCATCAGGAAGCCGGTCGACTCCTTGTTGACGACGACGCCGACCTGACGGACCTGCGCCGGAAGGCGCGGCTCGGCCAGGGCGACCCGGTTCTGGACCAGCACCTGGGCGGTGTCGAGGTCGGTGCCGGGCTGGAAAGTCACGGTCACGGTGACCCGGCCGTCCGAGGTGGACGACGAGGTCATGTAAAGCATGTTCTCGACGCCGTTGATCTCCTGTTCGAGCGGCGCGGCGACCGTTTCGGACAGGGTTTCAGCCGAGGCGCCGGCGTAGGAGGCGTTCACGCTGATCGTCGGCGGCGCGATGTCCGGATACTGCGCGAGCGGCAGCATCGGCATGGCGAAGGCGCCGATCAGGGTGATGAAGACCGAGATCACGATCGCGAAGATCGGCCGGTCGATGAAGAAGCGGGATATGTTCATGGATCAGGTTCCGGCTCGTGAGCCTCCTCCTCAGCCGGCGCTGGCGACGAAGGTGGCGGACGAAGCGACGGGGGCCGTGGTCACGGGCGCGTCGGCCTTGGTTTCCTCAGCCTTGATGGTTCCGTTCTGGGCGGTGACCTTCTGGCCCGGGCGGGCGCGCTGAAGGCCGTTGATGATGACGCGGTCGTCCGGCGTCAGGCCCGTGCGCACGACGCGCAGGCCGTTGGCCAGCGGACCCAGCTGGACCGGCTTGGCGCCGACCGTACCGTCCTTGGCGACGACGTAGACCACCTTGCGCGGACCGTCGGTGACGACGGCGGAATCCGGCACCAGCATGGCGGCGTAACCGCCCGAACCGGCCAGTTGGGCGTGACCGAACATGCCGGGCTTCAGGAAGCCGTCGGCGTTCTGCACCACGGCGCGCAGGCGGATGGTGCCCGAGGAGGCGTCGATGGCGTTGTCGGTGAAGTCCAGCGTGCCGGTGCGGTCATAGCTGGTCTCGTCCTGCAGGCGGATGCGGATCGGGGCCGAACCGTTGCGGGCGTCGCGCTGATACTTCAGCGCCAGGGCTTCGGAGCCGTCAAAGACGAAGTAGATCGGCGAGGACGAGACGATGGTGGTCAGGACGTCGCCGGCCGACGAGCCGCCGCCGATCAGGTTGCCCGGATCGACCCGGCGGTCGGACACGCGGCCCGAGATCGGGGCGGTGACGCGGGTGAACTCCACGTCCAGCTGACGGGCGCGGATGGCGGCGTTGGCGGCGGCCACGGCGGCCTCGGCGGTCTGGACGGCGCCGCGCTTGGCGTCGACCTCAGCCTGGGACACGGCCTGCGAGGCCAGCAGGCCCTCGGCGCGGGTCAGTTCCGTGCGGGCCAGCGTCAGCTGGGCCTGGCCCTGGGCCAGTTGTGCGCGGGCCGAGGCCAGGGCGGCCTGGGCCGGACGCGGGTCCAGGGTGAACAGCAGCTGGCCCTGGCGCACGAAGTCGCCGTCCTTGAAGTGGACCGACTGGATGTAGCCGCCGACGCGCGCCCGTACGTCGACCGAGCGAGGAGCCTCGAAGCGGCCGGTGAATTCGTCCCAGTCGACGACCTGTTGCGACAGGGGCGCGGCCACCGTGACGGGCGGCGCGCCCTGGGCGGGCGCCTCCTGTCCCTTGGAACAGCCATAGAGGGCGGCCGCCATCAAAGCGGACGCGGCCGCGATCTTAACCGTGCGCATCGGCGCAATCTCCTTGGGAGTAACGTGATCAGAGAGACTGTCGCTCTTTGGGGAGAAGGCGTCCAGTCAACACCGGCTGACTTAAAGACGACGAAGGCGACGCTTGTCAACGCCTGATGACAAGGCCATATAGTCCGTAAGGTTTATTGGAGTGCGACCAATTGGTCCTTTGCGACGTTCCCCGGCCGCGTAACGCCAACGCCACCCGCCAGGCCATTCTGGAGGCGGCGCGCGAGCGTTTCTGCGCGGAAAGCTATGATGATGTCGGCATGCGCGACGTGGCGCGCGACGTCGGCGTCGATGCGGCGCTGATCAGCCGCTATTTCGGCTCGAAGGAAGATCTGTTCCTGGCGGTGCTGGACAGCTGCAAGAACGGGCGTGACCTGATGGAAGGCGACCGCGCCGATTTCGGCCAGCGCCTGGCGACGGAAGTCGTCTATGGCGAGGCGGCTCGGTGCGAGGCTGACCCGACCGGCGAGAAGATGCGCGGCCTGTTGATCCTGTTGCGCTCGATCGGCTCGACCAAGGCGATGGACGTGGTGCAGCGCACGGCGAACAACCGCTTCTTCGATCCCCTGACTCAGTGGATCGGCGGCGATGACGCGGCCGTGCGGGCGCGCCTCGCGTCCGGCCTGATCATGGGCATGGCCATCGGCCGCGAGCTGTCGGACGGCTTTTCGGCTCTGACGGATGAACAGCGGGGCCGCCTGCGCGACCGTATGGCCAAGGCGCTTCAGGGCCTGATCGACGGCTGAATTGAAAAGAGGCGGACCGCGGCCCGCCTCTCGTCTCTGTCTTATGGCAACCCCGTCTAGGCCCAGTGCATCGGCACATGGCGCGCCGCCGCCCAGTGGATGGCGCGGATGGCGTCGACGATGGCGCGGGTGGCCGACACCGTGCCCAGCGGCCCGCCCAGATCGGCGGTGACGGCGCCCGAGGCCAGGACGGCGGCGACCGCCGCCTCGATGGAATCGGCCTCATCCTCCAGATCGAAGCTGTGGCGCAGCATCATGGCCGCCGACAGCACCATGCCGACCGGATTGGCCAGATCCTGTCCGGCGATGTCGGGCGCCGAGCCGTGGATCGGCTCGAACAGGCCCGGCCCGTCGGCGCCCAGGGAGGCCGAGGGCAGCAGGCCGATCGAGCCGCCCAGCACCGAGATTTCATCCGACAGGATGTCGCCGAACATGTTCTCGGTCAGGATGACGTCATAGTCGCGCGGCTTGCGGATCAGATGCATGGCCATGGAGTCGACCAGCGCGTGCTCCAGGGTGATCTGCGGATATTCCTCGGCGTGGATGCGGGTCACGACCTCGCGCCACAGGCGACTGGTCTCCATGACGTTGGCCTTGTCGACCGAAGTGACCTTGCCGCGCCGTTGTTCGGCGGCCTGGAAGGCGGCGCGCGCGACGCGCTCGATCTCCTCGACCGTATAGACGCACAGGTCCGAGGCGCTGGTTTCGGTGCGGGTGCGCTCGCCGAAATAGACGCCGCTGGTCAGTTCGCGGAAGACGATCAGATCGACGCCCTCGACGATCTCCTTCTTCAGCGGCGAGCGGTGGGCCAGCACCGGCGAGACCTGCAACGGGCGCAGGTTGGCGTACAGGCCCATGGCCTTGCGGATGGCCAGCAGGCCCTGTTCCGGCCGCACCGGGGCGCCGTCCCACTTGGGCCCGCCGACCGCGCCCAGCAGCACGGCGTCGGAGGCCAGACAGGCGGCTTTCGTCTCTTCCGGCAGGGACTCGCCCGTCGCGTCGATGGCGGCGCCGCCGATCAGGTGTTCAGTGAAGTTGAAGCGGTGCCCGTAGATGTCGCCGATGCAGGTCAACACCCGCTGGGCGGCCAGGGCGACTTCGGGACCGACCCCGTCGCCGGGCAGGACGGCGATGTCGAAGGTGCGGGCGACGGGCGTTTCATGGGCGGTCATCAGGCGGTCTCCGGCTGAAAGGCGTCGTTTCTCAGGCGTTCAAAGGTGGTGACGTAGGGCAGTTTCGACTGAAGCCAGCCGAGGGCGTCGACCCCGTCCAGCAGGCACTGACGGGCGAAGGACTCGACCTTGAACGGCACGGCCGGGGCGTTGCCGCGCCGGATCTCATTGGCGTCCAGATCAATCGTCACCGGCTGTTCCGGATGGGCGGCGAGGTCGTCCCAGGTCGCCTGATCGACGACGATGGGCAGGAAGCCGTTCTTCAGGGCGTTGGAGGTGAAGATGTCGGCGATCTCGGTCGAGATCACCGCCCGAAAGCCGTAGTCCAGCAGGGCCCACGGCGCGTGTTCGCGCGACGAGCCGCAGGCGAAGTTCGGCCCCGCCAGCAGGATGCGCTGTTCGGTCGGGTCGATGCGGTTCAGCACCGCCTCGGGCTTGGGCGAGCCGTCGGCCTCATAGCGCCAGTCGTGGAAGGCGTGGGCGCCCAGACCCTCGCGCGTCGTGGTGGTCAGGAAACGCGCGGGGATGATCTGGTCGGTGTCGATGTTGGCCTGACTCAGGGTCAGGGTCTTCGACGTCAGGGTCTTGAAGGGCTCAGACATGGGCGGCCGCCTCCAGATAGACGCGCGGGTCGGTCAGCACCCCGGCCACGGCGCTGGCGGCGGCGGTGGCGGGGCTGGCCAGTATGGTGCGGGCGCCCTTGCCCTGACGGCCCTCGAAATTGCGGTTGGAGGTCGAGACGGCCAATTGGCCCGGCGCGACGAAGTCTCCGTTCATGGCGATGCACATGGAGCAGCCGGGGATGCGCCATTCGGCGCCCGCCTCGGTGAAGACCCGGTCCAGACCTTCGGCCTCGGCGTCGCGGCGGACGGCCTCCGAGCCGGGGACGACCAGCATCCGCACGCCCGGCTGGACCTTGCGGCCGCGCAGGACGTCGGCGGCGGCGCGCAGGTCGGGCAGGCGGCCGTTGGTGCAACTGCCGATGAAGACCACGTCGACCTTGTGGCCGGTGGTCGCCTCGCCGGCGGTGAAGCCCATGTAGTCGATGGCCTTCTGATCCGAGGCCGAGCGCGGCTGCGGCACGGGCGCGCCGACGGGGGCGCCCGCGTCCGGGGTGGTGCCCCAGGTGGCCATCGGGCGGATGGCGGCGCCGTCCAGCACGACCTCCTTGTCGAAGACCGCGTCGGGGTCCGAGGCCAGAGCCAGCCAGTCGGCTGCGGCGGCCTCATAGTCGGCGGGAACGTGGCGACGGCCGCGCAGCCAGTCGACAGTGGTCTGGTCCGGCGCGATCATGCCCGCCCGCGCGCCCGCCTCGATGGACATGTTGCACAGGGTCATGCGCCCTTCCATGTCCAGCGACCGCACGGCCTGGCCTGCATATTCGATGACGTAGCCGGTGCCGCCGCCGAAGCCGATGGCGGCGATGACGGCCAACGCCACGTCCTTGCCGGACACGCCGGGGCGCAAGGCTCCGTCGACCGTCACCCGCATGGCCTTGGCCCGTCGCTGCAGCAGGCACTGGGTCGCCAGCACATGACCCACTTCCGAGGTGCCGATGCCAAAGGCCAGCGCCCCGAAGGCGCCGTGGGTGGCGGTGTGGCTGTCGCCGCAGACGACGGTCATGCCCGGTTGGGTCAGGCCCAGTTCCGGCCCCATGACGTGAACGACGCCGCGCTGGTCCGAGGCCCAACCCGCCAGTTCGACATTATTACGGGCGCAGTTGGCCTCCAGCGTCTCGACCTGACGGCGCGCCTGTTCGGTGACATAGGGGCGTTTCCCGTCCGGCCCGGCGGGCAGGGTGGGGGTCGAGTGGTCCAGGGTGGCGAAGGTGCGGTCGGGGCGGCGGACCTTCAGCCCGCGCGCCTCGATCTCGGAGAAGGCCTGAGGCGAGGTGACTTCGTGGACCAGATGCAGGTCCACATACATGACGCCCGGCGTCTCGGCGGTTTCCGGCACGACGACGTGCCGGTCCCACACCTTCTGATACAGCGTCTTAGGCTGGCTCATGCGCGCGCTCCTTCGCCGGGGCGGCGTTCTCTGCCTCGCCGATGGGTTCCAGCCAGCCGAAGCGGTCGGGCGTCGTGCCGTCGAACAGGCCGCGGAAGGCCTTGTTCACCGCCTTGGTCACCGGGCCGGGGCCGCCTGCGCGGGTCATGATGCCGTCGATGGAGCGGACGGGGGTGATCTCGGCCGCCGTGCCGGTCATGAAGACCTCGTCGGCGACATAGAGGGCTTCGCGCGGCAGCACCTGTTCGCGCGCCTCATAGCCCAGGCCGCGCGCCAGCTTCATCACGCTGTCGCGGGTGATGCCCTGCAGGATGGAGGCGGCGGCGGGCGGGGTCATCAGCACCCCGTCCTTGACGATGAACAGGTTCTCGCCCGCGCCTTCGGACAGCAGGCCGTCGGCGCCCAGGGCAATGCCCTCGCCGAAGCCGCGCACGCGGGCCTCGCGCCCGATCAGATAGGAGGACAGATAGTTGCCGCCCGCCTTGGCGCCCGCCGGGACGGTGTTCGGCGCCACGCGGTTCCAGCTGGAGATGCAGGCGTCGACGCCTTTCTCCAGCGCCTCTTCGCCCAGATAGGCGCCCCAGGCGAAGGCCGAGATCATCACATCGCTGCGGATCGCCTCGGCCGAGGGGCTGACGCCCATGCCGCACTCGCCCAGAAAGGCCAGCGGGCGCAGATAGGCCGAGCGCAGGCCTTCGGCCCGGACCACGTCCTTGCAGGCCTGAACCAGCTCGTCCTCATTATAAGGCATGGGGAAGTGGTAGATGCGCGCGCTGTCGAACAGGCGGCGCACGTGGTCGGTCAGGCGGAAGCCGCACGGACCGTTGGGGGTGTCATAGACGCGGATGCCCTCGAACACCGAGGTGCCGTAGTGCAGGGCGTGGCTCATGACGTGAACCGTGGCCTTCTCCCACGCCGTCAGTTCGCCGTTGATCCAGATGTTCTTAGCCAGCGGTTGCATAGGTCGTATCCTGTGGTGCGGAGGCCGTGACGGCCGCGATGATGGCGGTCAGTTCCGCGTCATTGATTTCGCCGATCTGGTCGGCGCGTTGCTTGAAGCCGGCGAAGACGTCGGCCAGGCGCTGGCCTTCCAGCACATGGCCCAGAGCCTCGGCCCGCTTGCCGACCGCATGGCGGCCGGAATGCTTGCCCAGCACGAAGTAGCTGCCCTCGAAACCGACGTCCTCGGGACGCATGATCTCGTAGGTGCGGGCGTCGGCCATCATGCCGTGCTGGTGGATCCCGGCCTCGTGGGCGAAGGCGTTCAGGCCGACGATGGCCTTGTTGCGGGCGATGACCGTCTCGGTCACGTCGCGCAGGGTCTGGGAGGCGCGCACCAGATGGCGGCTCTCGGCGGCGACGGTCGCCCCATAGCGGTCCGCGCGGGTGCGCAGGGCCATGATGACTTCTTCGATCGAGGCGTTGCCTGCCCGTTCGCCGATGCCGTTGATGGCGCCTTCGATCTGGCGCGCCCCGCCCTCGACGGCGGCCAGGGAGTTGGCCACGGCCAGACCCAGGTCGTTGTGGCAGTGCGAGGAGAAGATGATGTCCGCGTGGCGCGGGCGGATGATCCCGTCCAGATAGGCGAACCGCTGGCGCGCTTCTTCCGGGGTGGCGTAGCCGACGGTGTCGGGCACGTTCAGCGTCTGCGCGCCCGCGTCGGCGGCGGCCGTCAGGGCTTCGGCCAGGAACTCGGGTTCCGTGCGGAAGGCGTCCTCGGCCGAGAACTCGACGTCGTCGAACATCGAGGCGGCGTATTCCACCGTGCGCGAGATCGTGGCCAGCACCTCGTTGGTGCTCATCCGCAGCTTGGCCGAGCGGTGGATCGGGCTGGTGGCCAGGAAGACGTGGCAGCGACGGTGCGATTTCGGCGCAGGCGACAGGGCGCGGAACGAGGCGTCGATGTCCTTCTCGTTGGCGCGCGACAGGGAGGCGAAGACCGGGCCCTCGATCTCGCCCGCCACACGACGGATGCACTCCTCGTCGCCCGGCGAGGCGGCGGCGAAGCCCGCCTCGATCACGTCCACGCCCAGGTCGCGCAGGACATGGGCCATCTTCAGCTTGGCCTCGGCCGACATGGAGAAGCCCGGCGCCTGCTCGCCGTCGCGCAGGGTGGTGTCGAAGATGATGACGCGGTTGGGATCGGACGCCGCGATTTCGGCGGTTCTGGATACGCGTTCTACTCGGGACATTACGCAGCCTCGGACTGGAAGGTTTGGGCCTGGATGCGCGCGACGCCGATCAGGCGGTCGATCTGGCGGCCCAGGTTGTCGATGGAGCGGGCGGCGTCACGCCCGCGAACGGTCAGGGCGATGCGGCGCATCGCGCCTTC
>ERZ778017.3100-NODE-3100-length-12265-cov-5.603112_pt1 | contig 12265 bp, 10 predicted proteins | sample MGYA00375747_ERZ778017 | MGnify/ENA primary metagenome ERZ778017 (study PRJEB29350, sample SAMN05509838) | bioreactor metagenome | biome: bioreactor; material: wastewater | place: South Africa: University of Cape Town | collected 2014-03-17 ... | reverse complement strand
GCGGTGCTTCAGGCGCTTGTACTTGCCGCACAGGCACTCGTAGTCCTTGATCGGCCCGAAGATCTTCGCGCAGAACAGGCCGTCGCGCTCGGGCTTGAAGGTGCGGTAGTTGATCGTCTCGGGCTTCTTCACCTCGCCGAACGACCACGAGCGGATCTTCTCGGGCGATGCGAGCCCGATCTTGATCGCGTCGAAATGCTCTTCTTCCTGGACCTGCTTGAACAGATCGAGCAATGCTTTCATGAACGACTCCTGAATCCTTTGCCCGCGCGCTTCAGTTGCGCTCGAGGTCGATGTCGATGCCGAGCGAGCGGATTTCCTTCACCAGCACGTTGAACGACTCGGGCATGCCGGCATCGATCGCGTGCTCGCCCTTGACGAGGTTCTCGTAGACCTTCGTGCGGCCGTTGACGTCGTCGGACTTCACCGTGAGCATCTCCTGCAGCATGTACGAAGCGCCGTAGGCCTCGAGCGCCCAGACCTCCATCTCGCCGAAGCGCTGGCCGCCGAACTGCGCCTTGCCGCCCAGCGGCTGCTGCGTGACCAGCGAATACGGCCCGGTGGAACGCGCGTGCATCTTGTCGTCGACCAGGTGGTGCAGCTTCAGCATGTGCATGTAGCCCACCGTGACCGGCCGGTCGAAGGCGTCGCCGGTGCGGCCGTCGTGCAGCGTGACCTGCGTCTTGGTCGGCGTGAAGCCGATCAGCTTCGTGCGCGCGTCGTCGTCGGGGTACGCGAGATCGAGCATCCGGTGGATTTCCGGCTCCGAGGCGCCGTCGAACACCGGCGTGGCGAAGGGAACTCCTTCGGCGAGGTTCGACGCCAGCTCGACGAGGCTGTTCTCGCCGAGATGCGACAGGTCGGCGCTCTGGCCGCCGCCGTTGTAGACGCGATCGAGCAGTGCGCGCAGCTCCTCGACCCGCGCCTTCTGCGCGAGCAGGTCGCCGATGCGCCGGCCGATGCCCTTGGCCGCCCAGCCCAGGTGCGTCTCGAGGATCTGTCCGACGTTCATCCGCGACGGCACGCCGAGCGGGTTCAGCACGATGTCCACCGGCGTGCCGTCGGCCATGTACGGCATGTCCTCGATCGGAACGATGCGCGAGACCACGCCCTTGTTGCCGTGACGGCCCGCCATCTTGTCGCCCGGCTGCAGGCGGCGCTTGACGGCCAGGTACACCTTGACCATCTTCAGCACGCCCGGTGGCAGCTCGTCGCCCTGCGTGAGCTTCTTGCGTTTCTCCTCGAAAGCGAGATCGAAGGAGTGGCGCTTCTGCTCGATCGATTCCTTCAGCGCCTCGAGCTGGCTGGCCGCCGTCTCGTCGGCCAGCCGGATCTCGAACCAGTGGTAGCGGTCGAGGTCGGCCAGGTACTCGGCGGTGACCGCCGCGCCCTTGGCCAGCCGCTTCGGTCCGCCGTTGACCGTCTTGCCCACCAGCAGCCGCTCGATGCGCGAGAACGCGTCGTTCTCGACGATGCGCAGCTGGTCGTTGAGGTCCTGGCGATAGCGCTTCAGCTCGTCGTCGATGATCGACTGCGCGCGCTTGTCGCGCTGGATGCCTTCGCGGGTGAACACCTGCACGTCGATGACCGTGCCGTTCATGCCCGAGGGCACGCGCAGCGACGTGTCCTTCACGTCGGAGGCCTTCTCGCCGAAGATCGCGCGCAGCAGCTTCTCCTCGGGGGTGAGCTGCGTCTCGCCCTTGGGCGTGACCTTGCCGACCAGCGTGTCGCCCGCCTCGACCTCGGCGCCGATGTAGACGATGCCGGAGTCGTCCAGGCGCGCCAGCTGCGACTCGGACAGGTTCGAGATGTCGCGCGTGATGTCCTCGGGGCCGAGCTTGGTGTCGCGCGCGAGCACCGACAGCTCCTCGATGTGGATCGACGTGTAGCGGTCGTCGGAGACGACCTTCTCCGAGATCAGGATCGAGTCCTCGAAGTTGTAGCCGTTCCACGGCATGAACGCGACCAGCATGTTCTGCCCGAGCGCCAGCTCGCCAAGGTCGGTGGACGCGCCGTCGGCGATGACGTCGCCCCTGGCGATCGTGTCGCCCTTGCGCACGATCGGGCGCTGGTTGATGTTCGTGTTCTGGTTGCTGCGCGTGTATTTCGTCAGGTTGTAGATGTCGACGCCCACCTCGCCGGCGGCGGCTTCCTCGTCGTGCACGCGCACGACGATGCGGTCGGCGTCGACGAAGTCGACGACGCCGCCGCGCAGCGCGGTGACGACCGTGCCCGAGTCGACCGCGCAGGTGCGCTCGATGCCGGTGCCGACGAGCGGTTTCTCCGGACGCAGGCAGGGCACCGCCTGGCGCTGCATGTTCGAGCCCATCAGCGCGCGGTTGGCGTCGTCGTGCTCGAGGAACGGAATGAGCGAGGCGGCCACCGACACGATCTGCGACGGCGCGACGTCCATGTACTCGACGTGCTCGGGCGAGGTCAGCTCGGATTCACCGGCCTTGCGCACCGAGACGAGGTCGCCGGTGAGCCGGCCGTTGTCGTCGATCGCCGCGTTGGCCTGCGCGATCACGTAGCGGCCTTCCTCGATCGCCGACAGGTAGTGGATCTCGTCGCTGACGCGGCTGTCGACCACCTTGCGGTACGGCGTCTCGAGGAAGCCGTATTCGTTCAGCTGCGCGTACAGCGCCAGCGAGTTGATCAGGCCGATGTTCGGGCCTTCCGGCGTCTCGATCGGGCACACGCGGCCGTAATGGGTCGGATGCACGTCGCGCACCTCGAAGCCCGCGCGCTCGCGCGTCAGGCCGCCCGGGCCCAGCGCCGAGACGCGCCGCTTGTGCGTGATCTCCGACAGCGGGTTCGTCTGGTCCATGAACTGCGACAGCTGCGACGAACCGAAGAACTCGCGGATGGCCGCGCTGATCGGCTTGCTGTTGATCAGGTCGTGCGGCATCAGGTTTTCGGTCTCGGCCTGGCCCAGGCGCTCCTTGACCGCACGCTCGACGCGCACCAGCCCCGCGCGGAACTGGTTCTCGGCCAGCTCGCCCACGCAGCGCACGCGCCGGTTGCCCAGGTGGTCGATGTCGTCGATCTCGCCGCGGCCGTTGCGCAGCTCGACGAGGATCTTGATCACCGCGAGGATGTCCTCGTTGGTGAGCGTCATCGGCCCGGTGAGCTCCTCGCGCCCGACGCGGCGGTTGAACTTCATCCGGCCGACCTTCGACAGGTCGTACGCGTCCTCGCTGTAGAACAGGCGATTGAACAGCGCCTCTACCGCGTCCTCGGTGGGCGGCTCGCCCGGACGCATCATCCGGTAGATCGCCACGCGCGCAGCCATCTGGTCGGCCGTCTCGTCGGTGCGCAGCGTCTGCGAGATGTACGGCCCCTGGTCGAGGTCGTTCGTGTAGAGCGCGCGGAACTCGCGCACGTTGGCCGCGCGCAGCTTCTTCAGCAGCTCTTCGGTCAGCTCGTCGTTCGCCTTCGCGAGGATCTCGCCGGTTTCGGGATCGACGACGTTGTGTGCGAGCGCACGCCCGAGGAGATAGTCCTCGGGCACCGACACGTGCTTCATGCCGGCCGCTTCCATGTCGCGGATGTGCTTGGCGTTGATCCGCTTGTCCTTGCCGACGATCAACTTGCCTTCACGGTCGGCGATGTCGAAGCGCGCCATCTCGCCGCGCAGCCGCTCGGGCACCAGCTCGAGCTGCGCGCCCTCGTTCATCAGCCGGAAGCTGTCGAAGGCGAAGAAGTGCGCGAGGATCTGCTCGGGCGTCAGGCCGATCGACTTCAGCAGGATCGTCACCGGCATCTTGCGGCGACGGTCGACGCGGAAATAGAGGATGTCCTTCGGGTCGAACTCGAAGTCGAGCCACGAGCCGCGATACGGAATGATGCGCGCCGAGAACAGCAGCTTGCCCGAGCTGTGCGTCTTGCCGCGGTCGTGCTCGAAGAACACGCCCGGCGAGCGGTGCAGCTGCGAGACGATGACGCGCTCGGTGCCGTTGACGATGAACGAGCCGTTGGTCGTCATGAGCGGGATCTCGCCCATGTAGACCTCCTGCTCCTTGACTTCCTTCACCGTGGGCCGCGCCGCCTCGCGGTCCATGATGACCAGGCGCACTTTCGCGCGCAGCGGCGCGCAGTAGGTGAGGCCGCGCTGCTGGCACTCCTTCACGTCGAAGGGGGCGTTGCCCAGCGTGTAGTTGACGAACTCGAGCCGCGCGAACTCGTTGTGCGAGACGATCGGGAACACCGACCCGAAGGCCGCCTGCAGCCCCTCGGCGCGGCGCGTGCCCGGCTCGACGTCGGCCTGCAGGAACTGGTGGTACGACTCGATCTGCGTCGTCAGCAGGTACGGCACGTCGAGGACCACGCGCCGCTTGGCGAAGCTCTTGCGGATGCGCTTTTTCTCGGTGAACGAGTACGGGGTAGCGGTGGCCATGAACACTCCGTGTCTAGCGGGAGACAATGGAAACGGGGATGCGGCGGCCCGCAGCGGGGGTCGCGCAGAAGACGGTTGCGTAGGGCGAGGCTGCCGATGAGAGAAGCCCGCGGGGCGGGCCATCCCGGAACGACTTTCCGGACATCGAGGCTCCGGAGAACGGGGTTTGCCGGCGCCTGGCAAGCCGGCAAACCGCGTTCCCGTGCAGGGCACGGAAGACGCGGACGCAACCCGGCCGGGCCGCGCACCCTCGCGGGCGGGCGGTCGACACGGGTCGCGGGCGACGGAGCGACAACGCTTACTTGATCTCCACTTTCGCGCCGGCGTCGTCGAGCTGCTTCTTCAGCGCCTCGGCGTCGGCCTTCGAGATGCCTTCCTTGACGGCCTTCGGTGCGCCGTCGACGAGGTCCTTGGCCTCCTTCAGGCCCAGGCCGGTCGCCGCGCGGACGACCTTGATGACCTCGACTTTCTTCTCGCCGGCGCCCAGCAGCATCACCGTGAATTCGGTCTGCTCCTCGGCGGCGGGGGCGGCGGCAGCGGCGGCGGCCGGTGCGGCAGCAACGGCGGCGGCTGCAGCCGACACGCCGAACTTGTCTTCCATCTGCTTGATCAGCTCGGACAGCTCGAGCACGGTCATGCCGGCGATCGCGTCGAGGATCTCTTCCTTGTTCAGTGCCATTTCCCGGTTACTCCGTACGGTTCGGTTCGATTGTGTTTGGTGGAAATCGGATCGGGGTTCGCCTTGAGCTCAGGCGCCCGCCTGCTCTTTCTGGTCGCGCACGGCGGCCAGGGTGCGGGCAAAACGCGCCGGCACCTCGTTGAGCGTGCGAACGAACTGGGCGATCGGCGCCTGCATCGTGCCGAGCAGCTTCGCCAGCAACTCCTCGCGGCTGGGCATCGTCGCGAGCGCCTTCACGCCGTTCTCGTCGAGAACGGAGTTGGCCATCGCGCCTGCCTTCAGCTGCAGCTTGTCGTTGCCCTTGGCGAAGTCGTTCAGCACCTTCGCGGCCGACACCGGATCGCTCGAGAAGCCGTAGATCAGCGGCCCAACCATGCGGTCGGACAGCCCTTCGAACGGCGTCCCGGCGACGGCGCGGCGCGCGAGCGTGTTCTTCAACACGCGCAGGTACACGCCCTGCCCCCGCGCCTGCTTGCGCAGTGCGGTGATCGCTCCGACTTCCAGACCTCGGTACTCGGCGACGACGATCGCCTGCGCCTTCGCCACTGCGGCGGAGACTTCGGCGACGACGGTCGCTTTCGCTTCTCGGTTCAGAGCCATTGCTTCTTCCAGAATGTGGCGCTACGCGCCGGTGAAGCGGCGTTTCCGAGTCCGAGTCCTTCGAACCGGTCGTTGCGGACCGTTCCGGTGAAACTCTCGCTTCGGGTTCCGCCATCTGCGCAGGGTGCGGACTTCGCTTCGCGCTCGCGCGCTCGGCGGGTCCGCGGATTAAGGCTTCGGGCCTTGCGGCCTTCGACGCCCTGCGGTCTTTGACAACCCGCGGGCCGGCTGCTTCGTCTCGCGGGAGATCCCGCTCGGCTCGGCGGCCGGCTCGCGGCCCAAAGTTCCTTCTGCTGCGTACGGCTTCCCTCGTTGCCGCTCGCTCGTGCGTTCAGGCGGCCGCGGCAGCGGCGGCCGAGAACGAGGCCGTGTCGATCTTCACGCCGATGCCCATCGTGCTCGACACCGCCACCTTGCGCAGGTAGATGCCTTTCGACGCTGCCGGCTTGGCGCGGTTCAGCGCCCCGACCAGCGCGCGCAGGTTCGTCTCGAGCTGCTCGACGCCGAACGAAGCGCGGCCGATCGACGCGTGCACGATGCCGGCCTTGTCGGTGCGGTACTGCACCTGGCCCGCCTTGGCGTTCTTCACCGCGGTGGCGACGTCGGGCGTGACCGTGCCGACCTTCGGGTTCGGCATCAGGCCGCGCGGGCCGAGGATCTGGCCCAGCGTGCCGACGACTTTCATCGCATCGGGCGAAGCGACGACCACGTCAAAGTTCAGGTTGCCCGCACGCACCTGCTCGGCGAGGTCTTCCATGCCGACGATGTCGGCGCCCGCCGCACGCGCGGCCTCGGCCTTCTCGCCCTGCGTGAACACCGCGACGCGCACGCTCCTGCCCGTGCCCGCCGGCAGCACGACCGAGCCGCGCACGACCTGGTCGGACTTCTTCGGGTCGACGCCGAGCTGCACGGCGACGTCGATCGACTCGTCGAACTTTGCCGTGGCGGTGGTCTTCACCGTCTGCAGCGCATCGGCGAGCGCGTAGATCTTCTGCCGGTCGACGCCGGCGCGGATCGCCTTCTGGCGTTTCGTGAGCCCGGCCATTACACGCCCTCCACGGTGATGCCCATGCTCGCCGCCGATCCGGCGATGCTGCGCACGGCGGCGTCCAGGTCGGCCGCGGTGAGGTCGGGCATCTTCGCCTTGGCGATTTCCTCGGCCTGCGCGCGCGTGATCGTTCCGACCTTGTCGGTATGCGGCTTGGCCGAGCCCTTGTCGATCTTCGCCGCCTTCTTGATGAGCACCGTTGCGGGCGGTGTCTTCATCACGAAGGTGAAGCTCTTGTCGGCGTAGGCGGTGATGACGACCGGAATGGGCAAGCCGGGCTCCATTCCCTGCGTCTGCGCGTTGAACGCCTTGCAGAACTCCATGATGTTCAGGCCGCGCTGACCGAGCGCGGGCCCGATGGGCGGCGCCGGATTGGCCTTGCCGGCCGGCACCTGCAGCTTCACGTAACCGGTGATCTTCTTCGCCATGCGGTGGCTCCTGGGTGAGTGCGAACGTCCCGTGCTTCCAGATGTGCCCGGCGGGACTCCTCGATGGGGCGCCGAAGCGTCACGCTTCGGAACCACGCCCCGACTTCAAACCTTCTCGACCTGACCGAACTCCAGCTCGACCGGCGTGGCACGACCGAAGATCGTGACCGACACGCGCAGGCGGCTCTTCTCGTAGTTGACTTCCTCGACGTTGCCGTTGAAGTCGGTGAACGGACCCTCGCGCACGCGGACCATTTCGCCGACCTCGAACAGCGTCTTCGGCCGCGGCTTCTCGACGCCTTCCTGCATCTGCGCCATGATCTTCTCGACCTCCTTCTCGGAGATCGGGCTCGGGCGGTTGCCGGTGCCGCCGATGAAGCCGGTGACCTTGTTCGTGTGCTTGACGAGATGCCAGGTGGCGTCGTCCATCTCCATCTCGACGAGCACGTAGCCGGGGAAGAAGCGCCGCTCGGTGATCGTGCGCTGCCCGCCCTTCATCTCGACGACTTCCTCGGTGGGCACCAGGATGCGGCCGAACTTCTCGCCCATTCCGGCGCGATCGGCGCGTTCCCGGATCGCCCGTGCGACGCTCTTCTCCATGCCGGAGTAGGCGTGCACCACGTACCAGCGCTTGCTCATCAACGATTCCACCCGAGAATGAGGTCGTACAGCGTGAACTCGAGCGTCTTGTCGACCAGCCACAGGAACAGCGCCATCGCCACGACGAACGCGAAGACGATCAGGGTGACCTGCGTCGTTTCCTTGCGGTCGGGCCAGTAGACGCGTTTCGTCTCGCTCCAGGAGTCGCGGGCGAACGCGAAGAAGCGATGCCCCGGCCCGGAGGTGTACGCGATGCCCGCGCCGACGACGAGCCCGGCGATCACGGCGCCCACGCGCGCGATCGTCGGCTGCTGCGCGAGCCAGTAGAAGCCGATGACGCCGGCAACGACGGCTGCGATGGCCAGGACGACCTTCGCGCGGTCGGCGCCGCTGGTCACGTTTTCGATCGTCTGATTCGACATCCGGATGGCCGCTCGACGCGACCCGTTGTATTGGCAGGGGCAGAGGGAATCGAACCCCCAACCTTCGGTTTTGGAGACCGACGCTCTGCCAGTTGAGCTATGCCCCTGGGGAACTACAGTGAAAGGTGAAGGGTAAAGGGAGAAGGGCAACAGCCTCGACTGCAGCGGCTGCGCCCTGGCTTTCCCCTTCACCCTTCACCCTTGACCCTTCACTCGATCACTTTAGTAACGACGCCGGCCCCGACCGTTCGCCCGCCCTCGCGGATCGCAAAGCGCAGCCCCTGCTCCATCGCGATCGGCGCGATCAGGCTCACCGTCATCTTCACGTTGTCGCCCGGCATCACCATCTCCGTGCCCTCGGGCAGCGCCACCGACCCCGTCACGTCCGTCGTGCGGAAGTAGAACTGCGGCCGGTAGTTGTTGAAGAACGGCGTGTGACGACCGCCCTCCTCCTTGGAGAGCACGTACACCTCGCACTCGAACTTCGTGTGCGGCGTGATCGATCCCGGCTTGGCCAGCACCTGCCCGCGCTCGACCTCCTCGCGCTTGGTGCCGCGCAGCAGCACCCCCACGTTGTCGCCCGCCTGACCCTGGTCCAGCAGCTTCCTGAACATCTCCACGCCCGTGCAGGTCGTCTTCACCGTCGGGCGAATCCCCACGATCTCGATCTCCTCGCCCACCTTGACCACTCCGCGCTCCACGCGCCCCGTGACCACCGTGCCGCGACCCGAGATCGAGAACACGTCCTCGATCGGCATCAGGAACGCCCCGTCCACCGCACGCTCCGGCGTCGGAATGTACGCATCCAGCGCATCGGCCAGCTTCATGATCGCCTGCTCGCCGATCTCGCCCTTGTCGCCCTCCAGCGCCTTGAGCGCCGATCCCTTGATGATCGGCACGTCGTCGCCCGGGAAGTCGTACTTCGACAGCAGCTCGCGCACCTCCATCTCCACCAGCTCGAGCAGCTCCTCGTCATCGACCATGTCGCACTTGTTCATGAACACGACGATGTACGGCACCCCCACCTGGCGCGCCAGCAGGATGTGCTCGCGCGTCTGCGGCATCGGGCCGTCGGCTGCGCTCACCACCAGGATCGCCCCGTCCATCTGCGCCGCGCCCGTGATCATGTTCTTCACGTAGTCCGCGTGCCCCGGGCAGTCCACGTGCGCGTAGTGCCTCGCCTTCGTCTCGTACTCCACGTGCGAGGTGTTGATCGTGATCCCGCGCGCCTTCTCCTCCGGCGCGTTGTCGATCTGGTCGTACCCCCTCGCCTCGCCGCCGAACTGCTTCGAGAGCACCGTCGTGATCGCCGCCGTCAGCGTCGTCTTGCCGTGATCCACGTGCCCGATCGTCCCAACGTTCACGTGCGGCTTCGTACGCTCGAACTTTCCTTTCGCCATTTCGAGACTCCGTTACCTGTTCGCTGTTTTCCGATGTCGAACGAAGCGGCCGGGCCGCCCGTCTTCCATTGATACGGTTACTTCGTGCGCGCCGAGATGATCGCTTCGGCGACGTTCTTCGGAGCTTCCGCGTATTGCTTGAACTCCATCGTGTAAGTCGCGCGACCCTGCGTGAGCGAGCGCAGCGTGGTGGCGTAGCCGAACATCTCGGCCATCGGCACCTCGGCGCGGATCACCTTCCCGCCGCCCGCCATGTCTTCCATGCCCTGGACCATCCCGCGGCGCGACGACAGGTCGCCCATCACGTTGCCGGCGTAGTCTTCGGGAGTCTCGACCTCGACGGCCATCATCGGCTCGAGCAGCACGGGGCTCGCGCGGCGCATGCCTTCCTTGAAGGCGATGGAGGCCGCCTGCTTGAACGCGTTCTCGTTCGAGTCGACGTCGTGGTACGAACCGAAATGCAGCGTCGCCTTGATGTTCACCACCGGATAGCCGGCGAGCACGCCCGCGGGCAGCGTGTCCTCGATGCCCTTCTGCACCGCCGGGATGTACTCGCGCGGAACGACGCCGCCCTTGATCGCGTCGACGAACTCGAAATTCGGGCCGCCCGGCTCGAGCGGCTCGAGCTTGAGCACGACGTGGCCGTACTGGCCGCGGCCGCCCGACTGCTTGATGAACTTGCCTTCGGCCTCTTCGCAGGTCTTGCGGATCGTTTCGCGATACGCGACCTGCGGCTTGCCCACCGACGCCTCGACTCCGAACTCGCGCTTCATGCGGTCGACGAGGATCTCCAGGTGCAGCTCGCCCATGCCGGCGATGATCGTCTGGCCCGATTCCTCGTCGGTGCGCACGCGGAACGACGGATCTTCCTGCGCGAGACGACCGAGCGCGATGCCCATCTTCTCCTGGTCGGCCTTCGTCTTCGGCTCGACCGCCTGATGAATGACAGGCTCGGGGAAGTCCATGCGCTCGAGCACGATCGGCGCGGCGGGGTCGCACAGCGTCTCGCCGGTGGTGACTTCCTTCAGCCCGACGGCCGCGGCGATGTCGCCCGCGCGCACTTCCTTGATCTCCTCGCGCTGATTCGCGAGCATCTGCAGCAGGCGCCCGATGCGCTCCTTCTTGCCCCTGATCGAGTTCAGCACGGTGTCGCCGGAGTTCAGCACGCCGGAGAACACGCGGATGAACGTGAGCTGGCCCACGAAGGGGTCGCTCATCAGCTTGAACGCGAGCGCCGAGAACTTCTCGCCGTCGTCGGCCTTGCGCAGCACCTCGACGTCGTTGTCGTCGTGCCCGGTCACCGGCGGGATGTCGATCGGCGACGGCAGGAACTCGATGACGGCGTCGAGCATGCGCTGCACGCCCTTGTTCTTGAAGGCGGTGCCGCACAGCATCGGCTGGATCTCGTTGGCGACCGTGCGCTTGCGCAGACCCTTGCGGATGTCGTCCTCGGAGAGCTCGCCTTCCTCGAGGTAGCGGTTCATCAGCTCCTCGTCGGCCTCGGCGGCGGCCTCGACCATGTTCTCGCGCCACTTCGCGCACAGGTCGGCCATCTCGGCGGGAATGTCGGCGTAGTCGAAGCGCATTCCCTGCGACGCGTCGTCCCAGAGGATCGCCTTCATCTTGATCAGGTCGACGACGCCGCGGAAGCTCTCCTCGGCGCCGATCGGCACGACGATCGGAACCGGGTTGGCCTTCAGGCGCAGCTTCATCTGGTCGTAGACCTTGAAGAAGTTCGCGCCCATGCGGTCCATCTTGTTGACGAAGGCGAGCCGCGGCACGCGGTACTTGTTCGCCTGGCGCCAGACCGTCTCGGACTGCGGCTGCACGCCGCCCACCGCGCAATAGACCATGCACGCGCCGTCGAGCACGCGCATCGAGCGCTCGACCTCGATCGTGAAGTCGACGTGCCCGGGGGTGTCGATGATGTTGATGCGGTGCTCGGGCATGGACAGGTCCATGCCCTTCCAGAAGCAGGTCACGGCGGACGACGAGATCGTGATGCCGCGCTCCTGCTCCTGCTCCATCCAGTCGGTGGTCGCGGCGCCGTCGTGCACCTCGCCCATCTTGTGGTTGACGCCGGTGTAGAACAGGATGCGCTCGGTGGTCGTCGTCTTGCCGGCGTCGATGTGCGCCGAGATGCCGATGTTCCGATAGCGCTCGATGGGAGTCTTGCGAGCCATGATTCGAACTCTCTACGGTTTGCGCGACGTCTCGTGAACGCCGCGCGGGACCGGCGCCGTGGCGCCGGACCTCGAGGCGACCGCTGTCCACGCCGGCCCCTTGCGGGAACCGGCGCCGCAGCGCGCCGCCTCAGAAGCGGAAATGCGCAAAAGCCTTGTTCGCCTCGGCCATGCGGTGCACCTCGTCGCGCTTGCGAACGGCGCCGCCGCGGTTCTCGGCGGCTTCCATCAACTCGTTGGCCAGGCGCTGGCCCATGGATTTCTCGCCGCGCTTCTTCGCGGCTTCGCGCAGCCAGCGCATCGCCAGCGCCAGCCGGCGCACCGGGCGCACCTCGACCGGCACCTGGTAGTTCGCGCCGCCCACGCGACGGCTCTTGACTTCGACCATCGGCCGGGCGTTCTGCAACGCGGTCATGAAGACCTCGAGCGGATCCTTGCCCGAGCGCGTGCGGATCTAGTCGAACGCGCCGTACAGCATGCGCTCGGCCACGGCCTTCTTGCCGTCGAGC
>ERZ778017.3099-NODE-3099-length-12266-cov-4.163050_pt1 | contig 12266 bp, 10 predicted proteins | sample MGYA00375747_ERZ778017 | MGnify/ENA primary metagenome ERZ778017 (study PRJEB29350, sample SAMN05509838) | bioreactor metagenome | biome: bioreactor; material: wastewater | place: South Africa: University of Cape Town | collected 2014-03-17 ... | reverse complement strand
TTTTTCCTCTAGTGAATTGTACTATAAACGAAAAAAAACTGTGTGCACGTGACATCGCTTGTGGTAACTATACCTGGATGGCCGAGCTTAAGGTTACACGCCCGGGGGTGTGATGAGACGCGGCGCTAGGAGGGGTTTCAGCTGGACTCATCTCTGGAACTAAGAGGTTCTGTGTGTAGTTTGAGTGTTTTGTGTGTAATTTGATGCCTTTATTAAGTTCAGTTGCTGTTGCGGCTTGCATTGGCCAACCAGAGGCAAGATATTACTACGGTGTCAGTTTCCGACACCATTTCATGTTGAGGTCAAATGTTAGGTATGTACCTTAGATACTGAAATCATAGTGCTCTGTGTTGTTACTTTCAGTCCCTCCGACTTGTATCGTTGTGTCATCAGGACAATAGGAATAATAGGAAAGATATTCAAGGTGCAAATTCAATTTGGGGGTAGTCGTGTGACGTGAAGGCTATCTTTGATGTACCTTGTCATTTCTGAGAGTGATGCAAAACTACGTGTGAGTGTTTCCATAGGTGTTTCTCTTGCGTCTGACCCCATCTTTTTGTGCATATCAGACAGTTTCAACTGGGGTATTCGGCTCAAATCTGTCCGACGTCAATGCTTTGCAGGTTAAGAGCGCGAAATTCGATATCAGGTTTCGCTTTAAATGTAAATTGGAAAGCATAATGCAAGGTAACTAATGTGTCGATTCATGTAGTTTTACTTGAATCTCAAACACCCGGTCTGATGATTCGTTAGAATGTAATTGGGTGATGTGCAGATAGATATAGGCAGTATACAATTCCAAGCTAAAGGATTACCATTTGCATCAACTTGGCATACGACAGAGCAAGAATGAGATTACTGATACACTAGAGTTGCTTGATGTTGTTGTATGCGTGTGGCGAGGCTAGTAAAACCAGAGTCAGCTGCATATTGACGCGCAATCTCTTAACCGAACTACTGATAGCATTAGGTTGACACAGCTTCTCTACTAATTTGCATTAGCTTCATTGTAGTTCTTAGAGATGGATTTCACTTTCAATAAGCTAGTTTCTGTTAGTTCCAATTTTTCGTTGCTGAAGTACTACATTTAAAGTCACAAGTTTTGCTATAAACGCTCCAATAGCAGTGAGCAGTGTACAATTCGTTCCAGTCTATTCGAAATTCCAAATGCTAATCGGATTATTTTACTGGTTTTGAACATCACGTATACTACAATAAATTATCTTAGTTGCAGTTTAGTACTTCAGTGTGTTATACGTATATTTTACTTCTTTTAATTCTGTGGGTCTTGGTGCTTTGTTGGCATTTGTTCACCACCGCCTGGCATGTAAAGCTTACTTTACAAAACTCACCCAGTCATATGAATGAATACAGTAGAGCGAGGTACGAGATTAATCATAAATTATTCAAATTATTCGCACTTGAGAACACCATTTTTGGCATCAAAAAAAAAACCTCCTAAAATGGTTGCAAAGCCACCTAGTTGGCTAAACTTAAAATGTCTTTCTAAAATGATTTTAATTTTCATTGGAACTAAGGCCCTCCTTAAGCGATACCACTGGTTTATTATGTCTGTTGAAGAATAAATGCACTATTGCTTGAAAATTGACATATAAAAATACTGACACCCACCGTTCTTCATAGCAATCATGACATGGAAATATAACAGTTTCAATTCCTTCTCCCGGGGAATACATAGCGATTTTTATCGTGAATATATGCTGATCATTCTTGATCGGGCACTTTTAGGTGAGACTCGAAAAGATTTAATTTTTCTATATTTGCAAACAGTATTAATGCATGTCCATAAAAACACTTTTATTTGAAGTTGATGAGTTGTTCCTTGAAGCTAGCCTTTACGTATAATACTTTTCTGTGGCTATTGGGCTTAACCTGTTTTTTTATCAATGGTTCTAATATTTATTTGATAGTACATACATAAAGGTATCATTAAAGTGCCATGCAATCTCATTAGAAGAATCCAATAAGAGCAAAAGCAACGGCCAAGTATCCCATGTTGGAAACTGTTGAACCAGCACCAACGTAGGTGGAGACAACTGGGTTAGTACCGTTGGAGTAGCTAACTACAGCTGGAGTAGAGTATGCTGGGGTTGGAACACCACAAGAAGTACACTCAGTTTTAGATGAACGAGTGATAGTAAGAGTGGTTTCAATAACAACTGGTGATTCAGCAACGTTCTTAGCTGGACCTTCTGGAATAGTAGCAGTGGTGGTGGTAGCTGGAGCTTTGGTAACTGGAGTAGTGGAAGCTGGAGCATTAGTAGCTGGGCCAGAAGTAACTGGAACTGGAACGGCTGGAGTAGAAGCAACTGGAACAGAAGAAGTCAATGGACAGTAAGTAGTGTAGACAGTGTTCATGCTAGTAACAACGACGTAACCAGTGGTGACTGGGACGTGGTGACACTTGTTTTCGCTACAGGAAGTAATAGTAACAACAGTTGTGTGGATGTCAGTTTCAGTAACGACACCACCAGCAACAGTAGAGTTAGCGTAAGTTGGGTATGGTGGAACAGTAGCGACTGAAGAAGTAGTTGGAGCAGCAGAAGAAGAAACGGCACATTGGATACTTTCTAATAATTCTCTGACTTGAACGGAGAATAAGGTTTCAGAGTGTGCAGCGTAGTATTCTTCACCAGAAGCATCCCATAAAGAAACACCACCAAAGTTAGGGTCACAGGCGTATTGAGCAATCTTAGATTTAAGAGTAGCAGCATTAACGTAGTCAGCAGCACTTGGGAAAGTTGGAACACCAACATAGATTTTCATGTTTGGATTTGGAGCAGTCTTAGCGAATTGTAACCAAGTAGCCAAGTTGAAAGTTTGGTCGACGGAACACAAGTTGTTGTAGAATTGAACAAAAGCAAAGTCAAGGTAAGCGGTGGACAATAATTCACCCATGTGACCATCTGGGTAGACACATTGTGGAGAAGCAGATAAAGTGTAAGTCTTGGAAGAATCTTCAGCGAAAAGAGCTCTCAATTTGGTAGCTAATTGAGCGTAACCAACATCGGAACCTAATTCAATATCAAAGTCAAAACCGTCAACAACAGCATCATCGAATGGTCTTTCGGCGTCGGAACCACCACCGAATTTGTTCCATAAAGTGGTTGCGAAATTTTCGGCATCGGTGACGGAAGAGAAGCCGTAGTTACCAATGGCACCACCTAAGGACAAGATGATTTTTTTACCGGCAGCTTGACAAGTTTTGATATCAGCAGCGACGTTTGAACAATGTAAGGTTCCGTCTGGGAAGGTGTTACCACACATGTTGGACAAATTAATGTTGGTTGGGTCTGGGAAGCTGTTTAAGAATGAAACAACAACGTAATCTTCAGATGAGGATTCACAGTAGTGAGCTAAGGATTGTTGACCACCGTAACCATTTTGACCCCAGTAAAGGGCAACATTGTTGGATGCAGCTGCCAAAGCAGATTGTGCAAGGAATGTGGCAGACACTGCAAGAGTTTTCAAAGAGTGCATGATAAAAGAATGTATGAAGTTAGTTTAAAAACGAATGACTAACACACCTTCAAAAGAAAGATAAACCCAAAAATGCGCAATTTGCCTGGGGCATTGAGTCTTTTATATGTGCTAAGCCAGTGGTAGAAATCAAACTGCTTGAATTTTTTCTGCAACAACGCAAATAACGAATTCTTGGAGTTGCATGAATATGACATACAGGATTTTTGTGCGTCAACAACAATGTGGAAACCCACAAAACATAAACATGCAATGCAGTGCGACTGCATTGAGGTGTATATTCTCGGCTAGGGTTTATTCAATTGGCGAAAGGTTTTCGATCTGCGTCGTAAAATTTTTACCGTGTTTTTGCGACAAATAATATCTGCTTTGACAATACCAAAACTGGACCCTAAAACCACTTTTATGATCAGTCATTATTTATTATACGAATCACACAGGTAATATTTACATTTTCAATTTTCCTAACCGTTGTGCATCGGTCCACGTGATCGGACAGTATTACTCATCCCTATGTTTTCGAAAGCATTTTACACAAGTTGAATTTGATGAGGAGTCTTCAAACAAATGAAACTGTTGCACTTCGTAATACTTACTCTGGAGCTTCTTGGTATGTAGTTGATTGAGCCAGACTATGCAAAATGCGACATTTGACTAGTGTTATTTTTTGACGCGCTTTCATGAATATGTTGTGATTTTTTAGTTCGCGCAAGCTGCCGTTGAAGTAGACGAAAACGAAACCACATCCTTCCAAATGGGGTTTCGGATGCATAGGTAATCACCATATAATATAGTCGTACGGCATCAAAAGTTGGTGATCATTAATGTTGTAACAGAGGAGGTGGAATCATACGGAAAGCAGAACGAAATAAACAGTAGTTGCTTCAGAGTCTCTTATCATTATCACCATATTCCTTAGTTCATTTAATTGTAGAGCAAATTTTCGACATCGATCCCATTTTCAGCTCTATGTCAGGTATTGCTTCAATGTCGCGCTCTAATCGCACTGTTTGATTTCCTGTTCCTCCTAAATTTTAATCATAAGCCATACATGGGTAATATACAACTGCATTATTTTTCAAAAGCCCAGTTTCCCCATTGAAATTGTTTCACGTAACCTTTCTGCCCGATTCAGCACCTCCACTAAACAATCGATGATTCACTTGAACTATCCTTCTCTTGCTTTGTGCAAAAGTGTAGGACTATGAACTTCTCAACACCATTTTACTTCGTGTTACCAGCTTCGAGCTTAGCATTTCATTTAAGAATTATCTCACTCGGGTCAGTTCAGCCAGTTCAATGTTTTTGATGTTCGGTTTGTTCTCAGTGGGCGCAATACAAGAAACTCCCAGAAGATGGACTTAGAAAATCTTTTTCAACTAACTGGGTTAGGAACATTATATGGCAGATCTGTTTGTGAGCTCAAGTATTAAGTTTACCCAAAGATCAAGCAATTTATTTGCCGAATGAGAAAGACATGAGCAACTAGCATTCTGTGAGCCCTTTTAGTACTTTAAACATAATTCAATTGACCCAATCTCCATTCCCAATTAACTATAAATAAAGTAGCGGCCAAGTTGATATCACACATACAACATCTGATTAATTGTACCATCAAGGCAGTGTTTAGCTGCAAAATACCCTTATATAGATTTTATAGTAGACAGGATTTAATCAGTAGTTGGTCTCTATCGCTAAACATCTTTTCAAGACTCTATTATAGCACCGTTAGTCTATTGTTCTCATTACAGGTTTGTAGTAAAACAAGCATCTAGGGCGTACATTCAGATTAAAGGTTCGAGTCTGACCCCCGAGATACACCTTTTTGTCTGAATGGCCCAAGCAGCTTCGTCAAGTTATCTCTAAAAACAGTATACCTCTACTTTTACAAAATTCTAAATAAAATGAAAATTTCGAAAATAAACGCCACTTCACACCTAATCTTCTCAATAGCACCAACACATAGAGCTTTTTCACTAACACACTGTATCTCAAAGAATACTTGAAAACTACCATTGCAACCAAAATGTATTTGGTGTTTGCAAAGAATGGCGAAGGATTTTTTAGCAGCATAAAACGTGATACATCACGTGACCTATTTTTTCAGTAAATTTTTCAAGTTTGTAAATTACGGTTAGGTGATACAACAGCAGATTCTACTAACACCATTCATAATGTCAGTACAAATCTTTGGAGATCAGGCTACTGAAGAAAGAGGTGAAAATGCTCGTTTGTCGGCATTTGTTGGTGCCATTGCCGTAGGAGATTTAGTCAAATCCACCTTGGGCCCAAAAGGGATGGATAAGTTATTACAGAGTTCTAGCGATGTGGATAGATCATTAGTGACTAATGATGGTGCCACCATTCTTAAATCCATTCCATTTGACAATCCTGCTGCCAAAGTCTTGGTGAACCTTTCCAAAGTGCAAGACGATGAAGTTGGTGATGGAACCACGTCCGTTACTATCTTGACAGCAGAACTATTAAGAGAAGCCGAGAAGTTGATTGAGAAGAAGATCCACCCACAAACTATCATTGAAGGGTTCAGAATTGCGAGAGATATCTCGATTGATGCGTTGACGAAATCTGCCGTCAACAATGGGGAAAACAAGGATGCATTTAGAAGGGATTTAATTAATATTGCTAAGACGACATTATCGTCGAAAATTTTGAGTCAAGATAAGGATTTATTCAGTGAATTGGCCGTGGACGCCATCTTAAGATTGAATGGATCAACAAACTTAAATAATATTCAGATCATCAAGAAAGTAGGTGGGAAATTGACTGATTCATACTTGGACGAAGGATTCATTCTTGAGAAGAAGTTTGGTATTCAACAGCCTAAGGAAATCGGTCCTGTCAAGATTTTGATTGCAAACACCTCAATGGACACCGATAAAGTCAAGATTTTTGGGGCCAAATTCAAGGTCGATTCCACTTCCAAGTTGGCAGAGTTAGAAAAGGCCGAAAAGATGAAGATGAAAGCAAAAGTTGAAAAGATCAAGAAGTTCGGTATAAATTGTTTCATAAACAGACAATTGATCTACGATTACCCAGAACAGTTGTTTACTGATGCTAAGATAAATTCTATTGAGCATGCTGATTTTGATGGAATTGAAAGATTAGCATTAGTCACTGGAGGTGAAGTTGTTTCCACATTCGACAAGACAGAGGGAGTCAAATTGGGATACTGTGAGTCCATCAAGGAAATCATAATCGGAGAAGACACATTCTTGAAGTTCTCCGGAGTGGCTGCTGGTGAAGCATGCACTATTGTATTAAGAGGTGCTACCGAACAAGGGTTAGATGAAGCAGAAAGATCATTACACGATGCTTTATCGGTATTGTCGCAAACCACCAGAGACACAAAGACATGTCTTGGAGGAGGATGTTCAGAAATGATCATGTCGAAGGCCGTTGAACAAGCAGCAGCCAATGAGGTTGGAAAGAAAGCATTGGCAATTGAAGCATTTGCCAGGGCTTTAAGACAATTACCAACCATCTTGGCCGATAACGCTGGGTACGATTCGTCAGACTTGGTCACCAAGTTAAGATCAGCCATCTACAATGGTATGACTACATCAGGATTGGACTTGAACAATGGTACTGTAGCTGATATGAGAGAGTTGGGTATTGTTGAGTCGTATAAGTTGAAACGGGCAGTTGTTTCATCTGCAGCCGAAGCTTCTGAAGTGTTGTTGAGAGTCGACAACATTCTTCGTGCAAAACCTCGTACTGCTGATAGAAATCATTAGGTTATAGATAATGTGTAGTTTAGTGCGACGATGTATAGTAGCTCAGGACAGTGTAGATGGTGGTGAACTGTGTGACCAGAGAGGTTGGTGCTGGACTACTTGGTCGTGTGGTGAAGATTTGCATGGAGTGTCGGTGGTGAATACAGGGTATTATAGAGGTGCTGTGCAGTGATTGAAACCTTTGGACTGTTTGGTTCGCAATGGTGACAATTACACATTGGGCCCTGAATCTGTACGTAAGATTCTACAATCACTGGTTTCAGAGGAAGCCAGAAAATAACAACAACGTTCTACAATCACTGGTTTCAGGGGAAGCCAGAAAATAACAAACCAAGCTACAGTACAGTGATGGAGGCGTGAAACAGGAGAGTAATAGCACGCAAATATGTATTGTATGACAATGACCAAGCCAGATGAAGCAAGCATTTTCAGATAGAGATCATTCTACAGGCTGTGGCGGAGGATATTTGTGATGTTTGCATGTTTGGTGATTGCATGTTCGGTGATGTAGCATGTTTGCTGTTTTTGATGCTCCGGCGTAAGTACTGTTTCATTACACGTCATTTGGTGGGAATTAAGTTTGCCTTGTGTCACGTAGTCAATATACAAGTGCTGTACGGCCATGCCCATACGCCTATAGTGCTCCCAAGGACAGTAATGTTGAATAGCCACAGTAGTTGCCGTGGTACAAATACATGCTTGCAAACTAAACACTATGGTAGCACCACCAAGACGTGAATTGAGATCCTGGCTCTGCACACTGCCAAAGATTCCTCCACAGGCAGGACCGAAACAATGGTGAAATTCCTTCGATTGTTCCTCCGTTGCACGCCCGGTTTTGGAGACGTCATCCGGCATGCGTTTTCTCGCGTCGGGGGGAAATTCCTCCATCATTTGCGGTGCTACCACGTACACTTCCACCGTGCCGGTGATGAATCTTGCAGTGCAACAAGGGGTAAATTGTCCTATTTCAGGCAGGTTGTGGCAACGTGGCTATACTTCGCCAACCTTGATGACGACAATCAAAACAATGGCACAAAATTGAAACTTGGTTCCCACAATTTTTGTTGTGTCAAAATCGCATCATGCCTATGTACGGGAATCTTGACACATTTGCGCATTTTGCTATTTGGGAGGTTATTACTAGCAAACAGCAGTAGTGGAAAATTCGGATAAAGGTGTCATTAGTGCAATTGAGGCTTTGGCCAATCCCGATTGTGTAGACTTGTGGCCACTGGCTATGTTGAGGACGTTTCTGTTTAAGGGGAATTTTTTACGACGACAGGTGAAATTTGGGATATTTTCGTGGTGTTTCATATAACCATTATATTGTTTCAGGAGTAAATTAGCATTGTCGAAATTGGAGTATAAAATGAGACGCAATTGCTTGCAATGGGGTCAATTTGTTGTAGCATCGAAATTTAATATAGTTTAAAATGGTTTTCGGATTTGGTAAAGACGACAAGAAGGATTCTGACGATTCTTATGGATCTCGTAACGATGATTCTTACGGATCTGGTAACAACGATTCCTATGGATCTGGCAACAACGACGACTCCTACGGATCAAGAAAGGGAGGTGACGATTCTTACGGATCTGGTAACGATTCTTACGGTTCTGGCAATAACGATTCTTACGGATCGAGATCCGGTAACAACGATTCTTACGGATCGAGATCCGGTAACAACGATTCTTATGGATCTGGTTCTGGTAACGATTCTTATGGATCTGGTTCCGGTAACGACTCTTATGGATCGAGATCCGGTAACGACTCTTACGGTTCCGGTAACAACGACAGTTCCTACGGCTCTGGCAACAACGACTCTTACGGGTCTGGCAACAACGATGACTCCTACGGTTCTGGAAGACAAGGAGGAGACTCGTTCGGTTCTGGAAGACAAGGAGGAGACTCGTTCGGTTCTGGTAACGACGATTCTTACGGTTCCAGAAGAGGAGGTGGTGATTCTTACGGTTCCGGTAACGACGATTCCTACGGCTCTGGAAGACAAGGAGGAAACTCTTATGGATCCGGTAACAATGACTATTAGACGTGATGACAGACTTTTAATTCATTAAAAATATAGCTTTTATACGTGTACGTGTGAATGAAATTTTCAACAATTGATTCTGTGTCCGTAGTTGGCTTCAAATCGTAAGGTAAATTCTGGTAATTGAAGAAGAACAAAGTGTTTGGTATTTTCCAACTTCAAAATGCTACTCAACCCAATTGGCCCAGTGTCAAAAGTTCCGGTCTTGCAACGTGATGTTTACTAGTAATATAATACATAACCATTCATGAAATATTTAAGCAATAGGAATCATTGTTGTAATGGTGCGTACAACACTTGGGTAACGTATTTCTGTTTGTACCTTACGACGGACGCAACCGCCAAAATATTATGCTTGATCGAAGTTGTAGCCAAATGGTTTAATACAACATGATTTGGAATAGGCAACGCACCGGAATTGTTATCTTGCGCAGAAAAGTTGTTCAATATGACGTGTTCTAGATGAGGTGGGATTTGTGGTGGATGCAACCATGCTTGTTGTTGTCCATTTTGGATTTTAGATTGTTTATCGATGGCGACGTAGTACTGCTCCATAACCTTGGGATCAGTAAAAATCGGAGGGATGTCGCTGATGTATTCTTTTACTCTTCTGAATGGTGAAGACGCATCGCAGTTTTCTTCATGGTACCTTGAGTACCCATTTCCCATATCGTCATCGTCGTTGGTCAAGCCCCACATGGAATCTGTCCTTGTAGTTGTTCTAGAAATAGACGATTTTCTCGACACCAGTTGAGAAGGTGGTTGTTGCGGTGACTCCGAATCCTGTTGTTGTTGGTTTTGCTGGTCTAAATGAGTATAAATGTGATCGGGTGTGACTTCTACGTAGTTTACGAAATTGCCCATTTGGTCGGTGGCCGTGGGCAAGAAATCAGAGAACCGGAGCTCGTTATCAATGACAAATCTGAACCGGTGCGTCCCCACTGGCAAACCCAAAGTGATCAAGAACGTGCCGTCGGGCTGTTTCACCAACCCAATCATTTTTCTCCATCCGGTAAACGACCCAGTGACATACACTTTCTCTCCTCCTTGAACCCATTTGATTTCAACCGGAACAGTAACGTTTGGTGGAGGATCATCATTTTGCTGGGGCTGTGGTTGTTCTGGAGCATGGTGTTGACCGACAGCACCATCTTCGGCTTGGCCCTGACCCTGGACGTGGACTTGGGCCGGGGGTGCGCCAGGGTGCTCACCATCACTACCGGCCGACGCACTGGATTCTCGAGCGTCGTCGATGTGCATTCGGTCCAAGTCAATATCATCGGTCAAAATCAACGTGGACTTTCTGCGAACCGGGGTCTGTTGGCCCTGGGTCGGTTCTTGGTTATCAAACCGCATTTTGTTGTCGTCGGAAACCCCGTCGGTTTTCATCGTTCCCGCGTCCGAAACGTCTACCATCGACACATCCTTGGGGTCAATTGACATTGTGACGGCGATAGTGGGTATGGATTAGGGTGAATAGGGCCCGGATTCCAGGTGTTAATGTCGAGATGAATGTAACAAGGAAATACTTTCCGGAATACGGAGGTAGCAAGGGATTTGACACGAAGCACAAACGCAAACAAAGCTCCTTTGGCGATTTATCCGTGCCAAAAGATTCGACGTGCTGGGATGAAGGGAAAGTTTGTTTCACGGTGTACTTTTTTGTCGAGGCGTGGAAATCACAGTGATCAAAAGGACATCCGAGGGGGGATCCGGCAGGAGCCCTGGTTATGATCACGTGATCATATTTAGCAATACTGGGGGATATCCGGGCATTTCCCGAGGGTCAAAATCCACCGCTGGGGTCCCATCGGCAGTCCACCGCCAGCTCGCTGAAATTGCTGCCAAAACTACAATGTCTACACTGGAATAGGCCCAAGGGTGGTGTTTGGATTGCGATTTAAAGCTAAAAATAAAATTCACTCGAGCCCAATATTCCACTCTTCCACCTCACCAAATGACTGCACTGAAACAGGCAAGTTTCCCGAATGACGGGTCTCCTGCGGTGGATTAGCCACCAGCTGTAGAAGAGCTTCATCGTACGAAACGTCGGGTTCTGGAACCGATACATCCTCGGGCACCAAAAACTGTTTCACCTCATCAATGTGAAACGTAATAGGTGTCGCGAGCTTGCCAGACTTGGCAGGCTTAGAAGGGTTAGCAGAGGTGACAATGCAGTCGACGCACATTTGAAGAACCGATGCCGGATCGTCGACGGTCCGCATCGATTTCACATAACGAACAAGCTTTGTCACAAGCTTGTGACACATATTGTGTGCTGAAACAAACACCAACAACTGTTTGGCAATGTCGAACGGAGATTCTCCGTTTTGTAGCAACTTTTCCATATGAAACATTGCATTGTACTTAGCAAACATCATCGGGGTCAATTTGTCCCACGGAACTGGTGCTGGTCCGTCCGTGTCCAGTTCCACATCGCTATCATCAGATACTTGAATGTGGTGGAAATCAGTAGGATTAGGGTCAAGCAAACCAGCCTTCTTCTGCTTCATGTAGTCCACAAAACGATCATTTGCGTCTCTGTAGTCGACGAAATCATATTTTTCCATTACCGGTTGCGGTGTGGTTCCGTTGTCGTCATTGTTGTAATTACCTAGTAACGAGTTGAATAAATCCGAGTAGAGGCCGGAGTTATCTCGTGGACAAGAACCGTGTGTAACCAACAGCGGCGATTCCAACATACTCTGCAACTCGCCGTGGTTGATTTCGTCTTTACTCGCAAAGCAGATGTTGCACAAGTTCAACAAATTCGTTGCTGCTCTTATGTCCCCATTAGAATGAGATGCAATAAGATTTAAACTCTCTGACGAATACTGGGGTGCACCCTTTTCTGCGGCTATACAACTACCAAGTATTTGTGCCATTTGCTCTACTGAGAGTGGCTTCAACTCAAAAACCTGGCATCGTGAAATTATAGCTCTTCTGATCCTCGACTTTAGGT
>ERZ778017.3094-NODE-3094-length-12290-cov-5.776543_pt1 | contig 12290 bp, 6 predicted proteins | sample MGYA00375747_ERZ778017 | MGnify/ENA primary metagenome ERZ778017 (study PRJEB29350, sample SAMN05509838) | bioreactor metagenome | biome: bioreactor; material: wastewater | place: South Africa: University of Cape Town | collected 2014-03-17 ... | reverse complement strand
CAATAAAATCGATGATCAAAGGATTTGAAAAGGATAACCTTAATTTCGATAGTACTGTTCATGAATCAAATAGACCCAAGGTAGATATTTTGAATTTAATTGATGGCCAGTTTGAGATCCAAGAGTTTGTTTTTACTTTGAACGTGGGTGAAGATTTTGGAATAAAATTACAGTTAATGCAGCTAGATTCGTCACTCCGTAACCATGAAATTCTTTTGAGCCTAGGAGCAATTAGAGTTTTAACTGAATCTCCCGTTGTAAAGGATAAATGGACAAGATTACTTTTTATTGATTCTCTCAGATTAAAGACGTCGTTGAAGAAGTTACCAATTCCTGACATATTCGTTACGTGCAATGCGATCATTTTAATTCACCCCCATCAATTCATAGTGTACAAGCTATTTGACAACTTATCGGTGACTATTAAATGTATCAAGTACTTTGTCAGTGTATTGAACCATCCCGATATCGAGAAGATTGCAAAAGAAGTCTACCCAAAGGTTATGAAGCCATTGGCATTACCCAATGTTAATTTGAAATCTGGACAACTATCGTTTAGGATGGAAGACGATCCTTTTGAATCTGAATTGAATATGATATATCAATTAGGTTTGATTGAACAACGGAAGAGGTTGGAACAAATCAATTTGTTTGAGACCAAATTAGCGTCGATAAAGCCAGATACGGTTCCTGATAATATAGAAGAAATGCTTTTTGCTTTGCATCTGACGATGTCGAAATCCTGGATTAGAAAAGTGAAGGTTTACAAAGCCAAATTAAGAAATGAAGTTTTGAAAAACAAAAAGCATCTTTACGGGAATGAAGGCAATTTTGATAGGTCTTGGAATAACGATGTCCAACCATATTCAATATTCGCTCCATTGTTGTTAATTCAAGTTGATAAGCTTGATCTTAACTTGAGCAAGCCAAAGTTTGATTTAAGCAAGTTGCCAGATTTTATGAGCAGAGTAGGCCAGGGAGTTCCTAAAGATAGAACATATTCTTTGCTTGTTCCATGCTTTTTGAAATTGAAGCTAGCACAACTCAGAATGCATTTACGTGATTACCCATTACCGTTTGTGCATATTCCAGCATTATTATCTGGAGATACACCAAGTGTGGTAATTGAAGGTAACTTAGTCATCGGTGAAGAATTCACAAAAGCTTTGGAACACACGAGAAAGGTACATGTTCCGTTTGTCCCTGGTGAATCGGGATCAACTGAAGCAAAGTTTTTTTCATTAGAGCTCTATAAGTCTTTGTCCACTGTCAAATTATATACGGACATGAAGATTGAGTTCAACTCGGACATGCCATCCAGATTTGTGATTGGATGCTCGTATCAATTTGCGATTCAACAGTTTATGGTAAATTTTGATCAGTTTTCGAAACCTCCTGTTGATCCATCTTTGAAACTAGGAGTATGGGATAAGTTGAGGCTTATCATGCACGGAAAATTTGAGATTAGAGTGAAAAATAATTTAGAAGTTGCATTCAAAGGGTCGAGAGATCCCTACAATTTGTTTGAGGAAGCTGCTGGGTTTGTTTTGGGATTTCTGGACAATGTTGTTTGGACTATTAATGGTACTGATAATTCCAAGGACTTTTTCAAAGTCAAATCGGACAAGGTGAGCTGGTATATACCGAATTACATTGGTAATCCGTTACCTTGCTGGACAAGAGAAACATCTAAATCAATCAATTTGGTAAATTCCACCTCATTTGTCACATCTTGTTTTGGATATTATTTGGATGAAGGTATTGATCTGAGAAAACCTCCCAACAGTACAAGAGAAAGTGTGGTAGATCGAATAGTTGTGCAGTTGAGTGGAGGTGTTGATTTCGATGTTGGTTTCTTATTACAACGAACTACAGCTGAAGGTGAACTTTCAACAAGATCAATTCCACATCATGAAGTCAAGTTGTATAATCCACAATTTACCTCAGATGGCCATGACTCTTACAAAGGATTCAGAAGTGACTACATAAGTATGATATTCAATTTGAGGGCTAACAAAGAAACTAACTACAACTCATTACATTTGAGTACAAGAACTTTCAAGTCGTTCTTTTCCTGGTGGAAATTATTTGCGTCTAATATGATGCTTCCAATCCGTAAAAGTAAGATTTTCGGTGAATTTAATGCATCACCCAAGTTTTCGCAGCATTTGCTTCATAACATCTTTGCTTTCCATGTGAAGTCACTATTTGTGGCACATACATTTAGAGATGATGTACTCCAAACTGAAGATAATGACGTTGTTGAATGTTTTGGAATACGTGGGAAAATGGACGACTTCTTTGTAGATATCCATCAAAGACGTGAACCCCAGACAATCAGACACGAAGGGCTTTCTCGAGTTCAACAAGTAAATAAGATGAATTTTCATATGGGAGAAATTCATTTGGGTGGTATTGATTTGAGAGTTGTTAATGCCAAATTCAAGCAGAATATTTATGAAAGCAGTACTGACAAAGATAACAAGCAAACATATGAAACTTATGATAATGACAAACGTTGGTTTGATAAAAATGATTATGAAGAAACGGGAGCAGTATCGTTAAAGAATTGTCCCGGGAAAATCTACATTTTCCCATTGTTGTATGCTAAGAGATTCTCTTATTTGAGAAATACAGGAAAAGATGAAGACTTCGAGGCTTCTGATTCACTAAAGAATGATTTCATCCATGATTGTACAATAAGCTCCAAGAACTACTATCTTCCACAATTAGAGGTCTTGGAAGATAGAATAAAACAATTACAGAACCTACTTGAAAATGAAACTGAAGATGACCAGGTCTCGAATCTTACTGAAAGAATTGACCTTTTGAAAACCGAACTCGAGGAGGTGAAAAAACAGTCAAGGAATAAAGAAGATACCCCAACTTTGAAGCCGAAGGAGAACTTCAATAACAAATTTACTTTACTTAATACGTTTTTCAAATGGAACGCGAAGAATAGGAACTCGTTATTGAAGTATATTCATCAAGTTCAAATCAACAGTTTCTACAAAAGGTTTGTCAACTATGAATCGATTAGGGTTGTGGATGAAATCATAAATCGTGAAGTTACTGATGATATCTCTACTTTTGTTTCTGATTTTGGAGTTACCCATAACGATCTTAGTTTTCACGAGAGCAATGAATTCTCAACATGCAATGACCGTTTAAATAACTTTGAAACTGTGCTCACAAAACTTAGTACTTTCCAATCCATTTCAGCTGATTATCAAATTGAGATTATTAATCCTCAGATACAATTACAGAGCCAAGAAGATCCAGATTCGGTCATCATTATTGCAGCCCCACGAATTGATTCTAAAATATACTCGATTTATAATAAATCAGATCATGAGCTTGTTGCAAATTCAAAAGTCTTAGAAACAAGGCTTGGTTGGTTGATCAAAGATGCAAGCATTTTGATCTTGAACAAGAACACGGCGGTGAACAAGAATGGTTTGATTATAAACGACAATGCTTACGGATCCAAATCAAACTGGCCACCATGGTTAGGAATAGAAATTTGTAGAAATGGTTCGTGGGCAGGAAAAGAACACTTGCTAGTGGAAAAGCTTTCGTTGATGTTTACCTACGACAAGATAACTCCATTTGGAATCAGTTTTAGTAACACGAAGATTGAGGAAGTAGACGATGATAGTACTGAATCTTCCACAGACGATGAAAACAAAATGATGGTCCCAGTGAATAGATTTCACTTGGATGTACCACAGCTTGTTGTTACTACTGGGTCTGATCAATATTTCGTGTTTTATGAAATTATTACTGACTTGTTGTTCTACACTGAGCCAAAGAGTAAAACTTTCAAGGAGAAGCTTGAAAAGTTAAAATTCTCCATCAATTTCCATGAACTAAGTGTAATTAAGAGCAGACTAGATGCATTAAACAAGCATCTTAGAATTCTAGAAATACTCGTTCGAAATTATGGATTCAGACGCAACCATTTGAGCAATGCAGAGTTAAACGATTTTCTTCTCATCAAGAATGAAAGAATTGAAGTAATCAAAGAAATATATTTATTGGTACAATCGGTTTTGAAAGGTGAAAATTACAAGGAAGATTCGTCGTCGAATCTACAAGATAGCTGGCAAATAACGACAGACGAAATTGTTTTGCACTTACTTGAGGATGATAGATCTCCACTAGTATCTTTGTCACTTCTGAAGAGTAAATTCACAAGATGTGTGTATGAAGATGGTTCTAACAAAAACGGTATCAAAATAGGAATGTTACAAATACTCAACAAGATCCAAAAATCGAGGTATCCTGAAATCTTATCATCATACTTTGGACCTGAGGACGATGTCAGTTTTGAGAACTTGATTGTTACTAACTGGACAATCAACAGAACTATCGGAGGTATACAGATTATTGAAAACTTGGAAGTATTCTTCCAGCCACTAAACATCCAGTTGGACGAAATGACTATGAACAAGATTTTGAAATTTGCCTTGCAAACAGATCTTGAGAATCTTAAAGACTTTGAGTTACCTCTGGCCAAACAGCATGACAGTGGTGATGAAGATGATAGCGGTCGCGATAGTGATAATGACGATTCGGAAGATTCGTCACCAGACCACACTAGTGAAAAATCTACTGGAGAATCTAGTTCCAAAGGAGCAAGTTTCTCGAAATCCAGTGATAAAAAGAGTGGCTTGTCTATTCTAGAAGATGGTGCCTTGAATGATGGTGATGTTGAGAAAATGATATATCGATCTAAAAAGTATGTTAGCGTGGTTAATCTCAAAGTCCATGCCTTCCAGTTGAATATATCTGTTGACCTTAACAAAGGATATAAACGATTGTTGAATGTGCAAAACTTTCTTATCAACATGGCACCGATCCAAGTTACTCACAAAACTCTATCGTTCATGGAATTTGCTGAAATCTTGAAGAAGACTATTATCAGCACCCTTTTGAACCATACCGGGAAGTTAATTAAGAATAAAATTTCTGTCAAAAAGAACGATTCAAAGCGGTTGGCTATAAAGCCGCTTCGCAGTTTGAGTCTGACTATTACTGGCGGAAGTTCGACCAAAGACCGGACATGACATTTAAGTGTGGTATTCCAACTCTATAGATATTTGTATATATAAATACTCATTAAATGTAACATTACTTTTAATATTTGGCTAGCAAAATGACATGGCACAAGCAACATATTAACTGATGTGTCGCTACGATTAGTTTGGGGTCGTGATCATTAACGTACTGGAAAAGTACTGGAGTGAGGGGTTTCGCTTTGTACTTAAGCGAAACCGAAAACGAGCGATTTTGAAGTGATAGTTTCATAGGAAACACGCAATCATACGTGTTGTCTCTTTGAGTCTGCACCGTTCTGGAACTTCTTCTTTCTTTTATTCCTCTTCATCTCGTCACTATCGAGCTCATCACCTCTCATCAATGTTTGCTGGTCATTTATAGCCAAGTCAGCAGTATTGAACCCCGGAATCCCATTTATCGACGTTTTTTCAAACTTCAACGCTTGATGTAACAATGCTGGGTCCAAATCCTTAATGATATCGGGAGCTTGTGCCACCATTGGGTCCAACAATCCTGGATTTATAGGCTTCGGGGCCGATATTTGGTGTTTTCCTGTTAGGTCTTGGATGTGATTCTTGTAGGACTTTCTCAACTTGACACCCTTGGTACCGTCTGGGTTCATTCTCGCCAAAGATTTGGCGATAGGCTCCAAGCCGTACAACGATAATAAATTATCTAGTGGAGTGGGATTAGGTAAAGAATAGACCTCTGTAAAAGTTAGTGAAAACTGGGAATTTCGTGACAAAGTTCATCGTGGGGGCCACACGTACCATTGGAATCAACGAGGTAGTAACTATTGATACCTTCGCTGAGATTCACGTCGGGTTCACCGTCCATGTTTTTCAGGTTAAAGTATAGAGAAGAAATTCTCATGAAAAATTCCGTTATACTATATAACTATTTGATAGCCACTATAGAAGAAACGGTAAAAGCACAAATGGCCCAAACCGGCACAATTGCATAATTTAAGGTACGTATTACATATATTACCCAAAGAAATATCTATAAACCTTGCTTCACTAAATTATAAATATACAACTGAATCGCCATTTACTGGGATTTCCATGGTGCAGCACCAATGCAATCGATTACTTTCCAACAACTTCCCATCCTTCGCTGTCGGCCACCGACAAGTTGGCAGTGGCGGCTTCTAAGCCAGTGGTTTGTTCTGGTTTAGTTTCGGCAGGTTTTTCTTGTTCTTGCGTCAGTTCATCGTCATCGTCGACAGCTAACACACTGAAGGACGACTTTTGTGGTTTTGGTTGGTCGTCTTTCTTGACTTCTTCGGTCTTGGTGGCTCTGGCAGGCTTTCTGGCAGGAATGGTTTGTCCCCTGGTCCAGTCGAATTCCGGCTCAGGCTTCTTTCTGAACGATCTTTCTCTTGGAGGTAAGGTACCTTGACCTCTGGCAGAACCCCAGTCCAATTCCGGCTCGTCTCTTTGAGGACGTTCTCTTCTTGGTGGTCTGTCGGCTCTTTCTGGTCTTTCTCTTGGTGGCAATTCCGATTGGCCTCTGGCAGCACCCCAGTCCAAGTCTGGTTCATCTCTTTGAGGACGTTCTCTTCTTGGTCTATCGGATCTGTTTGGGAAGTCTCTTTGTGGTAAGCTGGCCTGGGAGTTTCTAGCAGCACCCCAGTCCAAAACTGGCTCTTCTCTTGGCTCTCTACCGCCGCCCAATGGCCCACTTCTGCTCGATCTCCAGTCACCATCAAAGGCATTATTTCTTGGTGGAGCTGCTACATTAACAAAGATTCTTCTTCCTTGGAACTCACTTGTGCTCACTTTTAACGATTCTTCCAACACTTCTCTCTTCTTGAAAGTCACAAAAGCAAACCCTTTGACTCTGCCAGAATCTCTATCTCTAGGTAATTCAATGTCTTCAATAGCCCCAGGCATGTCCATGACATCTTCGAAATATTGCCCAATGGCAGCTTCATCGATTTCCCATGGCAAGTTGGACACTTTGGCTCTGTATGGTGGTTGGTCTGGAACGGGGTATTCTTTTCTTTCTCTTTGTTCTCCTCTGAATCCTCCTCCCATCGATGAGAAGTTAGATGAGCCTTGAGATTGGAATGAGCCACCAGAAGTTTCTGGAACGGCAGAGGTGGTAACAGCAACAGCAATGGTGTTCAAGTCCACTTCCTCGTCAGCCCAGGAGTTTCCACCGAGAGAATCGTCGGCTAAAAACGACCCTAAGTCCATCTTAGTACCTTTCTTTGGAGGAGCCATGATTGATAATCGATCCTTCGCTACCTAGTTTACAGATTTTGTCGAAAAAAATTATACTATACGATGAAATTAGTGGTTCTGTACTAATTCCTACCGCTGTTATTAGGTTATACACTCAAAGTAACCCAATCTGTTAGAGATGATAACTTTATACAATTTATTTATCAAATGAAAAATTTTTTCCCTACTACTGTTGCTCCTGTACAGATTTTGATTTCGGTGGTGAAATCAAATGGCACCGAAAACCGGCCACCACCGTCGATTTTGTTGACAATGTGGCGGGGTTTTCGTGGTAGATCGCTGCAATTGCTCCAGTAGTATGGTTCGCCAATTTTTCGCCAATTTGTCACCTAATTTCAGTGTTTTTAGACCCAAATATCTTTAGACCCAAATATCTTCTGTGCCGTTACACTGCTATCCTAGTCGTACCTCTCGTATTCCATATCATTACTGCCGTTAGCCGGATAGAAACTAGCGTGGACAATTGGGTTGTTCACTTCCATTCATTGCGAATTATCACATTTGATTTTGCAACTTCCATATTCATGCCTTAACTTCTCAGCCGCACGGTTCGTTCTCATACCCTCTGGTCGACGGTTTCGTTGTGGTTCACATCATGAGGCTGTGAATAAGGCGACACTGCATTGCTTGCAGATTCAAAACTGTTGGTGTCGTTAGATCCAACATCAGTCTCTTCTAATTCTTCATCATTTACCTCAGCTCTGTCACTACCGTTCTGAATAGACGCATTACCACCTTCCTGAGACGAATTCTGTCCGTTTGCATCTCTGGGAAGACTCTCCTGTCTATATCTTTTGTACAACTCTAATACTGCCCAATTGTACAAGTCATCCCTGGAAATTCCCATTATTTTCCACCATAACCGTTTGTAAGCTCTACGATACTTGTCGTCAGCAATATCGTTTGCTTGCTGTTCAAGGTTTAATCTTCCGTTTGTTGCATCCGAAAGTATCAACCTCACTCGCTCGCTGGGAGGAATCAATTCTTGCAACATTGCTCTTACCATTGGATCGGTTCTGAATGTTTCGAAATTAAATCCAACGACTTCTTCTTCATTTCGTCCATTTCGTTCATTTCCTGAATTGTTTCCTGAATTGTTTCCAGAATTGTTTCCTGCCGGGGCATTTTCTGGAACATTCGATTCAGCATTGTTTCTATCTTCATTTTTATAATAGTCCCGTTTACACATAGGACAGCAGGCTCTTCTCCTTGTCAACCATGGGTCAAGACAATCAGCATGGAAAACATGTCCACAAATCAATCCTCTGACCTCGTCATCATCCTCAATAACCTCAAGACAAATTGCACACGATCCTGAAGTGTAATGTGGGTTCGAAAGATCGTAAGAGGAGAATTCATCCACAGAATTACCTGTGAGTATAGGTTCATTATTCTCGACAGTCTCGCTGTTTGATGAAAATGTCTTTGCGGTATCCAATCGGGTTATAGATTCGTTATCATTAAATGTCTTGACATCACCACTAGGCTTGCCCGGTAACGTCTGTTTTTCTTCCTGAAGTTCAATTTCTCCTTCCAGCTTGTCTAACACGGTGTCTACCTTGGTGAGTCGAGATTTTTCTGATCTTTGTGAAGTGGCTTCATTGCCCTCGACGTAGGGCACTATCTCATTATTAGTTTCGGAATCTGAATTGATGCTTCTAAGTTCTATATCATTAGAATTTTCGTCATCTATTTCCGTCTCATCTTTAGTATGTTCGGGTTTCTCTTCCTCCAAAATATCGGTATAGTCCTTTTTACCCGAGCTTAACCATTCCATGTAAGTTTTCTTGGGGAATAATTGCTCGACTTCCTCGGCAGTCAACTTCTTCATCTTTGCAAATCTCCCTCTTCTCCTTCTGTTGAATGTGATGACATTTCCTGATCGTGTTATATAACGATTATGTAGCCGTGAGGACAAATAATCATGGTGTAGACTTATGAACTCCCATTGTTCGTCGATGGAATCCATGGAATCCAACGAGCTGAGCAATACGTTTCGCCGAGTTATCGAGAATGCGTGCAATCCATATCTTGCTCGTACAAAGTATCTCAAGGTGAAAAACACAAATAAACTTGCAATAAGAATACCAACAGCCAATGCTAGAAAGAAGAGAACTGTTGACGGGGTGTTTCCCACAAACGAGGTGTTGCCATCAAAGTCACTACCACCAGAGGGAGTACTAGATGCGGTTGGAGTGGCAACCATGGAAGTCGTCACGGTGTAAAACGATATTGGGGGAACTGAAGACATGATGTGTGTTACTGACGCAAATTCAAAGGGGTAATACCCAGCTCAACCGGAAGAAAACCAGGATATATACTTTCTTGTAAGGCGTGAACCTCGTCAAATAAGGAATTAACGGGATCAGTTGTAAATTCTAGTGCAACAAACCCGAGTCCAGGTAGGTAATTACAAGACACTGACCAGCAGTTGATATTAGTATAACACAAGTGCAACTATTGAATTATGATTATGATTCGAGTGGACGCAAACCTCACGACAAACCCGATCTATTAAGGAAACAACCAAAGCAATATAGGTCAACAAAAAACGCTCTGATACAGACTCGATGCAATCGATTATTGCACCTAAGTCCTACTATTAATATCACCTAAATGAAAATCGTATCAGTCCAGCTTGGAACATACGTTTATCAGGTGAAATAATTTTTATAAATGATCAGTCCTTTAATCCTGAAACGGAAATGGTTTATACATAACCACCAGAGAAAAATTGACACTATTATTGAGCAATAATGAAAATTGTGGAATCCACGTCATTTGTCCAACCACAATGCAGTGAGACTCCTGTACAGCTTGATTGTTTGACGATCACTGAGCGATTCGGACATTGGGGGAGGTTCCAGGCTTCCACGTACCTCCAGGTTCTATTCTTCACCACGTTACCGTAAATGGTAGACCCATACATGATCGGAATTGAGCGATGTCATCACTAGTCTCGGGTATGCGCGCATTTGTGAGGTACGATTTTACCACCAGTCAGGGGATTACATGGACAAACATCAGCTGCGGAGCTCGTTGCAACAGTGGTAGGGCAGTGCTGACGGCTAAATTTAAAGACCGATCGGCTGATGAAACTTTAGCACATATATCCTAAGCTGACCACGCATATACGAAAGCAACCGATTCGCCACCACAGAGATACAAAAGACTGGGGAACAACTGCGGTTGCAGTGGCTGTGGATATAGAGCACGCAGAGAGTAGGCCGTGGGAGTACAATGTGGTAGCAGCTGGGGTTGAGCCGTTGGTATTGTGCGGTAGAGTGGTCTTGGCGCTGAAGATCCTTAATATTAGTAGAAAGTAGTATCGTCATAGCAGCATTGAAATCTAGACTGGTGGTCACAAGTTGACGGCTCCATACCTGGGACCATTGCTATTCTCATCGTGTCCCGGTACTGCCGCTTGACGCAAGTATATTAGTTGCTGCATAGTCTGGAGCTGTTTTGACTGATTTTTTAATTTTGCAACCAAAATAGAACCTTGCGAATATTCTACAAAAACCGTCTATTTTGCAATTGGTTTGTAGACACACAGTTGAGGTAAAATGAACAGTCTCTCTATCGATTGAGAAAGTATATACACAATGAATCGCAATATTCAACGGTGCAGTTTCTGGGCTTAGTCTTGCTACGGCTAGTTCCCACTAACCCAAAACGGACACTTTTCGCAACCATTGCTCTACGCTCTACCAACCTCCTCGTCAACTACTTTTTCGTCTGGTTCTACGCCTCGGCCAAATTCTTTACTATATTAGAACTATATATATCGAATTAAAAATACCTGAGAAAGTATTTGTAGACTAAATGTAATAATGAGATATTATACTTAGGCCTTTGGAGCTTCCTTGAAGGTAGTGGCAGCTTCTTCACCCATAGCAGAGACAATGGTAACCAATAAGTCCTTACCTTCGTCGAATTCAGCTTGAAGCTTGTCACCTAATTCACCTTCTGGGACCTTGACGTCATCCTTGGTGTCACCATCTTGGGTCATTAAAGATAAGTAACCATCGTCAATGTCTAAAAGTTGGAATTCGGTTCTAACAACGTTTGGAACTTCCATGTTGTGGGTGGATGGAGACAAATCTTCCAATTTCTTACCGGTGAAGATATCAATGGCAACTAAATGGACTTTAGCGTGACCGTGCTTACCGGTTTTAGAGGTAGACATATCAACAATCTTACATGGTCTACCCTTGATACAGACGTGACCGTTCTTTCTCAAAGCAGAACATTGCATTGGGTAAGTCAAAGCAGCACCGGCATCAGCGGTTTCGAAAGTATGCTACATATGTTAGTACTTGTCAATAGTGTCACGACATTGTCGGATTTTGCCCGCCAACAATGTGTAGTAAAAAATAGAAAACGCCATCGTATTCGCCAAATACTACAAGCTCCTCCAAGACATAAACGCCGAAACGTAAACTCTCGGTGGTGGCCCGTTGTGGTCATCGGTCAGAATCAATTCGATGGTGGCCACCGAATCAACGAATCAACGAATCAACGAATCAACCGACTATCCCAACAGCACTATGTTCTGGACATTTACAATGGTTTGGGCTGTTTAATCACTCGATTTCACATACATCTTCTTCAGCCATTTTAGAAATTAATGTTTATCTTGAAAAAAGAATAAAAAAATTTTCAATACAAATTTTATTGTCTGTCGTTGCCAGAGATTTGAAAATTTTCCTGGTAAATTTTTGTTCACTGGGAATCAACACCTCCTGGCCTATATACCGGTTTCCCACAGTAAATATCAGTCCGGTTTAACTATGTGTTACATACAAATTCCTCTAAATAATTTTCAGTCCAGACAGAGTTACCCGGATATTGGACCCAATTATCCCCACTGCCAAAAACAATCGGAGCCCATTCAATTATCAGGATGAGTTACCCGGAGTTTGATCCAATGTCATTTTTGTGGACACTGTCGACCAGACACAAGATTATCCGACAGTC
>ERZ778017.3093-NODE-3093-length-12290-cov-80.769105_pt1 | contig 12290 bp, 6 predicted proteins | sample MGYA00375747_ERZ778017 | MGnify/ENA primary metagenome ERZ778017 (study PRJEB29350, sample SAMN05509838) | bioreactor metagenome | biome: bioreactor; material: wastewater | place: South Africa: University of Cape Town | collected 2014-03-17 ... | reverse complement strand
TAGTGCGGCTGCCGTGAATCGTCTGGCCGCTCGTGTGAGAGGTGAACGCCGCGGCGGCGTTGAGCGTCGGCGGCGTGCACGCCGCCAGAACCGCGCTGAGCACAACTAGGAGAGGGAGGATTAGGCGAAAGCGCATGGTAAGACGTCCCTTCTGTTCGGTCGGCTTGTACCTAGGAGCGATGCAAGTGTAGGTGGCCGTGAGCCCCGTCCACCGCCCCTGAGGCGTAGTCGTTCCGAAGCAACGGGCAAGCCTAACCTTGTGGTCATCGGTGAAGCTGCGAAATCCGCCCCTAACGCCCGTGGGCCCGCAGCGCAACCACGCTGCGGGCCCACGGGCAACCCGTCTCCCTCTCTGGAAGTTACTCGACCCGCACGTACGCCGTCACGTTCACGGGCCGTTCGGGCTCAGGCGTACCTGCGAACCTGATTGAGAAGCTGCCCTTGTTCAGGCTCGAACCCGAGAAGGTGGCCGAGGCGTCTCCGAGGCCTCCGAAGCGGTAGGTGTAGTCAGCGACGGGGCCAGGGTCGATCTCTTGCACCACGCCCTCGATGGTGAAGAGTGAGGTGTGTGGCAGGGCGAACGTGAACGAGGCTCCAAGCTCGATGCCGTGCGGCGCCGCGAGCTGTATCACGCGCACACCATCGATCGCACCCCAGCACAGCGACTGGTCCTCGTTCGCGCAGTTGGGGTAACCCCCGGTGAAGCTGCTGGAGTGAGCGACGCTGCGCCGCTGCAGTACTCCGCTGGAGTCCGGGTGGCGCACGTCGAACGCGAAGTAGAAGTCGCCGGGGTTGGCGCCGTCGTCGCCGTCTGAGATGGAGGTGTTCGTGCCTATCTGGAGGGTCTGATACGTGACGGTGACGAGGTGGTCCGGCACCAGCGGGCTGGTCGGCCGGCTGGGCGTCGCCTCGAGTCCGTCGAGGGCTCCGTCGCCGTCCGTGTCCGCGTTGTTGGGGTCGGTACCTAGAACGCGTTCTTGAGAGTCCGAAAGGCCATCACCGTCGCCGTCGGCTGCCAGCGGGTCGGACCAGACCACGTAACCGCCGCGCCCGGCCACGTTGACGGTCCAGCTCGTGTTCACTTCCGTTCCGTCCGAGGTGCCGTCCCCGTCACTGTCGTAACGCACGGGGTCGGTGTACCGCAGGGGCTTGGTCGAGTCGCCTTCGAAGCGCACCCCCATCACTTCCTGCCGGTCGGTTAGGCCGTCGCCGTCGGTATCGGCGCTCCTGCGATCGGTGGGGCCGAAGCGGAAGTCGGAATCGCAGACGAAGTCACGGTTCTGATCCAGGCAGCCGTAGTACTCCTCCCAATCCGTCAGGCCGTCCCCGTCCGTGTCCGTAAGGTCAGGGTTCGAGGTCACTTGCCGCGTGGTCGTTCCTCCGACCAGGTGCACGGTGATCGTCTGGCTGGCGGCCTCAACGGCGTTCACGAGCCCGTCTGCGTCGTTATCGCGCACCGTGTCGCCGTCAGGCACAACGGGATTCGAGCCGAGCACCATCTCCGCCCGGTCGTAGAGGCCGTCTAGGTCGGTGTCGCGCGATAGCGGGTTGGTGGCGTACGGCGTGGAAGGGATGGTCTGGTAGGTGAGCACCGTGGTCGCGCCGCTGAGGTTCTTGTACGCGAACCCGATCACTTCGGCCAGGTCGGTGAGGCCGTCACCGTCGGTGTCTGGGTTCGCCGGGTCCGTACGTTTGGCAAGGCGGGTGGTGCCCAGCACCTGGTGGTTCACGCCGGTGTTGGACCGTGGCCTGATGGTCGGAACACCGTTGCCATCGAGGTAGACCGTGACCAGCGAGCAAGACGGATCGTAGAGGAGCTCCTGGCAGTCGGTGAGGCCGTCACCGTCGGAGTCAGCGCGACCGGGGTGAGAAGTGGTCGTGTACGAGTCGCGGCCGTCGTCCATGTGGATAAGCCAACGCTGGCGGCGGTTGCCCTGGTAAGGCCCGTAAACCTCGTCGCCATCTCGGATGCCGTCGCCGTCCGAGTCGGGGTTGGAGTCGAGGCTGCGGTAAAGCAGCTCCTCGATGGCCTCCACGTCGTCCTCGTCCAAGTCCTGAACGAACGCGAAGGCGTAGTCCCGGTCCGCGAACACTCGGTAGCTGAGGAAGTCACGGCCCGGACGCGTGCCTACCGGCGTGATGTTGCCGTCCGGGCCAAGCACCCACCAGACGCGCTCGGAGTCAGTAAGCTCGGCAGAAACGCGCTTGACCCTATACAGGACCGACGTGCCGTCGGGTAACACCCGGGTGGAGAAGCTAGCGTCGAGCAGGTCCGCGTCGGCGCGCACGTTCGGGTTCAAGGTTGCGTCTACGGCGGCGTCAACATGCTCAAGACCGAGCACGTCCTCGAGTAGCTGCCGCATGGTGATGCCAGCGGGCACACCAGAGTCGGTGAAGGTGCTGTTCGTAGCGGCCTGGTAGCGCTCGAGCGGGAGGTTGCCAGCGTAGTTGACCTCGAGGAACGCAGTGCGATCATTGACGTCTTGCTCTACGAAAGCGAAGTTACGCCCGAACTCGTCGGTGATGTCGTAATTGGCGATGCGGAACACCACCCCCCGCGGGTTGGCCATGAGGCTCTCAACCAATGAGGGGAAGGCGTCGTTGCTGGTGAAGCGGAATGGCCCGCGCTCCGGCGTTAGTGGCCCGATGCTTATGGGGCTGCTCGATGCAGCGAATAGCGTGGCGATCGGCACGAGCTTCGTTGGATCGGCTGGGTCCTGCAGCAAGGCAGTGACCTCTATGTCTTGGATGGTGAACGCGATGTTGCTTGCGTTCGTGAGGCTCAACGCCACCGCGATCGAGGCGCCGTCCACCCGCCTGTTGAGCGTGGCCTCAGCAGAGACTTCCACCTCAGTGGCGAGGGTCGTTGCGTACTCCTGTTGCGTGGCGTTCACGGACGCCGTCGAGAACGTGGTGCTCGTTCCACCGCTAGCGCCGCCCTCCACGGTGAACTTGGCGCCAGCCACATCGGCCTCTTCGCAGCCGCCCTTGATGCAGACTTCCGCGCCGCCCTGAATGAACCAGTCGAGCGTAGACGACGTCTCGTGTGCCTGCGCCGACTCCTGCGATTGCACTAGCGTCACGGCCGCCGACTTGGCGTCGACCTGTCTCGTCCCAGTCGTTGACGCCTCCTCGAAGCGCACGTCGAGCCGCAAGTCGACGCTCCCGACCCTGATGCTGACGGCTGGCAGGTCCGCGACCCGCGGGTTCCGGTTGTCTGCACCGATCTCGTAGTCGTCGGAGAGTTGGTCGCCGTCCGTATCTCTCAACAAGGGCGAGGTCCCGAAGAACTTCGCCTCCAGGCCGTCGTTCAGCCCGTCGCCGTCGGTGTCCATGATGGTCGGCTCGCTGTAGTAGCGGTTCAGTTCTTCCCAATCGGTGAGGCCGTCACCGTCGGTGTCGGCGTTGCGTGGGTCGGTCAGGTAATAGCGTTCGTCGGCATCACCTTGGCCGTCGCCGTCGGTATCGGCCATGAATGGGTCGCTTGTGACCTTGCGCGACTCAGTCGTGCCGTCCGTGCGTACGATCATCACCGTCCACCCAGCCTGCTCCGCGGCGTCAGACAGACCGTCTCCATCGAAGTCTTCCGCCATCCCAGAAACGCCCGTGCCAAGGAAGGTGACTTGGAACGGGTGGTCGCGGTCTGGCGGCGCCAGGTGGTTCCCCGCGATATCGGCCACGTCCGTGACCGTCAGCGCATAGAGAATCTCGGACTGCTGCCGCGTCGTGAGCGTCACGGTGCGCCGGCTGGCGCTTACGGTGGCAGACTCGACGATCACGATCGCTTGTTGGGAAATGGTACCGGCGTCGAAGGTGGCCCTGTCGGCGATGGAGTACTTGCTTGGGTCATCTGCGCCGTAGACGGGCTCGGAGAAGGTAACCACGACCTGCGTGCTACTGATGGAGTTCGCCCCCAAGACGCGCGGCGGCTGCTTGTCTTGACCAGCGTCCACTGGCGCTCCGATGAACACGGGGGGCGCCGTAACGTCTACGACTAGCAGGTTGCCGTTCTTGTCGGTCACTCCCACGATTTCCATCAACCGGTACTCGACCCCTGCCGTCATCGGCCACGTCGTGAGGGTTACCTCGGTGCCGTACTCGTTGAGCGTTGCTCCAGCGATCGGCAACGCCTTGCCATCGGAGTCGAGGATCACGTACCGAGTCGGGTCCGCGGCGCTTGGCCCTACCGGTTCAGAGAACCGGATGACGACGGTGGTGTTGCTGGTGGGGTAAACCTCGAGTACTTCGGGCGCGACTTGGTCACCGGCGGTGATGCCTCTGAACGACCCCGTGTTCAGGAACGGATCCACGAGCTTGTTTCCTGACGACGACAGCACGTTCGTGACCCTGACGGTGTAGACGCGGTCGGTCATGGAGCCCGTGGTCAGAACAACGCGGGAGCGATCGGTGCCGTTACTGCCGTATGCGGCGCCGAGGACGTCCAAGTCGGGGAGAGCGATCTCGTAATATGCCGGCACCAAGGCGCCGCTACCCATGTTGGCGAGCTGGCCGCTGGTGGGTTCAGCGAACGTCACGAGCACGGTTGAGTTTGAGAGCGCGACGGCGCTGGCGACGATCGGGGCGGTCGTTCCCGAGCCCCCGAATGCCCCTTGCGCTTCGAGACGCGCCGAGCTAACGCCAACCGGGCCGACGCCGCGCACCAGCAGTCCGTACGCGACAAGCTGCTGGGGCTCTGTGGCTAACACCACTTTGCTGCCGCCGTCCAATCTGTAGGCTGCGAGAATCCTTAGGCGCGCGCCGTTAGGGCCGGTGATCACGTAGTTGTCGACCTCGAGGGCCGCATCGTCTACTGGCTGGTTGAACGTGACGACCACCGAGGTCTGGCTGGTAGCCTCCGCGTCCAGGATCTGTAGGGCAGCAGCTGGTGAGGCCGGCTGACCGCACGCGCCGATCAGGGCCGCTAGGCCCAAGAACAGCGCAGCCAACCGGAGCCTGGCTACGAGTAGTATGCGCATCTTCGACAGTCCCTTCGTGGCGCACCCCGCTGCACTCCTCGAATGGAGTGCAGCAGTCTGCCCCGCGTCATTTCGGCCGATGATGCAATGCCACCCCTTTCAACGCCCTGTCATAAGTCCCTTCAGATGACAGACCGATGTGTATCGTGTGAGAACGTGAAGACGCCCACCGACACCACGCGCAGGCTGCTGACCCTCGGCAGGCTCGGCGTGGCGGGCACACGCTACGGCCGCACCAAGGCGCTAGTTCTGCTCGCATACCTGAGCCTCGAGGGTCCGCAGCCTAGAAGGCGCCTCGCTCGCCTCTTCTGGCCAACCGCTGCCGACCCCCTGAACCAACTCTCCCTCACACTCTCTCGGGTAGGTAAGGATCTGCCCGGCGTGTTCCGCGCAGACGCAACGAGCGTAGAGGCGCGCGTCTCGTGCGACGCGGTGGACGTACGCGCCAACGGGAACAAGGCCCAAATGGAGAGGGCGCTCGAGCTTCACGAGGGCGAGTTCCTCTACGGAGTTGCCGTACGGTCCGTCAGTTCGGAGCTCCACGAGTGGATCGAGGACACCCGTGACGACCTCGCGCGCTCCATGCAACGCGCGCTCCTCGCCATGGCGACCAAGGAGATCCGGGCAGGGAACAGGGTGCGTGCCGCCGACTTCGTGCGCAGGGCAGTGAGGACACGTGACATCTCGCTGCTGGACGCCGATGGCCTGCTCTTCGCGCACGACGTGCTCGCTACGGCCCGCGACCCCTCAGCCCAGCGACTTCGGGCCGAGGCGGAGGACCTCGGACTAGAACTTCGCTCCACTCTCAGCCTCGAAACGCCCCGGCCTGACCCGTCGGCCAATGCGGGAGTCACGCGGCTCATCGGCAGGCGCGCTGAGAGCCGCCGCCTTCACGAGCTGCTTGCCTCGAGCGAGAAGCGCCTCGTTACCGTGACGGGGGCTGGTGGGATGGGAAAGTCGCTTCTGGCGGCGACCGCCGCCGCCGCGGTCGCCCCCTCGTATCCAGGCGGCGTCGCTCACGTTGCGTGCGACGCTTGCGATGACTCCACTGGCGTCGTGCGCGCCGCGATGGAGGCGCTCGGCGTGACTCCCCCCGCAGTAGGGCCAACGCCAGAACACCTCAGCGCCGCGCTGCGTGACCGGGCCCCAACCCTGCTGGTCTTCGACGATTTCGATCACCTCGTCGACCGTGCGGGCTGGTTATCGGGCTTGCTGCGCTCGGCGCCGAACGCGTCCGTGCTCGTGACCGCCAATCAGCCGATCGGTTCGGCCTACGAGTACGTGTTGCCGCTGCCTGGCCTCTCGTCAGCCGGCCCTCAGGCCGGGGAGGTAGGCGAGCTCTTCATGGAGCGGGCGTTGCGGGCCGACGCGAGCTTCGAGCTGCGCCCGAACGATGTTGAGCACGTCGTAGAGCTTGGGCGTCTGACTGGAGGCAACCCGCTCGCGGTTGGGTTGGCGGCGGCGTGGGTTGCGGTCGTGCCGGTCGCCGACATCGTCCGCGAACTCACGGCGGGACTGCAGCTGCTAGCGACCGACGCCCACGACGCGCCTTCTCGGCACCGAAGCATCCTCGCCGTGTTCGAGCACACGTGGGAACTCTTGGGCGAAGCTGACCGCAACCTACTACTGCGCCTCTCCGTCCTGAACGGCTCCTTCGACCGAGTGACCGCGGCTGCCGTCGCGGGGGTGAACCTACCGGTCCTGGCGAGCCTGTGCCGCAAGTCCCTCTTGGTGCGGCCTGCGCCAGGTCGGTTCGAGTGCCCGCCCATCTTCCGGCGCTGGGTAGGGCAGCGTTGGGGCGAAGACGCTGACCTCCGCACTGCCACGAGGCAACGGCACGCCGCTCACTTCCTCGCGGTCGCCCGCGCCGCCGGGCGCGCGTTCGATACTCCGGAAGGCGGTCAGTGGCTCGGGCGCCTGGATCTCGAGCGGCGCGACGTCATCGCGGCCCTCCAGTGGTGCTGGGAAAGTGGCGACACTCGCGCACTGCTCACGATGCTCCGGAGCCTTGGCCAGTACTGGATCAGGCGCGGGCGGCTCGACTCCGTGTTCCCGTGGTACGAGCGCGCCGCGACCCTCACGCCGGCCAAAGGCAGCGAGCGCGACCTGGTTGCCGTTCTACGCCTGTATGCGTACGCCCTGAACGTGACCGGCGATCACGTTCGCCCGGGCCCCCTCCTAGAACGCGCACTGGCCCTAGCGCAGGAAGTCCGCGCGCTCGACGCAGTTGCACAGGCAGCCAACGCTCTCGGCGTGCTCGCCGTCTACCGGCGCGATCTGAGCGCCGCGGCCGACTGGTACCACCGCGCCATGCTGGCGGCGGACGAGTCGGGCTCAGACGGCATGAAGCCTTTCATCCTCAATAACCTGGGCGACCTGCACTACTTCAATGGCCGCTTCGACCAGGCGGCGGAACACTATCTCGAAGCCGTAGAGCGGTCGCGCGTTGTTGGCAACCTGCAGATGACTTCGAACGTGCTCGGTGCGCTTGGCACCGTCGCGCTGCGCCAAGGGCGACTCGCCGAGGCAAAGAGCCACCTCGGCGAGAGCCTGCGTCTCGTGCGGGAACTCGGGATCACGTTCAGCATTAGCGCGGCTCTGGACCAGTACGCCGCGCTGCTCACCGCCTCCGGCGAGCCAGCCGCGGCGGCGCGCCTGTGGGGCGCGGCCGACGCCTTGCGCCGCAGACTCGGCACGACGCTCGACTGGTTCGCAGCCGACGAGCGCGCCCACTGGCAAGCCAAGGCAGGCGAACTGCTCGCTCCGGGAACGTACGGGGCCGAGCGAGAAGCAGGGGAAGCGATGCACCCAGAGGCCGCACTCGAGTTCGCAGTCGCGGGCCTGGAGGGTCGGCAGGCGCAACTCTAGCCCCGCTCCCCCCAGCCAGCCCGGATCTCCGTACTACTCACGTCCCGCCGGAAACTCCCCTCCGGCAGTTCCTCGAACAACCCGCGCATGTCGTCCGGCACGGGCAGGTGGCGGAGGGTCTTGTACTCCTCGCCCTCACCTAGCCGCCCGGCGACGAGGAAGCGGCAGCCGTGCGCAGCGATGCCTTGCAGCGCCGCCCGCATCTGCTCCTCCGAGCCGTTGTAGAAGCGCGGCTCGAGGATGCGCTCGGCGGTGTCTAGCCCAAGCACGAAGACGCTGCCGGGGAAGAGCGCGGCTTTCTCGACGAAGAGGGGCGCGCGCGTGAGGGCCAGCGCTCCACGGCCGGCGAACTGCTGGGCCCGCAGGCGCGCCTCGAACATGCCGATGGGCGCCTTGTCCGCGTTGACGATGGGTAGTTCGAAGAGGGCGGGCAGCCCCATGTGCTCGGCGGCGGCTCGCGCCAGCTCGAGGTGACCTTCGTGCGCGGGGTTGAAGGCGCCAGAGAGGACTACCCAGCGGTCTTCCGCTCCGCGCACGGGGGTGCTGACCACGGTGCCGTCGGACCTGATGACGGCCATGGTGCGCTCGCCCCGTTCCACGCCAGCTATCAGTTCGCTTGGGAACAACTCGATCTCGACGCGCTCGCTGCCGGTTAGGGGGAGGTCTGGGCGCGCCAGCACGCCGCAGGCGTCAGCCACCGCTCGTAGGAGTAGGAGGGAGACGATGTCCTCCTCGCCGGGTCGATCGCGTGCGTCCTTCTCGATGGTGAGAGAGTAGGTGGCTATGCCGAACGCGTCATGAACGGCGGCCGCCACGCGGTGGTCGCCGCGTTTCGCGCGGTCGGTTGCGATGGTGGCGGTGCTGCCCAGGCCGAACACGGCGTCGGCTGGGCTGGCGTAGCGCCGCGCCTGCTCGTACGCGCGTTTAGCCATGGCGCGCGCGACGCGCCGCGACGTGAAGCGGGCGGGCATGAACCCGATCCAGTCGCGCATGCTCTCCTGGTTGTAGATGTCTATGGCGCTGAGCACCGTGCGGCTCGAGCCGCCAACCCCGTGCAGCCAGGTCAGCGACTGCGTGCCTGCGCCCGCGAACGCCATGACCATCTTGTGCGGCGTTGCATGGATGGCGGTGGCGAGTTCGGCTGGGGTGGCTGGGCGTCGGCGGGGGTCGAGGCCGTTGCTGTCACCGGTGGTCTGCACCACGGTGACGGGCGCGCGGTCATTGCGGGGTACGGGCACGCTGGCGCCGTGGGGGTCGGGCCTCATGACGGCCCCATCATGTCACGTGCGCATGACGATGCTTGGTTGCGCCTAGCGCCCGAAGACGAGGTCGCCTTCCGCGCCGCTGAGGATGAGTTGGCCGTCACTGGTAAGGCTGTACCTGTCGACCGCGCTCAAGGTGGACAGGAAGCGTTGCTCCTGCTCCATGGCGCCCTCGCAGAACATCATGGTGCTGCCCGCCGCGCCGAAGCCGACTGCGCCGTCCAGCCCGAACGCCACCCCGGCGAAGTAGCGGTTGCAGCCCGTCGTGCCTGCCGCTTGGCCGTCCGTGATCGTGAGGGTCGCTGGCGCGTCAGCGAGGGCGGGTGTGCCGCCAACGCCGAACGACACGAGGTTCCACTGCACGTTAGTGATGGGGTCGCTGGCATCGATGGTTCTCACTAGCATGCGCTCCTTGCCGCTGACGCTGAGGCCAGCCGCTCCCTGCGCAACTGCGCCTCTCGTGGCGTAGACGTCCGCGCCTGAGGTCTCGAAGTAGCCGAGCAGCACGCCGTCGTCGTCGCAGGTGAAGTTGGCGCGGTCACCTTCGTACGCCAGGGTGGCGCCGTAACCGGCGTGGAGGCACGTCGCGCCGTTCGCGAGGGTTACGCCCTTGACTTCGAGCGCAACGAGCGCGTCGTCGTAGATGGTCTGGGCGGCGTTCGGGTCGTAAGCCACGCGCGTTACGAGGCCGTAGTCGTCGACTAGGAGCAGCTCGCCTACGAGGGCGACGCCGGCATTGCAGAAGTGGCTTACTTGCCCGCCGGCCACGGTGACGTTCACGTCTGGCCCGACGGCCGTACAGGTGGCGCCGTCAGGCAGCACGATGTTCACTCCTTGAGCGGCGGCAACGCCAACGAGGGCGGTTATGACGACGAGCAGGTTACGCAGCGCATGGCGCATGAGTTCCTCCTGGAGGATCTAAGCGGGCCGCGCCTGTAGGGGCGGCCCGCGGACCTCATGTATCTAGGCTAGGCGCTGCATGTGAGGCGCTCACCCAAGCGGCGTTCAGGGAACGTTCATCGCGCTGCGTGGCCGCAGCAGGCGCCTAGCGCCAGCGGGCTGCAGGGTGGCAGGGGCGATGAGCAGGCGCATGGCGTTGGCGATCACGAGCAGCACAGACCCCTCGTGTACGAGCATGCCGATGGCCATGGTCACTCCGCCCCACAGCACGCCTGCGAGGAGCAGTCCGACGGTGAGAAGCGCCACGATGATGTTCTGGCGCATGATCCTCACCGTGCGCTTGGCGAGGCCGATGGCGTACGGGAGCTTGCGCAGGTCGTCCGCCATGAGCGCGATGTCAGCGGTCTCGACCGCCACCGCGGAACCGGCGGCGCCCATGGCGACCCCGATGTCGGCGGTCGCTAGGGCAGGGGCGTCGTTGACGCCGTCGCCAACCATGGCCACGACGTAGCCGCGGCCGCGCAGCTCGGCGATGGCCTCGAGCTTCTCCTCCGGCAGCAGTCCCGCGCGGACGTCCGTGATGCCCGTGCTGGCCGCAACGGCGTTAGCAACCGGCTGGGCGTCGCCCGTGAGCATGGCAACGTGGCGCACGCCGGCGCGCCTCAGCTGCGAGACGAGTTCCTTCGCCTCCGGCCTCAGTTCGTCCGCTACCGCCACCACGCCGATCACGGCGTCATCGACGGCCACCAGCATGGGCGTGCGCCCGGCCGCGGCTAGCCGCGCGGCTGCGGCTGCCGCGGCGGGGTCGCGCAGTCCCTCCGCCTCCATGAGCGACTGGTTGCCGACGAGCACGGCGCTGTTGCCGATGATCGCCTTGACGCCCTTGCCTGGGACGCTCTCGGCGTGCGTCGGCAGCTCGCCGCCGTACGCCCCCTCTTGCGTTGCGGCCGCCAGTACGGGGGCCGCGAGGGGGTGCTCCGAGCCTGCCTCGGCCAGGGCAGCCCAGCGCAGCACGCTCGTGCGGGTGTGGCCCTCGCCGAGCACGAGCACGTCCGTCAGCCGCGGCTTGCCGCGCGTCAAGGTGCCGGTCTTGTCAAGCGCGACGGCGTTCACGCGCGCTGCCGTCTCGAGGAACTCTCCGCCCTTGACGAGCACGCCGCTCTGCGCAGCGCGGCCGATGCCAGCCACGACCGCCACCGGGATGGAGATGACGAGCGCGCCGGGGCAGCCGATCACGAGCAGGGTGAGGCCAAGCGTGACGTCGCCGCTGATGAGGCCAGCCACCAACGCGAGGACCATGATGCCCGGCGTGTACCAGGCCGAGAAGCGGTCCATGAACTTCTGAGTGGCGGCCTTGGCGTCTTGCGCTTCCTCGACGCGGTGGATGATGCGCGCGAGGGTAGTGTCGGCCCCGACGCCCTCGGCGCGCACCTGTAGGAAACCGCCCTTCGAGACGGTGCCAGCGAACACTTTGCTGCCAACTGCCTTGTCGACGGGCAGCGACTCGCCGGTGATCGAGGCCTCGTCCAGTGCCCCGCTACCCGCCACCACGACGCCGTCTACCGGCACCTTGGCGCCGTTCTTGACGAGAACCGTCTCGCCGATTGCCACGGCCCCGGCCGGCACCTCTACCTGCTCGTTGCCGCGAACCACCACCGCGACGTCTGGCGCCACGTCGACGAGGGCAGCGAGTGCGGAGCGGGTGCGGTTGAGGGTCGCGGCCTCGAGGGCGTGACCGATGGCGAAGAGGAAGGTGACGGCCGCCGCCTCCCAGTACTCGCCGATGATCAATGCGCCGCCAGCGGCGATGGCGACGAGCAAATCGATGCCGATCACTCGCGCCATCAGCGCCCTGACGGCGTTCCTGAAGATCGGCGCTCCCGCGACTAGCGCAGCCGCGACCATCAGGATCCGCCTGAGCGTATCGCCGCCAAGGGCGCCGGCGCCGAAGGCCGCCACTATCAGCCCCCCTGCCGCGGCTGGCACTAGCCAGCGGTTAGCGATCACGGCCGGCCTTAGTAGGCGGCCGGCTTGGAGCGGTAGCCAGCCTTGGCGACGGTGTTCACGAGGTCATCGATGCTCGACTTGGTGTCGTCGTGCACGACCTCGACGCGGGAGGAGGCGAAGTGCACGGTCACGCTGGCAACGCCGGGGAGGCGCGAGACGGACTTCTCGATCTTCGTCACGCATGACGGGCAAGAGAAGCCTTCTGCGCGCAGGACGGTACGGGTGAGGGTGCTGTTCATGTGAACTCTCCTTCTGGCCGGGCGCTTGCCTGGCCTGT
>ERZ778017.3091-NODE-3091-length-12294-cov-4.523245_pt1 | contig 12294 bp, 8 predicted proteins | sample MGYA00375747_ERZ778017 | MGnify/ENA primary metagenome ERZ778017 (study PRJEB29350, sample SAMN05509838) | bioreactor metagenome | biome: bioreactor; material: wastewater | place: South Africa: University of Cape Town | collected 2014-03-17 ... | reverse complement strand
AAGTTGTAGAGCGGCGCGCCGACCACGATCACGTCGGCGGCCAGGAACTGGCTGACCAGTCGTTCCGACACCTCGTTCTCCCGGCGCTGCGCCTCGGTCGGCGCGGCCTGGATGCCGAACTTGATGCCCAGGGAATCGGCGCCGAAATGTCCGGGCGCGTCCACCGCCAGGTCGAGGTATTCGACGCGGGTTTCGGGATGGTGCGCGCGCCATTGCGCCACCACATCGGCGGTGAGCTGGCGCGAGACGGACTGGGCGGACAGGATGCTGGAATCGACGTGCAGCAGTTTCATGATGGGTTTTTCCTTTGAGAACGACAGGAGGTCGGCACCCGTTCATTCTATTTTTTATGGGAAATTTCTTTAAGTAGGCAAAAACAAGCAAAACTGTTCCATATACAGGACAATGGCCCATGCAGGATCTCAACGACATGGTGTTCTTCGCCGAAGTGGCCGAACGGGGCGGCTTTGCCGCGGCCAGCCGCGCGCTGGGCATCCCGAAGTCGCGGCTGTCGCGCCGGGTGGCCGGGCTGGAGGCCCAACTGGGTGTGCAGTTGATGCAGCGCAGCACGCGCAAGCTCTCGCTCACGCCGGCCGGCGCGCTGTTCCTGCGGCACTGCACCGCGATGCGCGACGCCGCGAAGGCCGCCGCCGAAGCCATAGCCCAGGTGCAGACCGAGCCGCGCGGCACCGTGCGCCTGAGTTGCCCGCTGACGCTGGCGCAAAGCGCCCTCGCCCCGCTGCTGCCGGTCTTCATGCAGCGCTTTGCGCAGGTGCGCGTCGAGATGCTGGTGCTGAACCGGCCGGTCGATCCGGTCGAGGAAGGCGTGGACCTCGCGCTGCGCGTGCGCAGCCAGATCGAGAACAGCGCGACGCTCGTCGCCAAGACCTTCGGCACCAGCCGCAGCATCCTGGCGGCGAGCCCGGAACTGCTGCGCCGGCAAGGGCCGGTGCGGGCGCCGGCCGATCTGTCGCGGCTCGACACGGTGGCCACGTCCACCACCGACGGCCGCAGCAGCTGGCGGCTCGAAGGGCCTGCAGGCCGGGAGATCGTGCATGCGCACGGACCACGCTACGTCGCCGACGACCTGTTGACGCTGCTGGAGGCGGTGCGCCGCGGCATCGGCGCCGCGCAACTGCCCGACTACATGTGCCGCGCCGATCTGCAGGCCGGCCGGCTGGTCGAGGTGCTGCCGGGCTGGGGGCCGCCGCCGGGCATCACGCACGTCATGTTTGCGCCGCGCCGCGCCCTGGTGCCGGCGGTGCGCGAGCTGCTCGACTTCCTCGGCGAGAACCTGAAGGGCGACACACCCGCCGAACCCGCGGGCTGAGCGAGCCGCCGCAGCGCGCGCACACGACGGCCGCGTCCTGCACCGCGGCCGTGATGGGCGCCGGAGATGCGGGCGTCGAGGAATCGGGCGCGCGGGTTCAGGGATTCGGCAGGAGGCATCTTGGCTGCCGATGATGCGAGCCCGGGCGCGCCCGCCGTCCTGCCTCCGGGGCCCCTCCGGCTTCAGGCCCGGGGCGGGCCGCGCAGCAGCCGCAGGCCATTGGCGACCACGAGCAGGCTCGCGCCCATGTCGGCGAAGACCGCCATCCACATGCTGGCGCTGCCCAGCAGCGCCAGCACCAGCACCGCGGCCTTGATGCCCAGCGCGAGCGCGATGTTCTGCCACAGCACGGCGCGCGTGGCGCGCGAGAGCCGCACCAGCTCCGGGATGCGGCGCAGGTCGTCGTTCATGACCACCGCGTCGGCGGCTTCCATCGCCGTGTCGGTGCCGGCACCGCCCATGGCGATGCCGAGGTCCGCGCGCGCCAGTGCCGGCGCATCGTTGATGCCGTCGCCGGTCATCGCCGTGGCGCCGCGCGCGCGCTGCAGCGCCTCGATCGCCGCCAGCTTGTCGCCAGGCAGCAGCTCGCCGCGCGCCTCCCCGATGCCGGCTTCGTGCGCCACCGCGCTGGCCGTGGCCTGGTTGTCGCCGGAGAGCATCACCACGGCGATCCCCAGCTCGCGCAGCGCCTGCACCGCCTCGCGCGCGTGCGGCTTGACGGTGTCGGCCACGGCGAAGAGCGCGAGCACGCCCTCGTCGCCGGCCAGCAGCGTCACCGTGCGCCCGGCGCGCTCGTGCTCCTGCAGCAAGGCTTCGAGTGTCGCCGAGCATTGCCCGCGCTCCTCGACGAGGCGGTGGTTGCCGAGCACGTAGTGCCGCCCCTGCACCTGCGCCTGCACGCCGCGGCCGGGAAGCGCGGTGAAGGCCCTCGCCTCGACCGCGTTGGGCCGCAGTGCCGCGGCGATGGCGCGCGAGACCGGATGGTCGGAGTGCGCCGCCAGCACGTAGGCCAGGTGCTCGACCTGCGCCGCGTCGCTGCCCTCGCCCAGAACCTGCCAGTGCACCAGCCGCGGCTTGCCCTCGGTCACGGTGCCGGTCTTGTCGAGCGCGCCCACGCGCAGCCTGCCCGCCTGCTCGAGGTGCAGGCCGCCCTTGACGAGGACACCGCGCCGCGCCGCAGCGGCGAGCGCGCTGACGATGCTCACCGGCGTCGAGATCACCAGCGCACAGGGACAGGCGATGACCAGCAGCACCAGCGCCTTGTAGATCGCGTCGAGCCAGCCCCAGCCCAGTGCCAGCGGCCCGAGCGCGGCCACCAGCAGCGCGATCACGAACACCGCGGGGGTGTAGACGGCGGCGAAGCGGTCGACGAAGCCCTGCGTCGGTGCGCGCGTGGCCTGCGCCCGCTCGACGGCGTGGATGATGCGCGCCAGCGTCGAGTCCGCGGCCAGCGCCGTGACCTCGAAGACGAAGCTGCCGGACGCGTTGATGGTGCCGGCAAACACCGCGTCGCCCGCGCCCTTGTCCACCGGGATGCTCTCCCCGGTGACCGGCGCCTGGTCGATGCTGGTGGCGCCCTCGCGCACGACGCCGTCCATCGGCACGCGCTCGCCGGGCTTGACGCGCACGAGCGCGCCCAGGGCAACCTCGGCCACCGGCGTCGCCACCCAGTCGCCACCCTCGCTGCGCACGCTGGCGGTCTGGGGCGCGAGCGCGAGCAGACTCTGGATCGCGTTGCGGGCGCGGTCGACCGCGCGCTCCTCGATCGCTTCGGCGATCGAGTAGAGCGCCATCACCATCGCCGCCTCAGGCCACTGGCCGATGACGAAGGCTCCGCTCACCGCCACCGTCATCAGCGCGTTGATGTTCAGGCGCCCCTTGATCAGCGCCTGCAAGCCCTTCTTGTAGACGCCCAGGCCCGAGAGCGCGATCGCCAGCACCGCCACCGCCATGCCCGCGCCACGCCAGAGCATGGTATCGGGGGCGAAGAAGTGCACCAGCTCGGCCGCGACCGCGAGCCCGAGGGCTACCGCCAGCACCTGGATGCCGACTTCGGCGTGGTCATGATCGTGCGCGTGGCCAGACTCGTGCCCATGGTCGTGCCCATGGCGCTGCACCGGGGCCTGCGCGTGGCGGCTGCAGGCGCCGCAGTCGCCGACGCGCGGCTCGGGGGTGGTGTGCGAATGACGCATGGTCGGGGTCGTGACGGGTCGATGCGGCGATTGAAAACCCTGCAGCGGCAGTAGAGTCAAGCCCCGACCCCCCGGACCCATCGAACGATGCGCATCGGAGACCTTGCACGCACCACCGGCACGCCGGTGCAGACGATCCGCTTCTACGAGCAGCAGGGCTTGCTCGCGCCGCCGCGGCGCGAGGACAACAACTACCGCGTCTACGTCGATGCACACGTCGAGCGCCTGGCCTTCATCCGCCAGTGCCGCGGCCTGGACATGACGCTGGACGAGATCCGCGCGCTGCTGGCGCTGCGCGACCGGCCCGGCCCGGACTGCAGCGAGGTCAACGCGCTGCTGGACGAGCACATCGGCCACGTCGCCGAGCGCATTCGCGAGCTGCGCACCCTCGAGCGCGAGCTTCGCGTACTGCGCGCCCGCTGCAGCGGGCCGAACCCGCTCGCCGACTGCGGCATCCTGCAGCAACTCGACAGCGCCGCCGCGGCCTCCCCTGCGCACACGGCAGCCCCCGCGCGCAGCCACGTGCACGGCCCGCACCGGCGCTGAAACGGCGCGCACCGAGCGCGGCCGCGGCCTGCGGCTTCAGACGTCGACCTCGACCTCGTCGGCACGGCGCTCCATCAGCTCGCGGCGCGCCGCGGCCTCGCCCTTGCCCATGAGCCGCGTCATCGTCGCCGCGGTCGCCTCCAGGCCGTGTGCTGCGAAGCTCACCGGCAGCAGTCGCCGCGTCTCGGGGTTGAGCGTCGTCTCCCACAACTGCTCGGCGTTCATCTCGCCCAGGCCCTTGAAGCGGCCGATGCTCCAGCTGCCTTCGCGCGCGCCTTCCTTGCGCAGCTTGTCCAGCGCCGCCTCCAGCTCGCCCGCGTCGAGCACGTAAAGCTTGGCCGCCGGGCGCTTGCCGCGTGCCGGTGCGTCGATGCGGAAAAGCGGCGGCCGCGCGATGTAGACGTGCCCGCGCTCGATCAGCCTGGGGAAGTGGCGGAAGAAGAGCGTCAGCAGCAGCACCTGGATGTGCGCGCCGTCGACGTCGGCATCCGACAGGATGCAGATGCGACCGTAGCGCAGCCCGGAGAGATCGGGCTGGTCGCGCATCGAATGCGGATCGACGCCGATCGCCACCGCGATGTCGTGGATCTCGTTGTTCGCGAACAGGCGGTCGCGCTCGGTCTCCCAGGTGTTGAGCACCTTGCCGCGCAGCGGCAGGATCGCCTGGAACTCCTTGTCGCGGCCCATCTTCGCCGAGCCACCGGCCGAGTCGCCCTCGACGAGGAACAGCTCGTTGCGCGCGACGTCGTCGGATTCGCAGTCGGTGAGCTTGCCCGGCAGCACGGCGACGCCCGAGCTCTTCTTCTTGCCGACCTTCTGCGCGGCGCGGCTGCGTGCCTGTGCCTGCCGGATCACCAGCTCGGCGAGCTTGCGGCCATGCTCGACGTGCTCGTTCAGCCACAGCTCGAGCTGCGGCTTGACCAGCGACGAGACGAGCCGCACCGCGTCGCGCGAATTCAGGCGCTCCTTGATCTGGCCCTGGAACTGCGGGTCGAGCACTTTGGTAGACAACACCCAGCTCGCGCGCGCGGCGACGTCCTCGGCGAGCAGCTTCACGCCCTTGGGCTGCAGGCCGTGCAGCTCGACGAAGCCCTTCACCGCGGCGAAGAGTCCTTCGCGCAGCCCCGACTCGTGCGTGCCGCCGGCGGTGGTCGGGATGAGGTTCACGTACGACTCGCGCAGCAGCGGACCTTCCTCGGTCCAGGCGACGACCCACTGCGCGCCCTCGCCTTCGGAGAAGCTGTCGTGGCCCGCCGGTATCGACTGGTCGCCCTCGAACAGCGGAATGATCGGCGGCGAATCGGACAACTGCGCGAGGCTCTCCGACAGATAGCCGCGCAGCCCCTCCTCGTAGCGCCAGCTCTGGCGGCGGCCGCTCTTTTCCTCGACCAGCGTGACCTTCACGCCGGGCAGCAGCACCGCCTTCGAGCGCAGCAGGTGCACCAGCTCGGCGTGCGGGATCGTCATCGAATCGAAGTACTTCGGATCGGGCCACATGCGCACCGCGGTGCCGCTGCGCCGATCGCCGCGTCCGGCGGCCTTCGCGTGCAGCCGCTCGGCGACCTCGCCCCCTTCGAAGGCGATGCGATGCACCTTGGCGTCGCGCCAGACGGTGACCTCGAAGCGCTTCGACAGCGCGTTCGACACCGACACACCGACGCCGTGCAGTCCGCCCGAGAAGCTGTACGCGCCGCCGTCGGCCTTGTCGAACTTGCCGCCGGCGTGCAGCCGGGTGAAGACGATCTCGACCACCGGCACGCCTTCTTCCGGATGTTTGCCCACCGGGATGCCGCGACCGTTGTCGTCGACCTCGATGCTGCCGTCGGCGTGCATCGTCACGGCGATCTCGTCGCAGAAGCCGGCGAGCGCCTCGTCGGCGGCGTTGTCGAGCGCCTCCTGGACGATGTGCAGCGGATTCTCGGTGCGCGTGTACATGCCGGGGCGTTGACGCACCGGCTCGAGACCCTTCAGGACGCGGATCGACGCTTCGCTGTATTCGTTGCGGCGGGCTGCCATGCTGCGAGGAGTGGAAGGGAAACGGATGCCGCCGCGTCAGCGTCCCACCGGGATGCCGCAGGCCTGCAGCAGGGACGCGAAACTCGCGACCATGTTCGGGTCCCGATAGGCGAGGAACGACCATCCGAGAACGAAGCCGAGCAATGCCACGCCGACGAAGGTGAGAGCAAGGCGCGCGAGACGGACCGTGCGATGATCGTGCATCGCATCATTCTACTGGGTGCCCCCGGGCGCCCGCGCCCCGATGCCCACTGAACGCCCCGCTTCCGCCCGCCAGTCCTGCGCCGAACGCCCCGACAGTCCCGACACGCTGGTCGTGCACGGCGACCGCGACCCCGAAGTCTTCGAGCCGGCGCTCGCCCCGCCGGTGCACATGTCGGTCACCTGGTCGGCGCGCGATGCAGACGAGTTCGCCGGACTCGCCACCGGCGTGCGCCCGCAGCGCTTCTACACGCGCTACGGAAACCCCACGCACGAGCGCGTCGCGCGGCTGATCGCGCGGCTCGAGGGCGGCGAAAGCGCGCTGATGACGGCGAGCGGCATGGGCGCGGTCTCCTCGGTGCTGCTCGGGCTGCTCGGCGCCGGCGATCGCGTGGTCGCGCAGACCAGCCACTACATGGGCAGCACCCAGTGGTTCACCGAGCTGCTGCCGCGCTTCGGCGTGCAGGTCGAGCGCGTGGACCAGACCGACACCGGGGCGATCGTCGCCGCGCTGCGCCGCGGCGCGAAACTCGCGATGTTCGAGACGCCGTCGAATCCGACGATGGCGATCACCGATCTGCGTGCGGTCGCCGAGGCCGCGCGCGCGTGCGGCGCGATCACGGTGGCCGACAACACCTTCGCCACGCCGCTGAACCAGCAGCCGCTCACGCTCGGCATCGACGTCGTCGTGCACAGCGCCACCAAGTACCTCGGCGGCCACCACGATCTCATCGCCGGCGTCGTCGTCGCGCGCGACGAGATCCTCGAGCGCATCTGGCGCGGCACGATCGCGCTCGGCGCCACGCTGGGCGCCTTCGACGCGTGGCTGCTGCTGCGCGGACTGCGCACGCTCGCGCTGCGCGTGGCGCGCGCCAACGACAACGCGCTGCGCGTGGCGCGCTTCCTCGACGCGCACCCCGGCGTCGAAGCGGTGCACTACCCCGGGCTCGAAAGCCATCCGCAGCACGCGCTCGCCCGTTCCCAGATGCGCGGCTTCGGCGGCGTGCTCTCGGTGCGCATCGCCGGCAACTACGCGGACACCGCGCGCTTCGTCTCGCGCCTGCGCCGCTTCACGCACGCGGTGAGCCTGGGCGGCGTCGAATCGCTCGCCGTTCACGCCGCAGCGATGGTCGCCGGCACGCTGGACGACGAGCAGATGCGCGCCGCCGGCATCGCGCCGAATCTGGTGCGGCTGGCCTGCGGCATCGAGGCGGCGGACGATCTGCTCGCGGACCTCGATCAGGCGCTCAGATAGCCACCTGCGACCCCAGTTCCACCACCCGATCCGGCGGCAGGCCGAAGTAGTTCGCCGCGCTGGTGCTGTTGCGCAGCAGCCAGCCGAACAGCGAGCGACGCCAGCCGAACAGGCCGCGTCGGCTCACCGAAACGAGCGTCGGCTTGCTGGTGAAGAACGAGGTCTCGTGCAGCGTGCAGACGACGCCCTTGCGCGCGATCTGGCGCAGCACGCCGTCGATGCGCGGGTTCTCGCGGAAGCCGAAATGCGCGATGACGCGCACGATGCCGTCGGGGCTGCGCATCACCTCGACGCGCTCGTCGTCGAGCACGCGCGGCGCTTCGTCGAACACGACCGTGAGGAAGATCGTCTGCTCGTGCATCACCTTGTTGTGCTTCAGGTTGTGCAGGAACGAGCTGGGCCAGCCCTGCGGCGTCGACGAGAAGAAGAGCGCCGCGCCGGGCACCCGCGGGATCTGCGACAGGTCGATCTGGTATCCGTCGGGGCTCGCCTTCGGACGCATGTCCTTGCGCAGCCGCAGGATTTCCATGCCGCGCCGCCACGTCGTCAGCACGGTGAACATGATGGCGGCGAGCAGCAGCGGGAACCATCCGCCCGACGGAATCTTGGTGGCGTTGGCCGCAAAGAAGCTCGCCTCGAGCGCAACGAAGACGGCGAACAGCGGCCACAGCGCGCGCACACGCCGATCGGCGAAGGCGGGCAACGCGATCAGCATCATCACGCTGGTGAGGGTCAGGTCTCCCGCAACGGCGATTCCATAAGCCGAGGCGAGCGCATCGGAGCTGCGGAAGCCGACGACCAGCGCGAGCACGAGCACGAGCAGCAGCCAATTGACCATGGGGATGTAGACCTGCCCCTGCTCGGCGTCGGAGGTGTGCAGCACGCGCAGACGCGGCAGGAAGTTCAGCCGCGACGCCTGCTGCGACGCCGAGAAGGCGCCGGCGATCGTTGCCTGCGACGCGATGACGGTGGCGGCAGTGGCCAGCACGACGGCCGGCAGCAGCAGGTTTTCCGGGGCGAGCAGGTAGAACGGATTGCGGATCGCCTGCGGATCGAGCAGGACCAGCGCGCCCTGCCCGAAGTAGTTCAGCATCAGCGCCGGCAGCACGAGCACGAACCAGCCGACGCGGATCGGACGTGACCCGAAATGCCCCATGTCGGCGTACAGCGCCTCGGCGCCGGTCATGCACAGGAAGACCGCTCCGGCCGCGACGAAGGCGAGCGCCGGTTGCTCGACGACGAGCGCCCAGGCGAAGCGCGGATCGAGTGCGAGCAGCACCTGCGGATTGCGCACGATGCTGAGCACGCCCGCCGCGGCGATCGCGACGAACCACAGCGCCATGATCGGCCCGAAGCGCGCGCCGACGTGGCCGGTGCCGCGGCGCTGGATCGCGAACAGCGCAACGAGAATCGTGACCGCGATCGGCAGCACGACGACGTCGAGTTCGGGCTCGAGGACGGTCAGCCCCTCCACGGCCGACAACACCGAGATCGCCGGCGTGATGACGGCGTCTCCGTAGAACAGCGAAACGGCGAAGGCGCCGAGAATCGACACCAGCCAGGTCAGGCGCGGATGCCCGCTCAATGCGTGCGTGCAATGCGAGAGCAGCGCGAGAACGCCGCCTTCGCCGCGGTTGTCGAAGCGCAGCATGATCGTCACGTACTTCAGCGACACGATGATCATCACCGACCAGAAGATCATCGACAGCAGCGCGAAGACGTTGGCCTGCGTCAGGTCGAGTCCGTGGTCGGGGTCGAAGGCGACCTTGAACGCATACAGCGGACTGGTGCCGATGTCGCCGAAGACGATGCCGAGCGCTCCGACGACGGCGGCGGGTAGACGCGTTCGGGAGACGGCCGGGCGCATGGAGCGCGAAGTGTATCAGCGTGGCCCCGCCCGACGCGCGGGCGGGAACATCCGACGCGCGGGCGGGAACGCGCGGCGGCTCAGGCGTGATAGCCGATGTCGCTGCGCACCTTGCCGCGGAATACCCAGTACGACCAGGCGACGTACAGCAGCAGCACCGGCAGCAGCAGCAGCGTTCCGACCATCAGGAAGGCGAGCGCCTTCGGGGAAGCCGCGGCGTCCCACAAGGTGATCGACGGCGGCGCGATGTACGGCCACAGGCTGATCACGAGTCCGGTGAAGGCGAGGAAGAACAGCGCGAAGGAGCAAAGGAAGGGCAGCAGCTCCCGGCCCTGGCGCAGCGCGCGTAGCAGCAGCAGCGCCACCGCGATCGTCAGCAGCGGAACCGGCGAGAAATAGAGGATCTGCGGCCAGCTGAACCAGCGCTCGGCGATGCGCGGCTCGGTGATCGGCGTCCAGATGCTGATCAGCGCAATGAAGGCGAGCACGCCCCACAGGCTTCGCCGCGCCACCGCCCGCGCCCATTGCTGCAGTTCGCCCTCGGTCTTCAGCACCAGCCAGCACGCGCCCTGCAGCAGGTAGCCGAAGACGAGCCCGAGGCCGGTGAGCAGCGGAAAGGGCGAGACCCAGTCCCAGCTCGTGCCGACGAAGTGGCGGCCCTCGACGGCGAAGCCCTGGATGAAGTTGCCGAGGATCACGCCCTGTGCGTAGGTGGCGGCGAACGAGCCCAGCACGAAGCCGGTATCCCACAGCCAGCGGCGCGCGCCGTGCACCTCGCGGAACTCGAAGGCGACGCCGCGAAAGACGAGTCCGAGCAGCATCACGAGAATCGGGAAGTACATCGCCGGAATGACGATCGCGAAGGCGAGCGGAAAGACGGCGAGCATCGCGCCGCCGCCGAGCACCAGCCAGGTCTCGTTGAAGTCCCAGACGGGCGACACCGAACCGATCATCCGCTCGCGATCGTCGGCATTGCGGCGAAACGGAAAGAGCATCGCGACGCCGAGGTCGAAGCCGTCGAGCAGCACGTACATGAACACCGACAACGCGAGGATCGCCGCCCACAGCGGCACGAGGTCAAGCGCCACGACCGGCCTCCTCCCGTTGCGGCCCTCGCGCGGCGCCCGCCGGGCGGAAGGTCTCCCGGCGCGGCTCGTCGGTAACCGCCGACAGCGGACGCGCCGAGCGCTTGTGCGCCTCCTCCGCGTCTTCAGTCTCCTCTTCGGTCTCCTTTTGCGAGGCCTGCTCGGGACCGATCAGCACCATCCGGCGCAACAGCACGAAGCCGCCGCCGAACATCACCAGATAGCCGACGATGTACACGGCAAAGGACAGCGCGACGTCGGCCGCGGCCAACGACGGCGAGATCGCGTCGGCCGTGCGCATCAGCCCGTAGACGACCCAGGGCTGCCGCCCTACCTCGGTGACGGTCCATCCGGCGAGCACTGCGACGAAGCCCATCGGCATCCCGAGGCGCGCGAAGCGCAGGAAGGCGCGCGACTCGTAGAGCCGCCCGCGCCGGTACGCGGCCCAGCCCGAGACGACGATCGCCAGCATCAGCAGGCCCAGGCCGACCATGATGCGAAAAGCGAAATAGGGGATCGCCACCGGCGGACGATCCTCGCGCGCGAAGGCCTTCAGGCCCTGCACTTCGGTGGAGAAGCCGTGCGTCAGGTACAGGCTGCCGACCGCGGGAATCGCCAGCTCGTAGCGATTGCGCTCGGCCTGCTCGTCGGGCAGCGCGAACAGCGACAGCGGCACGTGCGTGGTGCTCTCCCACAGTCCTTCCATCGCGGCGAGCTTGGCCGGCTGGTGGTGCAGCGTGTTCAGCCCGTGCAGGTCGCCGACGACGACCTGGAACGGCACCATCACCGTAAGGAAGACGAGCGACATCCACACCATGATCCGCGACTCGGCCACGTGCCGGCGCTGCAGCAGGTAGTGCGCGCCGACGCCCAGGATCACCAGCGCAGTGGTGACGACGAATGCGGTGACGGTGTGCACCAGCCGGTACGGAAACGACGGGTTGAAGATCAACTGCACGAGATCGGCCGGCACAAAGCGGCCGTCGATCACCTCGTGCCCGGCGGGCGTCTGCATCCAGCTGTTCGACGCGAGGATCCAGAACGACGACAGCAGCGTGCCGAGCGCGACGAGATAGGCCGACAGCACGTGCGCCCATTGCGGAACGAGCTTGCGTCCGAACAGCAGTACGCCGAGGAAGGCCGCCTCGAGGAAGAACGCGGTGATGACCTCGTAGCCCAGCAGCGGGCCGATCACGCTGCCGGTAGCATCGATGAAACGGCTCCAGTTGGTGCCGAACTGGAACGGCATGACGACGCCGGAGACCACGCCCATGCCGAAGGAGATCGCGAAGATCTTGATCCAGAACGCGGAAAGCCGGCGGTAGACGTCGTCCTTGCGGATCCACCATAGTGTCTCGAGCGTGGCGACGTAGCAGGACAGGCCGACGGTGAACGCCGGCAGCAGGATGTGGAAGGCCACCACCCAAGCGAACTGCAGGCGCGACAGCAGCAGTGCGTCCAAGCCCCCTCCTCCCCGCACGAACCAGCGGGCAGCGCTGCAATCGCGATGCCTGCGATCACTACGGGTTTTCTTCGGCGCTATCCCCTACGGGTTGTCCGGTTGGAGGCCGGCGGCTAGTGTCCTGTTCCGCAGATACCTTGCCTTTGGCGAGGCTTGGCGGGGTGAGATGCAAGGAGCGGGACCGGGTCGATATCGGGGATATCGACCCGGTCCTGCGACGCGGCAGATCGCCCTGCCAAGCTTCGCCCTTCGGGTTCGCGCCACACGGGCGCGCTGCTGCGTTGGCAAACCGGGTCGATGTCCCCGACATCGACCCGGTTCGCCCCCTTGCCCCCCGCCC
>ERZ778017.3088-NODE-3088-length-12306-cov-7.631867_pt1 | contig 12306 bp, 16 predicted proteins | sample MGYA00375747_ERZ778017 | MGnify/ENA primary metagenome ERZ778017 (study PRJEB29350, sample SAMN05509838) | bioreactor metagenome | biome: bioreactor; material: wastewater | place: South Africa: University of Cape Town | collected 2014-03-17 ... | reverse complement strand
TCAACGCCCCGATCTACGCCAACCTCTTCGACGACGAGGAAGGCGACACCTTCTCGCTGATCTGGTCCCGCCCGAACGGGCGGCGCGGCGACTGAGGCGCCGCGCGAGGCCCCGGCCGAGAGGCCGGGGCCTTCGGCCTGCAAGGCGACCGAATCGGTTGAGCCGAATTTGCGGCGCGCAGGGTCTTTACGGCGGGCTTTGGCCTCGCCAAGTCGAGCGAAGGCGACTATTATAGTCGTTTTCGTAGCGTGCGAAGTCCCGACTGTAGGAGGTGGTCATGCATGATCACCGCCCGACAGTCACGGGCCGCCCGCGCGTTGCTTGGTTGGAATCAGGAGACGCTCGCTGACAAGGCCTTGGTATCGCTGACCGCGCTCAAGCGCGTCGAGTCCGAAAGCGGACTCGCCGTCCATGAGTCGACCCGCGACCAGGTCCGCCGCGCGCTTGAGGAAAACGGCATCGTCTTCCTCAACTCCGATCAGGGCGAAGGAGTGATGATTGTCCGGAAAGATCGCCCGCGACAGACACGGCGCGCGTAGACGGCGCAATGTCGCCCTACTCTGCCGTCTTTACGCTACCACCGTCGTGCAAATTCGATCCGTTTCGGATAAGACCCCGTTGGGGGATGTTAACTATGAGCGATAAATCCACCTTTCTCGACCGACCGCCGACGGACGCGCGGCTAACCGACTACGATCGCGCACATCTCTCGACCTACCTCCGCCTCCTTGACGCGGAAAATGAAGGCGCTTGCTGGCAAGAAGTGGCTCAGATCATCTTCGGCATCGACGCGGTGAGCGATCGTGCGCGCGCCGAGGTCGTGTACCAAAGTCATCTCGCCCGCGCTCACTGGATGACCCAAAACGGATACCGCGACCTGATACGATCTAGTCTTCATTAACCCTGTCGCACCAGGTGATGCAGTTGTTGCATCACCGGTGTTTGTCTTCGGGCTTCCCAAAGAGCCACTCAACCGAGAATCGTTGTCGCTTTGCAGCCTTCGCGTTTGAGCGAGGGATGGGAGGCCATATGATGCCGGAGCAAGGCACCTGGCGGATCTCAACCGCCTACGACTATGTGAATGAACTCGACGCTCCGGACTTGGCCTGGGAATTCTTGAGGCGCAATCCCGAGTATCAGCAAGACTACAAACGACTGAAGAATGCAGGTCTCGACGACGACAAAACCGAGGCGAGCCTTTCCAACAAATGGGGGTTGTCCTTTCGCGGCCGACCCAGATCTTCCGGCACCGGATGCAAAGCCCGCGTGGACGCCGCTGGCCGATCCATGGACGCTGGTCCTGTAGGCGCCCCCGATCTGGATCGCGCCTGCCCCGGCGGCTAACAGACAGCAGGCTGAGCCGGCAGCCATCGCAGATGCGCGTATCAGGCTCGGCGACGAGGTCGTTCGCGCGTGCCTGGTCGGCCTTGCCGATGCCGCTCCGCCGCGCGCGGCGCTGATCTTGCTGGACGACGCGACGCCGGATCGGCTTGAGGCTATCGCCCGCTATTGGCGCGGCCTCAATGCGCCTCCAGCGCCGCCGGACCCGCGCGTGACACCCCAGCGACGTCAGCGTCTGCGCCAGATACTGCGCGCCGTCGATGCACGTCTTGAACGCGAAAGTTATCGAGCCATCGCAATGGCACTCTTTCCCCGGCACCAAATCGAAGCGGCGTCATGGGCGGGCGACGCACTGCGCGAGACGACCATCCGTCTTGCCCGCGACGGGATGAAACTCGTCCGCGGCGGCTATCGCGACCTCCTCAGACGGCCGCGCAAACCGTAGCACTGCCGCCCTCGCGGGGGGGGGGGTGTCGATCATTCCCTAAAATCTTCGACATCGTGGATCGCGCCCGAGCGAACGACCGTGCGCTGGAACCGCCGCCAACATCCGGCAGCCCGCCAGCACCACACGGAGCTTCGATCATGGCCGAAAGCGCGCCCGTCCAAATCCCTCCCCGCTATTTGCGCACGCCAGAGGCGGCGCGCTTCCTGGGTCTCTCGGGCCGCACCCTCGAAAAGCATCGTACCTACGGCACTGGGCCGGCCTTCAAAAAGCTCGGCGGCCGCGTGGTCTACGCCGTCGCCGATCTGCAGGCCTGGGCCAACCGCGGCACCAAGAACTCGACCGCCGACGGGAACACGGTCCTGCCGGCAAAACGTCACGAAGCGAACGCTGCCGCGCGCAGCCACTCGCAGCGCTAAGGATGTCGGCGCGCCATCATATCAGCGAGCGGGAGCAGCTCGATCTCTTCCGGGCGTTGCCCGGCGATCTCGCGCCGCGCGATGCCCAGGACCTGATGGCGTACCCATTCTTCGCGCTCGGCAAGTCGAAGCGCCTGGCGCCGATCGACTTCAAGGCCGGCTCCGTCGTCATCCGCGTGGAAGCAGTGCCGGAGCACGGCATGGCCACCATCTGGGATGCCGACGTGCTGATCTGGGCCGCCTCCCAGATCGTCGAGGCGCGCGACGCCGGCCTGCGCCCGTCGCGCCTGATGGCGACCACGCCCTACGAGATCCTGCAGTTCATCGGTCGGGGCGTATCCTTACGTGACTACGACCGGCTGAAGGCCGCGCTCGACCGTCTCCAGTCGACCACGGTGGCGACGTCGATCCGCCAACCGACGGAACGGCGGCTGCACCGCTTCTCCTGGATCAATGAGTGGAAAGAGCGCGCCGATGGTCGCGGACGGCCGCTCGGGCTCGAATTGATCGTGCCGGACTGGTTCTACGCCGCCGTCCTCGACGACGCGCTCGTGCTGACGATCGACCGCGATTATTTCGGGCTGACGGGCGGACTTGAGCGCTGGCTCTATCGTCTCGTGCGCAAGCACGGCGGCAAGCAGGAGTTCGGCTGGAGCTTCGATTTTCCGCATCTCCACGCCAAGTCCGGTTCGCTCTCACCGCTCAAGCACTTCGCCTACGACCTGCGCGACATCGTCCGCCGGCAGCCGCTGCCGGGCTATCGCCTGACCATCGAGCAAAGCCTCGGCGGCCCCGAAATCCTCTCCTTCAAACCCATCGACCCGCACGCGCTCGGAATTCCGCGCCAGCGCCGCCGCTCGACCATTCGCCCTGGGGATAAGCTGTGAATCGTCTCGTGCTATCAGGGACCGGACCCATCGTGCCATCGAGGACCCGATCCTCGTGCTATCGGGGACCGGAATCGTCGAATCCACTCGCTGAATCAGCAACTTGCGAGCCCCGTAACTTCTCTAACCTAGATTCCTTCGGAATCTTTCTAACGCAACGGCCGTTTTCGGCCGCTGTGGACGAGTCCCCGATCGCCGGGAGACCGTCATGATCGTCGCGCTCCTCAACCAGAAGGGTGGCGTCGGCAAGACGACGATCGCGCTGCATCTCGCCGGCGAGTGGGCTCAGCGGGGCCACCGGGTCACCTTGATCGACGCCGATCCGCAGGGCTCGGCGCTCGACTGGTCGCAGCAGCGGGCGCGCGAAAGCCTGCCACGGCTCTTCGGCGTCGTCGGCCTGGCGCGCGACACGCTGCACCGCGAGGCGCCCGAGATCGCGCGCAACGTTGATCACGTCATCATCGACGGACCGCCGCGTGTCGCAGGCCTGATGCGCTCGGCGCTGCTCGCAGCCGACCTGGTGCTGATCCCGGTGCAGCCGTCACCCTTCGACGGCTGGGCATCGGCCGAGATGCTGTCGCTGCTCGGCGAGGCCCGCATCTACCGACCGCAGCTCGCGGCGCGGTTCATCCTCAACCGCTGCGCCGCGCGCACCGTCATAGCCCGCGAGACGGCCGAGACGCTTGCCGACCACGATCCGCCGCTGCTCGCCGCCACGATCGGGCAGCGCGTCGCCTTCGCCGACACCGCGCAGAGCGGCCGTCTCGTCGGCGAGCTGGACGGCGACAGTCCCGCCGCGCGCGAGATCGCGGCGCTCGCCACCGAGATCGCGAGGATCGCACCATGAGCGCGACGCCTCCGAGACGAGGCTTCGCCACGCGGCCCGGCGATCCCGAAAACTGGATCAAAGCAGCCGAGACGCCACCGGCGCGGGCAACCGATGCCGCCATCTATTCGGCGCGCCTGACCATCGACGTCACGCCCGACCAGCGCGCCCGCATCAAGATCGCCGCCTTCGGCCGCGGCGTCACGGTGGCCGACATGCTGCGCGAGCTGCTCGCGCGCGAATTCCCCCCAAGCAATGGAGACGCGACATGACCGGCGCCGCCGCCATCCATGCGCGCGGTGCGCCAGGCCCGGCTGCGCCGCCGCCCATTCACCTGACTGAGGTCGAACTCACCTGGATCGAAAAGCGCGTCGAGAACTGGATCAGGTTCGGCCGCGAGGTCGGCGAACAGATCCTCGACCGCCGCCGGCGTGTGCTGCGCTTCGCGCCGGACAGCGTCTTCGGCTTCGTGCGTTGGGCCGCGAATGATCACGGCACTATCGCTTCGCATCTCGACGTGCTGCGCGCGGCGTTGCCGAGCGAGCCGCAGCAGACCGTGCCGTTCGTGCGGCCCGGCGGCGACATCCTCCTGAAGGTCGAGGGCTGGCCGAAGGTCGAACGCGTGCTGCAGATGATCGACACGATCGAGGCCGCCGGCATCGATGCGGCCGACGTCTCGCCCGATCATTGGCGGCACGTTCACAACCGCATGACGGCCGGCCAGCCGCCGCGTCCGTACACGATCGGCCACCACAAGGCCTTCCTCCTGCGTCGGAGGGTCGGCGCATGAGCCGCTTCGGCTATGTGATGGTCACCTACGTGATGACCATGGGCGTGGCGATCGCATCGTTCGTCCATTTCCCGACCAAGCTCATCTGGAACGCGTCCGCGAGCACGCCGATCGGCCTCTACAGCATCGCGCCAGCGCGCCACCTCGAAGTCACCGACCTGGTCGCCGTCCGTGCGCCCGAACAGTTCGCCGCGCTCATGGTCGAGCGCGGCTATATCGGTCGCGGCGTGCCGCTGATGAAGCGCGTCGCGGGCCTGCCGGGACAACAGGTCTGCCGCCGCGACCATGCCATCACGGTCGATGGCGTGCCGATGGGCGATGCGCTCGACCGCGATCATCTCGGCCGTCCGCTGCCCGTCTGGCGGGGCTGCCGCCGCATCGGCGACGACGAGCTTTTTCTGATGAACTGGTCGGTCCCCGACAGCCTCGACGGCCGCTACTTCGGCCCGCTGCCGACCAGCACCGTGATCGGCCGGGCGACCCCGCTCTGGACCGATGAAGACGGCGAGGGCCGCTACGTCTGGCGCGCGCCGACCCACTGAGTTGCCGCTTCCAACCCCCAACCGAAGGAGACGACCATGACGCAGATCGGCCAATTCACCCGCACCAAATCCGGCTATTCCGGGCGGCTCACCGCGCTCGGCATCGACGCCGAACTCGCCATCGTTCCGGCCGAGGCCTCCGACGCCGAAAACGCGCCGGACTACCGTGTCCTGCTCGGCGGCGATGAAGGCAGCGAAGTCGGCGCCGGATGGAAGCATGTCGGCGAGCGTGCCGGCGACTACGTCTCCGTGCAGCTTGACAGCCCGCTGTTCCCGCGACCGCTGCGCGCTAATCTCTTCCGTTCCGGCGACGACAATTCCACCTGGGGCCTGCATTGGTCGCGGCCCGCCAAGCCGCGCAACGAGGACTGATCGGTGCGCGCCGTGCATCGATCGCAGCGGCACCGGAGCGGCGCGACCAACCCGCGCACCGCGCGCCGGCTGCTCCTCCTTCTCCTTACCGGCCTGTCGTTGTCGGGCATCGAGGCCGCGCCGGTCCGCGCGCAGACGGCGGCTCCGGCGGTGGCGGAAGCGGATGCACCGTTCGCGGCCTTCGTCGCGGAAGCCTCGCAGCGCTTCGGCGTCCCGGTCGCATGGATTCGGGCGCTCATGCGCGTCGAGAGCGCCAACGGCATCCGCGCGATCTCGCCCAAGGGCGCGCAAGGTCTGATGCAGCTCATGCCCGACACCTGGACCTATCTGCGCGCCCGGTATCGGCTCGGCAGCGACCCGTTCGACCCGCACGACAACATCGTCGCGGGGACGGCCTATATGCGCGAACTCTATGATCGCTACGGTTCGCCGGGCTTTCTCTCGGCCTACAATGCCGGCCCCGGACGCTACGACGAATTCCTCGCGGGCGGCCGCGCACTGCCGGCCGAGACGCGCGCCTATGTCGCCCAGCTCGCACCCCTTGTCGGCGGTGCGCCGTCGCCACCCGTCGTCAATGTTGCCGCCGCCGACCCGCTGGCGTGGACGCGCGCGCCGCTGTTCATCGGCGCTCCCGAGCGCGGCACGACTGCAGCGACGGCGCGGACGGATGCGCAGCCCGGCGACAGCGATGCCGCTGTCCGGCCGCGCGACGTTTCGGCTGATGCGAACCCGACGGGCGGGCTCTTCGTCTCCCGGCGGGAGACGGCAGACCCACGATGAGGCGTTCATCCATCCATCGCAGCATGGCGAACCCCAGCGCATCTTCGAGGGCGTTGGGAGGGGAAGACGCAAGCACAACCGCACGATGGCAGGATAAAGGGGCGCGATGTGCGCTTCGTGTCGGTTGTGCTTTTTCAAGGACTTATGCCGCGCTTTCGCGAGGTGCGCCTGATCGTCGCAGCCTGCGCGCTGGCGCTTTATCCAGGAAATTCATCGGCTTTGCGCGATGTGCGGGGGCTCGGCCATGAGCGACGAGCGCGAATTCCGCATTCGCCCAGGCCGCATCCGCTCGACCAGCGCGCAGCGGGCGCGGCCCTTCATCGCCCAGGCGCTTGCCGCCGCCCAGCGAGCCGGCGGCAGCGTCTCCCGGCAAGGGAAGATCGGACCAGGCGCGCGGTCCCGGTTCGGGCGCGGCCAGCGCGCCTCGATCCAGGCCAATCGTCTGATCACCGCGCGGTCGCGCGGCGCAGTCATCAAGGCGCGCGTCGTTCGTCATGGCGGCCGCGCCGCGCCGCTCGCGACCCATCTCAATTATCTCCAGCGCGACGGCGTCACCCGCGACGGAGAGAAGGCTCGCCTGTTCGGCCCGGGCGGTGACGCCGCCGACGCCAAGGGTTTCGCCGCGCGTGCCGAGGACGACCGCCATCATTTCCGCTTCATCGTCTCGCCGGACGACGCGCTGGAGATGTCCGACCTCAAGAGCTTCACCCGCGAACTGGTCGGGCAGATGGAGAAGGACCTCGGCACGCGGCTCGAATGGGTCGCGGTCGATCACTGGAACACCGAGCATCCGCACGTCCATCTGATCGTGCGCGGCGTGCGCGACGACGGCGAGAACCTCGTCATCGCGCGCGACTATATAAAAGAGGGCATGCGCGACCGGGCGCGCGACCTGATCACCCAGGAGCTCGGCCCGCGCACCGACCAGGAGATCCGCCGCACGCTGGAGCGACAGATCGATGCGGACCGCTGGACCAATCTCGATCGCCAGCTCGCGCGCGACGCCTATCGCACCGGGGTCATCGATCTCGCCCCGCATCCCGATCGGCAACCCGACGAATTCCATGCGCTGAAGGTCGGGCGCCTGCGCAAGCTCGAAGGCCTGGGCCTCGCCGACGAGATCGGGCCCGGCCAATGGACGCTGTCCGACAAGGCCGAGGCGACGCTTCGCGAACTCGGCGAGCGCGGCGACATCATCAAGCGCATCCACCACGGCCTGACCGAGCGCGGCATCGATCGCGGCACGTCGAGCTATGTGCTCGCCTCCGAGAGCCTCAACGATCCGGTCATCGGCCGCCTCGTGGCGCGCGGCTTCGACGACGAGCTGACGGGAACGGCCTTCGCCGTCGTCGATGGGATCGACGGGCGCACCCATCACATCAAGCTGCCCGATCTCGACGCCGCCGGGGACAGCGCGCCGGGCTCGATCGTCGAGCTGCGCAAGTTCGACGACACGCGGGGCCAGCGGCGCGTGGCGATCGCGGTGCGCTCCGATCTCGACATCGAGCGGCAGATCACGGCGACCGGCGCCACCTGGCTCGACCGGCAGGCCATCGCCCGCGAGCCGGCGGCGCTCGGCGGCGGCTTCGGCGCCGAGGTGCGTGACGCGATGGATCGCCGCGCCGAACATCTGGTCGGCCAGGGTCTCGCCGAGCGACAGAAGCGCGGCGTCAGCTTCCAGGCCGGGCTGGTCGACACGCTGCGCCGGCGCGAGCTGGACGCGGTTGCCGAGCGCATCGCCGCCGAGACCGGGCGACCACAGGTCAAGCCCGAGTCCGGCGAATACGTCACCGGCACCTATCAGCGTCGCCTGACGCTCGCGACCGGGCGCTTCGCGATGATCGACGACGGGCTCGGCTTCAGCCTCGTGCCCTGGACGCCTTCACTCGAAAAGCAGCTCGGCCGTCATATCTCGGGCGTCGCCCGCGGCGACGGCGGCGTCGACTGGAGCTTCGGCCGGCAACGGGGGCTCGGCCTTTGACCACCATCCCAAACGAAAGGACCCCGCCATGTCCGCCACAAAGATCCTCTGGGGCCAGATCCTCATCGTCTTCGCCATCGTCATATTGACGACCTGGGCGGCCACTCAGTGGACCGCCTACAAGCTCGGCTTCCAGCCTCAGCTCGGACCGCCGTGGTTCATGCTCGGCGACTGGCCGATCTACTATCCGTGGTCCTTCTTCCCGTGGTGGTATTTCTATGATGCGTATGCGCCGCCGATCTTCGTCGAGGGCGCCTATATCGCCGCGTCCGGAGGGTTCATCTCGATCGCGGTGGCCATCGGCATGTCGGTCTGGCGCGCCCGTGAAGCGAAAAACGCCGAAACCTTCGGCTCGGCGCGCTGGGCGCGTCATGACGAGGTGCGCGGCGCCGGCCTGCTCGGCGAGGACGGCGTGGTGCTCGGCAAGTTAGACCGCGCCTATCTCCGGCATGACGGTCCCGAGCATGTGCTGTGCTTCGCGCCGACCCGCTCGGGCAAGGGTGTCGGCCTGGTCGTGCCGTCGCTGCTCACCTGGCCGGGCTCGGCGATCGTCCATGACATCAAGGGCGAGAACTGGACGCTGACCGCCGGCTTTCGCGCTCGCCACGGCCGGGTGCTGCTCTTCGATCCGACGAATGCCAAGTCGGCTGCCTACAATCCGCTGCTCGAGGTCCGCCGCGGCGAATGGGAGGTGCGCGACGTCCAGAATATCGCGGACATCCTGGTCGATCCGGAAGGCAGCCTCGAAAAGCGAAACCACTGGGAGAAGACCAGCCACGCGCTCCTGGTCGGCGCGATCCTGCATGTGCTCTATGCCGCGGAGGACAAGACGCTCGCCGGCGTCGCCGCCTTCCTGTCCGATCCGAAGCGGCCGATCGAATCGACCTTGGCGGCTATGATGAAGACGGCTCATCTCGGCGAGACCGGGCCGCACCCTGTGATCGCTTCCGCCGCGCGCGAGCTGCTCAACAAATCCGACAACGAACGCTCCGGCGTGCTCTCGACCGCTATGTCGTTCCTCGGCCTCTACCGCGACCCCGTCGTCGCCGAGGTGACGCGCCGCTGCGACTGGCGTATCGCCGACATCGTCGGGGCCAAGCTGCCGACCAGCCTTTACCTCGTCGTGCCGCCCAGCGACATCGCGCGGACCAAGCCGCTGATTCGCCTGATCCTCAACCAGATCGGCCGACGGCTGACCGAGGACCTGCAGGCCAAGGGCAACCGGCACCGGCTGCTCCTAATGCTCGACGAGTTCCCGGCGCTCGGCCGGCTCGACTTCTTCGAATCCGCGCTCGCCTTCATGGCGGGCTACGGGTTAAAGGCGTTCCTGATCGCGCAGTCGCTGAACCAGATCGAGAAGGCCTATGGACCGAACAATTCGATCCTCGACAACTGCCACGTCCGCGTCAGCTTCGCGACCAACGACGAGCGCACCGCCAAGCGCGTCTCCGATGCGCTCGGCACCGCGACCGAGATGCGCGCCATGCGCAACTATGCCGGCCATCGTCTCTCGCCCTGGCTCGGCCACCTGATGGTGTCGCGCTCCGAGACCGCCAGACCGCTGCTCACCCCGGGCGAGATCATGCAGCTCCCGCCCGCCGACGAGATCGTCATGGTGGCGGGCACGCCGCCGATCCGCGCCAAGAAGGCTCGCTACTACGAGGATCGCCGCTTCAAGGATCGGATCATGGCGCCGCCGGCGCTCACCAGACCGACGCGGCCGGGAACGGACGACTGGAGCCGGCTGCCGCTTCCGGCTCGACCGGCGAGCATCGTGTCTGCGGGCGCCGCAGTCGCCGCGGACGCCGGCGACGAAGACACAACCGGGTCCGAACGGCGTCACCAGCCCGAGCTGGACCGCGCAGCGCCCGTCGAGAAGAAGGCGCCGATCGAGAACGAGTTCGAAGTTGGGTTCAACGATGATGCCGATGACGACACGGCCCGGATCAGCCGCGCCAACCAGATCATGCAGGGCGTGGCGCGACAGGTCTCGCTCGATCCGAACGACGGCATGGAGCTGTGAGGCGACCATGGCCAATCCGTCGAAGAAGCAGCGCCTGTCGGTCTATCTCGAACCCGAGGTGATGAAGACGCTCGCCGCCCACGCGGCACGACGCGACCAATCGCGCTCGCTGATCGCAGAGGCGGCGATCGCATCCTTCCTGTCGCCGGACGCCGCCGAGCGACAAGAGGCGGCCACAACCAAGCGCCTCGATCAGCTCGACAGGCGCATGACGCGGATGGAGCGCGACGTCGGCATCTCGGTCGAGATGCTCGCCGTCTTCGTGCGCTTCTGGCTGACCACCAATCCGCCGCTGCCCGAGCCGGCGCAGGCCGCGGCGCGAGCCCAGGCCGGCGAGCGCTACGACGCCTTCGTCGCGGCACTTGGGCGGAGACTCGCCAAGGGGCCGAAGCTGCGCCAGGAGATTTCCGAAGACATCGAGCCCGCGCGCGACGCGCAATAAGCCCCGATTGCGACAACTCAAGTATTCGTCGATTCCGCCGAACGCCTGTCTTTGTACGCCACAGTGCGACAAGCGAAACAACCTGTTGCCGAGGGCCGATTTCCGGTTCTCTTAATCATCCCCGATCCAGGGACGGCCTGACGCGGTCCCGCAAAGAACGGGGACGACGTGGCTGCTTCTTCCGAGAAATCTGAGGCGATACTTCGCGGGGCCCGCATGCTGCGGACCGCACTCGGCCCTGCCATCGCCAGTTTCCTTGGAGACGCCAGCGTCGTCGAGGTGATGCTCAACCCCGACGGTCGTCTCTGGATCGACCGGCTGTCCGAGGGATTGTCCGACACGGGAGAGCGGCTATCGGCCGCCGACGGCGAGCGCATTGTGCGCTTGGTCGCCCACCATGTCGGCGCCGAGGTCCATGCCGGCAATCCCCGCGTCTCCGCCGAACTACCGGAAACGGGAGAGCGGTTTGAGGGCCTGCTGCCGCCCGTGGTGGCGGCGCCGGCCTTTGCCATCCGCAAGCCCGCCGTCGCCGTCTTCACGCTGCAGGACTACGTCGCCGCCGGCACCATGACGGCCGAGCAGGCCGAGATTCTGCGCCAGGCGGTCGCCGATCGGCGCAACATCCTCGTCGCCGGCGGCACGTCGACTGGCAAGACTACTCTGACCAACGCGCTGCTCGCTGAGGTCTCCAAGACCTCCGACCGCGTCGTGCTGATCGAAGACACGCGCGAGCTTCAATGCGCCGCGCCGAACCTTGTCGCCATGCGGACCAAGGATGGCGTCGCCACGCTGTCCGATCTCGTCCGCTCGTCGCTGCGCCTTCGCCCGGACCGGATTCCGATCGGCGAGGTGCGCGGGGCCGAGGCGCTCGACCTGCTCAAAGCCTGGGGCACCGGCCATCCCGGCGGGATCGGCACGATCCACGCAGGCACCGCGCTCGGCGCGCTGCGCCGCCTCGAGCAGCTCATCCAGGAAGCCGTCGTCACCGTCCCGCGCGCGCTGATCGCCGAGACGATCGATCTCGTCGCCGTGCTCTCGGGCCGGGGCTCCACCCGACGCCTGGCCGAGCTCGGCCGCGTCGAGGGTCTCAACCCCGACGGCGACTACCGCGTCCGCCCCGCCACCCAGCCCTCCGAAGGAGACTCCGCATGATCCGCCGTGCCCTGCATTTCCGTCGCCATGTCGCGACTACCGCATCCGTCCTGATGGTCAGCTTGATGCTGGCTCCCGCCGCCCATGCCTCCGGCTCCTCGATGCCTTGGGAGGCGCCGCTGCAATCGATCCTGCAATCGATCGAGGGTCCGGTCGCGAAGATCATCGCGGTGATCATCATCATCGTCACCGGCCTGACGCTCGCCTTCGGCGACACCTCGGGCGGCTTCCGCCGCCTGATCCAGATCGTGTTCGGCCTGTCGATCGCCTTCGCCGCGTCGAGCTTCTTCCTGTCGTTCTTCTCGT
>ERZ778017.3087-NODE-3087-length-12307-cov-4.430787_pt1 | contig 12307 bp, 12 predicted proteins | sample MGYA00375747_ERZ778017 | MGnify/ENA primary metagenome ERZ778017 (study PRJEB29350, sample SAMN05509838) | bioreactor metagenome | biome: bioreactor; material: wastewater | place: South Africa: University of Cape Town | collected 2014-03-17 ... | reverse complement strand
GCTATCGCTCAAGCACAGCCTTTATCAGCATTCGAACAAGCGATGTTGCCCAAGGTTATTACCCTCCTTGAAAGCTATACCGAAACTTATTCACAATTCTGGGATCACCACCAAGCCTTGATTTCTCGGGGACAAAGCGGTGAGAATATTGCTGATAATGAAACTTATAAAAACTTAAAGGTTTCTTTGATTGGAATTATGGATGAATTAAAGCTCAACCCCAATAGCGTTGAGCGTCTTCTTGACATCCATAATCAAATGAACCGTTGTGTTGCGAACCTAGAACGTAACTTGATGGCGGCTGCTGATGCGTGCGGGGTTAAACGTGAAAAGTTCTTTAAGTTTTTAACCGATGCACAGTTTGATCAAGAGTGGGCTGATGATCTTAAATCTCAAAGTGGCAAGGGATGGGATAAATTTATTGAAAAGCATGCAAAAGATATTGATCACCTTGTGGCTACAGTGCGAGAAATTGAAGAAGACACAAGCTTAAGCTTTTCTGAGTTTCGGCGTATCGTTACGGTGATCCAACGGGGTGAGCGTGAATCATCTCGTGCAAAAAAAGAAATGATCGAAGCAAACTTGCGATTGGTTATTTCTATTGCGAAAAAGTATACCAATCGTGGCTTGCAATTCTTGGATCTCATTCAAGAAGGCAATATCGGCCTGATGAAGGCGGTTGATAAGTTCGAATATCGGCGTGGGTATAAATTTTCAACCTATGCTACCTGGTGGATTCGTCAGGCTATTACCCGCTCGATTGCTGATCAAGCGCGTACCATCCGTATACCAGTCCATATGATTGAGACCATTAACAAGATGGTACGGACATCGCGCCAGATGATGCATGAAATTGGACGAGAACCCACCCCCGAAGAATTGTCAGAAAAACTGGCTATGCCTTTGGAAAAGGTTCGTAAAGTTATGAAGATTGCCAAGGAACCCATCAGCCTTGAGACACCAATTGGTGATGAAGAAGATAGCCATCTTGGTGATTTTATTGAAGATAAGAATGCTATTCTTCCCGTTGAGTCTGCAGTTCAAAGTAACCTGCGCGAAACCACAACCCGAATTTTGGCAACACTAACGCCTCGGGAAGAACGGGTCTTGCGGATGCGTTTTGGGATTGGTATGAATACAGATCACACTTTAGAAGAAGTTGGTCAACAGTTTGCGGTTACGCGTGAGCGTATCCGTCAGATTGAAGCCAAAGCATTGCGTAAGCTAAAGCATCCAAGTCGATCTCGCAAATTGCGCAGCTTCCTTGATACATAAAGAAAAAATCCCGGCCTTAAAAGCCGGGTTTTTTATTGTAACTTGCCTTCATACTCGAATCTGCAAAAGGGCCTTTATTGGGCTTGAGGCCTTACACTTGACATTTTTCCCTTTGCTAAGGAAGGTTGCGCTGGTTGTTGGCTAGATTGATTCTGAGATTGTAGCCGGGGCCCTTTATGGATATTGGCTGATTGTTGCTGCTGGTGTGCTGGGGTTTTAAAAATCTCTGCCATCATTTGGGGCCAGGAATGGATGAGCTGACGAGCTGGTAATTTCAACCATTTAGTCATAAAGGCTTTTTGCTGAGCCTCCGGCCAACTGAGGAAGATTTTACAGGCTTGTTGCCAGGTATGAATCTTCTCCGCATCTACATAAGTGACCATTCCACCATAATCGGCCGGCTGGTAAGGAATGCCTGAATGCTTCCATTTTTTAGAATTGGTAATGGATGGATCTAAAGTTGAATCTTTAAATCCGCTGGCAGCACTATGTCCAACGCCAAACATTGACTTTTTACCAGGCGCTGATTGTTCTATTCCGACTAACAGAACGGAGCGAATATTTTTAGCAGATTGCTGTGGGTTAAGATACCGAAGAACATAGGAGGGGATTGGTCCATTGCCAAAAGTTTGAGCATAAAAATAAACATGACCATGTTGAATCTTCTGTAGCGCTTTATTATTCAAGGCGCCACCATTTTCATTAATTAGGTATTGGTTATTGAGAGACGGATTACCATACCCTCCTAAGGGTATATCAATGCCCAGATGGCGATGTTGAATTCCATGTGTCACAGCTTTGATAGATTTTATTCCCGATAATTTATCTTCGACAATTTGCCCATCTTTTTTAATACTTGCGCCATGCGTTGCCGCCGTCCGATAGGTTATAATCGGTGTCCCACCGGTCAAGGATTTCACCATATCCTCTGCTGTCACACCGGTAATATCAATATTCCACCGGCGACCCCGCATCAGATAACTTACACTTTGGGTAGCAACATCATAATTGCCAGCATTAACGGGTTGTTTGTCCGGAATAAAAACTGGCGGATTGAAGAGCATTAAGAGATAAAGTCTTTTGACAAAATCTTGTTTATCTTTGGCTTGTTGCCAGCCAGGGCTCTGAGGATTTTTTGACGTATCAGAGCCTGGAAACATGGTGGCAAGCATAACCATAAGATCAGCCTCAAAACTCTGCTTAAGATCAGCTTTAGGCTGCCATGCCAAAACAGGATCAAAGTTTAGGGTTGGCTTTTGTGCTTGTGCTTGGCAAACAGAGAGAGCCATTAAAGAGCCAAACAGACTTAATAATTTCATGATGTTATCTTTCACTCATTCTATCCTTATAGAAAAGGATAGAGAGAAAAGATGAAGAATTATTTAATTTTAAGGTTAAAAATAAGATAAAGAAAGACTAGGTGCGCAAGGTTGAGAATAATTTCTCTTTTCAATTATTGCTCCCGAAGAAATTACGACATTTCTTCAGGGTCTCCTAGGTTGACTTATAACTGGGGTTAGGATTTATTTTTTAATTGTTCATACACTCCCATGAGAGATAACTCTGAATTCCAGAAATCCTCCTTGGTGGGAAACATTTCTACAAAGGCCTCTTCAAGGCCTACACGCTGCCAAATTTCATTAAATTCCTTGTCCTTCTTAAGGAGTATTTCTTGCCTTTTCTAATTTTTTTTGAAGATTCTCTAGAATTTTTGGCATCTTTATTATATATGCAGAATTGATATAATTGTTATCAGTAAGAAGGATACTTTCTATCCCACTAAGTACTTTCATATGCCTGAGAGCTTCAAAAACGGTGATGTAATCGGGAGCCTCTTCAATAAATTTTTTAAATACCTTTATTCCCTGACATTTTGGATAGCAATCAATAATATCGTCCAACGTTAAAATTTTATTTTGGGATAGTTTATTAAATAAGTTGAAGACTCAATGGTGTATAACCTCCTCTCTGAGTCCTTATATCTATTTACCAAGTCCGCCAATGCTTTTTCCACTCTTCCTACTAAAAAGGCGTTGCCATTATAGGAATAAGAGTGGGACCCAAAGGAAACATAGGAGGGTTGCTGTAAAAAAGATTCAAAAAATTCAGGGATATTAATATTGGTCTCTTGATAGAGGGCGTCTTGAAAAGAGGCCTGTGTATAATTTTCCCGCATTTGAACTTTCCACCACCCTTTTTCGGCAATAAAATCCTCTACAGCTGCACGGATTGATTGATCTTATTTATAAGATTTCAAAGATATCCCGGAAGAAGAGGGTAGAACCCACTGACTTACTTCAGCTTCAGGGACTAAAATAGTGGTTTCGGCGGGAAGGGGATAATCCCCTATAAGAAAGGTATCATAACAATTTATATTACAGAGTTGTCCACTTTCCCACAAAGCCCTAAAAGGCAGTATAATAGCATATTTCTTTCCTCCCAGGACTGGGGTTTTTCTCCTGCTCCATGGTTACGTACTGCTTCTCCCAGAGTAAAATGAAGCGTCTTTCTAAACGGACAAATCTCTACTTTTTCATTTACCTTAAATCGATTCAAAGAACCAGCAATCATTTTTCCGTTTTCTGGAAATACATTGGTTAAGTGAATAGCAGGTAGATAGTCAAGAATGGCTTGAGCGCTGGGATTAAAGTTTGCTGTATGAAAAATCTTCTGCCTTTTAAAAGGGGATTCATCCTCACAAGCTGCTGAAAAGCTCAAGTTTAGCTGTAATAAAGACGCTACTAAGAAATAAAGCTTTATTTTTTCCATAATAATTTTAACTTTTAAGTAATTGAAAATAATTACCTATAACAGCTGGAAGTTTTATAAGCAAGTTCTCCACTTATTCTACCTTTAGCATCTCAGCAAAACATTCGAGAATTAATAATTAAAAAGGCTCAAAAGGAAAATATCCTTTTGAGCCCTTATGAGAGATAGCTTTCCTTTTAAGCAGCTGGCTTTGCTTCTGCTGCTTTACCTTTTGCTGCATGACGAGCAGCTTTCTTTTCTGCACGGTCTTTCTTCATGGCTGTTTTTTTATCAACATGCTCTTTGTCCATACCTGCTTTTTTATCGATATGGGCTTTGTGCATTTCTGCCTTTTTATCAAGGTGTGCTTTATGCATTTCTGCTTTCTTTGCTGGATCTTTTTCATTTTTCATGGCTTCTTTATGCTCATTATCCATAGCTTTCATCGCAGATTTATGCTCTTTGTCCATAGCTTTAATCTTATTCTTATGTTCTTTATCCATATCCATCTTTTTCATGCCTGGATGCATGTTATGATGCATCATTTTATGATGGCCCTTATCGGCTTTAGCTTCTGTTTCAGCCATTGATGCAGTTGTTAAAAGAGCAACAGTGCTAAGAGCTAAAAGTAACTTGTTCATGGTATCCTCCTCAGGAAAAGTTTAAGAACTAAACATATATATAATTAGGGCAAATAGGTTAATAACTACTTAAAATTTAGAGGGAATAGAAAAAATAGGATCCATGAAGGGGAAGTCTTCCAGAATTGTTCTCTAGTCGATAACTTTAAGCCTCTTTATTATCTAAAATTTATTTTCGTTAAAGCCACGCTATCAGCAAAAAATTAAATTAAAAAACTAGAACACCATATCAGAGGTGAGTGATAAAGTCAAAGCTGAAGCGGAGTTTCTAGTGTTAATAAAGATATTAATAGCAAATTCGAGAAAGAAATTTTCCTTTAAAATAGCATTTTAAAGTATAAAAAAAAGCAAAGTAAAGTTCATAAAAAAAATAGAGGGACTGAGGTGCTACTCAAGCTGTCCTAAGAACCAGCTGACTAGCAAGATGTCCAGAAAAAAATTGAGAAGAAGATAATAAACAGGAGTGATCGCTTACTGGCATGACCTCCTGGCTCTAAAGCCAGAAGGTCATATGCAATAAACCTTAGTCAACAATTTCTTCTGGTTGCGGATTTACCGTTCCTTCAAACAGTTGAATTGGTCCTTGCGGCATAACTGTCGATATTGCATGCTTATAGACCAGTTGGGAGTGTCCGTCCCGACGTAATAGCATAGAAAAGCTATCAAACCAGGTAACCACACCTTGTAGCTTTACACCATTAATCAAGAAAACGGTCAAAGGGGTTTTGTTTTTGCGAACGTGATTTAAGAAAACGTCTTGGACGTTAACGGGTTTATCAGTTGCCACTTGCGAACTCCGTAATTTATTTAAATTTTATTCATAATCCACGTTACGATTATTTTTGCAAAGTTCCAAGGGGGATTTCACAATTTTGACAAAATTTTTTCCAGGTCTTCGCAGTTTTTTACAGCTTGAGGGTAAAAATTAGCTTCCGGATGACACTTGCCTAGCGGAATGGGCCAACACCCACTTGCCTCCGCACACTGCCAATCGACAGGCGCATCGCCCACGAACCAGATGGTAGGTGCAGATTTTATTCCCATAGTTTTTAAGGCAAGAAGAGCAGGCTCAGGATTAGGTTTATCTTTTATGGCATCACCGGCTCCTATAAGAGCAGAAAAGAATGGCTCCCATTTTAAATGGGCTACTTCTTTCCTAAGGGTAGGGCCCCCCTTGTTACTTACTAATCCGATGGGGATATTCTTTTCAAACAGATGTTGTAAAAGCAACAAGGCCCCTGGTAGGGGGGTTAAGAATTTTAAATGGCTCTTATGATAAAAGCCGCGGTAAACAGTAAGAGCTTCAGGCCAGAGATCACCAAAATATTGAGGGAGACTATCTTTAGCGGAAAGTTGGGTTTTTTGTTTGATCTCTTGATCTGACCAGCTTTCCATCCCAAAATGCGCTAAAGTTTGATTAATAGCCGCGCAGATTAAAGGCATGGTATCCACCAGGGTATTATCCCAATCAAAGAGAACAGCTTTGGGTGGGGGACGGTGTGAATAAGGCATTCAACCTCCTGTATAAACAAGATAAAGTTGCATAAGAGTGCGGGCAACGCTACCGGCTTTACCCTCTCCAATGATCGTCTGGTCGACCTTAATGACGGGGGTAATTCCTGAGACTGAAGCTGAAAGAAGAACTTCTTGCGCAGATTTCAGCTCCCTTACGGTAAAAGCTTTTTCTTCCACCTGGATTCCATTCTGTTGGGCCAGCTTAATAAGACGTTGGCGCGTAATGCCTCCCAAAATAGAGTGAGATAAGGGATGGGTTTGTAGAATCCCGCCCTGGCGGACAATCCAAACATTGGTAGCGCTTGCCTCCGTCACTGTGCCATCAGCCTTATGCAAAATGGCTTCATAGCATCCCTGTTCTTCGGCCTGTTGCTTGCTGAGTATATTGGGCAGCAAGGAAATTGATTTAATATCCGGCCGCGCCCACCGGCTATCCAAGAGAGTGATGGCCGCCACACCATGGGCCTTATTCGCCATGAGGTGACGTTGATTAACATGGCGAGTCGTTACCACAAGGACAGGCTGGGGATTTTTTGGAAAACTATGATAGCGAGGGGCGATGCCGCGGCTAACCTGGATATAAATCATAGCATCCTCTAGCCGATTAAGACGGATAATCTCTTGGCAAATATGGACCAAGGCCCGACGAGGTACAGGAGAAGGAATCTTCAGCTCTGCCAGAGAATACTCAAGCCGATCCAGATGCTCCTGAAAATCAATAAAGTTACCCTTAACGACGGCGATGACTTCATAGATGCCATCGGCAAATTGATACCCTCGATCCTCAATATGGGTTGAGGCTTCTTGATGTGGCAGATAGCGACCATTCACATAGGCAAATCGGGACATATTTAAGCTTCACTTTGATTGCGATATACAATCTATAATCCTAACATACGCCGAGTGCAACTGTTCTGCCGTCAAGCAATAGGGAGGAAGCGTATAAACCGTTGACCCTATGGGACGAATATTCAGCGTTTTTCCAATGCCTGTATTTGTTCCGGTTATGAAATACTGTATTAAATTTTATTTCTTAAGCTTTGAGGGGTAGAAAGTACAAGACATACGGACAAGAATCAACTTTACTGCCATAAAGTCCATTTAGAATTTGAAGCTTTCCCTTTAATTACAGATATCTTTTTTTCCGTCGCTGAGGAAGGGGTATTCCAATTCCATAAATTGCCGAACATAGCGACACTTTCACCAAAAGTATTATCTACCCGTAAAAAATGCTCTTGAACCTCTTGCGGGGAGGTGACAGATATTCCTTTTAAAAAGGCAAAATGTAGAAGATAGTCTTGGATAAATTGCTTAAATTTTTTTTCGGTATCCGACTCTCGTATGCCCAACCGTTTCAGCCCCTTTGTGAAGGTTGATCGATTATATTCATAACAGTGTTTAATATGCTGACAACTTTCATTAAAGAAATTTAGTAAGGTTGGTTCCAGTATTGTCTGAATGGATTGGATCAAAATAGAAGGTTGAGCATTCTTTGGAAATATTGTTCCGTATTGATTAAGATGCGTTTTAATGTTCATTATAAAAATAGTTGCTTTTTTCTCCCACATTTCTTTGGCATCTTCTGCATGAGGTTTGCAGTAGCTATAAATTACCTTAGAAAGAGATAAGGAATAGTAGCAAAAAATTAAGTCCTTAATGAGATGTTCATCTGGGCTGTTACTAGGGGGTACTGATTCTGTGATCTTTTGAAGGATATTCTTATGGTGTGTGGTCAGAGTTTGTATATTGGTTAAATTAAGGTAACTGTCGTTATTCTGATTGCGTAAGGCCGTATGTAAATCATGGCATAAATTTTCAAGGTCTAGAGTAATTAGAGTATCAATTGTTTTAAGATGTTCTGCTGATATGAATTGACGCTCATCGAATTGTCTTTTATCAATCCTTTTTTGTTCCTCAATAAAAGAAATAAGAGTCATCTGATTAAAATTAGAACTCATTTTCTCTGTGGGCAGTACCTGTTGCCTAATAATTTGTAGGGGGGTATGAGAATCATCTCCTTCTTCCTGCTGGTTTAATCGAGAGGAGTGTGGAGAGGCAAGCGTCGTTGCGGCAAATTCCTTAATCAACTGATCCAATCTATTTATTGTTGGCATATTTAAATCAGACGAAGGCAGCTCAGCATTATAGGATTTAGTAATTAGAAGGGTTAATCCAAGATATATCTGTAATAATGTTTTAAACATATAAGGCTCATCTTTATTTTTATATCTTATAATAATAAGAATAAGTAAAAAAATTGCTAAACAAAAGATATTTTTGAGAGCTCAAGTAATTAAAAATTGTCAATTAATCTCCATCGAAAGAAGGGGAAATTGATAAAAGATCGAGGTGGAAAGAAAATAAGAGTATCTAAGGTATCATAAGTTTGAGCGGTAAGGGCTTTTTTAACATTTGGTAGTGTCCTTCAAAAGCTTAAAATTTTTGTCCGTAAATAGTACTTAAAAAATCCTGGCTTCAATTTCACCTATTATTTTATAGTTGTATGTTTTAGTACCTATTAGAAGAGAGTATAAGTAATAAATATAAAATATATAGCGTTATTTTTTGCGCTTACTTTTAAGCTAGCAAGCATGGTAATAACTTTACCCTTTTAAAGGATGTGAGAGAGTATTAAGAGGGCGATAAAATCATCGCGATTTGTAAGGGAATAAAAATATGGAAATGGAAAAGGGGTACAGTAAAATGTTTTACCCTTCCCCATGCTCTTATTTCATGAGATTCTTCCTATCAATTAAACTGACGCAGCTTAGTAAGAATTTTTACCCTATGATCTTTAATAGATCGAGGCCGAGTGAGAGTCATTCTAAAATTTCTAGGTTTTGAGCAACAATGGGTATAAATTAGAAAAATAGGTGTGGAGTGTTGAATGGATGATATAGTTTTACAGTGGGCGAGCTATCTTAAGACGGTGAAGCGATATTCTCCTCATACATTAACTGCTTATAATCAGGATTTACGCCAATTCCTTACTTTTTTGCAGAATTATAGAGGCGCGGCTGTGACTTTGTCGATGCTCAGTGAGTTAACCATTAAAGAGTTAAGGGCCTGGTTATCTGATCGCCTTGCTGGAGGCTTTTCTCCCCGTTGAACGGCAAGAGCCCTTTCATCCTGTCGTAGTTTTTTTAAATTTTTATCACGAGAGTATCAGTGTGATCTTTCTGTCATTTCTTTGCTGGAGTCACCCCGTCTTAAACAAACTTTGCCCCGTCCTTTATCCGTAGAACAAGCAGAATCATTGTTATCAGATATTGAGGGATACGCTAGTGAAATGTGGGTGGGCTTGAGAGACCGTGCATTATTTACTCTTCTGTATGCAACAGGGATGCGTATTAGTGAAGCTTTAAGCCTTAAAGGGGATATAATCACAGCAAAGGATCATATTGCTGTCTGTGGCAAGGGTGGAAAAACCCGAATTGTTCCTTTAATATCTACCGTTCATGAAGCGATTTCTGAGTATGTCCAGGCTTGCCCTTATCCGATCACAGTATCAACATTTTTATTCTTAGGCGTCAAGGGAAAGGTTCTTAGCGCAACGGTTGCCCAGTTATCTTTACGCCGTTATCGACAAAGTGTTGGATTGCCTGCTTCTGTCACCCCACACGCTTTAAGGCATACCTGTGCCTCGCATTTAATGCAAGAAAGTGCTGATTTGCGGGGTATTCAAGAATTATTAGGCCACGCTAGCCTTTCTTCTACACAAATTTATACCCATATTGATCAGCGCCAGCTTCTGCAAACTTTTACAAAGGCGCATCCCCGCAGTCGTTCAGACTAAAGCTTATCTGCGAGTGCTACTATTGATATCAGCTTGAAGATCAAGGGCCCGTTGATAACTCGGAGATCCTTTAGGAAGCGTCTTAATTGCAAGAGCTACTTTTGACTTGGCAAGATCATTATCTCCTTTTGTAAACGCTTCTTCTGCCATCGCAAGAGAGGCCTCACCCATATTATTACTCTTTCCTTCGGCAATGGCTAACAGACGCCATGCGAAAGAATTATCAGGATCTTTTTGTGTAATTGGCTTTAATAACGCTTTGGCTCGCGCTTCTTTATTTTGTTGTTTGGATTCTAAAATGGCATGGGCGAGCATGACTTTTAGATATTTTGCTTGCGGGCGTTTCTTAGATGCTTTTTCAAGCATGTCGATAGCCGCATTAATTTTGCCCGTATCAAATAAAATCTGACCCTTCATTTCATAATACCAGCCGCTATCGGTGGCTTTGATAAGAGAATCAAGCTCTGACATAGCTTCTTGATACCTTCCTAACCGATAAAGAGCAATGGCCTTGGCATACTGTTCTCCTTCGGGAGATAATTTCTTATGGGATAATTGCTTTAATAAGGTTTCAGGTGGGTCAAAGAATCCCAGAACTTTTCCTCTTAAGCGTTGAAAATTGGCCTCAATAGACGCCGATGGGCCTGGCGGGGAGGTAATGGACGCATGGTCCTGGACAGCTTGGATACGTTCGCTGGTCATCGGGTGGGACATCGCATAAGGGCTAACTTGTTGGGCATATAAAGCGGTTTTACTATCAATGACTTTGAAGAAATCTCGCATGCCCGTGACGCCCCATCCTAGAGCATCGAGGTATTTCATTGCAGCCTGGTCAGCCGACGATTCTTGCGTGCGGCTGTATTTTAACATGCTTCGCTCAAAGGCATGCCCACTTCCATAAAGGCCAGCAGCCAACAAAGATGGATTTCCAGTGGCAAGTGCCAACGCACCCCCTAGAATTAAGGCAGTACCAGCTGGGATCATGGCTTCACTCATGGCTTGATCCATCCGTGAGACATGGCCCCCGGCAATGTGACCAACTTCGTGAGCAAGTACCCCTAAGAGCTGCGATGCATTCTCACATCGAGCAATTAGTCCAGTGTGAATCATAATAATGCCCCCCACTGTGGCGGCGGCGTTAATTTCAGAGTTAACAATCAGATAAACTTTGGGTGTGTGACCCTTCAGATCAGCTACTTTAAAAATCTGACTGATCCAGCCCGTGAGCAATTCTTCTACTTCGTCATCCACAATAACGGAGTTTTGTTTAAATTCAATAATAGCATTTGCCCTAAGGGGGAGAAGCAAACTTAAAACAAGAAAAATACGGGCGATCATTGTATTACTCTGCAAACCAGTTAATTTTGTTAAATTAATCATGACATACATATGGATATTAAACAAACGCTCGTCAATAATCCTTGTTAGGGGAAAGGATTTTAAATCCAAAATATAAAAATATTAATTAAATACCAATAAAATTTAATAAAACAAGCATCATTAAAAATAAGGTTAAAAATAATAAATGAAAAAGTTCATTGAATTATTTTTCGAAAAAGGTGAAAAAACCCAAAAAACAGCAATTTGGGGGGTTGAAAAAGTCTTAAGAAAGTATTAAAACCTCTTTCAGATTGTTGTTCTTTCGACCAAAGCCCTCGTTATTTTAGGATTTCGGGGGCTTTCTTATGGAGTAAGTTTATGGCTGTTTTTCGTAAAATTGTGTCCTCTTTAATGCTGGTTTCTTATGTAAAGATGCAGCTGGTCACCTCCTTTGCGATGGAGCAGCCGCCTCACTTCAAAATTCAAATTGAGCGACGCCTTGATCTTCAGGATCAGCTTGAAGGGTTGATTCTAAACCTGAGCCAGAAAAAGCAAGAGGAAGAAGGCTATGAGCTGGTTCAAACGGACTTTTTAAATCTCACCGAGGGAGATTTTTCTCACTCCCCGCTGGAGGAAGATGAAAGCACGGACTTATCGGAGGCGAAAGAGCAAGAATTTTCAGAGAATGTTCTCCCGTGTCTAGAGGACCAAGAGTCCGTTGAATGGCAGACTTCTGCTTTAGGGAAAATTGTTGTGGGCTATGATGGTCGCCTGACTTTGAATGGTGTTGAGCTGGTGGATGGGAGTCTGCAGGTGCAAACGCCGGGCTTAGTCTCTTTGCAAAATTGTTATATTCATACCCTTGACTTAGAAAGTTATGGCTCCCTGTTAAGGGGGGGAATATGTTAGGGAAGGTGCAAGCTGACCACAATGCTCAAGCCGGTATGATAATCTGCGGAACAGAGTTTGATGCTCTTGAAGAATTATCATTAGTAAGGGGGCACTTGTATAA
>ERZ778017.3085-NODE-3085-length-12312-cov-5.562944_pt1 | contig 12312 bp, 7 predicted proteins | sample MGYA00375747_ERZ778017 | MGnify/ENA primary metagenome ERZ778017 (study PRJEB29350, sample SAMN05509838) | bioreactor metagenome | biome: bioreactor; material: wastewater | place: South Africa: University of Cape Town | collected 2014-03-17 ... | reverse complement strand
ACGGGCCAGCTCGTGTCGGTCAGCGTGACCAATCGAATGGCCGTCACCCTGTCGATCGTGCTGGGCGCAGTCATCGTCTCCGCGATCCTCGCCGTCGTGCTCGGGGTGCTCGCCGCTCGCCGGGGCGGATGGATCGACGCCGTCGTGCAGGTCGTCTCGGTGATCGGCTTCGCCGTGCCGGGCTTTCTCATCGCGCTGTTCCTCGTGCTCACCTTCGCCATCAACCTGCACTGGTTCAAGGCCGTGGGCTACGTCCCGTTGACGAGGTCGTTCACGGGGTGGCTCAGCTCGGTGACACTGCCCATCACCGCGCTGTCGATCGGCGCGATCGCCGCCGTCGCGCAGCAGATCCGCGGATCGGTCATCGATGCGATGGCGCGCGACTACGTCCGCACCCTGCGTGCCCGCGGCCTGCGCATGAACCGCGTCGTCTACAAGCACGTGCTGCGCAACGCCGGCGGCCCCGCGCTCGCGGTGCTCGCCCTCCAGTTCATCGGCCTCATCGGCGGTGCAGTGGTCATCGAGCAGATGTTCGCACTGCCGGGCATCGGCCAGCTCACCGTCCAGGCGACCACGTCCGGCGACATCCCCGTCGTCATGGGCGTGGTCATCGCCACCGCGATCATCGTCGTCATCGTCAACCTGCTGATAGACCTGGCGCAGGCGGCGCTCAACCCGAAGGTGCGACTGTCATGACCGCCATCGACATCCCTCCCGCCATCCCGACCGCGCCCGTGCGCGCGTCCCTGCTCCGGCGACTCGTCCGCCGCCCGCTGGGCCTGGCCTCGGCGATCTTCCTCGTCATCGTCGCGATCATCGCCGTCGTCGGCGAGTGGATCGCGCCGTACGACCCGAACAAGGCCTCGCTGCAGCTCGTGCTGGCCCCGCCGAGTCCCGCCCACCCGCTGGGGGCCGACAGCAGCGGCTTCGACATCCTCTCCCGGCTGCTGGTGGCAACGCAGGTCAGCATGGCGGCGGCCCTGGTGGCCCTGGTCACGGCCCTCATCCTCGGCGTGATCTCGGGTCTGATCGCGGGCTACTACCGCGGCTGGTTCGACTCCGTGGCATCCTGGGCCACCTCGCTGATCATGGCCCTGCCGGGCATGGTGGTGCTGCTGGCAGCCCGCGCGGTGCTGGGCCCGTCGGTATGGCTGGCCATGCTCGTGTTCGGCGTTCTGCTGGCACCGGCCTTCAACCGGCTGGTGTACGCGGCCGTCGTCGCCGTGCGCGGCGAGCTGTTCATCGACGCCGCCGTGGTGTCGGGCCTGTCCGACATGCGCATCATCGGGCGCCACGTGCTCTCGGTCGTGCGCGCCCCGATCATCATCCAGTCCGCGATCGTGCTGAGCATCGGCATCGCCATCCAGGCCGGACTGGAATTCCTGGGCATGGGCGACACGGCGGTGCCCACCTGGGGGCAGATGCTCAACGACGCGTTCATCAACATGTACAAGACGCCGCTGTCGCTGGTCTGGCCGTCGCTGGCGATCTCGCTCACGTGTATCGCGCTCACGCTGCTGGCCAACGCCATGCGCGACGAGCTCGAGCGCACCGTGGTCGTGCGGCGTCGGCGTCGGCGCGCGGTCACCACGGCCACCGGCTCGGTCGCCGCGGTCACGACCTCGATCGCCACCGGCGGCGGCGACGGCGAGCTGATCGACGACTCCGTCGACGTGCCGGTCGTGAGCGCCGAGACGATCGTCCACCCCGACGACGCGCTCACCTCGGCGCAGCTCACCGAGCCGATCCTGCGCATCCGCGATCTGCACGTGGGCTACGACCAGCCCGACGGCTCGGTGCTGGAGGTCGTGCACGGCGTGTCGCTGGAGGTGCGCAAGGGCGAGGTGCACGGTCTCATCGGCGAGTCGGGGTCGGGCAAGACACAGACCGCGTTCGCCGTGCTGGGCCTGCTCCCGCGCGGCGGCAGCGTCACCTCGGGCGCGATCGACTATGACGGCACCGCGCTGCACAGCGCTCCCGAGAAGGTGTACGCGAGCATCCGCGGCAGCCGCATCGGATACATCCCGCAGGAGCCGATGTCGAACCTCGACCCGTCGTTCACGATCGGCAGCCAGCTCGTCGAGCCGCTGCGGGTCGGGCTCGGGATGAGCACCCGCGACGCACGGGCCAAGTCCCTCGCGCTGCTCGAGCGCGTCGGCATCCCGAACCCGAAGCGTACGTTCGCCGCATACCCGTTCGAGGTGTCCGGCGGCATGGCACAGCGCGTGCTCATCGCCGGCGCGGTCTCCACCGACCCCGACCTCATCATCGCCGACGAGCCGACCACCGCACTGGATGTCACGGTGCAGGCCGACGTTCTCGACCTGCTGCGCGACCTGCAGCGCGAGCGCGGCATGGCGATGCTGCTGGTCACGCACAACTTCGGGGTCGTCTCCGATCTCTGCGACCGCGTCACCGTGATGCAGCAGGGCCTGTTCGTCGAGTCCGGACCGGTGCGCACCATCCTGAAGAAGCCCTCCCACCCGTACACACAGTCCCTGCTGGACGCGATCCTCGACGAGGGCCCGGCCCGTGGCCCGCTCGTGGCGGCCGGCGAACAGCCGGAAGGAGCCCGCGCATGAACGCTCTGCTGGAGGTCGAAGACCTCGTCGTCGAGTACCCCGGGAAGGGCTTGCGCGCGCAGCCGTTCCGTGCCTTGAAGGGCGTCTCGCTGGACATCCGGCCCGGCGAGACGATGGGCCTGGTCGGCGAGTCCGGCTCGGGCAAGACGACCCTGGGCCGTGCGGTGCTGGGCCTTGCCCCGGTCACCGAGGGCAGCATCCGCTATGCCGGGCGCGACATCGGACACCTCGGCCGCCGGCCGCGCCGGGCCCTGGCCGATCAGATCCAGGTGGTGTTCCAGGACCCCTACTCGTCGTTGAATCCCTCGCTGACGATCGAGCAGATCCTCACCGAGCCGCTGACTGCCCGAGGGGTGGCCGGCACGCAGGCGAAGGGACGCGTGCGGGACCTCCTGGACCGCGTGGGACTGCCCGCCGGCGCCGCGACGCGACTGCCCCGCGAGTTCTCCGGCGGCCAGCGCCAGCGCATCGCGATCGCCCGTGCGCTCGCACTGAGCCCGAGGCTCATCGTCTGCGACGAGCCCGTCTCGGCGCTCGACCTGTCCACGCAGGCGCGCGTGCTGGACCTGCTCATCGAGATCCAGGAGAACACCGGCGTCGCCTATCTGTTCATCACGCACGACCTGGCCGTGGTGCGCCACATCAGCCATCGCGTGGCCGTGATGTACCGCGGGGAGCTCGTCGAGACCGGCGACGGCGACCAGGTCACCTCACGCCCCGAGCACCCCTACACGCAGCGCCTGTTCCTTGCCGCCCCCGTCCCCGACCCCGACGAGCAGCAGGAGCGCCGCGCTGCGCGCCGCGCGCTGCGGGCCGAGGCGGAGGGCGACGCGGCATGACCAAGCGCGACCTGTCGGCCCGCCCGCTGGGCCTTCCCGGCGACTTCGTGTTCGGCGTGGCCACGGCGGCCTACCAGATCGAGGGCGGCGTGGCCGAGGGCGGCCGCGGACCGAGCATCTGGGACGCCTTCACCGCCCGCCCCGGCGCGATCCACCACGGCGAGACCGGCGAGGTCGCGTGCGACCACTTCCACCGGTGGGCGGCAGACCTCGACCTCATGGCCGAGCTCGGCATCCCCGCCTACCGGCTGTCGCTGTCCTGGTCGCGTCTGCAGCCGACGGGTGAGGGGCCGTTGAACCCTGAGGGCGTGAGGTTCTATCGCGAGCTGCTGGCCGGATGCCGCGACCGCGGCATCGAGCCGTTCGTGACCCTGTATCACTGGGATCTGCCGCAGGCCCTGCAGGATGCCGGAGGATGGCCCGAGCGGCGCACGGCCGAGCTCTTCGGCGCCTATGCGCAGCAGGTGGCCGACGAGCTCGGCGATCTCGCGGAGCACTGGATCACGGTCAACGAGCCGGTGTGCGCGTCGTTCCTCTCCTATTGGTGGGGGATGCAGGCACCCGGTCACACCGACCTCGGCGAGGCGGTGCGCGCGGCTCACCATCTGCTGCTCGGCCACGGCCTCGCGCTGCGTGCGCTGCGCGCGCGACGCCCGCAGGCGAAGGTCGGCATCACGAACCTCGTGAGCAACCTGGCACCCGCCGGCGACGGCGCCGCAGACGCCGCCGCGACCGCGCAGCTGGACATCCGCTTCAACCGCATGTTCCTGGAGCCCGTCTACCACGGCCGCTACGGGCACGACGTGGTGGAGGTGTTCGCACCGCAGGGCCTGACCGACACCGAGACCGACGAGGGCCTCGTGCGCCCGGGTGACCTGGCCCTCATCTCGGCGCCGGCCGACTTCGCCGGCGTGAACCACTACACGAACACGCGCGTGGCGGCCGACCCGGACAGCTGGAACGGCGCCCGGATGATCCAGGTCGAGCCTGCGCCGACGAACTTCGGCTGGTCGGACACGCCCGAGGCCCTGACCGCGGTGCTGCGGCGGCTGGCGACGGAGTTCACCGATCTGCCGCTGTACGTCACCGAGAACGGCGCGACCTTCACCGACTATGTGACGCCCGACGGCGCCGTGCACGACCCCGAACGAGTGCACTACCTCGCCGGCTACACGGCCGCCCTCGCCGACGCGCGTGCGGCCGGCGTCGACGTGCGCGGCTACTTCCTGTGGTCGTTCCTCGACAACTTCGAGTGGTCGTGGGGGTACTCGCAGCGGTTCGGCATCGTGCACGTGGACTTCGGCACCCAGCAGCGCATCCCGAAGGACAGCGCGCTGTGGTACCGCGATCTCATCCGCGCGAACCGCGCGGGCCCGCCCACCCCGGAAGGATCTTTCTCGTGACCGGTCTCGACACGCCCGCCGCCGCGCACCTCCTCCCCCTGCTCGAGCAGCTCACACTCGAGGAGAAGGCCGCGCTCGTGCAGGGCGCCGACTTCTGGACCACCGTCCCGATCCCGCGCATCGGGCTGCGCGCGATGACCCTCTCCGACGGCCCCGCCGGAGTGCGCGGCCCTCGGTGGGACGAGCGCGAGCCGTCGCTGAACCTGCCGTCCGGCTCGGCGCTGGCCGCATCATGGGATGCCGGGCTCGCGCGCAGGTACGGTGCGGCCGCGGCATCCGAGGCGCGTCGCAAGGGCGTGGACGTCGTGCTCGGCCCCACCATCAACCTGCACCGCTCCCCGCTGGGCGGTCGTCATTTCGAGTGCTTCAGCGAAGATCCGGAGCTGACCGGCCAGCTCGCCGCCGCCTACGTGCGCGGACTGCAGGAGAACGGGGTGGCTGCCACGCCGAAGCACTACGTCGCCAACGACTCCGAGACGGATCGGTTCACCGTCGACGTCCGCGTCGACGAGCGTCCGCTGCGCGAGCTGTACCTCGCGCCGTTCGAGCACGCCGTGCAGGAGGCCGGTGCGTGGGCGGTGATGAGCGCCTACAACGCCGTCGACGGCGTCACGATGACCGAGAACGACCTGCTGCGGCACCCGCTGAACGACGAGTGGGGCTTCGACGGGGTGGTGATCAGCGACTGGACCGCCGTGCGGTCGCTGGCAGCCGTGGCCGCCGCGCAGGATCTCGCCATGCCCGGGCCCGCACCGGCATGGGCCGGTCTCGTCGACGCCGTTCGCGACGGACGCGCGCAGGAGACGGACCTCGACCGCAAGGTGCTGCGTCTGCTGCTGCTCGCCGAGCGCGTGGGCGCACTGGAGGGCACCCAGGCCACGACGCCGGCGCCGGTGGACGGCCGCGCGTTCGCCCGCGAGGCATCGGTGGCCGGCACCGTGCTGCTGGCCAACGACGGGATCCTGCCGCTGGATGCCACAGCCCTGCGCACCGTCGCCGTGATCGGTCAGAACGCGCGCGACGCCCGCACGCAAGGCGGCGGCAGCGCGACGGTGATCCCCGCGCACGTCGTCTCGCCGCTGGAGGGCCTGCGCACGGCGCTGCCGGCAGCCGAGGTCCGCTACGAGCTGGGCGCGGTGGTGCAGGAGGGCGTCGCCGAGCTGCCCCTCGCGCACCTCGTGAACCCCGCCACCGGTGAGCCCGGGCTGCGCGCCGCGTTCCTCGACGCCGACGGCGAAGAGCTGTTCGCCGAGGACCGCCGGGCGAGCGCGCTGGTATGGTTCGGCGGCGACGCACCGGTCGGCACGGCACAGACGCTCGTGCTCACCACGCGGTACACGCCCGACCAGGGCGGCGAGGCACTGCTCGGCTTCGCCGGCGCCAGCGCCGGCAGGCTGTACGTCGACGACGAGCTCGTGCTCGACGATCAGCCGGTGATCACCGGCACCGACTTGGGGGCGGCGTTCCTGAACCCGCCCTCGGTGACCACCCCGGTGCCGTTCCAGGCCGGGGTCTCCCGCGAGCTGCGCGCCGAGTTCTCCATCGCTACGGCCGGTCACGCGTCGCTGGGCGCGGTGAGCGTCACGCTGGGGATTGCGCCCGAGCGCACCCCGGGCGACGAGCTCATCGCCCGGGCCGCGGCGGCGGCCGCGGCATCCGATGTCGCCGTCGTCGTGGTCGGCACGAACGCGAAGGTGGAGTCCGAGGGCTACGACCGCGCCGATCTGAACCTGCCGGGGCGGCAGGACGAGCTCGTGCGCGCCGTGGCCGCCGCCAATCCGCGCACCGTGGTGGTGGTCAACGCCGGCTCTCCCGTGGTGCTGCCCTGGGCAGACGAGGTCGCCGCCATCGTGCAGGGCTATTTCGGCGGGCAGGAGTTCGGCACGGCGCTGGCAGACGTGCTCACCGGAGCCGCCGAGCCCGGCGGACGCCTGCCCACGAGCTGGCCCGCCGCGCTGGAGGATGTGCCGGTCACCGAGGTCACGCCCTCAAACGGCGTGCTGCGCTACACCGAGGGGCTGCACATCGGCTACCGGGCATGGCTGCGCGCCGGCGCGCAGCCCGCCTATCCGTTCGGGCACGGGCTCGGCTACACGACCTGGTCGTGGGGCACCGCACGGCGAGGCGAGGACACCGTCGAGGTCGCCCTCGCCAACACCGGCGACCGGCACGGCAAGCAGGTCGTGCAGGTGTACGCCGAACGCGCGGACTCGGCCGTCGAGCGTCCGGCGCGCTGGCTCGTGGGCTTCACGGTCGTGCACGCCGCCCCGGGTCAGACCGTGACGGCGACGGTCGCGGTCCCCGGGCGCCGGCTCGCGCACTGGGCCGGTCAATGGGTCGTGGAGCCGGGCACGTACACGCTGCGCGTGGGCGCCTCGGTCACCGACCTGCCGCTCGCCCTGGAGTGGGACGCGTGATGAGTGCCCGCTTCCCGGCGTTGGACACGCCGCGGTACGTGCTCGGTGAGGGACCCGCCTGGCACGCGCCCACCGGAACCCTCAGCTGGGTGGACATCGACGACGGCCTGGTGCTGTCCGCGCCGTTCGACGGCGAGCGAATCGGGCCGGTGCGCACCCGGGCGCTGGGCGGTGTGGTGGGCTGCGCCGTGCCGTTGGACAGCGGCCGCTTCCTCGTCGCGCTGGAGGCGTGGATCGGCGTCGTGGACGAGGCGGGCGCGCTCGCCGAGCGCAGTCGCGCCCTCCTGGGCACGAATCAGCGCTTCAACGACGGGAAGATCGACCCGCAGGGACGATTCGTGGTCGGCTCGCTGCGCAGGCAGGGCGGTGCGGACGGCCGCCAGGTGCTGCTGCGGCTGGAGCACGACGGAGCGATCACGACATTGGACGACGACCTGGACCTCGCCAACGGCTTGGGGTGGTCCCCCGACGGCGAGGTGCTGTACAGCATCGACAGCGCGCGGCGGGTGGTCTATGCGCGCCGCTACGGCGAGCGGGTCGGTCCCCGCAGCGTGCTCGTCGAGGTCGACGGCATGCCCGACGGGATGACCGTCGACGATGACGGCAACCTCTGGATCACCGTCATCGACGGCTGCGCCGTGAGGTGCCACCGGCCCGACGGCACTCTCGTCCCCGAGCGCACGATCGACCTCGGCCGGCTGCATCCGGCGAGCGCCGAGTTCGCCGGCCCCGCGCTGGACAGGCTCGTGATCACCACCGGCTTCCCCCGCCTGGAGTACGGGGCCGACCACGCGCTGCGCTCGCCGTCCGACGGCGCCGTGATCGTCGCCGTCCCGGGCTCACGCGGACTGCCTCCCACCCCGTGGTCACCGGTGCCGCTGCCCGGGTGACCGCGGCCCGAGACCTTCATCGCACGCTAAGGAGAACACGCGCATGACAAACCCGACCCCCGTCGACGCCGACCTGCTGCACGGCGCCGCCGACCCCCGGCTCGACGAGATCGTCGCGCGCCTGAACGGGTTCCTGGCCGCGGACCCCGATCTGTCGTTCCAGGCCGCGGCCTATCACGACGGTGCCACGGTGCTGGACGTGTGGGGCGGACCGCATCTGGCCGAGGACTCCCTCATGGTGCCCTACTCGGTCACCAAGAACACGATCGGGCTGACGATCGCGCTGCTCGTCGAGCGCGGTGAGCTCGACCTCGACGCCCGCGTCGCGCAGTACTGGCCCGAGTTCGCCGCGAAGGGCAAGCAGGATGTCACGGTGCGGATGCTGCTCTCGCACCAGGCGGGACTGCCACAGGCCACGCCCGCGCTGTCGTGGGCGGAGCTGCTCGACCACCACGCCGCCGCCGAGCGCCTCGCGGCGTCGCGCCCGTTCTGGCAGCCCGGCTCCGCCTTCGGCTACCACGCGGTCACGATCGGCAATCTCGCCTCCGAGCTCGTCTACCGGGTGACCGGCCGCACCCTGCACGAGGTGTTCGAGCAGGACATCCGGGCGCCCCGCGACCTCGACGTGCACCTCGGCCTCCCGCGCGAGCTGGATGCCCGCCGGGTGCCCGTGCTGCCGATGATCCGGCCGGTATCCGACACCCTCGTCCCGCCCTGGTCGGGCCTGATCGGCACCGCGATGCAGATGGCGGGCCCGGCCGTCGACCTCGCCAACGACGAGGCGAGCTGGCGCTTCGGGCATCCGGCGGGCTCGGGCACCGTCACCGCACGCGGGCTCGCGCGCATGTTCGCCGGCGCGGTCACCGGCGTCGACGGCACGCCGCCGTTGCTGAGCGCCGAGACCGTGGAGGTCGTCGGCCTGCAGCAGGTGCGCGGCTACGACGAGGTGCTCGGCCAGCACGGACGCGCGCACGCCATCGTCTTCCAGAAGCCGTCGCAACAGCTGGCCTTCGGCGGGCCGCGCGCGTTCGGGCACGACGGCGCGGCCGGCGCGTTGGCGTGCGTCGACCCCGACACGGGTGTGGCGTTCGGCTACACGATCGCGCGCGGCCCCTGGCCGGGCGGTGCCGATCCCCGCGCCGTCACCCTCGCGGCCGACCTCGGCCGCCTCCTGTCCTGACCTTTCGCGAACGGAGTCCCGTGACCACCCTCTTCAACCCGCTGCTGAACGGCTTCCACCCCGACCCCAGCGTCGTGCAGGTGGATGGCGCGTACTACCTCGCGACCTCCTCGTTCGAGTATCTCCCCGGCATCCCGATCCACCGCTCCACCGACTTCGAGAACTGGGAGCTCATCGGCCACGTGGCCACCCGGCCCGGTCAGCTCGGCGTCGAGGGCGTGCCCACCGGCGGCGGTGCCTGGGCGCCGACGATCCGACACCACGACGGCGTGTTCCACCTGGTGATCACCGACGCGATGGGCCGCGGGATGCTGCACTTCACCGCGCCCGATGCCGCAGGCCCGTGGAGCGACGGCGAGCTGCTGCGCAGCCGGGACGGCAGCGGCATCGAGGGGATCGACCCGGACATCGCGTGGGATGCCGCCGGCAACACGTACATCACGTTCTCCGGCCTGCAGCTGACCGGTGCGCTGGATCCGAACGCACCCGCGCACCTGGGCATCCAGCAGGTGCGAGTGGATCTGGCGAACCACGTCGCGCTGGAGGCGCCGCGGTCGCTGTGGTCGGGCACCGGGCTGATGTTCCCCGAGGCGCCGCACCTCTACGAGATCGACGACCACTGGTACCTGATGATCGCGGAGGGCGGCACCGAACGCGGCCACGGCATCTCGATCGCCCGCGGCAGGTCCCCGGAGGGACCGTTCGAGGGCGCCCCGTCGAACCCGCTGGTCTCGGCGCGCTCGACGCCCCGGCCGATCCAGAACACCGGACACGGTGACCTGGTCGCCGGCCCCGACGGATCGTGGCTGTGCGTCCTGCTCGGCGTGCGCCCGCGCAGCGGCACCCGGGCGTTCTCGGCGCTCGGCCGGGAGACGTTCGTCACGCCCGTCACCTGGCACGACGGCTGGCCCGCCATCGCCCCCGTCCAGCGTCACCCCCGCCCGGGCACCCGCGTCGAGCCCGACCTCGACCGGCTCGACGGCGAATGGATCGGCGTGCGCAGGCTTCCCGCGCAGACCGCCGATCTCGCCTCCCACCCCGGCGCGATCGTCCTGCACGCCGACGGCTCGACCCTGGCCGATCCGCGGCCGCTGTTCCTGGGCCGGCGCCAGGAGCACCTCAACAGCGCCACCACGGTGCGTCTGGACGTCTCGGGCGGCGTCGGCGGGCTCGCCGTGCGCTTCGACGAGAACTTCCACGTCGAGGTGGAGGCCGGCGCGGGTCGGGTGACCGCACGGGCCACCCTGAGCGGGCTGGTGCAGGAGTGGAGCCACGACCTTCCGACGCCCGTCGTCGACCTCCACCTCGACTCGGTAAGACCCGACCCGGGCTGGCGCATGGTCGCCACCAGCGATGTATTCCGGCTCGGCTTCAGCGCCGGCGGCCGCGCACGCGTGCACCTGGCGGACGTGGACGGGCGGTTCCTCTCCAGCGAGGTGACCGAGTCGTTCACCGGCCGGGTGATCGGCGCGTACGCCGTCTCCGGCGACGTGGTGCTGCACAGCTGGGTCTGCGTCGGCGACGACGATTAGCCTCGGAGAACCGGCATCCGTTCCCTCTCACCGACCATCTGACCAGAGGACAACCACCATGTTCGACCGACGCTCCACCTTCGGCGAAGCCCTCGACCACCCTGGCGCGCGCGCGATCCTGGAGCGCTTCCTGCCGGGAATCGCCGCCTCGCCGATGGCGACGCAGTTCCGCGACGGCCGGCTGGGCTCGCTCATCGCGCTCGCGCCCACCCTCGAGGACCCGGCGGCGCGGGACGAGCTGTGGGCGGCGCTGGCCGAGGTCGGCGACGACGTGCAGCGCCCGCCGTACGCCCCGGCGATCGCCCCCGACCCCGCGTACGAGGGCGACGAGGTCGCGCGCGGCTCGGCGGCGGTCACCGCGCCGCCGCCGGCACCGCTGTGGGGGGTGCTGGAGATGCGGCTGGCAGGCCCCTCACACGGCAATCCGTTCGTGGATGTCGAGCTGGATGCCATCTGGACGCGTCCGGACGGATCCACGGTGCGCACGGGCGGGTTCTACGACGGCGACGGCGTCTACGTCGTGCGCACGCTCGCCGACGTGGAAGGCTCGTGGACGTTCGCGACCCGCTCGAGCGCGCGCTCGCTGGATGGCATCACCGCAACGGCGACGGTCACCGCCGCGGTGCCGGGCAGCCACGGCCCGGTGCGCGTGGACGGATTCCACTTCCGGCACGCCGACGGCACCCGGCACCGGCCGCTGGGGTCGACGGCCTACGCCTGGACGCACCAGCCCGAGCCGCTACAGGAGCAGACGCTGGCCACTCTCGCCGATGCGCCGTTCACCAAGCTGCGCATGTGCGTGTTCCCGAAGTCGTACCTGTTCAATGCGAACGAGCCGGCCGATTTCCCGTTCCCCGGCTCGCTCGCCGACGGGTTCGACCTGGAGAGGTTCGACCCGGGCCATTTCCGCCGCCTGGAGCAGCGCGTCGCGCAGCTGGGCGCGCTGGGCATCCAGGCCGACCTCATCCTGTTCCACGCGTACGACCGGTGGGGGTTCGCCGACCTCGGCCCCGCTGTCGACGACCGCTATCTGCGCTACGTCGTGCGGCGGCTGTCCGCGTATGCCAACGTGTGGTGGTCGATGGCCAACGAGTACGACCTGCTCTGGGCGAAGGACGAGTCGGACTGGGAGCGGATGGCGGCCGTCGTCACTGAGGAGGACGCGGCGGGGCACCTGAACTCGATCCACAACTGCCGCCCGTTCTACGACTATTCGAGGCCGTGGATCACCCACGTCAGCGTGCAGCGCGTGGACGTGTACCGCACGGCGGAGAACACCGACCAGTGGCGGGAGCGCTGGGGAAAGCCGGTCGTGATCGACGAATGCGCGTACGAGGGCGACATCGACCAGGGCTGGGGCAACATCACCGGCGAGGAGATGACCCGACGCTTCTGGGAGGGCGCGGTGCGCGGCGGCTACGTCGGGCACGGGGAGACCTACCTGCCCTCGTCGGTCGGGCTCGACGACG
>ERZ778017.3084-NODE-3084-length-12315-cov-4.815661_pt1 | contig 12315 bp, 19 predicted proteins | sample MGYA00375747_ERZ778017 | MGnify/ENA primary metagenome ERZ778017 (study PRJEB29350, sample SAMN05509838) | bioreactor metagenome | biome: bioreactor; material: wastewater | place: South Africa: University of Cape Town | collected 2014-03-17 ... | reverse complement strand
CAAGACAATCAGCACATGGATGGATCGGTATGGTTGCAGGCCCGGCCTTGCAATGGGCCGCACTGCGCGCCCTGCACGAGGGGGCGGCAGCGAGCCTTGACCTGTTGGCGCAGGCCAGCGGCCGCTCGCCAGCCGCGATGCACAAGCGCGCCGCAAGCGAAGGCTGGCGGGACGCCGAAGCGGCCAAGCAGCTTTCCGGACAGGAAAAGCGGCTCAAGGCGCTGCTCGACCAGCAGATCGGCAAGGCGGAGGCGGCGGGCGTGGACGAGACGGGCAGCGCCTCGGCGGACAAGGCGCGCATGGACGCCATCGCCGCCGTGATGCGCACACTCGAGAAAATTGGCGAAATCACGCGCAGCGACAGCGGCGCGAAAGAGAACCAAACGAGAAGAGATGAAGACATGGCCGCCATTCTGCGACGCATCGACGAGCGCATCGTCGAACTGGCGATCGGCTATGCAAGGCAATTGGTCGGCGGCCCATCTGAGCCCGGCTGACGCCGAACTGGTCGCGCAGGAATGGTTCCGCCACGCCCGGCCGTCGCAGTACCCCGTCGCCCTCATGGGCATGATGCCGGATATCTGGCTGGTGCTGGGCGGGCGTGGCGCCGGCAAGACGCGGCTCGGGGCGGAATGGGTGAACGGATTGGTGCGCGGGCTCGCGCCGTTCTCGCACGAAAAGCATTCGCGCCTTGCTCTGATCGGCGAGACGCTGGCCGATGTGCGCGACGTGATGATCGAGGGTCCGTCCGGCATCGTCGGCATTTCGCGCCATGACCGGCCGCGCTTCGAGGCAAGCCGGCGGCGGCTGGTCTGGGACAATGGCGCGGTCGCCACCGTGTTTTCCTCCGAAGACCCCGACAGCCTCCGTGGCCACCAGTTCGAGGCGGCGTGGTGCGACGAGGCGGCCAAATGGCGCTATCCCGAGGCCTGCTTCGACATGCTGCAATTCGGGCTGCGGCTGGGCGCGCGGCCGCGCCAGATCGTCACCACGACGCCGCGGCCGACCGCCTTGATAAAGCGCCTGCTGGCCGATCCGTCCGTCGCGGTGACGCGCATGCGCACCGAGGAGAACGCCGCCAACCTGGCGCCGGGCTTCCTGAAGATGGTGGAGCGGCGCTATGGCGGCACGCGCCTCGGCCGGCAGGAACTGGACGGCGAACTGATCGAGGATCGCGAGGACGCGCTTTGGTCGCGCCGCATGATCGAGGAAGCGGCGCTGGACGATCCCGGCGCGCTCGCCCGCATCGTGGTCGCTGTCGACCCGCCCGCGAGTTCACGCAGGACATCGGATGCCTGCGGTATCGTCGCCGCCGGGCTTGGCGAGGACGGCAACGTCATCATCCTTGCCGACGCGACCATCAATGCCGCCAGGCCGCAGGAATGGGCGGCTCGCGCCGTGACGCTCTATCACCGGCTGCAGGCCGATTGCCTGGTGGTCGAGGTCAACCAGGGTGGCGAGATGGCGACGGCGGTGATCCGCACGGTCGACCCGGCCGTTCCGGTGAAGCCGGTCAGGGCGCGGCGCGGAAAATGGCTGCGCGCCGAGCCGGTTGCCGCGCTTTACCAGCAGGGCAGGGTGCGCCACGCCGGCCGCTTCGGCGAACTGGAAGATGAGATGTGCGAATTTAGCCGAGCGGCATAAAGGCAAGGAAAAACAAAAGCTTGCGATTTACAGCGCAGGCACGGAAAACCGTGAACATGGCCGGAACAAACGGCCTAACTGTAAAACGAAAACCGGGACGAAACCGCCTGACCCTGAAAAGCGAACCGCCGTCCAGGCTGGTCCCCTGAACGGCGGCAACTCGATAGAAAAGCACGCGAGCGCTTTCGGGGGAAATTCCTACCACGGCGGTGCATCGGCCGCAACGCGCGCCGGCCACTGGTATGCGGAAAACCGCGAGAGTTGCCCGCGCCCGATCGTGCCGGCGCTCCGGCACATGTTCGACCTGTCGGCGCTCGAAGCCGTCCAGGCGATCCGCGTGGCGAACGGGGTGCAGCGATGAGCGCGCCCCTGCAAGCCAGCGCCGCGCTGCTCAACTCGCGGCTGGTCAAGAACCCTCCATCCAATCCCGAACTGTTCGCAGGCTATGCCTCCGGCGAGATCGCCACGCGCATGGCGCGGCCGATCGTCAATCGCGCCACGCGCCGGTTTCAGGGCCGGTTCGCCAAGCCACGTCCGCAGCGCTCGCCGGATCGGGAAAAATCCATCCATCGCCGCCGCACCCTCGCGGCAACCTGGCCCATGCCGCCTGTCATGGCCGGCATGCTCACAACCAGCCAAGTCGCCTATGCGCGCATCGTCGCGGATGAGGTTCACCGCACGGGCAGGTGCGAGCTGACGCTTGATGAGATCGCGGCGCGCGGCGGCATGTGCCGCAAGACGGCGAAGCGCGCTCAGGATCGCCTTGCCGAGCTGGAATGGATCACGGTCGCGGAACGGCCGGTAGAAGGCCGCAAGCACCTGTCGAACGTCGTGCGCATCGTGTCGGGCGAGTGGTCGACCTGGATCAAGATGGGGCCGAAGCCGCGCCCCATAGGGGGACATTCGTGTCCTACCACGGGAAACCAGTCATCTAAAACCTTCCACGTCGAGCCGGTTGAAAGGCCGCAAGGGGCTTATGAGGGGATGCGATGGCGAAGCCGAGCGCAACCGGGAACGGGGAGGCGCTGCGATGCTGCTTGAAACCCGAAGGCCGGTGCCATCGGGCCGGCAACTGTCGATCCTGCTGGACGAATATGCGCGCCAGATAGAGCGGCTGGCACCGTCGCCGCGCTGGCCTGAGCGCTTCCACGAGGACAAGAGCGAGATCGTGGCCGCGTTGCTGAGGCTGGCAAGCGAGGTGCGCCGTGGCTGACTGGCCCTACAACACGAAGACATGGAGGCGGCTCAGGCTGGCGAAGCTGGCGAGCAACCCGCTCTGCTACGCATGCGAGCTGAGAGGGCGCGCCGTACCCGCCGTGGCCGTCGACCATGTGAAGGCGATCAAAGCCGGTGGCGATCCGTTCCCGTCGCTCGACGGCCTGATGAGCCTTTGCGATCGCTGCCACAATGAGAAGACGAATGCGGTCGATCGGCCCGATCGCGCCGCGTCCGGTCGACGGTTCAAGGGCTTCGACGTGCACGGCAATCCGATCGATCCCGGCGACGATTGGCATGGTGGGGGTGCCTGAGATCACGGGAAACGCTGGGGTGAGAGACCGGTGTGGGAGTTGGGAAAATACTTAGTTTCATAGACTTAGCAGGATGAAGGGCAGGAACGAATGGCACTGAGAGGCGTAGGAGCGAAGCCGCTTTCGGAGCGTGGCAAGGTCGACGGTCGCGAAGTTTTGCCCTGGGATGAGCCGGGACTGAGCCGGCCCGCGCGCGTGATTGCGTTCTGCGAAGACCTGCCAATCACGGCGGGCAAGCTCGCCGGCTCGACCATGCAGCTCCGCGAGTGGCAGCGCGATTTCATCCGCGCCGTGTACGCCGAGGACGCGGCCGGCCGGCGTCCGGTGCGCACGGCCGTGCTCAGCATGGGCCGGAAGAACGGCAAGACGCAGCTCGCGGCGGCGCTGGCGCTATGTCACCTACTGGGGCCGGAAGCCGAGCCACGCGGCGAGGTCTATTCCTGCGCGCTGACCCGCGACCAGGCGGCGAAGCTCTACGCCGAAATGGCGGCGATCCTGCAAGGGCATCCTGAGCTTGATGACCGCTGCAACATCGTCCGGTTCACCAAGCAAATCGAAGTGCTGTTCGGTGACGGGGCCGGCTCGATCTATTCGGCTCTGTCGGCCGACGCCGGCAGCAAGCTGGGCCTGTCGCCGTCCTTCGTCGTCTATGACGAGCTGGGCAGCGCGCCGAACCGCGCCCTGTTCGATGCGATGGACACCGCGTCGGGCGCTCGCGACAATCCGCTGATGATGGTGATTTCCACTCAGGCGGCGGCCGACCATGCCGTCATGTCCGAGCTGGTCGACTACGGTTTGCGCGTCCAGTCGGGCGATATCGATGACCCTTCGTTTCACCTGACGCTCTACGCCGCACCACAGGATGCCGACCCGTGGGAGCCTGACACCTGGCTGTTGGCGAACCCGGCGATAGGCGATTTCCGTTCGCTGGAAGACGTGCAGCGGCAGGCGGGGCAGGCGCGGCTTGTGCCGTCAAAGGAAGCGGCGTTCCGCAACCTGATCCTCAACCAGCGCGTTTCCGCCGTCTCTCGCTTCATCCATAAGGCGGAATGGGATGCGAACGCCGGCACGGTCGACCCCGCCAGCCTCGACGGTCGCGAGTGCTATGCCGGCCTCGACCTGGGCGCGACCCGCGACCTCACGGCCTTCGTCATGGTGTTTCCGGATGAAAAGGGCCGCTATGACGTGCTGGCGCGCTTCTTCATGCCGGAAGCCAACATCGAGGATCGATCGAACGAGGATCGCGTGCCTTACGATCTATGGGCAAAGCAGGGCCTTATCACGCTCATTCCCGGCGCGACGATCGATCCGGGCTTCGTCGCGGACGTGCTGGCGAACGCGGCGGCGCGCTACAGCATGCAGGCGCTCGCCTATGACCGCTGGCGCATCGAAGACCTGAAACGCGAGCTGGGGCTGATCGGCGCTGCGCTGCCGCTCACGCCGTTCGGGCAGGGCTTCAAGGATTTCTCGCCGGCCGTCGACATGCTCGAAAGGTGCGTGGCCGAAAAGCTGTTGCGGCACGGCGGCAATCCGGTGCTCAACATGTGCGCCGCGAACGCCGTGGTGACGCGCGACCCGGCCGGCGGGCGCAAGCTCGACAAGTCGAAGGCGGCGGGCCGTATCGACGGGCTTGTGGCGCTGGCGATGGCGCTTGGCGTGTCGAAACGGCAAGAGCCGGAAGCGATGCCGGCGTGCCTGGCTGAGTTGGTGGCGTGATCTATGGAATGATCCGTGCGCGCCAGTAGTTCCTAATCTCGCTTTCGAACCAGCCTTCGGCCTCAAACCGGGGGCTGGCGGTTCTGGATCGAAAATTCAGGTAGTGGCTGTAGTTCTTGCCTTCCAACCACGTGGTGAAGGCGATGAAGCTCGGATAGTGACCGGGCTGCTGCTGGAAGCCGGTTTCGTGCATCCACTCTAGCGCCAGATGCCGAATAGCGCGTTCTGCATCGGCTTTCTTGTTCATTTCTTCGTCGCCCTTTTGCGGCTCTTCTTGTCCTCACGAAGGAAAAGGAAAATAGAGGCGATCACCTGCAGCGCCTCTTCCCGCGACAGTCCGGGCCTCTCTTCCTCAATGTAGCGGTCCAGCAACGGCAGGTGATCCGGGAGAATTCCGCTAGGACACTCCAAGTTTGCTAGAGCTTCACCGATCAACGTGCGCACCGCCTCCGATCGGCTTGGTATCTCGAACTGCTTGCGCCTCCAGCCGTCGATCAACTGCATCTGCTCATCGGTGAAGCCGATGAGCACCTTGTTTGTGTATGTGAGCGGGCGAGCCATACCTATATCCCGATATGCGGCATTGACAATGCAGATATAAAGCATATCCGTATAGTTGGGGCGGCACAAGGTTGCAGCCTTGTGTCGCCCCTAACCGCAACCGATCGTATGGAGATCGATCATGGCTGTTTCCAGCAATAGCACCGGTTTGCCTCGCAGCAAGTTCATGGAAGCGTTGTTAGAACCGCTTCCCGACAATGTTCTTGTGGATACGCACTACAATTCCCTGATGAGGCAGATGCGACAGGGAGCGTGGGCACGAGCGGATGCCAAGACTGATTTTCTGGAAGCAAAGCTCAAGTTCAAACGCGCCGAAGGCCGCCTTGCGCGCACACATGGAAATGAACCGGAACACGAACGGTCGGTGGAGTTTGCAATCGTAGATGAATATCGCGCCGCGATCGCTGCTCAGATGCTTGTTCCGGCACCAGATCAGGCCGCCGTCAAATGGAAAAAGAGGGCGGCGCAGGATCGATACATTCCAATTGCCCGTGATGCGATCGAACGGGCGATTGCCGCTGATGAAGCGTGGCTCGCCGCGCATCCGGTAGCGTGCCGTCGTAAGAAATCCACAGATTGAGCGATCTCTTGAAACGTGTTGTTTGACACGGATTTTTGTTCCGTGGTATCTAACACGAAATTCGAGGGTGTGCGCTATGGAAACTCGTATCAGCTTGACTGTCTTCACGCCGCGTGAGGCGGAACGGATCACCGGCGTGTCGACGGTTATGCAGCGTGATTGGCGGCGTCACGGGTATCTCCCGGTGAACGAAGGCCACATGCGTTTCAACGTGTTCGGACTGGCCGAGCTTCTGGCGCTTCGTCTTCTGGCGGAACGCCGGATTGGCCCGCAGCAGGGGAAGCTGGTTTCCGATTGGCTTGCCGCCGGCATCACCCGCTTTGCGTTGCAGAGCCGCCACGCCTACGAGGGCGACGCGGCGGAAATTCAGAACTTGCCGGAGGATACGAGCAGGGCAGCGATGCGCGTGGCGCTCGAAAATGCTGCCGCCAAGGCCGCGCCCGGCAACACGTTCAATCTCAGTGGTGCGCCGACTTCCTGGCTTGCCGGGGCGAACCGGCTTTCGAGGATGGTGTTGAAGGCGCACGACACGCCGAAGGGGATTGGCCGTGCGCTGCCAGCCCGCTTCTTCCTCTGGTTTTCTGACGATACCCACACTTGGCACGAGTCCGTCGACAAGTGCTTTGAGGAAGAGGGCGTCGCGGAAGGCCTACTCGCTGGCCCAATCGTGGTGCTCGATCAACATGCCATCGGTGAACACCTGTTGAAGATGGCGGGCCGGCCCTTTGTCTACGTCGAGGACGTTCCAGAGGCTGAGGAATGATCCACAGGAATTTTATCCACTCCCTGAATTCACGGCGCATCATGTGCGCCGCGATGCCCCGTCGTGAGACGGCACTTCCCAGCGTCGAACGTCGTGAGACGCCCGGCCCGATGGACCCTAACCCCGCCGTGAGGCGGCACAACCCCTAGATGGAGAAACGGCAATGCCGAGACTGCACGACCTGAAAGAGCAGCGCGCCGCCAAGATCGCGGAAATGCGGGCTATCAACGAGAAGGCGATGAACGACAAGCGCGACCTCGACGATAGCGAGCGCACGAAGTTCGACGCCCTGGACAAGGAAACCCGCTCGATCGGCGACCAGATCGACCGCGCCGACCGGCTCGCCACCTATGAACGCCTCGAAGCGGCAGGCGAACAGATCGACGGCGGCGAAATGCGCCGCGAGCTGCGCAACTATTCGCTTGCGAAGGCAGCGACCGAAAGCCTGGCCGGCAAGCTGACCGGCCTCGAAGGCGAGGTGCATCAGGAATTGTCGAAGGGGCGCGAGACGCGCGGCCTGATGGTTCCGACCGAAATCCTGCTGGGCGGCGCGGAAACCCGCGCGATCACCACGACGACGCCGGCCGGCAATCCCGGCGGCAACCTGGTGCGCACCGATCTTGCCGCCATGACCGATCATCGCCGGCCGGCGCTGAAGGTTGAGGCGCTGGGCGCGACCGTGCTGCGCGGCCTGACCGGCAATCTCGACTTGCCGCGCCTCAGCGCCAGCGGCTCGACCCACTGGATTGCCGAACATGCCGCCACGACGGGCAGCGATGCCAAGTTTGAGAAAAAGAGCATGTCGCCGAACACCGTTTCGGGGCAGTACGAGCTTTCGCGCCGCATGCTGCTGCAATCGAACGAGGCGATCGAAACCATTCTTCGCCGCGATCTTGGCTTCATCCTCGCTCAGGCGCTCGACCTGGCGTCGATCAAGGGCGGTGGCACGAATGAGCCGACCGGCATCATGGCCGACGCGAGCGTGGAGGAATTGACCGCCGCCGCGCTGTCTTCCGATGCCACGGCCGACATGATTGCCGCGCTGGAAACCGACGACGTGACCGGCACGCGGGCATTCCTGACGCATCCGGCCGTCATGGCGATCGCTCGCAAAATTCAGGACACGACGAACCGGGTTATCCCGATCGCCGAGACGTTCCACGGCGAGCGCGTCGAAAGCTCCACTCAGGTGCCGATTGTGACCGTTGAGGTTGCCGGCCCGCCCGTCGTTCCGGCAACCCGCGCCCTGATCTACGGCGAATGGGCCTCGCTCTATATCGGCTACTGGTCGGGCGTCGATATCCTGATGAACCCCTATGCCGACGCCGTGGCGAGCAAGGGCGGCGTGCTGTTGCACGCTTTCCTCGACACCGATGTTGTCGTTCGCCACCCCGAAGGTTTCCGCTGGATGGAGATCACGGGCTGATGATCACTCTCGCGACCGCAAAGCAATTCTGCCGCGTCGATCATGACGACGACGACGCCGTGGTCACGGCCGCGCTTGCGGCCGCGACCGATCACCTCAAGAGCATCGGCGTGGATACCGAAACCGCGCCGGTGCCTCCGGCCGTCGAGCAGGCGACATTGATGCTGACGGCCTTTTTCTACGATCACCGCGACGACACCGAAGCCACGCCGGCCGGCATGATCGACCGGCTTTGCGCGCCTTACCGTGAGGTGCATCTATGAGCACGGCCCGCACGTCACCTGAGCGACGCGCGCTCGCGGTGGAAATCCGCGCCAAGGGCCGCAGGCTGGAAGGCTATGCGGCCACCTTCAACAACCCCGCCCATATCGGCGGGCGCTTTGTCGAGACGATTGCGCCTGGCGCTTTCGCGGCCTCGCTCCGCGCCAAGGGCGATATCCTCGCCCTGGTCGACCATGATCCCGGCCGCGTGCTGGCTCGCACCCGTTCCGGCTCGCTCAGGCTTGCCGAAGATGCGCACGGGTTGGCCTTCGACCTCGACGTGCCCGACACCAGCGCCGGCCGCGACGTGCTGGCGCTTGCCGAGCGTGGCGACCTGGGCGGCATGTCGTTCGGCTTCACCGCCTTCGATGAGCACCGCGACGGCGACCGTCGCGAGCTGCGCGGCGTCGAACTGCATGAAATCTCCGTCGTGCTGGCATGGCCGGCCTATGACGGCACCGTCATCCAAGCGCGTTCGCTCGAAACCGCCGCGCCCTTCCGGCGCTATGCCGAGCGCGCGCTCAAGCTTTTGGAGCTGTCCCGATGAGCTGGCTTTCCCGCATCCTTGGGCGCGAGCAGCGCGCCGACACGATCACGTCAAGCGATCCCTACCTTGCCGAATGGTTCGGCATGAACGGCACGATCGGCGCTTACGTCGATCCGCAGCGCGCCAGCGGCCTTGCCACGGCCGGCGCGTGCATTTCTCTGGTTTCGCAGTCGCTCGCTTCCGTGCCGCTGAACCTCTATCGCCGAGCAGCCAATGGCGGGCGCGAGCGCGCGACCGATCATCCGCTGTATACGGTGCTGCACGATGCGCCGAACGGCGTCATGACGGCGTTCGAGGCGCGCGAGATGCTGATTGCGAGCCTTCTGGTTTCCGGCAACGCCTATGCCACGCTCGAATGGAACGGGCGCGGGCAGGTGATCGGCCTGACGCCGCTCGATCCGGGCACCGTTGCTGTCGAGCGGCTGGAAAGCGGCCGGCTGCGCTACCGCGTCACCAATCGGGCGGGCGGCATCCGCGTCTATCTGCAAGATGAAATGTTGCATCTGCGCTACCGGCTCGCCCGCGACGGCGTGGTGGGTCTTTCGCCGATCCAGCTCGCGCGCGAGACATTCAACCTGGCGCTGACCCAGCAGGACACGGCAGCAGGGTTGGCGGCTAAGGGCAATCGGCCGTCCGGTGCGCTGGTGTTCCCGAACGCGATCGGCGGCGAAAAGAAGGAAGGCGCGCTGAGCGCGCTTGCGGCCAAGATCAACGCGAACACCGCCACGTCGAATGTCCTGGTGCTCGACGCGGGCGCGGAATGGAAATCCTTTTCCATGACGGCGAAGGATGCCGAGTTCCTCGAAAGCCGGAAGCTGACCAATCTCGACATTTGCCGGATTTGGGGTGTTCCGCCGACTGTCGTCGGGATCCTCGACCACGGCACCTATTCCAACGTCGAGATGGAAAGCCGCGCGCTTGTCGTGCGGTGCCTGGCGCCGATGGCGCGCCGCGTCGAGCAGGCCATGAACATGGCGCTGCTGCCGACTGGAAGCCGCCAGACGCTTTTTGTCGAGCACGATCTTGCCGGCCTGCTGCGCGGCGACATGAAGGCCAGATACGAGGGCTACAGGATCGGCCGCGAATGGGGCTGGCTCAGCCCGAACGAAATCCGCGGCTGGGAGAACATGCCCGAGATCGAGGGCGGCAACGAATATCTGTCGCCGCTCAACATGACGACGGCCGCCGAGCGCAACACCGGTACGGGCACGGGGGAGGCGGAATGACGACGGCCGGCGACCTCGACCGTCGCATTACGATCGAGCGTTCTTCGATCATCGGCGACGACGGTTTCGGCAACCCGGTCTACGGCTGGGCACCGCTCGCGACCGTCGCCGCTTCGCGTGCCGACGTATCGGACACCGAGCGCGTGGCCTATGGTGGCATTATTGCTGAGCTGGTGAGCCGTTTCGTGATCCGGGCTGGCGGGCCTGCCGGCACCGTCCATTCCTTCGACCGGCTCGACTACGACGGCGAGAGCTGGGAAATCATGGGCGTGAAGGAAACCAAGCAGGGCCGCAACCGCTTCCTCGAAATCACGGCAAAGGCGGGGGGATAGGACCGTGGCCGCCTTCGATCGTCCTCCTGCCTATGTATCGTGTGCGACCCTCGCGCGCGAGCTGGACGTGTCGGAAACGACCGTGCACGAAATGGTGCGGCGGGGCGTCCTTCCCCAGCCTGTGAAGCTGTCGAGCGGTTGCGTTCGGTGGCGCTGGGCCGATGTCGATATGGCGCTTGGGTCCATGTCGGCAAGCCGCGTAGCCGAAGCCGTGAACGATCCTTTCCTTGCGGGGGCGCGTCATGCCACGTCAGCGTAACCGTTCCGCCGTCAACCTGCCGAAGGGTGTCCACCGCGTCGTCGCGCGCGGCCGGGAATACTTCTACTATCAGCCGGGCAGGGGCACCGACCACGCCGGCCCGCGCATTGCCTTGCCGAACGATCCGCACTCGCCCGAGTTCTGGAATGCGATCCGGCAGGCTCAGGGCCTCGCGGGCGCGGTGCCCGTCGACACATTCGGAGCGGTGCTCGACGGCTATCTTGAGTTCATCAAGACGTCGGGCACGATCACGGCCGGCACGATCGACCAATATGAGCGCGCGTTGAGGATCGGCCGCAAGGCATGGGGGAGCCTGCCGGCGAAGGGCCTTCGTCCGGTGCATGTGCAAGCCGTCATGGACGGGCTGGCGAGCAAGCCGGGCGCTGCGAACAACTTCCTGAGCGCAATGCGGGCGCTGTCGACCTGGGCGCGCGTGCGCGATCACGTCGAGCACAGCTTGACCGAGGGTGTGAAGCCCTATGCGAAGGACACCGGGCACAAGCCTTGGACGCCAGTCCAGATCGAGGCGGCACTGTCGAAGCTCACGGGCGTGATCCGTCGCGGCGTCGTGCTCTACATGTGGACGGGCATGCGTGGCAGCGATGCCGTCCGGCTTGGCTGGACGGACATTGACGAAGGCGGCTTCTCCTACCGCGCTCAGAAGACGGGCCGGGAAGTCTACTGCCCGATCGTGCCCGAGCTTGAAGCGGAAATGTCGACCTGGACGAAGCGGCCGGGGCCGTTCCTATTGCAGGAAGGCGGACGCGCTGACGGGCAGCGATACACGCGCAAGCTATTCTCCAAGCATTTCGCGGAAGCCCGCGACAAGGTGCCCGAGCTGGCCGGCGTGACGCTGCACGGGCTGCGCTGCACGGCCGTGATCCGGCTTCGCCGCGCCGGCCTGTCGACGGCACAGATTGGCGACATCGTTGGCATGTCGCTTCCCATGATTGAACGCTATTGCCGGTTTGCCGATCGGAAGACCAGCGGCAAGGCCGCATTGCTCACACTCAAGAGAACGAGCGAGGAACAGAACTGTAAAACACGGCAAAACCGTAAAACATAAATCCAGCAATACCAATACGTTAAGGGCCGAAAGATGAAATGTGCGATTTCGGCCCGAACGGGCTGTCCAACGGCCGCTCGCCCGACCGGGTCGATGCGCTCGTCTGGGCCGTTACCGAACTGTTGCCCGACTGGGCGGCGCGGCCCCGCATTCGCGACTTACGATAAGGAAAAAATATGGCTTGGAACTGGTCCTGGCTGCGTGCGGCGGGGAGCGCCGGCGCGCGCCGTGAAGAAAAAAGCGCATCAGCCGGCGGCTTCATCGCCTTTCACAGGCAAGGGGAAGCACACTGGACACGCCGCGACTACGCGACGCTGGCGCGCGAAGGCTTCATGCGCAACCCGATCGTGCATCGCTCGGTGCGGCTGATCGCGGAAACGGCATCGGCGGTGCCGTGGCTGCTTT
>ERZ778017.3082-NODE-3082-length-12316-cov-4.932469_pt1 | contig 12316 bp, 11 predicted proteins | sample MGYA00375747_ERZ778017 | MGnify/ENA primary metagenome ERZ778017 (study PRJEB29350, sample SAMN05509838) | bioreactor metagenome | biome: bioreactor; material: wastewater | place: South Africa: University of Cape Town | collected 2014-03-17 ... | reverse complement strand
TCTGACCCGGGTCATCGCAGGCCCGGTAAGCACCCGCACACTGGCCCTGCTGGGCGCCGATGTGCTGCGCATCGATCCGCCGCGGCCCGCGGAGATCGCGCTGCAGCACCTGGACACCGGGCATGGCAAGCGCTCAGCGCTCTTGGACCTCACCTCCGACGGCGCGCGGCGAGTGTTCGACGACCTGCTCGAGACCGCCGATGTCGTCGTGCTCGGCTACCGACCGGCGGCGATGACCCGACTCGGCCTCACTCCCGATGCCCTCGCCGAGAGACGGCCCGGCATCGTCGTGGCACGACTGTCGGCGTGGGGCGACGCCGACCGACGCGGATTCGACAGCCTCGTACAGGCGGCGAGCGGGATCGCGTTGATCGAGGGCGACGGCGCAGCTCCCGGAGTGCTGCCCGCGCAGGCTCTGGACCACACCGCCGGCTACCTGCTGGCCGCCGGCGTCATGACAGCCCTGGCACGTCGCGACGCGGAGGGCGGGTCCTGGCAGATCGAGGCCTCGCTGCGCCGGGTCGCCGCCGAGCTGCTGGGCCTTGCGCGTGCCGACGTGGTGCCCCATGCGCCGGCACTGGACACCTCAGCGCACACACAGGTCTTCGAGGTCGCCGGGCATCGGCTGACCACCACCGCACCCGCGATCGGGTACGCCGGCGGTCCGAGCCGTTTCGCCGCCCCGCGGCCATGGGGCGGTGACGCGCCGGCGTGGCTGCCCCGTCGGTGACAGCGCCGTCGCCTTATCGGGCGACCACGGCGCGGCGAGCCTGCACGACGGCGCACAGCGCCAGGGTGAGCACGCCCCAGCCGCCACAGGCGGCCGGCAGCACCCGATAGGCCAGCTGCTGCACTGTAAGGTCGGCGGAGAGCGGTCCGAAGACGGCGAGGCCGATCCCCCACGCGGCCACCAGCGCCACCGGAAGCGACAGCCACCATCCCCAGCGCACCGCGCTGGGGAGCACCCGCCGTGGCTCGCCGCGCTGCGCACGCACGAACCACACCATGCCCGCCACGGCAAGGGCGATCAGGCCGACCAGGCTCGAGCCGTGCTGCAGCCAGGTGTAACCGAGCAACGGACCCCACCGCTGGTTCAGCACGGGAACCGCGCGCACTCCCCAGCGGCCCTCGTGGGTGAACGCATCCCAGACGATGTGCGAGATCACACCGAGCAGGATCGAGAGCACCACCCATGTCACCTGCAGCCGCGGGCGGCGCCGGTCACCACGTGACGACCACCGGTCCCAGCGATCGGGAAGCCGACGCGCCACGGGGCCGGGGCTCAGCTCGCGCATGACCGGCCGCACCAGCACGTACCAGATGCCCAGCAGCAGCGCCGCCACGACGCCGCAGACCACGACGTTCGTGTGCATCACCTGGTAGGAGAACGGCATCCACGGCAGGAACAGCGGAAGGTCCGGCGTCATCGCGCCGACCGCGACGGCGGCAGGGACCAGCGGTGTGCGAAGGAACGGCAGCGCGACGACCGCGTGGCTCGGTGTGAAGGGCATGTCTCAGACGGCGACGAAGACCCCGGCCAGGGTCTTCTTGCCGCGCCGCAGCACCGACACCCCGCCCGGCAGAGCGCCGGTGACCAGCGCGCCGTCGTCATCCACGCGCACGCCGTCGAGCGACACGCCGCCCTGCGCGACCGCGCGACGACCCTCGCCCAGGCTCGCCACCAACCCGGTGTCCACCAGCGCCTGCACGACGGTGGTCTCCACGGTCGCCTCGGTGTTCGGCAGCTCGCGCAGCGCACTGCGCAGCGTCTCGGGGTCCAGCGCGGTCAGATCCCCCGTGCCGAACAGCGCTTCGGATGCAGCGATGACCTGCGCTGCGGCATCCGGCCCGTGCACGGTCGTCACGACGTCCCGGGCCAGTCGCTTCTGCGCCTCCCGACGGAACGGCTCGACCTCGACGAGCCGGGCGTACTCCTCGATCTCGGCGCGGGTGAGGAACGTGAACACCTTCAGGCGGGCGATGACATCGGCGTCGTCGGTGTTCAGCCAGAACTGGTACATCCGGTAGGGGCTGCACATCTCAGGATCGAGCCAGATCGCGTTGCCCTCGCTCTTGCCGAACTTCGTGCCGTCGCTGTTGGTGATCAGCGGCGTTCCGATGGCGTGCACCGACGCGCCTTCGACGCGGTGGATGAGATCGACGCCGCTGGTGAGGTTCCCCCACTGGTCGCTGCCGCCGGTCTGCAGCACGCATCCGTACTGCCGGAACAGCTCCAGGTAGTCCAGCCCCTGCAGGATCTGGTAGCTGAACTCGGTGTAGCTGATGCCGGCGTCGGAGTTCAGCCGTGCGCTGACGGCGTCCTTCTTCAGCATCGTTCCCACCCGGTAGTGCTTGCCGATCTCGCGGAGGAAGTCGATCGCCGACAGCGGCGCGGTCCAGTCGAGGTTGTTCACCATGCGGGCCGCGTTGTCGCCGTCGAAGCTCAGGTAGCGCTCGACCTGGGCCCGCAGCTTGCCCACCCACTCGGCGACGGTCTCCTTGGTGTTCAGCGTCCGCTCGGCGGTGGGCCGGGGATCGCCGATGAGTCCGGTCGATCCACCCACCAGGCCCAGCGGCTTATGGCCGGCCAGCTGCAGGCGGCGCATCGTCAGCAGCTGCACGAGGTTGCCCAGGTGCAGGCTCGGGGCCGTAGGGTCGAAACCGCAGTAGTACGTGATGGGCTGCCCACCCAGCAGAGCGCGCAGCGCCTCCGGGTCGGTGGACACGTGCACGAGACCGCGCCAGACCAGTTCGTCCCAGATGCCCTCGAACGTCGGATCGTTGGCGGGCGCGGTGGCGCTGCGAGCAGGGGTGGACACGCCGTTCAGGGTATCAGCGCCATCCACGCGGATTTCGCTCTGGGCGAACGCGTGCCCTGACGGCGTCGGCGGCCCGTGTCAGACTGACGGCATGGCCCTGTTCCCCGGTGCAGAGGTGCTGCTGACGGCGGCGCTGTCGATCTTCCTGTTCCTGGCGCTGTGCGCGGCCCTCGTGCTGATCGTGGTCGCGCTGCGGCGACCGTCGACGTACCCGCTCCTGGTGGCCGGGATCCTCGTGGTCCTGGGCCTGGTGATCGTGGCGATCGCCCCGGTCGACGTCCCGTCGATCATGGGCATCATCCTGACCGTCCTTGGCGTCGCAGTGGCCGGCCTCGGCGGCAATCCCGTCGCGCGTCGGCTGCTGGAGATCGCCTCCGGCTCGCGGGTGCGGGAGACCGACGATGGCGGCATCGTCGTGCTGGAGGCGGAGCAGGACCCCGGCGCGACACCGAAGACGCTGATGCGTGGCGGCACGGTGATCGGCTATCTGGAGCGACTGGCCGCGGTCATCGCGATCGTGGTCGGCTATCCCGAGGCCATCGCGGTCGTCGTGGCGGTCAAGGGCATCGGCCGGTTCTCCGAGCTCGGTGAGCCCGAGGCACGGGAGCGCTTCATCATCGGGACGTTGGCGAGCCTTCTGTGGGCGTGCGCGGTCGGCGCACTGCTCCGATTGGCGATCTGGTGAGGCGCGTGATCCTCTTAAGGATTAGTCTGCAGGCTTATGTTTATTAGATTTAGTCTGTAAGCTGATTCTATGTTCGTCCTCACCATCGATCAGAAAGCGAGTCGGACGGGGCCCGACCTCGTTCCGGCCGGTCTCGCGCAGTTCGCACGGCTCGGCAAGGACGGCGCCACGCTGGGGCCGGAACGCACGGTGGGCGACGAGCTGCAACTGGCGACCAGCGACGCCGAGGTCGCACTCGAGGTCGTCCTGTCCGCCACGCGCACCGGCCGTTGGAGCACGGGTGTGGGGCTGGGGGACGTCGACCGGCCGCTTCCGGCATCCATCCGCTCCGGACGCGGCGCCGCGTTCATCAACGCGCGGACGGCGGTGGACCGCGCCAAGTCCGACGCGACACGGGTGGCCATCGTCGGAGGCGCGCAGGCCGACGACGTCCAGGCGCTCGTGCGCCTGCTTGTGTACCTGCGCGACCGGCGCACGGCCAAGGGGTGGGAGGTCTACGACGCCCTCGCCGAAGGGCTCACCCAGCAGGACGTCGCCCACCGCCTGGGGATCACCGCAGGGGCGGTGAGCCTGCGCGCCAGCGCTGGAGGGCTCCGGGTCGAGGAGCAGGCTGTTCCCGCGCTCGTCCGCGCGCTCGCGGCCGCCGATGTGAACGCCGGCGGCTAGAGGCCGAGCGCGTGGGCGGCCGCCTGCGCGCGCGCGACCAGCTCGGCGCGCTGTTCGGTCACCCGCACCGGGGCGGTCCCGCCGACACCGTCGCGGCTGGCGACCGACCCCTCGATCGTGAGCACGTCACGCAGCGCCGGCGTCAGGTGCGGCGACACCTCCGCGAGCAGTTCGTCGGAGGCGTCGGGCAGCCCGATCCCACGTTGCTCGCACGCTCGCACCAGCGCGCCGGAGATCTCGTGCGCGTCACGGAACGGCACACCCTGGCGTACCAGCCAGTCCGCGACATCCGTCGCCAGCGAGAAGCCCTCCGGCGCGAGCTGCGCCATCCGCGCGGTGTCAAAGCGCATCGTGGCCACCATGCCGGCGAACGCCGGCAGCAGCAGCTCCAGCGTGTCGACAGAGTCGAACACCGGCTCCTTGTCCTCCTGCAGGTCGCGGTTGTAGGCGATCGGCAGACCCTTCAACGTCGTGAGCAGCCCGGTGAGGTTGCCCACCACGCGGCCGGCCTTGCCACGGGTGAGCTCGGCGATGTCGGGATTCTTCTTCTGCGGCATGATGCTCGATCCGGTGGAATACCCGTCGTCGAGCGTGACGAAGCCGAACTCGCGCGTGTTCCAGAGGATGACGTCCTCCGCGAACCGCGACAGATCGATGCCGATCTGTGCGGCGATGAAGGCGAACTCTGCGACGACGTCGCGAGCCGCGGTGCCATCGAGCGAGTTCTCCGACGGACGATCCAGGCCGAGCTCGCGTGCGACCAGGGCGGGATCGAGGCCGAGGCTCGAGCCGGCCAGCGCTCCCCCGCCGTACGGGCTCACCCGCGCACGGGACGCCCAATCCCGTAGGCGCTCGAGGTCGCGCACGAGCGGCCATCCGTGCGCCTGCAGGTGATGCGCGAGCAGGATGGGCTGCGCGTGCTGCAGGTGCGTGCGCCCCGGCATGATCGCCGTGGGGTTCGCCTCGGCCTGCGCGACGATGGCGTCGATCAGGCGCAGGATGCCGTGCGTCACGGTCTTCGCATGGTCCAGGAGATACAGCCGCACGAGGGTCGCGATCTGGTCGTTGCGGCTGCGGCCCGCGCGCAGTCGCCCGCCGAGGTCGGCACCCGCACGCTCGATGAGGCCGCGCTCGAGGACTCCGTGCACGTCCTCGTCGCTGTCGGCGGCCACGAACGCACCCGAGGCGACGTCGGCCTCCAGTCGGTCGAGCGCGGCGCGCATTCCGGCGTGCTGCTCGTCGTCGAGGTATCCGGCGGCGTGCAGGGCAGCAGCGTGGGCACGGGATCCGGCGATGTCGTAGGGTGCGAGCGCCCAGTCGAAGTGCGTGGACCTGCTCAGCGCAGCCAGCTCCGGCGACGGCCCCGATGCGAACCGGGCGCCCCACAGCGCGCCCTCGTTGGTGCCGTGCTGTCCGGTGCTGGTCCCGTGCTGCTCGCCGCTATCCGTCTGGTCGCTGTCCGCCTGGTCGCTCACGTCTCTCAGCCTATCCGCGCGCCTGGGCGCCGACCGTACGGGCGACTCCTCCCCAGAAGCGGCTCTCTCTGCGAAGCATCCTGCTTGTCCACAGATCGTCCACCCCACGTCTACCCCACGGCTGCGCCCGCGGTCGAGCGGATATCTCGGGCGCTCATCCCCGCCGCTTCATCAACGCGAAGCGACACACGGGACGGCAATCAGCCGCGAAGCCGGCGGTCGGGCACCCGCGTCAGGCCGCAGGGGCCTCGGCAGAGGCGCCGTTCTGCCGAAGCAGCCAGATCAGCATCGCCTTCTGCGCGTGCAGTCGGTTCTCCGCCTCGTCCCAGACGACCGACTGCGGCCCGTCGATGACCTGAGCGTCGACCTCGTAGCCACGGTCGGCAGGCAGGCAGTGGATGAAGATCGCGTCGTCCTTGGCCAGGCCCATCACCGCACCGGTGACCTTGTAGCCGCCGAGGTCCCGGATGCGCTCGAGCTTCTCCTCCTCCTTGCCCATCGACACCCAGGTGTCGGTGACGACGACGTCGGCGCCCGCGGCCGCCTCGCTCACGTCCGTGAACAGCGTGACCGAGCCGCCGGTCTGGGCGGCCCGGCGATCCGCATCGGCCACGATGTCCGCGCGCGGTGCGTAGTCGGCGGGCGAGGCCACCCGCACGTGCATGCCGGCAGTGACCCCGGCAAGCACGTAGGAGTGCGCCATGTTCGATCTGCCGTCGCCGAAGAAGGCGAGCGTGAGGCCCGCCAGCGCACCCTTGTGCTCGCGGATCGTGAGCAGGTCCGCCAGCAGCTGGCAGGGGTGGAAGTCATCGGAGAGCGCGTTGACCACAGGTACGCGCGTTCCCCGCGCCATCTCCTCCAGGCCCGCCTGCGCATATGTGCGCCACACGATGGCGGCGACCTGACGCTCGAGCACGCGGGCCGTGTCGCTCGGCGTCTCCTTGCCGCCCAGCTGACTGTTCGCGGTCGAGATGATCAGCGGCGACCCGCCCAGATCGGCGATGCCGACGGCGAATGAGACACGGGTGCGCGTGGACGACTTGTCGAAGATGACTGCGACCGTCTGTGGACCCGCCAGTGCCTTGTTGGCCCAGCGGTCCTTCTTCACCTCGATCGCCAGATCGAGGATCTCGGCCTGCTCGGCCGGGGTCAGGTCGTCGTCGCGCAGCAGGTGCCGGGTCATGCGGTGGTCTCCTCGGTGTCGGCCCCCGCGCCGGAAGAAGGATGCGGGGAGGTTGCCGCGACCGCGGCCAGCGCGGCCGCGAACGCGGTGGTGAACTCGTCGACCTCGGCATCCCCGATCGTGTAGGCGGGGGCGATGCGGATGACGTCGGCCGTCGGCGCGTTGACGATGAGGCCGCGACGCTGCGCGGCATCGCGCACCTCGGCGGCCACCGGGGCCGACAGCGTGATCCCGATGAGCAGGCCCGCACCCCGGGTCCCCGTCACGAAGGGGAGCCCGCAGACGGCGTCGCGTAGCTGGATGCCGCGCTGCGTCACGTTGGCAAGCAGCCCCGCATCCTCGATCTCGGCGAGCACCGCACTGCCCACCGCGGTCGCCAGTGGGTTGCCGCCGAACGTGGAGTTGTGCGTGCCGGGATAGAAGAGGTCGTTGTCGCCGAAGGTGACCAGCGCCCCCAGCGGGAACCCTCCGGCGATGCCCTTGGCCAGGCTCATCGCGTCAGGCACGATGCCCTCGCGCTGAAAGGCGAACCACTCGCCGGTGCGACCTACTCCGGTCTGCACCTCGTCGACGATCAGCAGCGCACCGTGCTCGGTGGCAAGCGCGCGCGCCCTGCGCAGGAACCCGTCCGGAAGGGGCACGACGCCGGCCTCACCCTGGATGGGCTCGACGACCAGGGCTGCGACCGACTCGTCTGCGAACACCCGCTCGAGCGCCTCGATCGTGGGGTCGATGTGCGCGACGCCCGGCAGCAGCGGCCGGAACGGATCCTGGTAGGCCGGCTTGGGCGTCAGCGACAGCGAGCCCATCGTGCGTCCATGGAATGCGCCGGTCAGGCTGACGATCGTCTTCTTGCCGGTGGCGTGGCCGTGCAGCCGCGCGAGCTTGACGGCGGTCTCGTTGGCCTCTGATCCCGAGTTCGCAAAGAACACGTGGCCGTGCTCGCCGGTGCCGGCCAGGCGCTTCACACGCGCGGCCAGCTCGAGCTGCTGCGGCGTGGCGAAGTAGTTCGACACGTGCGCGAGGGTCGCGGCCTGTCGTGCGACGGCATCGACGAACACCGGGTGCGCGTGCCCGAGCGCGTTCACGGCGATGCCGCCGAGGAAGTCGAGGTAGCGCGTGCCGTCGGCGTCCCACACGTGCGATCCCTCGCCGCGCACGAGCAGTGCGAGCCGCCCGCCGAGATTGAGCAGGTCGCGGCATGCCTCGTGCTGCCAGGTCCGCGTGTCCACTGTGTCCGTCACTGCGCCACCACCTCTGTTCCGATCCCCTTCTGCGTGAACATCTCCACGAGCACCGAGTGCGGCACCCGCCCGTCGATGATCGCCGCCGTGTCCACGCCCGCCTCCACGGCGTCCAGGCACGCGCGCATCTTCGGGATCATCCCCGACTCCAGGCGCGGCAGCATCGTGCGCAGCTCGACGGCCGTCAGGTGCGAGACGAGCGAATCGCGATTCGGCCAGTCGGCATACAGCCCTGCCACGTCGGTGAGGATGACGAGCTTGGTGGCCCTCAGGGCGACGGCCAGCGCCGCCGCCGCCGCGTCGGCGTTGACGTTCAGGGAGTGCCCGGGATTGTCCAGATCGGGCGCGATCGACGAGACGACCGGGATGCGACCGGCCGCCAGGTGGTCGAGGATCGGCTGCGGGTCGACCTGCACGACGTCGCCGACCCGGCCCAGGTCATGCTCGACGCCGTCGATCACGACGCCGCGGCGGCGCCCGCCGAACAGCCCGGCGTCCTCGCCGGACAGTCCCGTGGCGATCGGCCCGTGTGCGTTGATCTTGGCGACCAGCTGCGGGTTGATCTGGCCGGTCAGCACCATCCGCACGACCGAGATCGCCTCGGTGGAGGTGACGCGGTAGCCGCCCTTGAACTCGCTGGGGATCGCCAGCCGGTCGAGCATCGCGGAGATCTGCGGCCCACCGCCGTGTACCACCACCGGCTGCACGCCGACATAGCGCAGGTAGGCGATGTCGGCAGCGAACGCCTCCTGCAGCTCGTCGGAGACCATCGCGTTGCCGCCGTACTTGATGACGACGACCTGGTCGCGGAAGCGCCGCAGCCACGGCAGCGACTCGACGAGGGTGAGCGCCTTGGCGGAGGCCTCGGCGGGGTCGGTGTCCTGCAGGTCTACCTCGGTCATGAGGAGTACGCGCTGTTCTCGTGGACGTAGTCGTGGGTGAGGTCGTTCGTCAGGATCGTCGCGGTGTGCGTGCCGGCCTTCACGTCGATGAGCACCTCCACCGCGCGCGGGGTGAGGTCGACCTGTTCGCGCGGCGCATCCGGCCCGCCCGCCGTGCACACCCGCACGCCGTTCATCCAGACGTCGGTGTCGTACGGGTCGAACTCGGCGTTGGTCGTGCCGATCGCGGCCAGCACGCGTCCCCAGTTCGGGTCGTTGCCGAAGACAGCCGCCTTGAACAGGTTGTTGCGGGCGACCGAGCGACCGACCTCCACGGCGTCGGCCTCGGATGCCGCATGCCGTACCTCGATCGCGATGTCGTGGCTGGCGCCTTCGGCGTCGGCTTGCAGCTTGCGGGCCAGCTCCCCGCACAGATCGGCCAGGGCCGCGCGGAACGCGTCGAGGTCGGGTACGATGCCCGAGGCGCCGCTGGCCAGCAGCGTCACCTGGTCGTTGGTCGACATGCAGCCGTCGGAGTCCAGCCGATCGAAGCTGACCCGGGTCGCGGCCCGCAGTGCGGCGTCGGCCTGGGCGGCGTCGAGCACCGCGTCGGTCGTGATCACCACGAGCATCGTGGCAAGACCGGGCGCCAGCATCCCGGCACCCTTGGCCATCGCGCCGATCGTCCATCCGTCCCGTTGCCGCACCGCGGTCTTGCTGACGGTGTCGGTGGTCATGATGGCCGATGCCGCGTCGGTGCCGCCGTCCGCCGACAGCGCCGCCACGCCCTTCTGGACGCCATCGAGCACCTTCGCACGGAACACCTCGTCGCCCGAGCCGATGAGGCCGGTGGAGCACACCAGCACGTCGGCGGCGCTGACGCCGAGCAGCTCCGCCGTCTTCTCGGCGGTCTGGTGCGTGGTCTGGAACCCGAACGAGCCGGTGAAGCAGTTCGCGCCGCCGGAGTTGAGCACGATGGCCTCCACGACGCCGTCGGCGATCACCTGCTGCGACCACAGGATGGGATTGGCCTTGGCCCGGTTCCCGGTGAACACGGCCGCACCGACCTTGTCGGGACCCCGATTGACCACGACGGCCACATCGAGCTTGCCGGTGCTCTTCAGGCCCACGGCGACGCCGGCCGCCTCGAACCCCTTCGCTGCGGTGACGGTCACGGGGCGACTCCGTTCACGGTGAGGGCGCGGGCCTCGGGAAGGCCCAGCGCGATGTTCATGGACTGCACGGCGGCACCGGCGGTGCCCTTGACGAGGTTGTCGACGGCGGTGACCACGGTGACCCGGTTCGCGTCGCGGTCGATGTGCAGGCCCATGAGCGCGGTGTTGGCCCCGAGCACATCGGCCGTGCGTGGATACGTCCCCGCCGGCAGCAGCTGCACGAACGTCTCGGCACCGTAGGCGCTCTCCCATGCCGCGCGGATGTCGGCATCGGTAGCGCCGGCGGCGATCCGCGCGGAGCTCGTGGCGAGGATGCCCCGGGCCATCGGCACGATGACCGGAGTGAAGGAGAGATGGATGCCGGAACCGCCCGCCGCGCGCAGCGCCTGCTTGATCTCCGGGATGTGCCGGTGCACGCCGCCCACGGCGTACGGGTTCGCCGAGCCCAGGATCTCGGAGCCCAGCAGGTTCGGCTTCAGGCTCTTGCCGGCGCCGGACGGCCCGACCGCGAGCACCGCGACCAGGTCGGAAGGGTCGATGACCCCGGCCGCGATGCCGGGTGCCAGGCTCAGGCTGACGGTCGACGCGTTGCATCCCGGAGCGGCGATCCGCCTTACGCCCACGAGCCGTTCGCGCTGCCTGCGGCCGCTGCCGAGCGGGCCGAGCGGCAGCTCGGGCACCCCATACGCCCACGGCTCGTGGAACGGACCCGAGTAGAACGCATCCCAGTCCGTCGCGGACTCCAGCCGGTGGTCGGCTCCCGCGTCGATCACGAGCGATACGTCGGTCAACGCATCCGTGTACTGCCCAGACTGCCCGTGCGGCAGTGCGAGAAAGACGATGTCGTGCCCGGCGAGGATCTCGGGCGTGGTCTCCTGCAGCGTCAGATGGGCGAGCGAGCGCAGGTGCGGCTGATGCGCCGCCAGCGGCTGGCCGGCGTTGGCGTGCGCGGTGACGGTCCGGATCTCGATGTCCGGGTGTGCGGCGAGAATGCGGAGGATCTCTCCTCCCGCATAGCCGGAGGCGCCGGAGACGGCGACCGAATAGGTCATTCTTCTACCTTAGTTTCCGAGGTTCGCCGGACGAGGCCGACGCGGGCCGTATGACGGCGACTCCCTCGCGCGCCCGTCTTCGCAGAGGCGGAACGCAACGCGGGGGTCGCCTAGAGTCGGCGGCCGCGGGTACCCGGACGAAGGTGACGTCGGCGTGCGGAACCGAGGCTCACGGAGAGCTGCTCGAGGTTCGTCGCGCGCATGACCCGACGATAGCCGGGCGGGTGCGGCCTGCGCAAATTCTCGTCCGGCCGCGCGAGGCGATCCCCGCCTGGACGTCACAGATGCAGCGCGAGGAACGCCGTGGCGCGCTGCCAGGCATCGGCGGCCGCATCGGGGTCGTAGCGGGTGCCGGTGTCGTTGAAGAACGCGTGCGCGGCGTGCTCGTACACGACCGGCGTGAAGTCGACGCCCGACGCGGTCATGTGCTCGCGCACGGTCGGCAGCGCATCCATCAAGGCCGCGTCCTTGCCGCCATACAGCGCGAGGATCGGCGCCTGAATGCTCTGGATGCGCGCGGCATCGGGCGCGGTGCCGTAGAACGGCACCGCCGCACGCACCCGGTCATCGGCGCAGGCCAGCAGGAACGCGTAAGTGCCGCCGAAGCAGTAGCCCACCACTCCGATGCGGCCATCGACGCCGGGCTGCTCGTCGAGCCAGTCCACCGCGGCCTCGAGCGCGCCGACCGCCCAGGTCGCATACTCCGGCGCTCTCGCCCCGGCCAGCGCCTCCCGCATCCGCGGCTGCGCGGCAGTGCGCGCGGCCTCGTCGCCAGAGTTCATGAGCGCGAACAGCTCCGCACCCATCGACGGCTCGACGCCGCCGTGGCTGAGGATGTCGGGCGCGATCACGACGTATCCCTCACCGGCGAACCGGTCCGCGACCTCGACGATATGCGCGGTCAGCCCCCAGATCTCGTGGATGACCACGAGACCCCCGCGTGCTTCGCCGACGGGCCGGGCTACGTGGGCGTTGAACGATTCCCCGTCGGGGGCGGACAGCGTGAGTGTGTCGGACATGCTCTTACGGTACGCGACGGCTCCCTCAGCTGGTCGGGAACGCCTTGATGCGTTGCAGCAGCTCGGGGCCGGTCCGCTCGAGCACGCGACCCCCGGCGACCACGCCGACGACCATCG